>Ga0233430_1001160_pt1 | contig 39390 bp, 42 predicted proteins | sample SI_118_April2016_2_FD_179883 | JGI IMG/M metagenome (GOLD analysis project Ga0233430, IMG submission 179883) | Seawater microbial communities from Saanich Inlet, British Columbia, Canada - SI_118_April2016_150_MG | ecosystem: Environmental > Aquatic > Marine > Inlet | place: Canada: British... | reverse complement strand
GCCCGCCTTCTTTGATGCGGCGAATATAGCCCGGCAATCTGAAAACACCATGACCGTCCGAGCCGTTAACATCGGCCTCAGCCATGAGCTCGGCCACAATCCGCGCATCAGCGCTGGGCATTTCAGCCGCGACTAACGTTCGGTGAATAAAGCCAGCAATTTCTGCGCCCTGAAAGCGCCTTACGTCATCAGTCATGCGTCTCTCTCTTTAATTTACTGTGGGGTAACGACATCTTCGCCGGAGAGATGCTCAACGGTTTTGCCAGTTTCCTGGAAAGTCCGGGTGACCGCATCGGAATCATAGGTCCACATAATAACGGCTCGTGTATCGCCGATATTAACAAACCGATGATACGTGCCGGCTTTAATATAAGTGGTGTCCATCGGCTTGACCGGCGTTAATTCACCTTCAATGTCGACATTGCATTCACCCTCAAGCAAAATCACTTGCTCGTCACAATTATGACAATGCACAGGCACTTCTTTGCCAACGGGAAAACTGGTCAGCCCGGAGGTAATGCGCGAGCCGCAATTGTCTTTGGTCGCTAATACTGTTGTGATGACGCCATCGCCACGTTCATGTGTCGGCGCTTCTTCGATTTTAAATATTTTGGTTTCTGACATCGCTGGTCCCCAATTTTTTTAGTTGTTTTGGTGGAAATTCTTGTGGGCCGTAGCATACTAAAATCAAAGACTTTCGCAATGTCTTATATAAGAGTATAAAAAGGAAATATCGTCAAAATGACGAAACAGGGATTAGAGAAACGGAAATGAAAAATGGCAAAAAAAGCTACAGTTTCAGCCGCAAATTTAAATAAGCCAGCCCCACAGAAAAACGCAAAGACCAAGCGGGGCCAAACGAAATATCAAAAAGTGGACAATATTATCCGCCAGCGCCTGATCGATAACGTCTGGAAGCCGGGCGATGCGCTGCCGAGTGAGATGCAACTGGCGGCAGAGCTCGATGTCAGCCAGGGCACTGTCCGCAAGGCGCTTAATGATATGGTGACGGAGAATTTGCTGTTCCGCCGCCAAGGCCTCGGCACTTTTGTCTCCGAGCACACCGAACGCCGGGCGCTGTTCCTTTATTTTAGCATTGTCGGCAATGACGGCTCTCGGCTGTTACCGGAAAGTAATATCCTGGCTTGCGAAGAGAAAATGCCGACAGAAGTTGAGGCTGAAAAATTGGAACTCAGCCAGGGTGAAATGATCGTACAGTTTCGCCGCATCCGCTTTTTCAATGAAGTACCGACGCTCGTTGAGACAATCTCTTTGCCGCTTGAACACTTCCCCGGCTTTGGTACCGATGTTGAGCCACCCAACAACCTGTTCCGCTTTTATCAGTCAGAGTATGGCGTCACGGTTGCTAAGGCCGAAGAGCACCTAAAAGCTGTAAGCGCCTCTGCAGAAGAAGCCGCCCTCCTCAACATTGAGGCCGGCGCGCCGATGCTGGAAATCGACCGCATCGCAAAAATGCTTGATGGCCGCCCAGTCGAATGGCGCGTCAGCCACTGCGACACCAGCAATTATCGCTATGTCACGGAACGTGGATAGATTGTGTGACGAGTTAATTTCAACCCTTCATCCCAAGCCGTCATTCCGGCGAAAGCCGGAATCCAGAAAGCCGCCTTTCTATTTTACAAATGATAGACTGGATCCCGGATCAAGTCCGGGATGACGTTTAAGGGCTAAAGGCGAGGAGAAAATTCTATGACAAAAAAAATCGGCTATATCGGCCTCGGTGTCTTGGGCTCGGCGATGGTGCCAAATTTGATCGAGAGCGGCTTTGACGTCATTGGCTATGATGTGCGCCCGGAAGTCCTAGAGGAACTCGGCAAGCTCGGTATGGAAGGTGCAAGCTCGCCAAAAGATGCGGCAGAGCGCGCTGATGTTGTTGTCACCTGCCTGCCTTCCATTGAGGTTTTGATGGATGTCTATGGCGGCGCAGACGGCATCGATAAGGCGGACAAAAAGGGCCAGATCATTATTGAGACCAGCACTTTTCCTGTCGACGAGAAGGAAAAAGCCAAGACGCTCATGGACGCGGCAGGCAAACGCATGCTCGACTGTCCGGTCAGTGGCAACCGCATCTTGGCAGTGAAAAAACAACTCACAGCTTTTGGCAGTGGTGAAGAAGCGGCTTACAACGAGGTCGAAGATGTCATCCAGGGTTTCGCCAGCCGGACGTTTTATGTCGGCGAATTTGGCAGCGGTATGAAAATGAAATTCTGCGCCAATATCCTCAATCTCGTGCATAACTCTGTTGCCGCTGAAGTTATGGTGCTCGGTATGAAGTCCGGCCTTGATCCTGAAATGATCCATAATGTGATCAGCGGGTCTGGCTCGAGCTCGTCGATGTTTGAGACCCGCGGGGCCATGATGGCCAATAACAATTACGATCATGAAGGCATGAATTTCTCGGTGCCGATCAAGGATTCCCGCTTTATCTCGGATCACGCCCACAAAATGCAAGTGCCGACACCGATCTACCATGTCGCATTGCAATCTTATTATGCTGCCATCGCGCAAGGTCATTTCGACGAAGATGCAGCAGCCGTCTGCGCCGCGATGGAACGCGCCGCTAATTTTGAACGTCCAAAGGATGAGAAAAAAACCAATGAGTTCTAAACCAAAAAAGAAAGTAATAAAAAAGCCAGCAAAAGAATCCGTCTACAAAGTCGGTGTCATCGGTCTCGGCAATATGGGCCGAGGCATTGCTAAAAACCTGATCAAAGCCGGCAATGAAGTCTTTGTCTGGGATATCTCAGAAGAGGCCCGCAAGCCTTATGCTAGAAAGGCGACCATCGCCGAGCCGCATGAAATGGCCGGAAAATGTCAGATGGTGATCTTTGTCGTTCCGGGCTCACCAGAAATCGATGCCATGCTCAAAGGCAAAAACAGCATGCTCGCCAAACCAAAACGCGGATTGGTTTTGTATGATTTTACAACATCTGATCCGGTCTACACCAAGAAGCTCGCCAAGCGGGCTGCTAAAAAAGGCGTCACTTATATGGATGCCGGCATGACCGGCGGCGGCGCACAAGGGGCCGATGAGGGCACCATGACACTAATGATCGGCGGCGATACAAAAGTCTTCAAACGCACCGCACCGATGCTGGCGCCGGTAGCCAAAAAGCTTATCCATCTCGGCGCAAGCGGAACCGGCCACACCATGAAGGTGGTCCATAATATGATCACCCATACCAACTTCTTTGCCCTCAGTGAGGCCGCTCATCTCGGTCGGCGCGCCGGCATCAAGCTGGAAGATTTGATTGAAGTGTTTAACAACGGCAACGCCCGCAGCTTCATCTCCGAGCGCCGCTTTCCAGATCACATTATCTCCGAAACCTGGGATGGCCGGTCCAGGGTCTACAATCTCAACAAAGATGTCGGCATGGCGATCGCACTGGCTGACAAGTTGGGCGCGACTGTGAATATCGGCCGCGACACCTACGCCTATATCCAAGAAGCCGTCCGCCAAGGCCGCTCTGAAGAGGACTTCACCCGGCTCTATCCAGATTTAGAGAAGCTGGATAAGAAGAAAAAAGCTAAGAAGAAAACTAAGAAAAAAAAGTAAGAATACCCACCTAGTCATCACCCTGGACTTGATCCAAGGTCCAGGAATCTTTCAACCAGCAGAGTATTTGTGAGAAAGTCTGGATTCTGGCCCCCGCCAGAATGACGATGGGGATTAGCTCATCGCCAGATCGACAAGCTCGTCACCAATGATCTTGCGTTGTTCATCGATGATCGGTGTGACGGCATCGACAAAGGCTTGACGTTTCTCGTCACTCAGCTGGATGATGTCATTCTCAGCCGGGTCGAATTTTTTCAAAAGCTCGACATCTTCTTCAATCGCCAAGGCGCGCTGGGTTCGCGTGGCCTCCAGCGCCGCGTCATCGACGGCTTGACGCACTTCGTCGGGCCAGCCTTCATACAAGCCACGGTTCACGTAAAGCCCACAGACACCCAGGATGTGTCCGGTGAGCGTGATATAGCGATGATGTTTGTGGATGTCGAATTGATAGATATTGGTCAGCGGATTATCCTGGCCGTCGATGTCGCCGCTTTCCATCTCAGCAACGAATTGCTTGATGTTCATAATCACCGGCTCGAAGCCGAGGCGACGGTAGATACGGCCTTGGAATTCACTGGGCAGCGTGCGGGTACGAATACCCTCGCAGTCTTTGGGTTCCCGGATCGCCCGCACGCGATTGGAAAAATGCCGATAACCGTTATCCCAGAAATGCAGAATCTTGAGATTAGGATGCGCTGCTTCAATCGCCATCTTGATGCGATCGCCCAACTCGCCATCGAGCTTGGCATAAGCCTTTTCCCGGTCATTGAAGACAAAAGGTAAGTCCAGCACACTGACCATCGGGAGCTCGGACGAGAAATAATTGGTCGACATATAACAGAAGGTCAGTTCGCCGCTTTCGGTCAGGGTAATAAGGTCGCCTGTCTTGTGGCCAAAGACCGTAATGTCATTATCCAGAACATAGTCGACATTGCCGCTCAAGCGCTCTTTCAGCCCATCTCCCAGCGCTGCGCCAGCTCGGGTGTGGATTGAAATCGGTGTTTGATAACCACCAAAGCGGAAAGATAAGTCAGACATAATTCAGCTCCCCCATTTTTTTATTATACTAGCTGCCGCATAAGAAAATGGCACCCCTCATTTCTGAGGGATGCCATTAATTCTTTGGTCTAAGATCTGATGATTATTTTTTCATCAAGCCTTGAACCATCGCTTTGTAAGCTTTGCTTTGTGCAGGACGTTGCTTTTCGTAAGCAGGACCTGTCTCATAATCGGTGATTTCACCGATCGCTTTAATCAAGCGCTTGTAGGTTTTGTGACCTTGCAGTTTCGTCATTGCTGAACGAAGTTTTGCTAGACGGTCAGCCGGAATGCCGCGTGGTGCCATAAGCACACGATGCATCAGGCCAATGTCTGAGGTGTAGCCAAGATCTTTAAAAGTAGGCACGCCTTTAAACGCTGTTTTCTGACCAGCAGAAATAAGTACGCGGACTTTTTTACCTTGAGCTTTAATTGTTGATTTAAACTGGAAAGTAAAATCAGCTTCTTTAGCCAAGAAACCACGCAAAGAAGGTCCGCCGCCTTTATAAGGCACCATGACGATGTTCTTTACGATACCAGCTTCAGTGAAGAGTTGCAGCGCCGGAGCATGGGTTGCACCCCAGTTACCTGAGTGAGCAAACTTCAACTTGCCTGGGTTCTTTTTAGCATAAGCAACCAATTGGCCCCAAGTCTTGAACGGGCTATCAGCACGCACGATGACGGAGAAGCTACCGGAGTTCAGCTTACCAACCGTGACGAAATCTTTATCCGTGTTATACGGCAATTTCTTCACATGCTTTTGCAGCTGATCATAGTAGTTATGAGTGAAAATCAAGGTATAGCCGTCTGGCTTAGAACGTGCGGCAGCAGCCGTACCAACTTGACCAGATGCACCAGGCATCAATTTCACGATGATTGCGTTACCAAGAAATTCTGGAATGACACTGGTGAACACACGCGCATTACGATCGTGCGAACCACCAGCACCCAAAGGCAGAATCATGGTGATTGGTTTTTCTGGATACCCAGCCGCTTTAAGGGTGTCGATTGACATTCCCAAAGCAAGAACCGTCCCCAGAACGAGTTTTATAACATTGCGTATCCGCATTTTCTTTTCCTCTCTGTAGTACATTTAAAAAATTTTCACTCTCTAACCTATCGGTTCAAAGAGCGCTTTAATTTCCCCTTAAAACAACTCTTATATAAGACATCAGGGGCAAAGCCTTCGTCAAGCCCTAATACCTCACAAATCCAGACATAATTGTGAGAATTGTTCGGTATTAGAACCATTTAGTAATTCCTGTTTTCTAAATTACTCCTCAGTACCAAACTGTTTTCGAAGCCGTGTAGAGCGTCGCCACATCAAGAATGTTACGATCGGCGTGAGGGCAAAAATAACGCCGGTAATCGGTCTTTCAAACAGCATGTAGCTGAACAGATGACCGCTCGAGAGCGTTACACTTTGGCCGAAGGAGTATTCCAGCGTTGGCCCCAAAATAAAGCCCATCGCCATCGGTGTCACATCGAAGTGCAGCTTTTTAGCGATATAGCCAAAGGCACCAAAGAACACCAAGACGGCGAGGTCGAAAGGTTGCGCGCGGAACACCCACGAGCCGGCAAAGGCAAAAACCAGTGTTAGCGGCAGCAGGAAGGATTTTCGGATCGTCACCACTTTGGCGAAGAACGGAATACAGACATAACCGATGCCGAGGAACAAAATATTGGCAATCACCATCGCGATCAAAATCGCATACACCAACGCGCCTTGTTCTTCCATCAATTGCGGACCGGGTCGCATGCCTTGCGCGATGAAAGCACCAACCAAAATAACTGTCAGATTGTCGCCTGGGATACCCAGTGTCAGCAGGGGCACCAAGGTTGGGCCGTTCACTGCATTATTGGCACATTCGGCAGCGGCTACACCCTCAAGCTCACCCTGGCCAAAAGTCTCCGGGTGGGTTGAGGCCGATTTCGCCGCCGCATAACCCATAAAGGCGGCCACAACTTGGCCAACACCTGGGATCATACCGATTGAGGTGCCAATCATCGTTGAGCGAACAAGTGTCCGACCAACGCCTTTAAATTCAGCCCAGGTCAAGCGCTCACCGCTCACTTTAAGGTCTTCGGCTTTGATCAACGAAGACGCTTTCTTTTCAATATTGGTGAAAATTTCCGGCAGAGCAAAGACGCCGATCAGCATTGGCAACAAAGGAATGCCAGCTTCGATCTGCGGAATACCGAGCGAGAAACGCGACAGCGCGCCAATCGGATCCTGGCCGATCATGCCAAAGAACAGGCCGACGACCAGCATCAACAAGCCTTTGACGAAGACGCCACTTGAGGTTGCTGAAATAACAATCAGCGCCAACAACAAAATCGCCGCCAGTTCTGGCGGGCCTAACAGTAGCGCCACGGCCGCAATAGGACCTATCAGAGCAATTGTAAAAAGATCACTGGAAAGATCGCCGGCAACGGATGAGAACAGCGCCATCTCAAGGGCTTTGCGCGCTTGACCTTTTTTGGTCAACGCTGGCCCATCGAAGGTTGTTGCCACCGCCGCTCCGGTGCCGGGCATGGAAACCAAAATAGCTGGGATTGAGCCACCATAAATGCCGCCTTTATAGACGCCGATCAAGAAGGGAATGCCCAGCAGTGGATCCAGGAAGAATGAGATTGGCAACAGGATTGCCATCGCCATCAAGGTCGTAAAGCCGGGCAGCGCGCCGACAAACATACCTAAGAATAACCCGCCCGACATATAGATCATGGTGTCTAGACGAAACGCGAGGCCGACACCTTCAAGGAACACTTCAAACATTTAGTTTCTATGCTCCAAATTCTTATATAATCGGTCGATAATCAAATAAGCGACCAATGGGTCAGCGGGTAAATATCGATTGGGAATGGCGGTAGTTCCACCAATAGCAGACGCCGGAATGTGGCGAATACCACCACCGGCAAAGTGATGCTGATGAGAACGCCAACCAAGTAATTGCGATTGCCAAAGTAAGTCGACATGGCAAAAATCATGATCGCACTGCCAAGCACAAAGCCAAGATTAACCATGAGCGGCACATAGATTGCCATCATCACTAACGTAACGGCCACGTTGACAATTGCCTCTTTATCGAGATTTTTCAGTTCATTGACCTGATCAATGGACCTACTTTTATAGAGGAACCAAACGCCCAAAATAACCATGCAAATAGCCGCAATCTGCGGGAAAAGCTCCGGCGGCAGATTGAACTGGCCAACGGATAGCTGAATAAGCGGTTTATCGATTTGGCTCGGTATCACGATATAGAGAAAGACACCGAGGGCGATAAATAGAATTGCCGCTACCGTATTGAAGTTAAATTTCTTTTCGACAATTTGATCCATGATCTAGGTCCAATTTTGTTTCTCTCGCTTTGTTTAACTGGCGATCCGAATTGATGACATGTCTGTTGAATTCAACGGCAAGGTTACCGGCTCATTGCGCTCAACCGACAAATCAGCCGCCATATAGACTTCCATGACTTGGCGCGCTTGCTGCGGCGTCACCATAACCGGCTTGTCCATCGCAACAGCTTCCAAGAAGTGAACGCCTTCATTATGCATCGGTCCGGCGAAGACATGCTCAACCTGCTCACCCGGCATTGACGACATTGGCAAGCGAATACCATTTTCCATCGTGTTTAAAACCACATCTCTGTGAGTATCATCGATGGTCAGCATACCTTTGGTGCCGGAGAACTCGACCCAGGTACCGGAAAAATTGGGATGGCCGGGAGGGGCCGACCAGCACGCACCAACCGTAATAACCACACCATTATCCAGCGTCACCATGGTCCATTGCGCATCTTCAAGGCCCGTAACATCCTTCATCGCGCCATAGGCTGATTGCGAGTAGACCCGGACCGGCTTGGCCGGCTCCAAGCACCACAACAGAAAATCAAGATCGTGCGTTGCTTCCATTGCCGCCGGCGAAAGTTTAATACGTTGACCGATTTTAGTGCCGAGACCACGCGTAATATAGCGGCTAACGAGACCAGCAACCGGCGCCCCGATGGTACCATCATTCAAACATTTCTTGAGATAGGCAAATTTGTGATTGAAACGCTGGGAATAACCAACGGTGAATTTGACCCCGTTGGCCTCAGCTAAATCAACCAACGTATCGGCTTCGCCCAAAGTCAGCGACAAGGGTTTTTCCATAAACACATGTTTACCGGTCTCAAGGCAATGCTTTGCCATTGGGAAATGAATGTCTTCCGGCGTCGCTGAAATGAAAAATGCATCAATGTCATCATTTTTCAGCATCTCGTGGTAATCGAGTGTCGCCGAAGCAGCATTTGTCAGTTCTTGAACTTCGGCTAGACGGTCAGGCCGGATCTCACAAATATGAAGATCTTTAACAAGGGGATTAGCCGCGCAAGTGTTCGCGCGAATACCGCCGCACCAACCTGTTCCGATGATACCAACATTGATCTGCTTCATTTTATTTTATTCCTTTGTTATGGAGTTCCACGAAAAGAAACCTCGCGGGTATAAGCCCCATTCGTCCCTGATGTTTTTTTTAATTTCTGCTCAGTCTTATATAAGACCTAACTGTGCTGTCAAGAACTGAGTCTTATATAAGACTACTTCGGCGGAGATAGCAGCCCTTTTTTAGCTTCTACCGGTCCTTCTAGGGTATTTAAAAATTTTGCAAGCTGGCCTAGTTGCTGACCCGACAAACCGAGTTTAATAAGCTCGCTTTGGCCAATACGGGCTTTGGGCGCTCTATTATAGTGATCGAGAACATCTCTAAGAGATTTAAATTGTCCGGCATGCATATAGGGAGCTGTCTTTGAAAGATTGCGCAAAGTCGGGGTTTTAAACGCGCCCAGTAATTCTGAGCCGCCCTTTTTAGCAAAATTTATTTCCGAACAAAGGGCCAGCGGCGAATCACTGAACCGGCTTTGACAATTAAATTCGTCGTTGAGAACCTGAGAGACACCTTGGCTACGGCCCTTGTCCGATGACGGCAGGCCGGTATTGTGAAAATCCGTATTGGCAAAAAGCGGCCCGTTGTGACAGCGTAGGCAATTGGCTTCACCGATAAACAATTTTAATCCGGCCCGCTCGTCTGGCGACAATTGGGATTTTTTCGCCGGTTCAACATTGTGCAATATCGCTGCCGCGTAAAAATCAAATTTCCCGGGTCCGGGTAAAATCTTGCGCTCATAGGCGGCAATGGCTTTGCCAAGATTTGCAAAAGCCCGCGTTATGCCCTCTTGGTCCTTCAACTTAGGCATAGCACCAAAAATATTTTCATAGCGCTTTTTGTAATCTGCATCCTGGCGGATGAGGTTCACAGCTTGGGCCCGGGTAAAACCGTGTTCCAGAGGGTTTTCTATCGGCCCTAAGGCCTGCGCCCATAGGCTATCTTTGCGCCCATCCCAAAACAGCCACGGACTATATGCGCTGCCGATAATTGTCGGCGTATTGCGATCAGTTATGCCGATGCCTTTAGCGACTTTCACGCCATCCGAAAAGTTTAAGATCGGAATATGACACGTTGCACAGGCAACCGTGCCGGTCTTGCTCAAGCGTTTATCGAAAAACAGACGGTGGCCGAGTGCAACAGCGCGGGCGTCGTCAGCAAATTTATTTGATGGATCAGGTGGGACCGGGGCGAGGCTGCCCAGCCAGAGCGACCGAATCGCGGCGCGCTCTTCCTCTGACCATTTGTCGCTACTCATGCCGGTTCGGCTGCCAATAAGGATGACCGCCGCGATGCCTGAAAATAGGATCAGAAAATAAACCAGATAAAAACGGCGCATGTTCATGGTGACTCTATTTTAACACCACACTGAAAGTGACATTGTCAGCTTGGGAGCCCGTTGCGATGGCGAAATTCAGATGCCACCAGCCGGACATATTAAATTTCATGCCCTCCACCAAATACTGCCCAGCGCCTAAATATTTCGTCACGCGCGGCGCGGTTGGTAAACCATGACCATGTTCCGGCATACCGCCGTGAATGTTAAACTTGGCGCCTTCAACCGGCTTGCCCGTCTGGTCCAGGACCGTCACCACCCAACCATGCATTTTATTAATAGCGACCGGATTGAGATTACTGGCCAGCGAAACCTTAAACTTCCCACCATCTGATAATTTTGTCAGCGACGTGTCCCGCACGCCCGGCATCGCATGCGGCATTGGCGCGTGATTGCCTTGGTTATGGTTCCCTGACTTGTGATGCTCCATATGCATCTTTTGATCATTGTGCATCTGCTCTGCGGAACGCAGATCAGACGCCATCGGCACCAGCATCACGCTAAGGAGAAATGTGAACAGTAAATATTGCTTCATTTATTTGTATCCATACTTAAAGTTTTTTAGCGCATTTCTAAAATTCTGCGCCAAGTTCGAAAGGTTGTACAAACCCTTCCCGTTAAATACAAACAAAAGACGTAGAATGGAAATATCGCCTCAACGTCATCGGCCTTACAGAATTACAGAAAATTTACTGGAAAGACCCGACCTCGAATGCTATGCAGCCCTCCATATTCTTATATAAGAGTACCATGTTGTTGTTCATTTAGGGCAACGTAGCTAAGGGGAAGAGAAAAATTATGTCTAGCAATATTATCGCCGTCGCAGATTCGGTCTTTCCGTCTCTCGACCCAGCCAAGGAAGCGCTTTCAGGCGTTACTTCTGAAGAATTCCGTATGTCCGCTGATACCTCAGCCGACAGCATTTTAGCCGTTGCTGCTGATGCCGATGCGCTTCTGGTTACTTACAGCCAGATTAATGCTGAGGTGATCGCCGGTCTCAATAATTGTAAAGCCATTGGCCGCTTTGGCATTGGCACCGACAATATCGATATCGCCGCGGCGACTGAAAAAGGCATCAAGGTTTGCTATGCACCGGTCTACTGCCTGGATGAAGTTTCCGATCACGCGATGGCTTTGCTGTTGTCTTGTGCGCGTAAAATTCCATTTGCCAATGCGCGTGCTGCTGAAGGCCGCTGGGAAATGCCGGCTGTTGCCCCAATTGGTCGCTTCCGCGGTAGAACACTGGGCCTTATCGGTCTCGGGAACATCCCACAGCAAATCGTTGGTAAAGCGCAAGCTTTCGGCATCAATGTGATCGCTTCCGATCCTTATTGCCCGGATGATGTATTCTCCCGCCTCAATGTTGAAAAAGTTGAGCTTGATGATCTGCTGGGTCGTTCTGATTATGTCTCCGTTCATGCGCCGCTTACGCCAGAGACAGAAAACATGTTCAACATGGACGCCTTCAAGAAGATGAAGAACACCGCCTTCCTGATCAACACAGCACGGGGTCCATTGGTTGAGATTAATGATTTAGCAAAAGCTTTGGATGCCGGCGAGATTGCTGGTGCCGGTCTTGATGTTTTACCTGTTGAGCCTCCTGAAGCCGACAATCCATTGTTGGGCCGTGACGACGTTGTCCTCACCCCCCATACCGGCTTCTACTCGGAGGACGCGCTGCTTGATTTGCAGACAACTGTGGCAACTGACGTTGCGACCATCCTCGGCGGCGGCGAGCCGAAATATCCAGTGACGCCTAAATAAAGCTGGATAACCGACCATGAAAGCCATGATGCTGACGGCACCGAAAGCGGTGTCGCCTGAGGACGTCGATATGCCCGAGCCGGGTCCGGATGAAACCCTCATCCGGGTCACCAAAACGGGCATTTGCGGCACCGATTTGAAAATATTTCAGGGCGGTATCCCGGTCGACTATCCCCGCATCATGGGACACGAATCGGTTGGTGAGGTTATCTCAGGCGGCAATCTCGCTCCCGGTACCCCGGTTATTGTCGACCCGGCTTATTACTGTGGCTCATGTTATAACTGCCGAGACGGCCAGACGCATTTGTGTCCGAACGGTGGTCTCATTGGCCGGGATGTTGAGGGCGGCTTCGCAGAGTACATGGTCGCACCGTCCCGCAACGTGCACGCTTTGCCAAAAGACATGGACCCCGGCGTGGCCCCACTGATCCAGCCGATGACCACCTGTCTGCATGCCCAGCGCAAAGCAAATATTTTCCCCGGCGAAGCCGTGCTGGTTTATGGTCTGGGTGTCACCGGCCTGCTGCACGTTCAACTCGCCAAAGCGCATGGTGCTTATCCCGTGATTGGCGTGACGCGTTCCGAGTGGAAGCGCGATCTGGCCCGAGAACTTGGTGCCGACTTCACCTTCGCACCGGGCGAAAATCTTAAAGAACAAATCTTGGAAGTTACCGGCGATAAGGGCGGCGTCGATCTGGTCATCGAAAGCGTTGGCCAATTGCCGATCCTCGCCGAAGCCATTGAGTTGGTACGCCTGGGTGGCCGCATTCTACCGTTCGGCATCTACACGCAAACCCAAGGCGAGCTGCCGTTCTACAATCTCTATTTCAAAGAAATCCAGGTCGTCAACGCCCGGGTCGCCAAGCCAGAAGATTACCCCGCCTGCGTCGACTTTGTTGAGCGCGGCGTCGTCGACCTTAAGCCGCTGATCACCCATAACTTTAGCCTGGACGAGATCAACAAAGCCCTCGACATGCTTGACGGCGGTGACAGCTCCTGCATTAAGATCATCCTGGACCACGCGGCTTAAATCACCGCCATCATTCCGGACTTGATCCAGAATCCAGGGGAAACACCAAGCGACTGTGTTGTCCGTCAAGTTGTCTGCCATTTATTATTATCCCTCATCATGGCATTTACCAGAGACCGGCACATGCTATGCGATTTAATCTTTGGCTGTAGTACTAAAATCCATAACACTTATTGGAACGTATACGGAAAACCCCCTCGAAATGGGTCAAATTTGGTCGCAGAGCCCTGCTATTTGATGACATGAAAACGGGGGTACGGAAAACAGTTGGTTTCGGTATGTCTTTAACCAGTCCGCTTTACACCCGAAAGCAGACACCAATCACATAGGGTCAAAGAGTCCGCTATTAACCAAAATCAGTCATAAAGAATTGAGATTGAATGAGAGAAGGTTATATTAAAATTTGTGAAAGTAGCTTGGTTTTGATATTTTAATTCTCGTCTACCATTTAATATATAGCTTGATATTGTAATTACCGAGTAGTCTGCAAAACAAGTGACCAAATGCAAAAGAATAATATAATTTTCGGGGGCTCAAAACGACATCTTCACTGCCAGAAGGTGGGCGTTCTCGTTTGTTTTGCGCTTTCTGTTTTGATCTGGCCGACGATACATGCGTATGACACTGGGCAAAAGGTTCTAGCCACCATAGAAATTGCTTCATCAATCGTATCGGATAATTTTGATCACGATCACGGACATAGTCATGATGATGAAGACTTACCGGAACAACCGGCACCCAACCATTCTCATGACCACGATCCAGCAGATCACTCACATGAAGTGCCTATCGTATTGGCGGCACTCAATCACCGCACGGGTTTTCCGCCAAGCGAAAACCTAGTATTATATTTAAGCTCAAAAAAACTCGGTGCAGTTTTTGATTTAGAGCGCCCCCCTCGTTCGTAAGTGTACCGCCATGAGGCGGTCTATTGTTCGTAATTATCGAACGTCAAAACACTTACTGACGAAAGGAAACATCATGCATCCTCAGACTAGATGCGTAAGCTCACTTTTGAGAAAGTGGCCTTATACATTCATCATGCCATTTTTTGTGGCATCTCTTTTACTGCTTGTGCCATTGGATGCCGCACAGGCTCATGCCGTAACCCAAGGCGACAAAGGTTACATTCAGGAAATATTCGGCGTCCAATTAATTCCATTCACCTATCTTGGTGCCAAGCATATGGTAACAGGATACGACCATATCCTATTTTTGTTTGGCGTTATCTTCTTCCTTTATAGGATGAAGCACGTCGCCATCTATGTGAGCCTTTTTGCACTTGGCCACTCAGTCACTATGATCGCCGGTGTATTATTCAATTTTGGCATTAATAGCTTCATCATTGACGCCATTATTGGGTTTTCCATCGTCTATAAAGCTTTGGATAACCTGGGTGCCTATAAAGTATGGTTTGGTGTTCAACCCAATACAAAGATCGTGACGCTTTTCTTCGGTCTTTGCCATGGCTTCGGCCTTGCTTCAAAACTGATAGATTACGAGATTGCTGCCGACGGGCTTCTGCCCAATCTACTGGCATTCAATGTTGGCGTCGAAATCGGTCAAATACTTGCACTGGGAGCAATTCTCGTGGCGATGGGGTGGTGGCGACGAACCGATAGTTTCTTTCGATATGCCTATACAGCCAATGTCGCAATAATGGCGATTGGTTTCATTTTCATCGGTTTACAACTCACCGGCTACTTTGTGGCCTGAGATAAAGGAAATTTATTATGTACAATTCAGAAATACCCAATCTTGAAAAACTGCCCTCAAAAGGCAGGTTAATTCGATCGACGATCATCGCCATCCTTTCGGCGGTCTTTATCCTCGTCACCATCGTGCTTCCTTCTGAGTACGGCATCGATCTGACCGGTGTCGGTCGCGCAATTGGGCTTGCCGAAATGGGGGAAATTAAAACTCAACTCGCGAAAGAAGCCGAAGAGGACCAACTCCGTGAACAGCAGCAAAAAAGCCAAACGTCGGGATCGTTATCTGACTCTATGGGGCGCTTTGTTGCCGGGCTATTTATCAGCACTGCATTTTCTCAATCAACGTCCTCGGACTGGAAAGACGAGATCAAAGTCACTTTGACCCCCGGTAAAGGCGCGGAAATAAAATTGATTATGAAAAAAGGTGCTAAGGCTAATTTTTCTTGGACCTCTGGGGATGGCCGGGCAAATTTTGACCTTCACGGCAGTGGAAACGGCCAGAATATCAGCTACAAGAAGGGCCGAGGCGTCAAGGGCGCTCAAGGCGTTCTCGAAGCCGCTTTCGATGGTCAGCATGGTTGGTTTTGGAGAAATAGGGATAAGCAACCCATCACAATCATCTTACGTGTTAAAGGAGCCTACACAGGCATTAAAAAGTATTTGTGATAGCTTCACAAATTTACCAAGCTCGGCTGGACACAAGTTCAGCCGAGTCTTTTTTAAAAATCAATAATGTCCGCTTTGGGTCAGGAGAAGACCCTTTTACGCAATTCCGGTAATGTCCGCTATTGAGAGCAAAGCAGACGTTTTTAACCTATACCGAAAGCATTGGTTTTCCGTACATTCAAAACTTTTTTCCTCTGTCCCTCTTTAGCTTCTTCTTCGTGTTCTTCGTGCCTTTTGTGGTTCAATTCTTTTATCATTCCAACGAAAACCAACGGTTGAGATAAAGACTGGATCCCGGATCAAGTCCGGGATGACGGTGGGGATGGTAGAGCGATAGATAATCTTCCCCCTCTCCCATCAAGGGGGAGGAAGATTTTGTTGCGACACCCAACCCTATTCTTCACGGCAGCAAAAATAATTTCGCATGATCCCTATTTGAGATAGTATCGACGAGAAATTAATTCAGATGGTGGATCAGCGCGTGCGGACTCTCGTAATTATAGTTGTGATTTGTCTCTTATCGGTTCAAGCAAAAGCCGATACGCTTAGAATTTCCACAGCAGAGTTTCCCGAAGCGCGTTCTATCATTCGCGTATTGAAAGAAGCCTATGGCAAAATTGGGCATGACGTTGAATTGGTAATTCGGCCCGCGAAACGTAGCCTCGTTGAGGTCAACAACGGCCGGTCGGATGCAGAGCTTGCCCGGGTAACTGGTGCCGAAACCGAATACCCCAATCTCGTGCGCGTAAAAGAGCCGATCCACGCTCTCAGTTTCTCCGCGATTGTTAGCAATAAATCAAAGCAGTGGCTAAGTTCCTGGCAAAAAATAAAAGACCATCACATCAGCTATCCGAGAGGCTACCGATTATTAGATATCAGAACCAAAGGCATGAAAGTATCGGTTGCCAAAGACCCTGATACTGTCGCTAAATTAATCAAGGCTGGACGGGTAGATGTCGGTATTGTCGTCACGTCTGACGCCATCAGATTCGCCTCGGGCTCGGATGAGATTGCCCTCCTGGAACCGCCCATTGAAGTCGTTACGCTCTACCACTACGTAAACGTAAAACACCGGCGCCTGGTTCCCAAGATCGAGAAAATTCTAATTGAGCTCAATGATAGCGGCCGGATTAAACAAATCCTTCAGGGTGAGAAATAAACCATCACCGAAATTTACCCATAACTTCAATGTCATTCCGGACTTGATCCGGAATCCAGCAATCCTATCAACTGTTCCGTAGCCAGCTATTCTGGATCCCGGATCAAGTCCGGGATGACGCTTTGAGGGATGAAACCTACCGCTTTAACTTAACAGCCTTAAAGCCTTCGGTCGTCGCGGGTACGGATTGTTCGATCGGGAATCTCTCGGCACTTGAGCCGCCGACATAGCCGTCGAGGCGGGGCTCGCCTTCTAGAAACTTGGCGAAGTCATCAGGGGTTTCAATGCCGCCGCCGTGGCAGGTGTAGATAAGATCGCTGTGCTTGGCGGCCAGGGCATCAATGACGGAGGCTGTGCGGGCCAGTGAATCTTCGTCGCTCAGGATGGTCGAGGAGCCAATAGTGCCACCGGACGAGTTACCATAATGGACGATGATATTATCGACGCCGGCTTCCGCCATGGCGAGGGCTTCGTCTGGCGTTGTGCAAAAGGCTTTGGTCCAAAGACCAATACTTGAGGCGTAGCCCAACACGTCGACTTCGAGTGCGTAGCCCATGCCAGTTTCTTCGAGATCACTCCTGAACTTGCCGTCAATCAACGCCACGGTTGGACAGTTCATAATGCCGTCAAAGCCCGCTTCGGCCAGTTGATCAACAAAGCGGTGCATGTCGCGGGTCGGATCATTGCAGAGAATACCGGCAATCACCGGCGCTTCCTTAACAACGCTTAGCAAAGCACGTTCGCCCAGCTCCATCGTGATCGCATTGGCATCACCGATCGGCAAATAGCCCGCCATTGAGCTCATACCCTGCATGCGGAAATAAGCCAGAATATGCGTCGTGATGAGATCCGCGCCGCCTCTGGCTGCCATCTTGGCCGTGATGCCCGTGCCACAAAGCGCGTTATAAATTGCGCGTCCCGCATCTCGCTCAGATTTCAGCCGGGCATTAATCTCGTCTCGGGTAAATTTAGCCATTGTCACCATCCGTATTTACACTTCGCTCCATCAATAGGATAATTGAAATCAAAGAACAACAAAATTGGGGAAACAAAATGGCTAACACTTATGACATTCCAGAGACCATGAAGGCCTGGGTCCTAGGCGACCCGCACGAGATGAAAATGATCGAAAAGCCGGTGCCTGAACCCGGCCCGGCTGAGGTTTTGGTCAAGATCGGCGCGATTGCGGTGTGTCACACAGACATTGAAGTGCTGCATCACGGCATGCCGGCGATGGTCGAGGGTGAGCTGCCGTTCAACAAGGACTTCACCATGGGCCATGAATATATGGGCACAGTCGTAAAAACCGGCCCAGATGTCGATGAATGGGCGCCAGGCGACCGTATCGCGGTTGAAGTTCACGCTGGATGTGGGCGCTGTCCGAAATGCCGGGAAGGCATGTATACCTCGTGCCATAATTATAGCTATCGTTCCAAAGGCCATCGCGCCAACGGCTTCACCACCGATGGCGGCTTTGCAGAATATGCCATTAACAATATCAACACACTGGTGCCGGTACCGGATTACATGAGTGACGAAGTGGCGACCCTCACGGTGACGGCAGGCACAGCAATGTATGGTCTGGATGTCTTGGGCGGCATTATCGCCGGGCAAAGTATCGTGGTTGCCGGTGCCGGTCCCATCGGTTTGATGTTTATCGCTATCGCCAAAGCCTTAGGCGCGGCGCCTGTCATCATGTCGGAACCCCGGGAAGACCGCCGGGACATGGCGAAAAATCTTGGCGCTGATATCCTGATTGATCCGCTAGCAGAAGATGTTGTCGAGAAAGTTCGTGGCCTCACCAATGGCAAAGGCGCTGACTTTACGGTCGAGGCCTCGGGTGCGCCGGGCGTGCTCAACCAAGTCATTCATATGACCAATCGCGGCGGGCGGGTATGTCTGGCGGCCTTTACCAATGATCTGGTACCAACCGATATCGCCTATGTCGTCAGCAACAATATCTATATGTTCGGCATCCGGGGTGAAGGCAATTCCGCCGTAAAACGCGCCGCCAGTCTTCTCAAGCAAAAGCGCTTTGATCCCTCGCCGATCCACACTCACACCTTCCCCTTGGAAGAAGCCGATACAGCGATGAGCTATGCCGAGAACCAGACCGATGGGGCAATTAAAGTCGTCGTTAAAATGAGTTGAGTTTCTGCACTGAGCCGCTAATTTACGCCAAATAAATGTATTAAATGCGCATCATTAATTTGAATCTTGGGGGAAAAGCCCGTGACATCACCTATCGTTACCACGGATTGGCTGACCGACCGCCTGCTCGATCCGACCATCAAAGTCATCGAAGTCTCTGCCAAAAAAGGCGATGAAGCAGGTTATGCGACCAGCCACATCCCGGGTGCGATTAATTTTTGGTGGAAGGATCTCTGCTGGGATGACGCCGACCGCCAGTTCGTCACTCCTGAACAACTCGCCAAGCGCTTAGGCGACTTTGGTATCAGCGATGAAGACCGCTTGGTGCTCTATGGTGAGCCGGTGCAATACGGCACGTACGCTTTTTGGGCGCTAACCATGGCGGGGCATCCTAATCTGATGGTGCTGGATGGCGGGCGAACAAAATGGCTGGCCGACGATTTGCCAGTAACTGACAGCGTGCCCGAAACTGAAGCCGTCGAATATAAAGTTCAGTCACCCAATGAGTGGATGCGTCTCGGCCGCGACAACATCCGTGATAATCTTGGTAAGGAAGGTCGTTTCCTATTAGACGTTCGCAGCCCGGAAGAATATTCCGGCGAGCGGGTCATGGAGCACGGTCAATTCGATCATGGTGCCGAGCGCGGTGGCCGGATCCCGGGCGCCCAGCATTTGTTCTTTAAAGAGCTGATCAATGACGATGACACCTTTAAATCAGCCGAAGAATTGAAAGCTAAATTCGACAGCGTCGGGGCTGATCCAGAAAAAGTCGATGAGATCGTCGCCTATTGCCGCCTCTCGCACCGGGCAACTCTGGCCTGGACCGCTATGACTTACATCTTGGGCTATGAAGGCGTTAAAATCTATGACGGTTCCTGGACCGAATGGGGCTCAATCGTCGGCTTTCCGGTGGAACGTTAATCCCTTTCAACTATTTGATATGCGCCCAATATACTTAGTTTTTTAGTTCTGCCGTCTGAAGCAGAAACGCGCCGAAACCGAATTTGAATATCGCTTGGCATACCGTTGGCGTATTGGGAAGATTGGTCGTCAATCACTGCATGCCCGGGCCATCCTTAAACCAAAGTGAAACCCTGGGTTCTTCAATCAGATTGTGAGATAATTTTATTGGTTGCCCGCAATCGACGTGACAGTGCAACGGCGAGAGATTGATAGAAGTGATACGCAAACCGGCTATCTTCATCCATAATGGTCTTTAAATCAGCACAGGAGACCCTGACGACCTCGACATGTCCTTCGGCAATAACGCTTGCACTGACATCCGCGCCATCTAAAAAAGACATCTCACCAAAAATACTGCCCGAAATTAAACGTGCGAGCTCAATGCTGACATTGCTGCTTTTTTGCTCAACGCGAACTTCGCCCTCAGCTAAGAAATAAACTGCATCCCCAGGTTGTCCTTCTTGAAGAATAATCGCATTGTGATCAAAGTCGAGACGGATACCAGCTTTGAAAAAAGCTCCCCAATCCCTGACGTCGAGCTTACTGAAAACGTCAACACTCGCGCCGCCGAGCTGATCAACCAGCTCAGTCTTTAGCAAGGATAAAACATTTCCACTGTTGGACATCTAGTACCTTCTGAATACTATTTGGTGCTATAGGGTCAAACGACTCACCTATGCATGCTATAGTGGCACCTAACAACTTTAAGTGCAACAATTCGAATCTTTCTAATTATAAGTTGTTAATATAACAGGCTTATTTGGCGACTAAATGGGGATTTCAGAATCAGCCGGAAGACCGAGCCAATCTATCGCGGCTTGTATTGTATTGAAGGGATGGCGTTCCATAAGGTCATCGGACATGCGGCGCGCTATCGTATATCGATGGACGATGGCAAATTCCTTTGGATTACTGATTACCCAAGCCAATTTACATTTGCCAAAAAACGGCTCGTACTTGCCCAGCCGGCCCGGCGATTCGCGTTGAAAAAAATTAAAGTCATATTCCTGCGGCTGAATAGCATTGGTTGAATCACGCAAGATATTCATGCCCTTCTTAAAATCGGGATGGGCGAGAATTTCATCGAAGGAAGCAGGTATATCCGTTACAGCCATCTGGCCTTCATGGCGGATGAAAACGCAGTTCAGTTCCTTACTTATGACGATTGCAAAAGCCATGATTCTCAAGTGATTATAGGGAGCAGACAAGATAATATTTCACGCACCCTATCAGTCTATACTTTGATTTACTAATTTAAAAAAAAGGGGTTGCCCAAATTGAGCAACCCCTTTCCTCCCTCAAGAGACAATTCGTTGAAAGTCCCCTGAAATAGAAGAACAACGCCTAACCGCTTTTACTCCGCGGCTGGTAGCGCTTTCTGCTCTCCCCCATCTCGTAGCTCTTTTATCGCCTTAAGCACTTTTTCTGCTGTCGCCGGCAAAGAGGTGATCCGGACACCAACGGCATCATGGATCGCATTACAAATCGCCGCCGCAGTCGGCACAGCTGTCGGCTCACCAACACCTTTGGCGCCAAACGGGCCTGTCGGATCAAAGTTCTCGACGATATCGACATCGATCTTCGGCATGTCCAAACTGGTCGGCATGATATAGTTGGTCAAATTCGGATTGATCTGCTTGCCATCATCGTCAAAAAGCATCTCTTCTTGGAGGGCATAACCGATACCCATCGAGATGCCGCCTTCAATTTGACCTTCAACCAACATCGGATTGATCGCTGTGCCACAATCGTGGGCAGCGGACATATAAATCACCTCGACTTCACCGGTTTCGTCATCAACCTCGATCTCGGCACATTGGGTGGCATAGACGTAAGTAGAAAACGGCTTACCTTGGCCAGTCTCCGGATCCATACCGACGGTTGGCGGATTATAGGATGCCGAGCCAATTGGCGGGCGGCCCATAACGAACTGAGCTTGCAGGGCCACATCGGCAATCGGCAGACAGCGTTGTGGGAAATATTTGACCTGAATTTTCCGGTCAACTGCTTCCAACTGATCGGGACGCACATCCAACATCGGGGCGGCAACCTCAAACAAAATCTGCCGCGCATTTTCAGCTGCCAATTTAATCGCATTACCAGAGACATACGTCGTCCGGCTTGCAATCGCGCCGGTATCCATCGGCGTGGTATCGGTATCACCAGAGACAACATGAACGTCATCGGTTGAGACACCCAAAGCTTCAGCCGCGATTTGGCCAAGCACGGTCAGCGAGCCTTGACCCGTTTCCACCGTGCCGGTCAACAACGTTGCCGTGCCGTCTTCATTGATTTTAACTGTTGCTGCACTTGGGTTAGCAAGAACGGTAAACCCGATTGGGTACCACATGCAGCCTATGCCTTTACCGCGATGTTTCATTTCTGCCACTCCTTCCAACCAAATCGTTCCGACGCCATTTTGAGGGAATCTGTGACGACCACAGCCTCCAACAATTGACCGGTCGGGCTGGTGGAGCCTTCGTTAAAGGCGTTCATAAAGCGGATTTCCAACGGCTCAATGCCAAGCTCTTTCGCCATATCATCCATGTGGGATTCATAAGCAAAACAAACTTGCGGCGCACCAAAGCCCCGCATCGCACCGGTCATGGTTTTATTGGTGTAGACCGCATAGGCGTCGACATGGAGATTGTCGATGTTATAAGGCCCGGCTGACAAGATGCAGGCTTTTCCCAAAGTCGTCTCCGACCACGAGCAATACGCCCCGCCGTCACAGACCAAGCGTACTTTACGGGCCATGATTTTGCCCTCTTTCGACATGCCGGTCTTGTACTCCATAACGAAGGGGTGGCGCGTCGTTGAAGAGATAAATTCGTCTTCACGGGTAAACACACATTTGACGGGCCGGCCGGTCTTTTTAGAAAGTAGCGCCAGAATCGGCTCGGTCGTGATCTCGTTTTTACCACCAAAGTTTCCACCAACCACTGTCGCAATCATACGAATGCGATTAATCGGCAAATCGAGGGTGCGCGAAACATCTGCCCGGCCAAGCGTAATCCGGCCAAGACTTGTATGCAGTGTCACCCGGCCATTGGCATCCCATTCGGCGATTGAGGCATGCGGCTCCATCGGGACGTGTTCAACCATTTGCGTGGTGAACGTCTTTTCAAAGATGAAATCAGAATCCTTGAAGCCCTGCTCAACATCACCTTTGATAATGGTTTTAGAGGAATAGACGTTGCTTTCACCGTTATGGATTTTAACGGCATCGTCTTTCATTGCTTCCATCGGATCATAAACCGGCGTCAGCTCTTCATACACGATCTTGATTTTTTCAAGCGCATCCAAAGCCTGCTGTTCGGTCACTGCCGCCACCGCAGCCACACCGTCACCAGCATGACGGACAATATCATCGGCCAGCAAAGGCTGATCCTGATAAGACGGGCCAAAACTGTTAACCGGAATTTCTTTGCCGATCAAAGTCGCCATTACGCCCGGCATTTTTTCAGCTTCCGACACGTCGATGCTTTTTATCTTCGCGTGAGAAATACATGCGCGTTTGATCTTGGCATGCAGCATGCCGGGGAAAAACATATCATCGATATATTTGGTTTGACCGAGGCCATGCATACGGCCGTCTGGACGCGTAGCACGCTGGCCGACAGCCGGCGTTTGCTCGCGGGCTGGGGCGATGCCTATTTCTTTAGGAAACAGCGTGCGTTCAGGCACCGTGGGTAATCTCAAATTGTCATCGGCTTTCCGAAGACTTTCGAGACTTTCGGTTTTTTCTTTTGTTTTTACATCATCTGCCATTTTTCTACTCCCTCACCCTACGCTGCGCGCGGATTGGTTTCCGGCACTTTTTTACCGGTGATTTCTTCATAGGCATCGATGACACCTTCAATGATTTTGGTGTAGCCCGTGCAGCGGCAGAGATTGCCAGAAAGTGCATCCTTAATGTCATCCCGGGTCAATTCTTCACCTTGATCGATCAGTGCCTTGGTCGACATGATCATACCCGGCCCACAAAAGCCGCATTGCAAAGAGGCGACGTCTTCAAAGGCCTTCTGGATTGGATGATATTCCTCCAACGTCGAGAGCCCTTCGATGGTCTCAATGTTTTTGCCTTCGGCTTGCCCGGCCAACATCAGGCAGGCATTGACGGCAATGCCATCAACCAAAACCGTACAGGCACCACAATCGCCAACGTCACAGCCAAGCTTAGCGCCAGTGTAGTTTAAATCTTCACGCAACATTTTGAGCAGCGTGGTTTCCGGTGGCACAGAAGCCGTCTTCTCTTCACCGTTCACTGTTAAAGTTATATCTGTCATTTTTTTATCCTCTTCACGCGTTGGCAGCAGCGAGGGCTGCCTGCATAGTGCGACGGGCGCCAACTTCAATGAGATCGTTGCGATATTCTTTTGACGCGCGGAAATCATCAATCGGACTTGCTTCCGTGACCGCGATTTTAGCGGCTTCATTAATTAAATCTTCTGAAACGGCTTGGCCTTCTAAAATAGCCTCAGCTTTGGCGGCGCGAATAACCACCGGCGCGACCGCGCCCAAAGCAATGCGCACATCTTTAAACTTGCCGTCTTCGATGCGAAAAGCCGATGCCGCATTTACCAGCGCCAAAGCCTGACCTTTACGTAGACCGAATTTGATAAAACCGGCAGGCTTGCCAAGATTCTCTTTAGGAATAATTATTTCCAACAACAACTCATCCGGTTCAAGGGCCGTTTTGCGGACAAAGACGAAGAACTCTGAGAGCGGTATCTGGCGGCTCCCTTTGGGACCCAAGATCGTCACTTGAGCATCCAAAGCCAACAATGTCGGGCCACTATCCATTGAGGGTACGCAGGTGACAAGATTGCCGCCAAGGGTGCCGAGGTTACGGGTTTGCACCGCACCGACTGTATGGGCCGCGTCAATCATTGCCGGCGCGTGTTCGGCGATCAGTGGGTCCGCCATAATCTCAGAATGGGTCACACCAGCGCCAATGCGAAGACCGGCATCGGTGATCTCAATGCCTTTCAGATCCTGGAGGCGGGAGATGTCGACGACAACGCCCGGGCTTTGCGCGACATGTTTGAGCTCAACAACGTAATCTGTGCCGCCATTTAAAATGCGCACATTTGGGCTATGCTCCGCTAAGGCTGCGAGCGCCGCATCCGTGGTTTGCGGTTGAATAAAATCAAAGGGTTTCAAGTTGCACCTTCCTCACTTTAGTACTGGTAAATATTTTTTTAATTTGATCACTCAACGATGGGCGGATTTTCAAGCACCGCGAATAATCGTTTTTGTGATTTGCTGATATGTTTATTGATTAAACTGGTGACCTTGGAGCGATCCCTCGCCTGCAACGCGTCGATGATCTCGCAATGCTCGGCAACGAATTTCTCTGATGCTGCGGCGCTTGGATTTGCACTGGGGGCATTGGCAACTCCGACAAAGGTCAGGCGATCAAATTGGTCGATAACTTCATTAGCCATTTTGGCCATCCGCGCATTGCCTGAAAGCTCAGCGATGCGGCGGTGGAAGTCACGGTTATATTGAACCCAATGGGCGAGATCCCCTTCTTCAACTTTGCGGAACTCATCAAGCGATGCCAAGCCTTCATCGCTCGCCTCATCACAGGCGCGGCGGATGCAGGATTTCTCCAAAAGCAGGCGCATCTCATAAAGATCATGCGCATCGCCAATCGAAATCGGACGAATGAGATAGCCTTTGCGCGGCAGCACTTCGATCAGGCCCTGCTCTTGCAAACGCAGAAGCGCATCTCGGACCGGCGATTTGCTGACATTGTAGCGTTGGGCAAGATCGTTCTCAAAAACCCGCGCGCCGGGCGCCAAAATACAGGCAAGAATGTCGGCACGGATCTTCTCATAAACCCCGTCCCGGATGAGACCGGATCCATTCTCCGTCTGAACACCATTTGCCAAATTATCGAGCATATCTGCCTACTGAAATATCTAGTAGCGTCATTTTTAACCTAAATTTAGAGATTAAATCAAGGTTTTCTTGTATATTTTCTTAATTTAGAAATATTTAAAATTATATTTTTTTAATATCTGAAATATCACTGATAGAGTCTAAAAAACCTATACCTTTGATTCCAAACGACAAATGATTAAGTGACAGTCGCCTAATTGCTAAAATTTTCTATTTATCAATTTAGGAATAGAACGCTACACTCTAAAGAAATCGATAAGAAAACTTCGGGAGTATGACATGAGTGGAAACCATGATATTGGCGGATTGCAGGCCGGGCCGATAAATACCGATGAGGGCGATCCTGAACCGTGGCAAAAAATGTTAACCGCGGTCTATGGAGCGCTGGTATCGAGAGGCCATGGCAATGTTGATCAATTGCGCCGCCATCTCGAAGCGCTGTCCAAGGAACAATATGAGTTGCCTTATTACGAACGTTGGGTTGAGGCCATGTGCAATCTGATGGAAGAAAAGGGTTTGCTCACCAGAGAAGAAATCGCAAACCGCATGACGGCCCTCAAAGCTGAGATGGAGAATACGGGATGAATGACGCATCGCTCCCAGAACCGTCAGATCCGCTCTATAAAATTGGCGATATCGTCCGCATTAAAGTGGCCCATCCGCCGGGTCATCGCCGAACGCCGGATTATATCAAAGGCAAGACCGGCACAATTGAGCGCTATTGCGGCGCTTTTATCAATCCAGAAGAACGTGCCTATGGCTTCGATGGTATCCCTAAAAAGCATCTCTATCGGGTACGCTTTGATCAATCCCAAATCTGGGGACACTATGACGGGCCCGAGGAAGACACTCTCGATCTCGAAATTTACGAACATTGGCTTGAAGGAAAAAGCCTATGAGTTCTAATGACGAGCACGAGCACGAACACGAACACGATCATGATCACGGCCATAAAGAAGATGGCTCACCACTAAATTACGCTGATGATAGTCGCCACGATTATGATGAAGCCAGCCACTACCCCCTAATAACAGAAGCCATTCGCCAGCTTTTGATCGAAAAGGAAATCGTAAAAACGGGAGATGTCCAAGAGCGCCTTGATTTTATGGATTCGCGGGGCATAGAGCTTGGCGCGGAGATCGTTGTAAAGGCCTGGACTGATCCGGACTATAAAGCGCGCTTGTTAAAAGACGGCACCGCTGCTGTCGCCGAGCTCGATATCCCAATGGCAGATGCCGAGCTTGTTGTCGTTGAGAATACCAATGATGTTCACAATTTGATTGTCTGCACTTTGTGCTCTTGTTACCCGCGCACAATATTGGGATTACCGCCGGATTGGTACAAAAGTAAAAATTATCGCTCCCGCGCTGTGAATGAACCTCGAGCCGTACTGCGTGAATTCGGCACAAATTTACCCGATGGCGTTGCCGTGCGGGTCCATGACAGCAATGCCGACATGCGCTACCTCGTTCTGCCAGCCCGCCCCGTTGGCTCCGAGAAAATGAACGAGGCCGAGCTTACTGAGCTTATCACGCGCGACAATCTCGTCGGTGCGACAATACCAAGTCTCGCATGACGCATGACCCTGGATTTCTACCTCACCTCGCTGATCGTTGTGCTCGTGCCGGGCACGGGGGTTGTGTATACGATATCTCAAGGATTATTCCGCGGCCCGCTTGCTAGTGTGGTCGGAGCCTTTGGCTGCACGCTTGGCATCCTGCCCCATATTGCGGCGAGCCTGCTTGGCATTGCAGCTTTGCTCCACACCAGCGCAATCATTTTCCAAACTTTCAAATTCATCGGCGTGGCTTATTTATTTTACCTCGCTTGGGGGATTTGGCGGGAAAGCGGTACCATGAAATTCAAGCGTCCCGATCAGCAAGAGGAACACCGGGCAAATCTCCCGCGTATTTGCCTTGGCGGTTTTTTGATCAACATTCTAAATCCAAAACTCTCGATTTTTTTTCTGGCGTTTTTACCGCAATTTGTGCCGGCAGGCGAAGCCCAACCCCTCCCCCTGATGATCGGCATGAGCGCTATTTTTATGGGGCTGACACTCGGCATCTTCATTCTTTATGGCTTGGCAGCCGCAAAAGTCAGCGCTTACGTAACCGCTTCGCCAACAGCAACTAAATGGATCCAACGCAGCTTCGCCGGTGCCTTTGCAGCCTTTGGTGCAAAACTAGCGCTAACAGATTAATACCGCCGCATATGGGATCAGAAATTTGGACGAGCGCTTAATGGCTTTTAGAAGCACTGCGCCATTTAACGTGAATATCGTAGAGGCCATTTAAGAGATCTTTTCCGACTGGACCACCATCTCCGATGAGATTGTCCGAGTTCACTCTGGCCAGGGTATCAATGTAGAGCTCAATAATTTTCAGGGCAAAATCATCTGGCTGTTCCGGGATCTCCTCGATAAACCGGCAGAGTTGATTAGCTATATTTGTCGCCAAATCATAGCCAAACGTGCCGCCTTTGCCTTTGATGTTATGAGCAACACCAAAAATTTCCCCAAGATAGAGCGCCTGATCCGTCTCGGTGTTCGAAAGCTCGGCAAAGGATTGCCTTAATGTGTCGATATCGTCAGCAGCATGTATTAAATACTCATCCGAGAGAGCGAGCAACTCCTCCTCCGCTTTTTCCAGCACCGCATCTGTTACCGCGTGCGGCCCGTCAAAAATGACTTTGTCTTTTATGCTGGATGGTGGCTCAATTTTTTTGGCAGCTGACCGTGCCATGGTGTCGTCCCTCGTATTTACCCGATACCCACAATGATATTCATTAATGTGAAAAATTACTAGAATTATTCGAATTTTAGGGGGTTTAGCCTAGTGGATTAGCGAAGTCTTTAATTATTTCCAATCACCCCACCTCATCCGTCTCAAAGACAATCTCGCCCTTATCCCCCTGCTCCAACCGTGTCACCACACACCAGTTTTCGTCATCGGTGTCTTGGAAATCGAGGCGGAAGTGGGCGCCGCGGCTTTCTTGGCGGTTGAGGGCAGCGGTGCCCAGCAAGCGGCCTAGCAAAGAGAGATTTTTGATCGAGAGGGCGCTTTCGAGTTCTTGGCCGAGGGCTTTGTCGGAACTTTGTGCGTCATCCGAGAGGCGCATGGTGGGCACGTCTTCGGCGTCGATGCGTTGATATTCGGCAATTGCCTCGATGCATTGTTCTTTGGTCCGGATCGAGCCCAACTTTTCATGGGCCAGCATGCGGCAGTTCAAACGGACATCGGCTTGCAGCGGACCATCGCGCCTCGCAATCAGGCCGCTGAGCCAATCGGCGGCATCTTCGGGAATGGTAACGGGAGAGGATTTATTTTGGCCAACCAGCTTGGCCGCCGCCTTCCCTGCGCGCCTTCCAAAAACCAGCGATGCCGAGAGCGCCGAGCCGCCAATGCGATTGCCTCCGTGAATGCCGCCCGCGGTCTCACCCGCTGCCCAAAGACCGTCAATTGGCGTCTTGCCGTCGATATCAATCTCAAGCCCACCCAGCCAGGTGTGCGAGCCTGGGGCTACTTCGAGCGGCACCTTGGTAATATCAATGCCGCGGTGGAGACAGGTTTTGTAGACATGCGGAATGGCTTTTTGGATGGTCTCCAAAGGCACGTGGGTCGCATCCATAAAAATGCCGCCGGTCAACCCGGCCCGTCCTGCATGGATTTCACGCGCCATGGCGAGGATGACTTCGGCGCGGGTCGAATGCTCGGCTGTCTCCGGGTAATAGCGTTTTAGGAACTCTTCGCCGTCCTGGTTTTTAAAGACCGCGCCGGCATTAATAAAGCCAGTCGGATGGGGGGCGAAACCAAACAGCTCTTCCGGTGAGCAGCACATCGCCTGAAAGTCGATCATTTCGATGCCCAAAAGCGGTGCGCCTGCCCGGTAGCCCAAGACATAGCCATCACCGGTGACTTGCGGCGGGTTGTCATTGACATAAAACAGGCCAGAGCCACCGCCGGTGCAGAGAATAACCTCCTTAGCCGCATAAGAGACCAAGGTGCCGGTGCCATATTCCACACCCCAGGCGCCAACAACGCGGTCGCCGTCTTTGACCAGATCAACGATTGAAGTCAGCGAGTGTTTTTCGATGCGGTCATCGCCGCGCAGTTTTTTTGACAAGGCTTTGGTCAGCATATTGCCGGTCGTATCATAATGATGCACGGCCCGGGGCTGTGAATGGCCGGGGAAAGATTTGAGATCGAGCGAACCGTCTTCGGCTTTAACAAAATCCGTGCCCCAGCTTTCCAGATCATTGACGACTTCAACAATGTCGCGGGTCCAAACTTCGGCGAGTTTTGGATCGATTAATTCGCCGCCATGCTCGAGAATTTCTTGTAAGTGCAACTCGGGGCTATCGTCTTTACCCATCGCTGCGGCAAAGCCACCCCTGGCCACCGTCGTCGTGCCACTGGTTGCCCGCCCTTTGGTGACCTGGATGCTCCGCACGCCGGCTTCGGCACATTCAAATGCCGCCATGGTCGCCGCTGCACCGCCGCCGACAATCAGGATATCAGTTTCATAAGATCTTTTTTGTATTTCAGTGGTCATTTTACTCTCAAATTTATTTTGGCATAAGCTCCAGAAACTCATCGACGCAGGCATCGGCGAATTCAGTGTCATTTATTTGCAGATCAAATTCTTTGACCTCGCCGGAGGTAAGATTGGCTTTGACAGCATCGGTAAAACATTGATCGGTCTCGGGCTGTAGCCAGGTACCGATCTCATTGCCATCGAGGTCTTGGGTTTTGCGAATGATGTGCTGGGAGAAACCTTTGCTGGGAATCATCACGGTGACCGGGCCTTGCGCTGGATTGAGCCGCTCGGCGACCATCTCGCCCAGCTCCGTCATCTCAGCGGCGTTAGTTCGCATCAAGAGGATTTCCATATTATATTGGTAGAACTCTCGACCCTTGAAACGCTCAGGACATTCGCCGACCCACCAATTGGTGTGATCAATCGCGCCCGGCACGACAACTTGCGGCAGACCCGCCGCGCCCGCCTGGGTGAGCCGGTCGTCACCGGTCCGGTAGACGCCGTCATTGATAATGTCACAGAGCTCAGAGGTGGTAATATCGATGACACCAGCGAGCTCTTTTTTTCCGGCCAGATTCTCAAGTGCTTTGCCGCCTGGACCGGAAGCATGGAAGTGCATGACCTCAAAGCCTTCGCCTTCAAGCCGCTCGGTCACCCGGTCGACACATTTTTGCAAATTGCCAAATGACGAGACACCAATCAAAGGGGCGGCATCTTGGGCGCGGTCTTGCCGGGCCTCTGATGCTTGAGCCATGCCGTACACCGCATAGCAGGCGTTTTCCATGACGGATTTAGTGATCCGGTTCATCACGATATCGCTGATGGTTGGGAACATGGCGATATCACTTTCCGCGACATACCATTGCACGGCAGCCGTCGCCGCCACCGGGGTCACCATGACTTTTGGGAACAGCGCTGGAAGCGCTCGCATCATGCCGCAAAAGACCGTGCAGCCATTGGCCCCGCCGACCGCGATCGCGCCCGAGATCTCGCCCGCGTCATAAGCCGCCACCAAAGCTTCAGTACCACCTTTGATCATGGTTTCGGCAGCCTCACTGCGCTCCATCTCGCCGACATCCGTCCAACGCGAGCCTGATTTTGCAGCCAAAGCATCACCACCGATATCCGCACCGACAATCCCATGCGGTTTGAGCGATAAATCCATCAGCCAAGGCTCAACGCCTAAGCCTTTCAGCACGTCGCACATATAAGTGGCGGCTTCTGATTTACTGTCCAATGTCGCCAATACAGCGATCTTTGTTAACGGCATATTTTCCTCATCTATTCTGCCTTGCCTATAGATCACAAAGTTATTTCTTTTAAAAGAGGGTCGCGGAATATAAAACGGCGCATGTTCATTTAACAAAGGGGTATAAAATTATGCGCTTAGAAAATAAGAAAGCAATCGTCACCGGAGCGGGTGGCGGCATTGGCCGGGCAATCTGTGTCGACTTCGCCAAAGAAGGCGCGGCAGTCATCTGCCTCGACATCAATGAGGAAACTGTCACCGAAACCGCCAAACAAGTAACCGATCTTGGCGGCAAAGCAATTGCCATGGTGGCTGATGTCGCTGAAGAGGCTTCTGCCGAGGCGGCGGTCAAAATGGCTGTCGATAATTTTGGTGGGCTTAATGTTTTGGTTTCGAACGCCATCACCGACATTCCTTATGTGCCGCTCACCGAGATTGACGCCGATGATTGGCGCCGCCTGATGGATGTGAATTTCAACAGCTCATTTTTGTTCTGTAAGCACGCCATCCCTGAAATGGAAAAAGACGGCGGCGGCAGCATTATACTCGTTGCCTCTCAATTGGGCCGGGTCGCGCGCCCAGGCCGACCTTGGTATTGCGGTGCCAAAGGCGGCCTCATCAATATGGCCCGCGCCATTGCGCTCGATCACGCTAAGCAAGGCATTCGCTGCAATGCGCTATCGCCGGGACCGATTGAGACCGACCGCTATGTCAGCAATTTTGACAACGTTGAACATGCCCGTGAAAACAACTTCACATTGTTTGAGCGTTTGGGCCTGCCGGAGGAAATTTCACCCGGCGCGGTCTTCCTGGCAAGTGATGAAAGTTCTTTCATGACAGGTTCAGATTTGTTGATTGATGGCGGCTTTACGGCTGTTTAGTCCCATAATGTAAGATTGGGCTGAGTTACCCGATTTTGATAACCCAGTTGTGCATTTTGACGGTTTGACAGTTGGAAAATCGTTGCTTATGGTCGCCGCCATTCGAGGTTAGGTCTTATATAAGACGAGACATAAGCTTAACCGATCACAGGAATTTTAATATCCGGAGCGCCTGTTTTTATTCGTTTAAGACGGGTCTACGGGGGGAAAATTAGGAGGAATTATTTATGACTGATACACCTTGGAAACAAGAAGGGTTTTTCACCAGCCCTTGGAACTTCGATCCAGAAGTTACCAAAGATTGGAAATTTCCAGAAAACATAATCATTCATGACGTGACATTGCGTGATGGTGAGCAGCAAGCTGGTGTTGCGTATAACTATGAAGACAAAATGCGGATCGCCGAAGGCCTCAACGAGGTTGGCGTTCAGCGTCTTGAAGCCGGTATGCCGGTTGTTTCCAAAGACGACGCCCGCGTGGTTGCCGAATTAGCCAAAAGAACTGATTTTGGCCCAAAAGTTTACTCCTTTGCCCGCTGCATGGTTGATGACGTTAAACGCGCTGTCGATTCCGGTGTTAAAGGCGTTATCATGGAAGTGCCGGCGAGCCCGCACTTGATCGAAAAAGGCTATCGCTGGGAATTGGACCGGGCGATTGATCTTTCTATCGAATCTACTTCTTATGCTCGCGATCAAGGCCTCGAAGTTGTCTTCTTCCCGATCGATTTCACCCGTTCAGACCTCATTTGGGTTTGCGATTTGATCGAACGCGTTGGTAAAGAAGGCCACATGGATGGTTTGGCTCTCGTTGACACCATGGGTGCAACCTCGATCCACGCCATGCAGTTCTTCGTCCGTACCATGAAAAACCGCTTCCCGGATATTCCGCTCGAAGCTCACTTCCACATGGACTTTGGCATGGGTATCGCCAACACCATCATGGCTCTGTCCGAAGGTGTTGAAGTGATTCAGTCTACTGTTCTGGGTGTCGGTGAACGCGCTGGTAACGTGCCAATGGAAGAAACGGTTATGGCGCTTAAATGTCTCTACAACATCGACATCGGCATCAAAACTGAGAACTTCAAATCACTTGCCGATATGGTTGCTGAGATCTCAAATATTCCGATCCTGTCCAACCGCCCAATCGTTGGCGACAATCTGTTTAAGGTTGAGTCCGGCATCATTGCAACATGGTTGCTCAACTGTGGTTACGAAGATCAAACCGAAGTTGTGCCGTTCCGTCCAAGCATGGTTGGCCAAGCTGAGCCAGAAGCCGTTATGGGTAAAGGTTCCGGCATCGATAACTGCAAACATTGGCTGGATAAATTCCAAATTCAAGCTTCTGAAGAGCAAGCCATGGAAGTTCTCATGGCCGTCAAAGAATGGGGCCTTGTCCACAAGCGCCTGATGAAAGACGAAGAATTCTCTACTCTCGCGAAAGACGTTCTCGAGAACTAAGAGACAGATTATTCAAAAAAAGCCCGGTTTCGAAAGAGACCGGGTTTTTTTGTGGAAAAAATCCAAAATTGGATTTGTCATCCGAAGTTAGTCGCTCTAAGCTGTTAGCAGCGACGAATTGCTCACGATAAATTGATAAAAGCTTGAATGAAGCCAGTTTGTTAGTGCGCATTTAAGAAGTATTTTAGATTTAGATAATGGGGAGAATAGTTATGGCTAAAGCAAAGACAATGGATTCAGAGGGCGGCAATCTTTATGAACGCGCCAATGATATGTTTGTCAAAGTAACCGCCGGTGATACCGATGGTTCATATGAAGTATGCGAGGAACGCTGCCCGGCGGGGTTTGCTTCCAGGCCGCATATGCACACCGTTAGCCACGAAACTTTCTACGTCTTGAAAGGCAGTGCAACATTTCTGCTGGGCGAAGAAAAACATGACGGCAATGTTGGTGACCTGATCCACATCCCACCCGGCGTACCTCATCAGATGATTGCCGGCGATGACGGCGTATCTGTACTGATGGTTTATAGCCCGGGCACCACGGAAGCGATGTTCGCTGATATGACAGCTTTGACACCCGATGAGCGTGCGGATTTTAAAACCGGCGCTGCTGTTGCCGCCAAACACAACACCATTTGGGTTGAGAATTTTCCAGAAAACCAGGGCTAACCTGGGAGACAATTGTGCTAACACCATGCAATTCAATTTAAAAACAGATAAGGGGTAGAACATGCCAATAATCGAACCAGGCGGCGGCCGTGTCTTTAAACGTATGAACGACATGACCGTAAAGGTTAAGTCATCCGACACCAATGGCACCTACGAGATGTGCGAAGAAAAATGCCCTCCAGGGTTTGAGTCTCGCCGTCACATGCATGCCAAGGATTTTGAAACCTTCTACATGGTGTCAGGCTCGGCGCGTTGGGAAGTCGGCGACGAGGTTGTTGAGGCGGTTAAAGGCCACACCATCCACATTCCACCGAATGTTCCGCATAAAGTAAAATCCGATGAGGGCTGCGAAATGATTTGCATCTTCGGCCCCGGCCAACAAGAAGGCCAGTTCGAAGAAATGAGCAACCTCACCGAAGAGCAACAACAGGATGACGCACTTAAAAAGTCCATCCTCGCCAAATACAATATGGTGCCGCTCGAATAGGAGAGACCAAAATCATTAAAGAAAAAACCCGGTTTCTAGCGATTCCAGGTTTTTTTATCACCTCCTGTCACCCTGGACCTGATCCGAGGTCCAGTCTGGATTCCGGCTCAAGGCCAGAATGACAATTATTTCTCACACACCATAAGGAACCTTCAAACACGCATATTTGTAGATTTTCTGTTGGTAAAATAGCCCGAAGAGAATTAGAAGTAGCTCATGTAAATTTGCCCTTTGAAGGAAGCAAGATGCCAAATATTACGATGCTCGATATTGAAGAGCTTAAAAAAACCAAACTCGGGGGTTTCATTAAAAAAAGCCTCCGCCACCGCGCACCCGATCCGGCTTTTCACGCCATGCTCGGCCATAACCCAGAGCTCTCAGCCTCTATGTATTTTGCCTGGGGGACAGTGTTTAATACCGGCTCCGTTGATCACAAGCTGAAAGAGATCATCCGGGTTCAACTGTCCCGAACTGCCGATTGTAATTATTGAGGCAATGTCCGTTCTGCTTCGGCGAAGCAGCAGGGATTAACAGAAGAACTTCTCGACGAAGGCATCGACAATTACGAAGCCTCCGATAAATTTACCGCGGCTGAGAAAATAGCGCTCAAATATTCCGATCTGATGGACACCGATCCGGATCTGATTGACGAAGCGTTTTATAATGAGCTCAAAGAGCATTATTCGACCGAAGAGATCGTCGAGCTGGGTGCTTTCATTGGCTTTAATATCGGCTACCACACTTGGTTTGGCACACTCGGATTTTATCCGATGTTTACGCCGGATGGCCGTTTGGTTGACCAGGAAGAATCAGCGCGGATTTATGGTGACAAGCCGATCTCGCACACCAAAGGGGCCATGCAGCGTGCCACCGAAAACAATTCAGATGAAGCGGCGGAATAGGAAAAAAACAAATGGCGATAATTGACCCGATTCCGGTGGATCAACTCGATCCTGAGAAATTCCAAACCCGCTTGGAACTGGCCCAAGAATTAATGGTGCCAGACACCTTATTCATTCAGATCATGGCGCATGCGCCGGGCTATGGTGAGGCTTTGTTTGATGCGATGTATCAGTCACACGCCCTCGGCAATGTCGATCACACCTTAAAGGAAATCATCCGCGTGCGCTTGGCCCGTCTCGCCAAGGATGACTATTTCGGGGCATTGCGATCAAAGAAGGCTCAAGAGCTCGGCCTGACCGAAGCGCGGATTGAAGCTGGCTGTGGAGATTTCGCCGCCGACAATCAGTTCTCTGATGCGGAAAAATGGGCGCTGAATTACGCCAAGCTGATGTATACCGAGCCAAAGAAAGTGAACGCTGAATTTTACGATCTCGGTAAGACTTTCTTTAGCGAGCCGGAAATCATGGAACTCGGTGCCTTCATTGCCTTCCACTATGGCCTGCAAATATTCATGCGCACCTTGAAAGTGCTACCGCTCGACGCAGCTTAGGGGTGGATGATCCCCTGAATGGTTGAGATCAGCTCTCTAATCTCGAACGGCTTCTGAATAAGAGGATAACCGTGGCCATACTCATCGGAAGACAATAAATTTTCCTGCGCATAGCCGGTCATAAGCAGTACTTTTAGATCCTTAATCTCGCTCCCGATCTGGCGCGCCAATATGGGGCCGCGGTTTCCATTGGGCAGCATTACGTCGGTCAAAAGCAGGTCTATGTTCGACCGAGTGGAATTGGCAATATCGATGGCTTTAGCACCATTGCCGCCATCAATGACTGCATAGCCGGAATTCTCCAATGCACTAACCATGATCTCGCGAACTTCCACATCGTCTTCAATGACCATCACGGTTTCGCCTTTTCCACTCTGCTTCACTTGCTCTGACTCAACCTTGGAAACGGTGCTGTGCTCTTGTTTTGACATGGGAAGCAGCAAGCTTACCACTGTACCTTCCCCAACTTCACTTTCAATTTTGACGCCACCACCGGTTTGCTTGATAAAGCCATGAACCATACTGAGGCCCAATCCACTCCCTTGGCCAAACTCCTTGGTCGTAAAGAAAGGCTCAAAAACTTTATCCAAAATATTATCTGATATGCCATGACCTGTATCTTTGACGGAGATCGCAACATAATTGCCCGGCTCGAGATCATCATAAAGGCCGATAAGGTCATCGGTTTGAACATGATTGAAGGTCGAGATTTGCACCGCTCCGCCACCCGGCATGGCGTCACGGGCATTGATCACTAAATTGAGGATGGCATTCTCCAATTGATTTGTGTCGACCATGGCGGGCTTTAAATCTGAGATAGTCTGCAAATCAATCGTGACGGACTCGCCTAATGTGCGTTTCATCATACTCATAATTTCTGAAACGAGCCCGTGAACATCGGTAGAAACGGGTTCAAGATTTTGCTTGCGGGAGAAGGCGAGTAGACGTTTGGTCAAATCCGCCCCACGCATCGCGGTTTTCTTGGCCCGATCCAGACGCACCTTAAGCTTATCAATATCTGTCGGATCATCCTCCATGAGGCTAAGATTACCGTGGAGGGCGGCGAGAATGTTATTGAAATCATGCGCAATACCGCCGGTCATCTGACCTACGGCTTCCATTTTTTGGGTCTGACGCAGATTCGCTTCATATTGATTTTTAAGCGTAACATCAGACAGATACATCATGGTACTGCCATCGGCGAAGCGTTGAGTCTTCATCTCAAAACTTTGATCTCCCCGACCAAATTCTCTAGAGCTACTTCGACTGCGAAATTTTTCCAACCGATCCGCAAGCCAGTCCTCATGGGACATCGTGCTCTTTATAGCAGGTCTAACCGTAAGACGTCCTTTCGAAAACTCCTCATAGGATACACCGATCTCAATAAGTTCAGACATGATCGAGTTAAATTCAATATACCGACTATTATAGGTTACCAATCTTTCATCAGGACCCCATAATGCTAATCCCATTTCCGAATTTTCAAGCGTTTCAAAGAATTGTCGCTCAACACTCTCAGCCCGGTCTTTCAATTCAATCTCACCGGTTTCATCTTTCACGATACCGCGATAGCCGACAAAAATCTCCTCATCATCAAACATTGGTTTTGCTGAAATGCGTAAATGAGCGTGTTTACTTCGGGCTTGGATTGCATTGTAGGTAATATCATGAACTTCCTGATGTTTCTCAAAATGCTCCTTGAGCGACCTCAATCCGTTCGGCATTTTATTTGGATCGACAAAATCCCATAATTTTTTTCCGATAAAAACATCGCTTTTCATATTTAGATTTTTGACCGGCGGAGAAAAATAAACAAAATTAAAATTCTCATCAGTTTCAAAAAAGCGATCGGCACCCAATTCGGCAAAATCTGTCGCCCGTTGTTCTTTTTCCCGAATTGAATTTTGCATTTCCACGCGTTCGGTAACATCTTTCGATAAGAACGCAACCCGCGCAGGTTTTCCGTCCTCACCAATTACAGGATAACCAGACACCTCAACATAGCTATCACTCAGGCTGGAGAGAAAATCTAAATTGATGATGGGTTTACCCGTTTCAATTATCTCCTGAGCTTTCTGTTTTCTGCGTTCCGCCGATTTTGGATTGTCATAATCATAGATATTTTTTCCAACAACCTGATCAAGCGACACGCCAAAAATACTGCTCAAGGCATCGTTCGCGGCCAGGATGGTGCCGTCATTTTCAATCAAAACGGCACGGTCTTTCAGCGCATCCAAAAATGCCTGCAGATTAGCCTCGTTTGATTTTACTTCCTGCTGAAGTCGCTTCGTTTCCAATTTTGCTTCAGCATTGGCAATTGTTTTGGCAACAATTCTAGGTAAGATTTCGGTATAGACATCCTTGCCACTTTTAATAATGTAATCTGAAACACCAAGACCCAAGGCTTGGGCAGCAATCGTTTCACTACCTTGCGCTGTTATAAACACGATCGGGATATCCGGCGCGCTCGTCAAAAACTTTTTGGCTAACTCAAGCCCATCGCCATCCGGTAAATTGTAATCGAGCAGAATTAAATCATAAATCTTTGTTGAGAAATGTTTTGTGCCCTCAGCACAATTGGCAGCGATATCCACCTCGTAGCCATGGATTCCCAAACTCGCGGCACAAAGCTCGGCCAATTGCAGGCTGTCTTCAACATATAAAATTTTATATGTCCGGTCTAATTTCACCTAGTGCTCCAGAAATGGCTATTAATAAATTTTCATGTAAAAACTGCCCCTGTTATATTGGGACATTTAGGGGAATTTCAACTACCGATTTCATGAATTTTGGCTAATAAACTGAAACTTAAGGCGATTTCCTGTTGAAGCTCAATAGCTTAATATCGTTGAATTCCTTCAAGCGGGAACAACTTGGGTGACGTTATTCACGATCTGCCATTCATGCTGATCTCGTATAAG
>Ga0233430_1001146_pt1 | contig 39754 bp, 23 predicted proteins | sample SI_118_April2016_2_FD_179883 | JGI IMG/M metagenome (GOLD analysis project Ga0233430, IMG submission 179883) | Seawater microbial communities from Saanich Inlet, British Columbia, Canada - SI_118_April2016_150_MG | ecosystem: Environmental > Aquatic > Marine > Inlet | place: Canada: British... | reverse complement strand
GTCTATGCATCTGTTTTGCATAACAATTTTTGCAACCATGCGAGATGTCAGTGCATCCACCAACTGGATTCCAGGTAACGTCGGCCCATTCGATTTTAGTTTTATTTTGGGTTTTCAACTCAGTCATATAGATTTAACCTTAATTTTCTGAATGTGGATTTGATAAATAATTTTCTAGTGATAATAGAGATTAACGCTTCATCAAAGATTAGAGTTTAAGTCAATCGCATATCTAATCACATTACTAACAAAGAGTATATTCATTTATAGGTGATAATTTAACCCACTGGGCATTACAGATAATGAATTGTTGAAGTCGAAAAATTCCAACCTCTGCCGTAGCAGACACACTATTCCCATTACAACTGCTCAATATCCATTATAAGCTGAGAATACTGTTCTTTCAATCCTGCGGAGTCTTTGATCCTTTCCGTTAAGAATATTCTAGTGCTTTCCTGACAATCAACAGTTTGTTCAATGTCCGATTTTATCTGGCTAATAAGCTTATTCTGAGAGTTAATCTGTTGATCAAGTGGGGTGACCAGATCATTTACCAATGATCGGATCATTTTATTACTGATTAGAGTAATATTATTCATCAATTTGCTGACGAATCTATTTACTGCTAGAAGTGCTCGCTTATTGTTTATGGTTTCCCTATATTCTACATAAGAAGATTGAGCTCCTGAAGATGATGAAGAGGAAGATTCAGATAACATACCACCAAGTGCAGCACCGAGAAGTAAACCAACTCCTCCAGTCAATATCCCAATTCCGATCGTTGCCATAGTGCCAAATGCAGCGACAGTTCCAATGGTTCCGATTGCAGTAATCCCAACTGTCGTTGCTGTACTTGCTACTGCTACGCCAGCGCCAGCGCTTAATACTCCCCCAATAGCAGCTCCCGTCTTTTTATCTTCTAGATTGCTGTTAACCTGCACTTTCTCATGACTGACTTTAAGAGATTGGACAGAAACGCTAGCCTCATTGGACAAACTGCTTAAAATCCCGCTGATATTGCTCATCATTGAAGTTGATTTATCACCATATTCGCTGATCAGATTACCATAAATCAGCTCAATTCCATTTTGCATCTGCCCCACGCAATCTTTTTGGAAATCAAGAACATTGCTTCTCAAAACCGACACATCAGGCTCTTCCAATAATGCAGATTTCAGACTGTCGTTCAGATATTGCTTTCGCTCGGAGACTATGGATTTCAAATTATTAGATATAGCTTTACCTTTTGATTGAATTTCACTAGTCATATCATCCTTATCCTTGGTGGCTGATTTGAGGTCTTTATTTGCCCTTTCTAATTTGCTTTGGACAGAACTCACTTCTGAATCCAATGCACCCATTCTCTGATCCATTGAAAACTGAATAACATTGGTAAGATGGTCCATGCCTTTTTGAATTTTACTTCTGAGCAGTGCGCCACCTCGTCCCTTGGATAGAAACTCCATCAAACTCTCTTCAAATTCCGGGAAACCCGTAACATTTAAACCCTGAACATCATTCAATTTCTTTGCCATTAGAGCAGGTTTAGATGCTACTGGGAAAATCATGGGATTTGGCACATATTTCTTTAAAATATTTTCTATTCTACCAAGCGCAACGGCCCTATCTTGGGCACTGACATCATCCATTTTATTGACTACGAAAAGTAGATTGGCAATGCTCCTACCTAGAATCTTATGTTCTAGAAACTCAATCTCTGATTCGGATACGGGCTGCATTGGGTCTAGGAGCATGATAATTGCGTCTGCGCCAGAAAGATACTCGTAAGTGATTTCCTCCCGCCATGTTTCAGGGTCGTTAACTCCGGGAGTATCCACCAAAACCAGACCATTTCCGGTAAATGGGTTTGGAAATTGAAGTCGAACCATTTTGATCTTCTGCACGTTTTGATTTTTACGTGATACAATATCCACAAGCGTTTTGGCAGGATTATCGAGGTCAAGATCAAAGGATTCAGTTTTTCCATTATTGTAGATAATTTCCGCATGAGGAACTTCACCATAATCTAACAGAGTCACTCCTGCTGTGCATACTGATGCTCTGGAGGGAAAAAGTTTTGTTCCCATGAGTGCATTCAGGAAAGTTGATTTCCCCCTATTCACTTCGCCCACCACGGCAATACTCAACTCACCATGCTTCAGATGTTCCATGGTCTCGGTGATGGGTTCAAACCCAACGTTTATTTCATTGGCTAGCTCACTCTGCACTTCGAGAAATGTTTTCAATGTATTTCTGGTTTGCACATATACTGACATGTTACCCCTTTCTTATGTTTCGATCATTTCTAATTTGCAAAATATTTTGGATTCCGGATACGTCTGAATAAATTGTCAAACAGGCTGCAACCGCCCCGACAAAAATGTCAGGATAGATTAATTCCCGAGACAACGCACAGAGAACCCAAATCTCTTATGAAGACTATAACGGGTCACGCCTGAATCATTGCGATCCAATTTCAGGCACCAGGCGTTGCCACTATTGTAGGGGGTATAAGACCAGAAGTAGCCGATTCTGCCCATATAGTAGCAAGTGCCATTGTAGTTATAACGATACCCACCAGGAAGGACGTCAAACCTCGATGACCCGAAGCCCGGATTATACGTAAGTTCACAACTGCTCCATAATTCTGCATGACCTGCCAGCTGGCTGCCGGCATTAACTCCTAGGAAATCTGTTAACTCACTCCACTCCTCATCTGTTGGTACGTGAAATCCCTCTGGGCAGATGCTCCGTACATCTCTAACTGCATACCAGTTGTAAATGTGACCGTAGGTTTCAGCGTTGACTGGCTCATTATCGTAAACAGCATATGCTGCTGTATCTAGTTTTTTCCATTCATTATCTGAGTATCTAGGAGAAATTGGATCACCATTTCGAAAGTGTGTAACTTTCAGGTTCTCTGCCATCCAAGTTTGGTTGCCTATTTTTACTGTTTTGTATTCGTTGCCATCGATATCTCTGCACGTAATTTTATATTTAGATACACATTTTTTTGAGGTGCATGCATCAATCTGTTTGACATTTTGACGATTCTTGCAACTAGCGATAATATTGCGATCAAAATCTCTTAAACTTGCCTGTTTTCTTGCAATTGAAGCAAATATTGCGGTAGGATTTATAAATTTTGATGACGGATATAAATGTTTGATTTGCTCACGCTCGGTTGATACGATATTACTAATTTTAAGTTCCGTCTGTAAAGACCCCTTCAAGTCACCTGCGGCCTCCTGCTCGTCAGTAATATGTGATAATATAGATAATTTGGAATAAGTTGGCCCAATTTTTTCTGCTACTGATATTGCAGATGAAAATAGTTTACTTTTTATCAATTCATACGCCAAACTCTTTTTTGTTTTTAAAGTAAATATTCTATTTCTAAGCAATATATCAGTTAGAGCATTTTCCTGATCTTGAATTTTTTTTGCAGTTTCAAGATTGCAGTAGGGTTTTATATAATTGAGACCTGTCAATAATTGAAACACCTCTTTCGTCTTTAAATTATTACTTATCACCAAATCAGATATGCTTAATAATGCAGAACGATGATCGGGATAATTCAAGAAATATTCAGGATTATTAAACCAGAATTTACTGTCCGATGGAATTTTAGCCAATTCAGATTTTCGTGCTTCGAGTCTATCTTTAAGTGCTGTTAACTCCTCTTGATCGAAAAGTGTACTGGCCTGAAGCATAAATCTGACCACATAGATCCTCTCATCTATTTGCAGCAATTTATCTTTATTGGAGAATTTTAATGAGTATGAGATTGGTTCTTTTGTAAACTCTTCTGAAAGTTTGCTTAGCTCTCTGAAGTCTCCTCCTAAACCTCGAATAAACGAAATATTCACAGCGTTTTCCATGAACTCTGTCAGAATTTTACTCTTTACGTTTTTAATGAGCGTTTTATACAATTCCCAATTTTCATATTTCTCTTTAGCTAACATAATAAGCTTTTTAGAATTCATTCGCTCATCAGCAGGTAGAAATTGGGAAATTTTATCTATTCGCTCAACCTGACTAACGACTATTAAATAGACATGTTTTTTAAATAAGGCCAATATACTTTTCTGTGTTTTTATCCAGCTCTGGAGGCAAAAGTCATCCCTTTCTTGAACGAGATTTTCTTCATATTCTTTGATCCTCTGCAATTCCTTTTCAGATAGTTCTGCCGTCACTATGTATGAATGGACCTTACTGAATTGCTCAGCTGCATAGATATGCCTATCAATATTTTTGCTTTTTACAGCCGATAATTCACATTCTCTTATGCTTTTTCTTGCTCTATCTCTTCTTTTGAGACGTTTTAATAGACGTTTAATTGCATCATCCACCTCAGTATCTGGGGCATTGATCTTATCCAAACGTTTCTGCATTTGACATAACAGATCAATTGCTTTATCCGGTTCCTTTTCTTCCAACGCAAGAGTATCATTTATTTTACTGTTTAACTTATTCAATTCACTGACCTGAGTATCCAACACTGCCTCACATCGTTCAATGCCTTTGACAGCTGGTTCAGTATTCATATCAGCAGATTGAAGAATCTCAATAAGATCAAAAAACTTTCGGTGAGCCTTATCGTATAGCTTCTCAGCTTCATATTGAGTGGCTTGCTTAAACAATTCTTTTTCCGGATTCCCAATCCGATTTAATAGAATTTTCCCTCGTTGGGTAGTGGCAATTTCTTCCAATATTGTTATCAGTCTACTGAATTCATCTAATAAGGAAAGTTCATTTCCAGCGAGATCTTTATCCAACCTGACCAGTGAGGAAATCCCAAATATTTGTGGATGGACGATCCCTGACCAGTGTTTTGGGATGGCCTCGTTGGTGATGAAGTCCAGAATATCTTCCCGTTCATCATCTTCTTCATCCAAAAGGTCCATCTTATTGACAACCACGAAAGATTGGCTGACCCGGCTTTGGACATCATTCATAAATACAAATTCTGTTTTCTTTCCACCTCCTTGACGAGCATCCATTAGGAAAATGGCCAGATCGGTTTCCTTTGAAACCTGATCTGTATGATCCTTGTGGGTATCTATACCGGCATTGGTTCCAGGGGTATCGACCAGTTCAACATTCTTTTTTAGCCAGGGCAGCGGTAGCTCGATAATTATATTCTGCACCTCATTGGCTCGCTCACCCTCTTTTGTCCATTCTTTCAGGAAGTTTCTGATCTCACCTTCTTGCTTTTTCAAGGTGTGTAGTACGGATTTCCTTCCCACAAATCTTGTCCAGAATGGAGGTTCTTCATCGAATAATTCTAGAGATTCTCCTGTATGAAGCTGAACAAGAATATTGAATTCTTTGGCGTATCGGATATAAGTAGGGACAGCAGTTGTTGGATCAACCGCAACAGAGAGAATGGCTTCTCCAATAATTGCATTGATAAAGGTGGTCTTACCTGAACTGAATTCACCAAATACTGAAATTCTTATTGGTTGACTCTCAACAAACTTGAGTATCTCAGCGTGGGTCATCGTAGTGGTCATTCGTTATAATGCTTTCAATGGTATATTATATCCAATATTGTGAAGAACAGGTGCTTTGTATTGTTCTCAGATAAGTACATTAATTTACAAACCTGTAATCATTTTAAATTATAATTATAATGATTAAATATATAAATATCGTAATTACGGATTAATTACCATTCACGATATTGAACACATCCAATACTGCTGTTGACGCATACATACTTTCCTAATCTCAAATCGTTATAGAGTCTCCCACCACCCCACCAAGTACCTATATAATCAGGGACTACAAAATCCTGGTTGACTACTTTCCCAGCCATCACAGCATTTCAGTGTGAGATTGCCACCAGAATCTCAGTAATTTTAATTCATGATTTCCAACAAAATAAGAGAGGATAGTCCTATGAGTATCTACGAATTCCCCATAGAATCTGTTTACGAATCCATTCAACGTGGCGATATGGTTGCATTGTCTGATAACCTTGATCAGCTTTACGATTCTGGGAAACGTTCTGCAGAAGCGAAGTCTGCTGTGGTTTTTGGTTACAAGGTTCTAGCTAGGACTGTTGGGACTGAGGATCCAGTGCTGACACTAAATTGCTTGGATAGAGCGCGGCAAATGTTCCGGTCAGATAGGGGGTTGTTGCAAAGCGTAGTGTACTTTTTAGAAGAATTTCTTTATAAGAATGAGGATGATCTTACTGCAAGGGATATTGACTTATTTGAGAAAATACTGCAGGCAATTGTGGCTAAAATTCCAGAATCTTCCTTAGAAATGGCCAAAAAGGAGATGTATAATATCTCATATACAGTTCATAAACTGAGAAGAGCAGGCAATTTTAAAAAGACCAGTTCGCTTTATATGATTTCTGAACCAATGATGTATAATCTTTATGCCGATCTTAGTGATCAGGAACGGGAAAACAGATTATTCGATATTATCGAAAAAACAATTCTAGAAATGGATAGAATGGAGAAAGAAAATAGTGCAAAGAAGGAGAACGATGAGGTTAATCCTTCAGGACAATCGTAACCCAAGCACGGCTACAGCCCAAATATCTTGCAAGTTGAGCCCGGGAAAATTGGTGTTTGTTAAGTAAATTCTCATAACGAAGCTTTCTCTCCTCTGGAGACTCCTTTTTAACCTTTAATCGTACCTTTGTATGTTCCAAATATTGGTCCTCAAACATGAGGTAAGTATTTAAATAATAAGCATATACATTGAATGTGAAGTAGTTAGTGTTATGGTTGGTTCCGTGGAGCTAAAAAACCTTCGCAAAGCGAGGGTTTTTTTTAACTATGAGAAAAATGAGCGAGAACGGTGGTTCCATGTCCCGACTGAACCGAAGGCGAATGTCGGGAGAGTCCACGTACCGGAGCATCGGTTACCCCGATGACAAACCCTTCATTTAGAGGGGTTTTTTGTTAAAAATTTCCAGAAACCTTTCCCATGATTATACTATTTTGCTGCCGAAGGCTTTAACACAGTGGAATGTAGGTCTTAAGAGTTATCAGAATAATCTAGCATAATTCTATGAGAATTTTGATACAAAAAATCTTTGGTTGATTTCCCCATCTCAAATAGGCGATACAAAAAATCATTTTCATAATAACAGATTTGTGACATTGTAAATACAACCCCGATGAGGAGAAGAATGACAAAATAAGTTGTAAATTAATGCTGATGAAGTTTGATATAATGAATAAATTATTTCTAGTTTTGCTATTCTTTGGTTTCATTGATGCAGATCAAACAAGCATTGAGAGAGTAGAACAAATGCCAAATTTTCCACAACCTTATCTGATGAGGGATTGGCAAGAGACTGCAATTAATTACGACAATTTTATTTTTGATTTCAATCAGTCCGGTGAATATCTCCCCTTGATATGGTGGAATGAAAATACCACCAACTATCCTGAGCACAATAGTTTTGGTTTGCATACTGTTGTGGGAACCACCTCTCCAAATTCTTCTGAAGCAATTAATCTTTTGGCAGCCGTTGTAGGGGCTAGTTTATCGGGTGTAGATAAAAGTAGTCAGGAGGGTAATGACTATGTTCTGATGTGTGAGGAATACTTCAATAATCGACCTGAGGAAAATGTTTACCTGAATCACCCAGTTACTTCAAGCGGCAATGATTGGTGGTATGATACGATTCCAAATATTCTATTTTATCAACTTTACGATTTATATCCTGATACAGGACAGTTCAATAGTCAATTTGAATCGGTAGCTGATCGATGGCTCGAAGCTATTGAGGCCATGGGAGGGGGCACGACTCCATGGCAGATTCCCTTTATGGATTACCGTGGATGGTATCTGGAGACAATGACAGCAAATAATTCAGGTGTTCACGAACCTGAAGCGGCAGGTGCCCTGGCCTGGATTCAATACAATGCCTATATAAAATCTGGTAATGAAAGCTATAGGATTGGTGCAGAATTAGCAATGGACTTTCTGGATAATCTAGAATCAAATCCAAGCTACGAATTACAGCTTTCCTATGGTGCCTTTACTGCTGCTAGAATGAATGTAGAATTAAATACAAATTATGATCTGGACAAAATTTTGAACTGGTGTTTTGATACAGGTCCTTTACGTAACTGGGGTGCAATTGTTGGAACCTGGGGAGATTATGACTGCTCAGGTCTTATTGGTCAGACTACACAATTTTATGGATATGCCTTTTTGATGAATACTTTCCAGCAGGTTGGTGCTCTTGTTCCCATGGTGAGGTACGCAGATCAATATGCCCGGGCTATTGGAAAATGGGTGCTCAATGCTGCCAATGCATCCAGGTTATTCTACAGTCAGTATTTACCTGACGGAAATCAGGATAGTGAGAATTGGTCACAACAATATGATCCTCAATCTCTTATTGGTTATGAAGGTCTGCGCCAATCATATTGGGGTTCATCACCCTTTGCAACGGGAGATGCAATCAGTGGCGATTGGGGTGAAACGAATCTGGCTTTATATGGATCCTCCCACGTCGGCATCCTTGGCGGTATTATTGATACGACAAATATTGAAGGCATCCTCAAGCTTGATGTCAATAAAACAGATTATTTTTCCGACAACAGCTTTCCAACTTATCTCTTTTACAATCCTCATGAATCTATGCATACGGTAATATTTGATGTTGGACAGGAAGTCCATGATGTTTACGATGCAGTAAATAATGAATTGTTAGGAACAAATATTTCTGGAGAATATCCTCTGCAAATCCCTTCAGATAATGCCATACTCCTGGTAGTGATCCCAGCTGGTTCTATTCTGGAATATAATTTGAATAAATTGATGGTTGAGGGGATTGTGGTTGATCATTCCTCAGGTTTGACAGTTAATAATTATCCGCCCAGAATCCGCAGTTTATCAACAGCCGAGGACCTGGTATTTCCTGAAACTCAGGTGACAGTTTATTGCACTGCAGCCGATCGGGATGGGGATCAGGTATCGTATATCTGGGCTGCAGATTCAGGTACAATTTCTGGTTCAGGTGAGTCAGTATTATGGACATTGCCGGAAAATGAAGGTATATATTCAATTGAATGTATGGTTTCAGATCCTTCTAGTGATAGTGACAGTTCGGCGATATCAATTGAAGTATCAGATTTAATTAATGAAGCACCTGGTATTCTTCAAATAACCGCCAGTCCAAGAAAATTACATTTAACTATGTTTACAAATTTGTCCTGTGATGCATACGATCCTGATAGTGAAAGTCTGCAGTATAATTGGTCAGCAGAAGCAGGTGAGATTATGTCGGATGGAAGTAACGCCAGCTGGCAGGCACCATCTGAACCAGGTAATTACTGGCTCTACTGTCTTGTAATTGATGGATACGGGGAATCAGCAATTGACAGCCTAAAAGTATCAGTAAGAAATTTTCTGGAATCTCAGCAGGGCAATTTAATCGCAGGTTACGAATTTAGCGGCAATGCCAATGATATAAGTGGTAACGATTTTCATGGACTGGTATATGGTCCAGCATTGACAACTGATCAGTTTGGTTATCCTGCCAGTGCCTATTATTTTGATGGTATAAATGATTATATCCGTATTGACAATGATCCTGGATTAAATTTTCAAAATGCGATTTCTGTAAGTTTATGGATGAATATTCATCAGTTTTATGACCGTGAGGCCTATCCCATTTCTCATGGTAATTGGGAGAACCGCTGGAAACTTTCAGTAACGACCAGCGGTATTCGCTGGACAATAAAAACTGACTCCCCTCAAAATTCGGGAATTATTGATTTAGATTCTGAGACAGTTTTACAGGAAGATACCTTTGTATTTATTACTGCTGTATACAGCGGCAGTGATATGGAGATATATGTAGATGGTGAACTAAATAGTTTTACAGATTGGTCCGGTCAACTACAGCAGACATTCTACGATCTTACCATCGGGCAGGTTTTACCTGGAAACAGCAATTATAATTTTAACGGTGTTCTTGACCAAATTCATATCTATGATTATGCCCTACCTTTACAGGAGATAGAAGCTCTACATTCTGGTGAAGTTTGCCACATCCTGGCGGACATGAATTGTGATGGTTACCTTGATGTGCTTGATATCGTAATCACCGCTGATTTTATCTTATCTGATATAGAAATGACTAACTATCAAATGATAGTTGGTGATCTGAATAATGAAGATACTATTGATATAATTGACATAATCATGATGATAACAATGATTTTGCAATCTGACTGACCCCGCCGCAGTTACCCAATATAACAAGACATTCCCAAACTCTATAATAAGCCTGCTGGGGTTTTATAGATATTTTTTTGCAAAATAGTGTTTGAAAGTTTACATTTTCATTAATAATATATGTTATCATAATATCTATCGAAACGGTTCGATAATATATATGAGAGAGAGTCAAAATGAGTTTTACTATAAAAGATGTTGCCCGGATATCCGGTGTTTCAACATCCACCGTCAGCCTGGTTATTTCAGGCAAAGGGTATATCAGCGAATCAACCCGCAAAAAAGTCCAGAAAGTAATTGATGAATATAATTACCGGCCCCTGAGATCGGCGAGGCAGCTTGCAGCCAACCGTACAGGTAATATTGGATTTATCATATCGGATGTCCATCTGTCAAGATCTGAAGCATTTTATTCAAGAATACTTTTAGGTGCTGAACTTGAGGCGAGAAACTATGATGCCTATATACTTCTTTCAACTGTACCAGGTGATATGACTATGCCAGATGATATCCCAAGATTCCTGAAAGGACGGGATGTGGATGGTGTTATTATAGCCGGGAGTGTCTCGAAATTACTAATTAATCACATTTATAACGAAAAAATACCTTCTGTTTTGATAGATTATTCAATACCGGGTTTTGATATTGACTCAGTCTTCATGGATAACCGTCAGGGCATTAAATTGGTTGTTGAACATCTCGTATCACAGAATATCAGTCGAATTGGTTTTGTAGGAGGTTCATTCTATCATCCTTCAATCAAAGAAAGGTTTGAGGGTTTTCAAGTTGCAATGGAAAAGCTGGGATACGGGAATATTTCAAGAAATAAAAAATATCACTTTATTGTTGATGAGGAAACTACAGCCAGTATCGGTTCGCAAGGTGCTGAAAAATTGGTAAAAACTGTCAAAGATATACAGGCAATTATCTGCGTGAATGATACAACTGCCAGTGGCTGCATCCAAAAGCTCCACTCACTGAATAAAAAAGTTCCCGATGATATACTTGTAACCGGTTTTGATGATGTCAATTATGCCGCTCTGACAAACCCATCATTGTCATCTGTTCATGTTCCTAAAATTGAAATGGGGATGGGGGCGATGAAAATGTTAATGGATAGAATCGAAAATCCTGAAAGGATAAATCAAACTCAAATTGTGCCCGTGAGATTAATAAAACGAACATCAAGCATTATTCCATCCAGTGAATAAAAATAGAACATTCAAAGATATCAATAATCTCCCCGTATTTTTACTGGGATCGAATTATTGGCCTGGCCATGCCGGCTTGAATATGTGGTCTGATTGGCAGCCTGAAAAAATAAAAGTAGAATTTGAAAAAATGATCAGTCTTGGTTTTAATGTGCATCGGTCATTTTTATTTATGCCTGATTTTATTCCTACATCTCAGCAGGTTGAACCATTGATGTTGGAAAGGCTCAATGAATATCTTGATCTTTGCCAGGAAGTTGGGATAGCAACAATTCTTTCATTTTTTGTTGGACATATGTCTGGGGAAGATTGGGATGTATCTTGGCGTGGTGATAGTAATTTTTATACAGATTCTCATTTAATTGATATTCAAAAATTATATGTTGAGACCGTTGTTCAAGCTTGCAATGATTCCAAAGCTTTGATGGGATGGATTCTTAGCAATGAGATCCCGAACTATGAGCCAAGAGGTTCTGCAGCAGATGTAGTAGAATGGGCAAAAAAAATAACCGGTTGGATAAGGAAAATTGATACTCATCGTCCCATATCTATTGGAGATGGATGCTGGTCACCTGAAATAAGCAGAAGGCTGGATAATTTCCAGTTGAGAAAACTATCAGGACCTCAGGATTTTTTCGGCATTCATTTTTATCCACTAAGCGCAAATCCCTGGCATCAGTCCTTTACGGCAGCCTTTAGAATTAGACTTGCGCAGTACTGGGGGAAACCTGTTTTAGTGGAAGAATTCGGTCAATCTGCAACTATGTCATCTGAAGTGAATCAAGCCCATTATTATCGATGTATCTTATATAGTTCATTGATTAATGGTGCTCAGGGTACTTTGAATTGGTGTTTCTCAGATTTTGAGTTGACAAATACCCGTCCCTATTCACATCATCCCCATGAGCTGCGGTTTGGTTTGATGAAATCTAACGGTAATATGCGGCAAGCCGCTGAAGTAATGCAGAAATTTGGTTCAGTGGTAAAAAGTTTGCATTCAGAGAATTATAAAAGAATTGATGCACCCCCAATCGGATTGATAATACCATCCAGCTATTACTATCGATATCCTCATGACTGGGATAGTGATTTTGAAGATTGGTACCCACTTTACTTGAATACCTTTTCACTGATGAAGCGGAGTAACCTCAATCCGGTAATAATCTATGAACCTGCCTTGGAGATTGAAAATGGCGGACAAGCATCTCATACCTTGGCTCTTAATCCTGCCGAATTGCCAATTCTGTTTGTACCCAGATTAAAACGATTAACGGCACCATTCTGGGAACAGCTAAAGCAATATGTCACAAATGGTGGAATCCTATATACAAGTTTTGCTCATGACTCATGGATTCCTGATCAGGAAGAATTCTTTCAAATAAAAACAGATTTAAAATTTGGTTTGCCTCATTATATAAATACAACTGAATTAAATATTACAAATTCTTCTTCAGATTCTCATATAGATCCGATTGAATTTTCATTACGACTGAAACGAGGGCATGTTGAATTTGCTGATTGTCCAATTCTCACCCATTCAGGAAAGAAAATACTACAGGATCAGGATGAACGTCCAATTCTACTGGAAATAAAACATGGTAGGGGAAAAATATTTTTCAGCCCATTTCCACTTGAAATGCTGGCATTGCATGATGACAGCCTTGAAAATGATCATCTAATGATTGAGATATATCGCTTGATCACAGCGAAATTGATGAAGAATACATCATTTATTTTAGAAGGAACCGATCTGGAAGCTGGCGTCTGGTTAAATAAAACTGAAAATATTATAAAGTTGGTTATATTGAATCACGCCTGGGATTCCCGAAACGGTGAAATTAAAATCAACCCTGATAGCGATATGTTATCAAAGAAAATCTTAAAAAAGTATAATCTCTCTGCAAAATCAGTACTAGTCGATTGTTTTCAACCTACAGATTGATTTAAAAAAAGAATTAGGGATGACACCTTGATAATGAAACTCGATATAATAATAAAGGAGTAAATAATAATGAAAAAAGTAAAAGTTACTGTTATTGGTATTCTTGTACTTTCTGTTACCCTCATGTTTGGACAAGTGTTCAATGGGGATTTCGAAAACAGCGAACCAAATTATTTTTCAACAGATGGTACCTCACCAACTGCTGAAAAATCATGGGATACAAATGAATATCGTACAGGTAATCATTCATTAGGAATAAATAAACCTAATGCAGATGGAACAGCATCATGGGTCAGCGATGACCTATATCGTTTCTGGTCGATATTTGTTGGTCAGGATGTGGCGATGAATGTTGGGGCCTGGGTCAAGCTGGAGGGTGTTAATACAAATCCGGCAAGTGACGATGATAAAGTTCAGGTTATTTTTAACTTCCTGGATGAAAATGGTGTTGACCTTCTCGGTGCGCCACTGGCCTTAGATGTTCCCCAGGATCAAGCCAATACTGGCTGGGTTGAGATAATAACTCCATTCCCAGTATCATTCCCGGTAACGGTTATCTCAATCACCACTGAATTCAAATTTGGTAATGGTGCAACCGGAGCTGGATATGTTGATGACTATTTCATCCGCAATGCCACCGAAGGTGAATGGGTGGGGGATTTTTTCAATCCAAATGCTGATTTACCAAGTGGCTGGTTTACATGGTTTGACGGATTCAGCACAGGTCAGGAAGGTTGGAGCGAAAATATGCCTCAATCCGGTTGGCACTCAAATGATTTTGCCCATTCTGGAGAAGCATCTTTACGCATGGACAAATATGTAGAAGAAACTGAACTCGTGGTAAATTCGGATCCAGTGGAATTCCATAATGATGGTTCAGATCTATTGTTCTCAGCCTATGTCAAAACTGACCTGCCTGAAGGCATGGCTGATTTGGCTAATAGCGATCCCAGCTATGCAATGGGCTTTACAGTAACCTGGCATGATGGGACTATGGGAGCTGATGGATGGGGCGAAGTTGGCGGTTCTGACTATCGCTTTACCGTTGCAGGTGACCAATCCGATTGGACTCTTTACCAGGCTATATTGACCCCACCAGAAAATGCCACCCAGTTCAGCTTAAGAGCACGCTACTGGCATTTTTTCCAGGGTACGACGTACTGGGATGATTTCTCAGTTAGCAAAGTTGTAACCGCTGATAATGATTTTCTAAATGGTGATTTCGATGGTGACGCGCCAAATTATTTCGGTCCTGCCGGAACATCGCTAACTGCAGATGTCAACTGGGCAACGGACGAATCCCGCACCGGTGCTCACTCACTTGGAATAACCAAAGCAAATGCTGATGGTACTGCTTCATGGGTAAGTGAAGATCTCTATCGTTTCTGGTCTGTATTTGTCGGTCAGGACGTGGCGATGAATGTTGGGGCCTGGGTCAAACTGGATGGTGTGAATACAGATCCGGCAACTGATGATGATAAAGTACAGGTTATCTTTAATTTTCTTGATGAAAATGGTGTTGATCTTCTCGGTGCGCCACTTGCCTTGGATGTTCCCCAGGATCAAGCCAATACTGGCTGGGTCGAAATAATGACTCCATTTCCGGTATCATTCCCAGTTACGGTTACGTCAATTACTACTGAATTCAAATTTGGCAGCGGCGCAACGGGGACAGGATATCTTGATGATTACTTTATTCGTAACGCAACTGATGGCGAATGGGTTGGCGATTTCTTCAATCCAAATGCTGATCTTCCAAGTGGCTGGTTTACATGGTTTGATGGATTTAGTACAGGTCAGGCAAGTTGGAGTGATGATGTGCCGGAATCAGGTTGGCAGACCTCCGGAGAGGCATACACAGGCAGCACATCATTGAGAATGGATAAATATGTTGAAGAAACAGAACTGGTTGTTAACTCTGATCCAGTGGAATTTGATAATGACGGTTCAGATCTTGTATTCTCAGCCTATGTGAAAACAGATCTTCCTGAAGGTATGGCTGATCTTGCAAATAGTGACCCAAGTTATGCAATGGGCTTTACTGTTACCTGGCATGATGGCACCATGGGTGCTGACGGCTGGGGTGAAGTTGGTGGTTCTGACTACCGTTTTACTGTGGCAGGGGATCAATCTGATTGGACAATGTACACCGCCATATTAACACCTCCTGAAAATGCAACCCAATTCAGTTTACGTGCCCGCTATTGGCATTTCTTCCAGGGTACAACCTGGTGGGATGGTTTCAGTGTCATGAAAACTGATGATTTCATCGGCAATGATTATGGTTTGACAAATGCCGGATTTGAAGGTGATGCACCAAACTATTTCGGTCCTGCTGGAACATCGATAACCGCAGATGTCAACTGGGCAACTAACGAATATCGTACTGGAAATCACTCTCTTGGGATAAACAAGCCTGATGCTGATGGTACCGCTTCATGGGTAAGTGAAGATCTCTATCGTTTCTGGTCCATATTTGTCGAACCAGATGTCGCCATGAATGTTGGGGCCTGGGTCAAACTGGATGGTGTGAATACAGATCCGGCAAGTGATGATGATAAAGTTCAGGTTATCTTTAATTTCCTTGATGAAAACGGAGGTGACCTCCTTGGTGCACCACTGACCTTGGATGTTCCCCAGGATCAAGCCAATACTGGCTGGGTTGAAATTATAAGTCCATTCCCGGTTTCATTTCCGGTTACAGTTACTTCCATTACTACTGAGTTCAAATTTGGTAGTGGTGCTACTGGCGCAGGATATGCTGATGATTATTTCATCCGTAATGCTACTGAAGGTGAATGGGTTGGTGATTTCTTCAATCCCAACGCTGATCTGCCGGAAGGCTGGTTTACATGGTTTGATGCATTCAGTACTGGTCAGGCGGGTTGGAGTGATAATATGCCTCAATCCGGTTGGCAGTCAACTGAATTTGCCCATTCTGGAGATGCCTCTCTGCGGATGGATAAATATGTGGAAGAAACTGAATTAGTTGTAAACACCGATCCATCTTCATTTGAAAACGATGGCACACCCCTAGTATTTTCTGCCTGGGTTAAATTTGACCTGCCCGATGGTATGGCTGATCTTGCTACATCTGATCCATCATATGCTATAGGCTTTACAGTAACCTGGCATGATGGAACAATGGGAGCTGACGGCTGGGGTGAAGTAGGTGGTTCTGACTACCGATTTGAATCCATTCCTGCCGATGATGCAGACTGGACCTACTTTGAAGCAATATTGGTACCGCCAGAGAATGCCACTCAATACAGCTTGCGAGCCCGTTACTGGCACTTCTTCCAGGGAACAACCTGGTGGGATGATTTCGCAGTTGATTATTATGATTATGTCGATGGCGATGCAAATGTCGATGGCGATGTAGATGTTCTTGATGTTGTACTTGTTGTAGCTCATATTCTTGAATTTGAAACAATTGAAGAACCTGGTCTGACCAATGGTGATATCAATGGTGATGATTCTGTTGATATTCTTGATGTAGTTGCCATAGTTGATATTATTCTCAATGGCAGATATGAAAATGCCACTGCTGCCAGTATTATTACTGATGATAATGGTGCCAGCCTTTCTGCAGATGGATTTGTCGGCGGTGTACAGATAACCATCAGTCATGATGAAGATTTTGTTCTTACTGCGTCTTCAACTGCTATGGCTGCCAGCTATCGCACTCTCGATAATATAACCACTCTGATTGTGATTGCTCCTGAGGATGGCGTTCTGTTCACCTCAATTGGTGATTTCACTATTATTGATGCCCTTGCAGCGACCACCGATGGTTATATAGATATCGGATACGGTGCCTCAGTCCCGGAGAAATTCTCCATTATGGCAGCATATCCAAATCCATTTAATCCCACAGTCAGTGTTGGATTTAACATGCCAAATGATGGCAACGTTAAAATAATGGTGTACGATCTCATGGGTCGAGAAGTTACAACCCTGTTAAACGGGACAATGGAACAGGGTTACCAAAGTGTGATCTGGAATGCCGCTAACACAAATGGCGTGTCTGTTGCTTCAGGAGTGTACTTTATAAATGTCATTTATAATAATGAAGCTCCGATTGTTCAGAAAATAATGTTCCTTAAATAAGCTAATAAAAAAAAGGGAGGCGGGATTCCCGTCTCCCTTATAAATAACTATGTTTCTTAACGCATTTACCAAAAATAGAAAACCATGATAAACTCAAGTCATAGTCGAAAAATATGGATAATAGCTGTTTTTTTCCTACTTACCAACAGCATTGGTATCGCCGCGATAACCGGTAAGATTTCTGGTAGGATTACCGATGAAACTGGTGAGTCCCTGATCGGTGTAAATGTGTTTATTGAATATACAAATATGGGTGCTGCAACTGATCACAATGGTCATTACATGATTATCAATATCCAGCCGGGGCAATACACTGTCAGATTAATGATGATAGGTTATAAAAATCAAATAATTCAAAATGTGCAGGTAAGCTCAGACCACACCACTTATGTGGATGCCCAGTTGGAATTGTCTGTAATTGAAGGAGAATCTGTCACCGTATCCGCAGTTAAACCCATCATTGAGATGGATAGAACCTCGACTCAGGCAACTGTTTCAGCAGCGCAGCTGGAGGTTATGCCAGTAAGTACAGTGTCGGATGTTTTGAATTTACAGGCTGGTGTAGTAGATGGACACTTTCGCGGTGGAAGATCAAATGAGGTGGCATATATGATTGATGGAATTCCTGTCAATGATGTGTATAATAATAATGCTTCATTACTTTTAGAAAATGATGTTATTCAGGAATTAAAAGTCATCAGTGGGACATTCAATGCAGAATATGGTCAAGCGCAGTCAGCAATCGTTGAAATGATTACCAGCGAAGGTGGCAGTGAATTTGCCGGCAATATATCGATAACCGCCGGTGATCATTATTCAGACAACGATGATATATTCAGAAATATCAACAACCATTCCCCAGATGAATATAATGAATACTCAGTTTCTGTACGTGGACCATTTACCAGTCGAGCAAATTTTCTAGTCAATTACCGTTCTTCAATGGACGAGGGGTTCAAATTTGGGCGTGATTTTTTTGAAAGAACTGTATATATCGGGGATATATGGTTCAGCGATTCATCCGCTGCGATATATGATAACTTCAATAATGTATATGATCCCGACAACTCAAATCCCGACACATCATCGTTTATTCCAATGGATGATTATCATCGAAGATCTTTCTTCGGCAAGTTATCCTTCTTTTTATCAGACAAAGATAAAATATCATTAAACTTCACATATCAGAAAAAAACCAGAGGTGTCTACGACCATCTATATCAGTATAATCCTCTTGGTAATAGTCGTGTAAATGAAACCAGCAATATTGGATACCTGATTTGGAACAGACTGATAAATCCCACATCGTTCCTAAATATCTCAGTATCAAATTCCAGGAAAAAATACCATCGCTATTTATTCAAAGATAAATTCGACCATCGTTATGCAACGGATTCCAGATTACGTGAAGCAGGGAATTTTGCATTTTATACCGGTGGCACTGATATGCGTTATTATCGTAGAAATACGGATACAAATTTTTTCAAATTTAGTTATACAAATCAGATTAACAGATTGTGGGAGTTGAAAACCGGCATAGAGCTAAAAATGCATGAGATGCATCTTGATTCATTAAAACTAAAGAAAAATCCCGAAACCGCTTTTCAAGTAGAAATTGCTCCTGCTCATACTGCAGATAATCAGGTTTACGATAGAGACCCGGTTGAAACTGCATTTTATATTCAGGGAAAGATGGAGACCAAATCACTTACCATGAACCTGGGGTTGAGATTTGATTATTTCGATTCAAATGGTGAAGTTTTAGATGATCTTACCAGACCACAAACATCAACACGATCCAAAGCAAAATCTGTGACTCAGTTTAGTCCAAGATTTGGATTGGCATATCCCATATCTGATAACGGGGTTATGCATGTTTCGTATGGACATTTCTTTCAGATACCTGGTTTTGAAAATCTTTACACAAATCCAGATTTTGTCATAAATCCTGAAGAAGGAACCAATGCCGTTTTGAATGATCCTTTTGGTAATGCAGACTTAAAACCACAGAAAACTGTGGCTTATGAAGTGGGTCTTCAGCAGCAGATCAGTCAGTTTATTTCATTTGAAGTGACAGCATATTATAAAGATATTAGAAATCTATTGGGTACTGAAATAAATACAGTTGCATCCCTGGAGACTTTTGCAGGAATAAATTATGGACGATTCATTAACCGGGATTATGGTCAGGTAAAGGGTTTTACCTTTATGTTTGAAAAAGCAATGTCAGATGGTTTTAGTGCCAGTATTGATTACACTTTTTCTGTTGCCAAGGGAAATGCGTCAGATCCCAGAAGCACCCTGATAGATGCTAAATCAGATCCGCCAATAGAATCTGAAAAACAACTTTTACCTCTTAACTGGGATCAGAAACATTCCCTCAACACTCAGGTGACACTCAATATTGGAAATAATGCCTATGTAACAATTATTGGTAAAATGGGCACAGGTATGCCTTATAGTCTGGATGAGTCTGAAAATTCAGTTCATCTTGCCAATGCCGGTCGGAAACCAATGCGAATATCCTTTGATGTTCTGGGGTCCAGGAATATTCAAGTGGGAAAAGTGAGGATGAAATTTACTTTAAAAGTATATAATTTATTTGACAGGTTGAATGAAATCGATGTACATCAAGATTCAGGTCGCGCCTCTTTTACTGAAGATATACTGAGTCCTGGTCAGGTACAGGGTGCAAATACGAAAAAGGAATATTATACACATCTTGACTGGTATTCATCACCGCGACAAATACTAATTGGTCTATCATTAGAGTTATGATTATGAAACAAAATTCAAGCATTATAAAATTACTGTTGATCATTATTTTTATGTTTTCAGCAAACCTCCTGCTGTTGGCTGCAGGGAATCCTGAGCATGGGGATGTTCGTTATACCCAATGGGGTATTCTGGATGGCAATGCAGTTAGAACACTATACTCAAACCATTCTGAGGTTGCAAGATGGCCCGATCAGCCTTCAGGAGAATGGCCAAAGGGGACTGGGCATTCTTATGTTGATGGCGTCGCAACAATTATTGCCGCCAGCACATTTGATACTCAGGGTAACAGAATTCATCCGATGTCGACAAACTACCGCGAGTTTATTGATACAGATCCAATAACGAAAATACCCTGGGGCTGGGCACCATTACCCGGTTATTCCAATCCAAACCAGCAGTACCCCGCTCGTAGTGACGACGAATTTACCTGGCCGAATTTCTGGCCGGAACATTCTGACTGGATCAACCAATGGGATGGATACTTTGGTAGAGGTATAATGAATGCCGATGTTGAGACCTTTTTTGTCTGTGACGACTCACCTGATTGGGAATGGTTTTACCCGCAGGAAGACGGCAGCGGTGTTTTTTTCCCTGATCCTTCTGATTCTACCAGAGGTGGTTTGGGGATGGAGGTAAGAGCGCGGGGATTCCAGTGGTCGCATGTACTGGCACAGGATGTAATCTTTTGGCATTATGAAATTGTCAATGAAGGAACCACAGATTATGATTCGGTTTACTTCTCACAGTATATCGATTGGGGTATAGGTGGCACAGCTGACTCAGGGGATGATGAAGGCGGTTATAATAAGTATCTTGATATATCCTTCGCCTGGGATTATAATGGGGTAGGACAGCCAGGTGCCTGGGGGCCAACTGGAGTGGCAGCATATGCATTTTTGGAGAGTCCCGGTAAAGGCTGGGTATATGATGAATTTGGAAATTTATTAAATAGTAATCTCGAATTAGTAGATGAAGACGATGATGGTCTTGTTAATGAGAGCAGGAATAATCCTGCCGGCGATTGGCTTAGTGACTATCCCTATGGTGTGGATGATGTGGGAAAATTCTTAGAATTTTATAATCGTGAACCAAGAGCACATTATGAGGGTGATGAAGATCAGGACTGGTGGGGTTTTGAAGATTATAATGAGAACGGGGTCTGGGATCAGAATGAGCCGCTGAATGATGATGTGGGAAATGATGGCCTGGCTCCCTATCACTCAAATTATCCCGGTCCTGACAATGGCGAAGGAGATGGCAGACCTACATCCGGTGAACCAAATTTTAACGAAACAGATAAAGATGAATCTGATCAGCTGGGGTTGACAGGTTTTGCCGTTTTTGATGTGCATCAATTTGAACTTACAAATGATGAGCTGAATTGGAGAGATATTTTTGTACCTCTTGCACCCCCAACTGATGATATTTATCTTCAGGGAGGTAGAAATCTTGGTATGTTCTTTTCTTCAGGACCCTTTCCAATGCTTGCTGGTCAGACTGAACGATTTTCAATGGCGCTGGTCTTTGCTAATAAAGATTTCCCGGATGCACCAAATGAAAATGAAATAAGGAATTCCAGCCTGGCGCGCAAAAAGGAAACAATACAACAGATATATAATGCTGATTACCGCTTTGCTCAGCCGCCATTAAAACCAAACCTAAATGTCATTGCTGGTGATGGACAGGTCATTTTACATTGGGATGATCGCGCCGAAGGTTCCTTTGATCCATTCACAAAAGAATTTGATTTTGAGGGTTACAAGATTTACCGAAGCACCGAGCCGTTTTTTAACGAAAATCTTACAATCACCAATACATATGGAGAACCCATGTTCAGGCAGGCACTTGCCCAGTGGGATCTGGCGAATGGGATCGAAGGTTTGCATCCTGTCGATGTGAGTGGTTTAAAGTATAATCTTGGAATCGACAGTGGTTTGCGTCATTATTATATTGATAGTGATGTGATCAATGGGATGACATATTACTATGCAGTAGTATCATACGACAGAGGATTAGTGGGAATAGATGCAGACGGGAATATTCAGATCGATCATAATGGACATGCCAGAGGGCTCTCTCCCAGCGAATGCGCTTCGATAATTCAGCAGGATATTTCAGGGAATCTTGAAACTGATATCAATACTGTTGTGGTTACACCAAGATCTAATGCCGCTGGGTATGTACCGGGGGAAATTACCGGTATAACCGCAATGTGGGATACTATTCCAAGCCCAGCAACAGGTCTGGTGGATTTACTGGTGATTGAAGAAGACTCCCTGAAAGCGGATCACGAATATGAGATAAGATTCACCGAAAACACATCCCATTTTGATGAAGCAGTACCATTATTTAGCCTCACAGATATTACCGATGATCAACTACTGTTAGATTCACTTGAGGTTGATTTATATGGTATGGAAGTACCTATCATTGACGGTCTTGGCATCGTTTTGTTTAATGACAGCACTGTTACCGTGGTAGACAGCGCCAGTGGTTGGCAGCCAGATCGCATAAATAACTATGATGTCACATTAAAGCCCCTCACTATTGGAGATGATCTTTGGGGTATTTGGGGCGAGTATACCAATATCAATCACAGCAATTATCCAAGAGTAGTGCCATATCCCGCCGACTATCTAATTATATTTGAAAATGATACTACATTTGTGGATACTTCTTATGTTTGGTCATATCCATTTCTAAGCCCTCCTATCCCGGTTCCATTTACTATTTGGAATATTACTGAACAAAGATTTGTTACTTTTGCAATACAGGAACGTAAGCAGGGTGATGACAATTCCTATGACAATATTTGGCAACCAAATGAACCAATCATTATATTAGAGGGAACCGAGGGCGGTGTTGAGCCAGTACCTTCATCAGGCTTTTATAAAGTTGCATGGGCGATAAGATTGTTTACACCATTTGATGAAACAGTTACACCTGTTCCACCAGGAAGTGGTGATGTAATCAGATTGACAACCACCAAACCGTTCAGGAATAACGAAACCTTTCGATTCTCTGTCATCGGGGCTGGAGTAGATGAAAACGAAGCCAAAAATGACATGGAAGATGTTTATGTGGTACCAAATCCCTATGTTGCACAAAGTATTTTTGAACCATCAAATGTTTATCAGACAGGTCGTGGTGAACGTCGCATATATTTTATGAATCTTCCAGTGCAGTGTACCATAAAGATTTACACCAAGACCGGTAAGCTTGTCGATACAATTGAGCATCAGGGATTTGGCGGTGACGGCCAGGAACCGTGGGATCTTGTCAGTAAGGATGGTATGAATATCGCCTACGGGATTTATTTTTATACCATACATGGGTTGGACAAAGTTTCAACCGGAAAATTTGCGGTAATAAAATGAAGAGACTAATTATATCAATATTACTCATTTCATTTTCTATATTCGCACAAAATGATGTGTCAAAAGTCGGTACAACTGCCGGGGATATTCTCACCATTCCTGCCAGTGCCCGAGGATTGGCTCTTGGTAATGCTGTGGCTGGTATGCCTGGCGACGGTTCTGTATTTTTCTGGAATCCTGCCTCAGCTACATTTGTCACCGAAACAAAAATTAGTGCCTCATATATACCATGGTTGGTAGATACAGATTTCCAGCATTTCTCAGTAGTTATTCCAGTTGACAAGGATTTGGTAATCGGCGGGTATATTGCCATGTGGGGCATGGATGACATGATCGTTCGTACCGAACAGGAACAGCAGGGAACAGGACAATATTTTGACGCCGGAGATTTTGTACTAGCAATCTCTGCAGCGAAAAAGATGACCGATAGATTCGCCATTGGTTTGAATCTTAAGTATCTGCAGGAGAGAATCTGGCATTCTACCGCAAGGGGTTTTGCATTGGATTTCGGAACTGTCTATCACACGGATATCCTAAATGGTTTAAAAATTATCACCAACTTAAATAATTATGGAACCGATATGAAAATGTCCGGTCGTGATCTCGATATTCTAAATGATCCATTACCAACTGGGGATGGTAATAATGGTGAGATACCGGCTCAATATTCTACAGATGATTGGGCTCTGCCGCTAAATTTCCGTTTTGGTATTGCCACCGAAATATTTAAAAATGACTTGATTTCGTTAATTGTAGAGATCGATGCCTTGCATCCAAGTAATAATTATGAAGCTATAGATCTCGGTGGCGAATTAAATATTAGGGATATGCTTTTCCTGAGAGCAGGATTCAGTAGCCTTGGTCAATCGGATTCAATCGAAGGGCTTTCTGTAGGGGGTGGACTGGTGATCCCCACAGAATTTGGCAAGATACATTTCGATTACGGTTATCGTGATTATGGAGACCTGGGTTATATCCAGGCTATGACAATAGGGTTCAGTCTGTAGTTTGAATAATTATTTCACCTCAAAAGAATAATAATGGTCAAGTTTTTCTTTTTATTGTTACTTATAATTTTTATCTCAACGTGTAATTCAAAGGGAGATGGATCTGATGGTGAGTATCAACTCACTTTCTGGTCTGCCAACAATTCATTCGAAATCGAACATGCCAGAGAGATTGTTAGTAAATGGAATGATTTGTATCCAGATATAAAAGTCAAATATCAACCGGTGCCAGGGGGGCGTTCCAGTGAAGAAGTTATACTTGCCGCAATTGTCAGCGAGTCGACCCCAGATATCTATTCAAATATCTGGCCCGGGGTTATGCAGCAGTATGTAGAGGCCGATATCATGGTTAAGCTGGATGATTTCTCCGATTTCGACAGCCTCTATAACGTTCGAGTCCCATCAAGTCTACACGATAAATTCCGATCAAAAGATGGCGGTATTTACCAGCTCCCGTGGAAATGTAACCCAATAGTAATTTATTATAATAAACACATGTTTGAAAGCCAGGGAATTGAAGCACCTTTGCGGACATATTCGGATTTTTTTGAGGCGGCAGAAAAACTTACAGTAGATAAAGACGGCGATGGTTATTATGATCAATGGATGATGGATGTGGATATTAACATCGAATGGTGGCATCGATTTTTTGATTTTTATACAATGTTTATTGCTGCATCGGGAGGTAAAACTTTTATTGATGAGGATGGCAGTATTGCATTTGATTCTCAGGCTGGCATACAGGTTTTTGACTTTCTCAGAGATGGATACGAAAAGGGATATTTCCCCAATGCATTTTTTCAGGGAGATGTATTTTTACAGCAGAAAGTAGCTGTCCATATAAGCGGTCCATGGAATATTGCTCATCTGGAACGTTACAAAGATGAAGATTTTGAATATGGTTTCATGCCAATGCCGGTTCCCGATGATTATACCGGTGGTAACTTCACATACGGCGATCCCAAATGTGTTGGTATTTTCAAAACATCAAAAAATCCTGAGGCAGCATGGAAGTTTATGAAATTTATGCTTTCTGAACAGGCAGATAAGAGATTGCTTGAGATTACCAATCAGCTTCCAGTTAGGAAAAATATCAGCAACAATGAAAATTATGTCGATTATTTTGAGAAGCATCCACAATATTATTTTTTTGCGGAAATGATTCCCAATATTGTTTCGGTTGATCAGTCAATTTATTTACAGGAAATGTTTGATATCATCAGTCAGGAATTTGATGCTGCCTGTGTACAGAGACTGAAATCGAGTCGCGAGGGGATAAAATATGCTGCAGATAGATGCAGAAGTCTGATTGAAATGGAGGAATTGTAGGTGAATCATCAGACAAAATTGGGCTGGTTAATGTCCTCACCATATGTAATATTTTTTCTCATATTTTCTGTGTATCCTATTCTCTTTTCAGTTACCCTGGTTTTCCACCGCTGGAATATAATCAGTCCAATGAGATTTGTCGGGTTTGAGAATATCCGTTATTTACTAAATGATCCGCTCTATTGGAAGTCTATCGGCAACACGTTTTACTTCTTATTGATACATATACCGCTTCAGGTAGGTCTTGCACTGGTACTCGCCAATGCGCTGAATAAAAAATTAAGAGGCATAACTTTTTTCCGTGCCTCCTTTTTCCTGCCAGTTGTGATATCAGGGGTAGTTGTTACCATATTGTGGAAAAGTCTTTATTCAACTGAAACTGGTTTACTGAATAGTCTCTTGATCCAGCTTGGGTTGGCCAAAATCCCCTGGCTGACCAGCGTTCACTGGGCAATGCCTTCAATTGCCATCATGGCCACATGGAAGAATGTTGGATTATATACCGTGTTCTTTCTCGCCGGACTCCAGAGCATCCCAACCCATTTGTATGAAGCAGCTGAATTGGATGGAGCATCATCATTTCAAAAATTTATTCATATAACAGTACCAATGTTGAATCCCATTGTGCTTATGGTGGTGATATTATCAACGATCAATGGATTTAATCTGTTTATTGAACCCTATGTAACAACTGGGGGCGGACCTGTAAACAGTACTCTTTCTGTAGTTCTGTACATTTACCGCCAGGCATTCAGCTTTTACAAGATGGGCTATGCCGCTACAATTGGATTTTCTCTGGCGATGATTATTTTTGCAGTAACTATACTTCAGAAAAGACTTCTTGAGAAGGATATGTGATGAATAAGCTATTGCTGAGCAAAATTATACATTACCTATTATTGATTATTGGGGCATTGACATTTTTATACCCTTTTATCTGGATGGTGTCTGCTACTTTAAAACCGGAAAACGAAATTGTTAATTTATCGCTTATACCTTCAAGCTTTACTCTGGATAGCTATAGAGCGGTTTTTGATAAAATTCCTATTATGAGGTCTTTTCTTAACAGTTTATTTGTATCGTCAGCAATTACAGCATCTGTTCTTATTTTTAGTTCAATGGTTGGATATGCAATGGCTCATATTCCCTTCAAAGGTAAAAACGCAATATTTTATGTGATGCTGTTTACAATGATGATTCCATTTCAAATAACATTGATACCATCATATATCCTAATTGTCAAATTGGGATTAGCTGACTCCTATTTAGCGCTTATCATTCCATTTATGGTCAGTTCCTTTGGCATATTTCTATTTAAACAATATTTCAGTTCCATCCCCAGAGATCTGATTGATGCTGCCAGAATAGATGGTTCCAGCGAAATTATGATTCTTTTCAGGGTAGTTTGGCCAAATGCATTTCCTGCCCTGGTTACAGTAGGAATTATTACATTTATGACAACCTGGAACGAGGTTCTCTGGCCACTGATTGTTATAAGAGAACAGGAAATGATGACCATGCCCCAAATGGTAACACTGTTTGCTATTGGAGGATCAGCTGAATCACAGCAAGGTGTTATTCTTGCATCGGCAATGCTTCTAGCAATCCCGGTGATAATTGTTTATATATTTTTTCAACGCTACTTTATAGAAAGTATGGCAAGTTCAGGAGTGAAAGGCTAAAATTGAAGTTAAAACGTTTATGGAATAATCCAGTATTGATACCGAGGAAAGAAAATAATTGGGAAGCTGCTGCTGTATTTAATGCTGCTGCCGTATACCATGAAGACTGGTATCATATGATATACAGAGCATCAGATATTGGTCCCCACGAATCATTTGGTGAATACATTAATGTTCTCGGATATGCTCGCAGTAAAGACCTAAAAGCATGGGAACGGCAGGATACACCCATTCTAATAAATGATGTCGATCAGGAGTTAAGAGGTCCTGAAGACCCAAGGGTTGTAAAAATTGATAATACATTTTATATGAACTACACAGGTTTTGGCAATCGTTTCCCAGGTGATTACAGAATCTGTCTGGCTACCTCAAATGATCTAATTCATTGGGAAAGGAAAGGTGTTGTTCTGGATGAGGAAAATAAGAATTCTGCATTTTTTCCTGAAAAAATTAATGGCAGGTATTGCCTCTTTCACCGGCGCCACCCAGATGTCTGGATTTGCTATTCCGAAGATTTGGTCAATTGGACAAATCACCAAAAAGTGATGTCTACCAGGTCACATTCCTGGGATAATGCCAGAATAGGTATTGCCGGACCTCCAGTCAGGATCAAAGACGGCTGGTTCCTTATATATCATGGTGTCGATGAAAAAAATCATTATCGTCTCGGAGCAGTTTTACTGGATCAAAATAATCCTGCCAAAGTATTGGCAAGACAAATTGAACCGCTAATTGAACCAAAACTGGATTGGGAAATAAATGGGTATATTCCCAACGTAATTTTTTCATGTTCAACAATTTTAAAAGATGATAAAATATATTGTGTCTACGGTGGCGCTGATACCGTTATTGGCGTGGCGAGTTTAGATGTAAAGGATATCCAATTTGCTTAATATTCAATCTAACATATTCATTTCTCTAACCATAATAGGGTTGTGTTTGCAATGCACTGAATCACCAAGGGTAATAGAAACCCAAAACAACAATCTTCCAGTACCAGTCAACTTGAATCACGCCCTATCGATAACTAAAAGCATCAAGTATAACGATCAAAATCTATCTTATATATCTATATATGCAGATGCACCGGAATATACTCCTGTAGTTGCAACTGGAGAAGGCATTGCCTGCGTCGATGATGTTGGTCGATTTCTGGAAGTCCTGGCGGTGGAATTCAAATCAAAGCCTGAGCTTCTGGAAACTATCAGGGGTCTCACCAAATTTCTATTGGTGTTTAAGAATAATGACGGCACCTGGCATAATTTTCTTAAATCTGATGGGAGTATTAATCGGGATCACAAAAACTCAAAAGCCGAATTCGGTTGGTGGGCAATCAGAGGATTAAGAGGTCTAAATGCCGCCTGGGAAGTATTTAGCAGTTTGCCGAACGAGCAGGCAATTACTTACGAAATAAGTCAAGCCTTGCTCAGGTCGATTACACATATTGAAAAAATTACTGCAAAATATCCTGTGATGATTCCAGGTCCCGGCGGATCAAGATCAGGGTGGCTGCTGGATAATGCGCCGGACAAAACAAGTGAACTGTTACTTGTATTGGTAAGGATGCATAAAAACGGTTTGTATGACTTCAGTCGACATATCAGCATACTTTCTGAAGGTCTTATTGGCTGGCAGTTTGTGAATTCAAAGCATGACCTCAATGGAATGTATTTTTGCTGGAATAATATCTGGCATAACTGGGGAAATAACCAGGCATTTGCTCTGATGCAGGCATATACTGTTACCGGAGAAACCAGAGTGTTGGAAAGCGTGAAAGTTTGGGCAGATAATTTTGTCCCATACCTGATAAATAACAAATTTCCACGTAAGATCACCATTGACGAATCTGGTAAATATGAGGTTGAAAAATTTCCGCAGATAGCCTATGGCATAAATTCAATATATCAGGGCATGAAGTCTCTCGCCGAGATCACTGGGGATGAACGGTATAATCAATATTCAGAACAGATATTTGGCTGGTACACCGGTTCTAATTCAGCAGGAGTTGCAATGTATGACCCGGCTAGCGGTCGATGTAATGACGGCATCAATTCATTTGACGATGTAAACTACAATTCCGGCGCCGAGTCCACAGTGGAATGTCTGCAATCCATCCAAAGAAGAGGTATATTTAATTAATTACTCAATTTTAATATTTTAACTGCAGGTAGATATGGCTTCAATTTCAATTAAAAATCTTGACAAAACTTTTGGTAAAGATGTAAGGGTGATCCAAAATTTCAATCTGGAAATTGTGGATGGCGAGTTTATTGTTATGGTTGGTCCTTCTGGATGTGGGAAATCCACTTTATTAAGAATAATCGCCGGCTTAGAGGATTTAACCGCTGGTGAAGTGTTTATCGGCAATGATATTGTTAATGAAATACCGGCGAAAAAGAGAAATATTGCCATGGTTTTTCAGAATTATGCCTTATATCCGCATATGAATGTTTATCAAAATCTGGCTTTTGGACTGAAACTGAGGAAATTTCCTAAACCTGAGATTGAAAAAATAATTAGTGAAACTGCTGCTATTTTGGAAATAGAGGAATTACTGAGTCGAAAGCCCAAAGCGCTTTCAGGAGGGCAACGCCAGCGTGTCGCCCTTGGGAGGGCAATTGTTCGTGATCCTCAAGTATTCCTTTTTGATGAACCTCTGTCAAATCTTGATGCAAAACTCAGGTTGCAGATGCGCACAGAAATAAAAAAACTGCATGATCGGCTAAAAACAACCATGGTTTATGTCACTCATGACCAGGTGGAAGCCATGACTATGGGAGATAGGATTGCTATCTTGAAAGACGGAGTGATTCAGCAGCTAGGTACGCCACAAGAAGTATTTAGCCGACCGACAAATATATTCGTTGGCAGTTTTATTGGCTCTCCACCAATGAATTTTATTAGTGGCAATATTCAAAATAATAAATTCATTAATGAGATTATGGAAATTGAATTAATTGACGTTAAGGTGGGGAAATCTGCCGAAGGATCCAAAGTTACCTTGGGGATAAGACCAGGCGATATTGCACTCAATGATGAGGGTATCCATCTTAAACTGATCGCCTCGGAATTACTTGGCGATGAGACAATATTGCATCTGTCCGCAGGTGATGATACTATTCTGGTGAAACTGCCATCAATTTACAATGCCAAAATCGGTGATGAGATTGGAGTCAGATTTAATTTATCAGAAATTCATCTTTTTAATTCTAAAGGGAAAAGGATTTCAAATTAAAGGACCAGAATAAAGATTATTTGAACTACCTGTAAAAACTATATACTGAGGTAAGTGACATCTTGTTGTCCGAATTAATTCTCAGGTGGATATCAGAAGAGTTCACTTGCAGGAACATCGGTTTCCCCAACGACAGACCCTTCAATTTGAGGTTTTTTTTGTTTCTCATATTTCATTGATAATTGATAGAAAATAGTATTCAATGGTACATCTATGGTGTATGAACTTTATTATTATACAGAAAAATATTATTAATAATTCCAATTATTAGTGTTATTTGTTGCTTAGAAAAGTTAGAAAAATAATGTTGCTTGAGATTTTGCTTTTCCTAACGAGAAATTTCCGGTAGAGGAATGAGATTTGTGGTTCTAAATAGAGATCAAAGCAGGAATTAAAAAATCCATGACTTTTTTTTTAATACAGAAACTTTATAATCTTTTTGTTACCAATGACAGGGAATTGTGTTTTCAAAGATCAATTGTTTTAGAAAAATCAGAATTGCTGCCAAATAATAAAATGCACGATAAGATTATGATGGTTGAAAGTTCGCAATTACTATTTACACAAATTGATTTACATTTCCATCTTTTAGGACCGAGCAAATTTTATAAACATATCTATCTCTCCATTATCTCCGACATGTAGTGCCTGAAGGTATTCCAACCTGGCATCACCTGCCCGTGCAATATTCCTACTTCCCCATGTGAAAACAGGTTGACCGAATCCATGAGAAATCAGGATATCAGCGCATAATCGGGAGTGTCTTCCATTACCATTTGGGAACAAATGAATTGAAACCAAGCGATGCTTAAATCTTATGGATATTTCTTCAGGTTCAAAAGTTTTATTATCAATCCAGAAATTGCAGTCATCTAATAATTTTTTCAGCTCAATGGATATCTGGAATTTATCAACACCAATATTTTTGTTTGATTTCCTAAATTCGCCGGCCCAGCTCCATACTTCACCAAACATTCTTTTGTGGACTTCCATTATGAATTTTTCTTCAAGTATTTTATCCAAATTGAATTTTGAACTCAATGTCCACTGAACTGCATTTTCAATATTGTATTGTTCAAATTCATCAAGATCTCCTCGTGATGATATTGTTTTAATTAATATTCCTTCTTTTTCATCTTCATCTAATGGAGTTTGACCTGCAATATATTCTATTTCTAATCCCATAGATATCTTGGTTGTTTTCTAATCAATTCATCCTTTTTCTCATCTATTGAAATTTGAATTTGTTCTGGTAGATTTTCCTGATTTTCAAGTTTCATACTTATAGATGTTCTTAAAACTATTTCCCGCGCTATTTTGAGTGCTCTTTGTTCAATCATATCACTCAAAGTAGTATTATCTGGAATGAATCCATAGAAAAATTTCATGTTCATTGCATACCCAACTTCTCTTAACCCCTTAAGAGTGATTGAATAATTTTTTTCACGTTCTTCCATCTCTTTTACACTTTGGGCAGTAATACCTAAGTTATTTCCCAGTTGTCTTAATGACATTTTCAGAGCTGTCCTGATGGAATGTATCCAGCCACTTGGTGGAATCACTAGATCATCCAATTGTTTGAGTTTTTCAAATTTTCGATCCAATTGATCGATTATTAACCGTTGCTTATCCATAATCCGTCCCCTCATTATTAACAATATTTATGGTTATAACATGAATAATAATATTTAATAAACAGGTAATAACCTTAATAACATTGTTATAAATTAATGCTATTACCTTAATATATGCATCACATATTATCGGTTGCAAAAATTTTAAAGTTTCCCTTTCCAAATTGATTTGAATTCAGATCTCTCCTTGAATATATGAGACACAACTTTAGATGTCCGGGATAGCTGGACCAATTTATAAAGGGACAACTCACCGAGTCCAATCATATCAAGTACTTCCCGATAGTTTATCTTTCCATTAAGGTTTGACCCGAGCCTTCTCAATGAACTGGTACAATCACCCAATATATAATTAAACAAAAAAATTCAAATGCCATTTACCTTTTAAATACAATTAACATTAATAATTGCGTTTAGTTATAAAAAGATAGCAAAAAGGAGATATTATGAGTTACCATTTAAAACTATTGTTGATCATCACTGTGATCGGATCCAGTGTAGTTGGATGCAGGAATTGGAACCGCTTTCATCAATTCAATTGTCATGAAATTGACAAACTTACCATACGTACGCAGTATCAGCAGGATCATATCTCACAGAAAGTAATTGAAGACACTGATGATATTTGTCGCGTATTGGGATTCCTTCAGAATGCAAAGTTTAGTGATTCGTTTGAATTGAGTAAAAATAAACCCGCAGATTTCCTGTTCCTTTTCAACATTGATGATAAGCACCAAAAAGCCTACATTTTTGCCAAAACAGCTTTCATCGGCAAGACTCAATTTGGGATCAGTCGCCGGTTACCCAGAAAATTGGATAAACTCTACGATAGCCTGAATGCCCCTGAACAGACCGTTATCCCCGATAAAAAACCCTAAACTCGATGGTATATTAGTTTAAGTTATTCCCCCACTGAAAAGCCCACGAAAATTTACAAACAAATTATTTTTGCTATGAAATATAATAATATACTATATAACATAATACAAAATTATATCGATCTAATTGTGTAAATTGAATAGCGTTTCGGATTCATAAAAATTCAATTATACGATATGAAGGTTCATAAATATTATTATAAAAATATAAACCCATAGGGATTCCTGTGGGTTTTTTTTGGATCTCTAAAAGCAGGTATAAACTTTACTGATTAATGGTTTAACAATTTTCTTAATTATCAATTTAGAAATTTAGAGAGAAGTAGGGAAGTAGTTATCCTAAACATGATCTTATTTGCCGATATCATTATAAGTGAATATCTAAAATATCAGTAATTCATAAATTCCGAATATCTATTATAAAGGAGATACTCATGCGTCGATTCCTAATTAGTGTAATAACAATGACTCTAATTTCACAATTTTTATTTTCTCAAATAGAATATCATGATTTTGAATATGATGGGATTACAAGGGATTATATTGTTTTTTTACCACAGGAATACAATAGCCTAACAGAATTCCCAGTTATTCTAAACCTCCATGGTTACGGCAGTGAAGCCGAGAGCCAGATGACATATTCAGGAATGAATTCAGTGGCCGATACTGCCGGATTTATTGCCGTTTATCCCAATGCCGTCGATAATGTATGGAATAGCGGCATTTCAGATATTCCGATTTGGCTGGCCCCTGATGTAGATGATGTGGGATTTATTAGCGCATTGATTGATATGCTTGACACGCAATTCAGTATTGACTTAAACCGTATTTACTCATCAGGAATGTCAAATGGCGGTTTTATGTCCTACAAATTGGCCTGCGAGTTAAGTGATCGAATTGCGGCAATTGCTTCTGTTACTGGCACGATATCACAGGAAACTGCTGAAAATTGTGACTGTCAGCGAACCGTACCAATTCTTCAGTTACATGGTACTGCAGACCCAGTTGTCCCATATTCCGGTCCCGTAAACGGCTGGTATTCTGCTCAACAGGCTGTAGAATATTGGGTTGAATTGAATTCTTGTTCAGATTCACAAACTACACCAATACCCAATTTCGATCCGACGGATGGCTGCACTGTTGTTAAATTCTTATTTCCTGATTGCGACGACAATAGTGAAATTGTTTTTTTCAGAATAAACAATGGTGGTCATACATGGCCGGGAGCAACAGTGGATATAAATCCTTCTTTATATGGCAATACAAATCATGACATCAATGCCAATCATGAAATCTGGAGCTTTGTCAGTAATTATGAACTAAATAGAACCATAGGTGATTTGAATCAGGATGGCGTTCTTGATGTTTTGGATATTGTCGAAATTGTTGATTGTATTCTTGGCGATCCTGCTGAAAATTGTCTTTATGGCGATGTCAATGAAGATGGAATTGTGGATGTTATTGATGTGGTACAAATGGTAAGTCTTATACTAGGCCGGTAGATTAATCAGTATGTAATAATCCTTATTTACAGACTCTCAATTGATGGAAACTGCGTAAATTATCCTTTTAAATTCAACTTTTTACAAACTAGGAGAACCCGGTCATGGGGAAATTTACCCGTTTATTTTATGCAGTTCTATTGTTATCATTTTTACCGACACTGATTTTTGCATCAATGGTTAATGATGATGATAGCCAGCCCAATACTCTCCGGGAGGTGGTATTCACAGGAACCATATTTGGCTACCTGGATGATCAACAAGATGAATTCTTCGCTCTGCCGGGTGTCCATGTTGAGGTTCTGGTAAATGGAGGAAATACCTTTTATGCCGACACCTGGAGTGATGAAGCCGGTCATTTCTCCTTTGATGCCGATTACCCAGATAGCAACTGGCCATTTTTTCATGAAGCCGATGCCGTTGTCACTGCCGATGGATATTACCAACAGGAAATCACCTTAGATTTCAGCGCCTGGCCCATTTATATGAATTTTTACCTTTTGCCTCTACAAACAGAAAATGACTATTTATCCGGTTATGTATATACGCAATCCGATCCAGACGGTGAATTGATTCCTGTTTCTGGTGTTTTGCTTGAAATTTTTGACAATGAATTGCTGGCAGATTTTACTACTGCAGAATCTGGTTATTATGAATTCGGATTCATTGCCTATGATGCAAACCTCATCGTTGTGAGTGCAGAAGGATACTTAATCCAGGAAGCTCCATTACCGGGATATTCTGAGGAACCTATTGTTCTTGATTTTATTCTACAGCCTGAGCCTGATCCATCAGATTTTGGTCAAATTTCAGGCGAGGTAACAACCAGTTTATCTCTTAACGGAATAGTTTATCCACTTGAAGGCGCCGTAATTCATGCAGCCCAATTAGAAGGTGAGCAATTATGGTATGAGACTTCAACGAATGAAATTGGTCAATATGAATTGGATCTACCTGTTTCGGAAATCCCCTGGCAAGTCACCTGCAATTCTATAATCGGTAATCAATCCATGGAGGTGATCATCGAGGCATCTACGGAAATTGTACTTGACTTTCATTTGAATGCCTGGGAATATCCGCCATTGTCACCGCCGGTGAACCTGATCACAGCTCTATCGGAAGATGAGTCTGTAGTTTGGCTCAATTGGGAGCCGCCCGTTGAATGGCCCTTGTTCTGTAATCCCCAGTATACTGTTTCAGCTAATAATATGGTCGATTCAGATCATGATTGGTATGTTTTGGGCGAGACGAGTGACCTGGAGTGGCAGGATTTCCCAGAACCATTTAACGGCGAAGAGCTGGATATGTGTTATCGGGTGACGGCCTTTTGTGAAGAAATTAACTCGGCATCAGGAAATATTTCGTGTATTCAAAGCTGGGAAGTGCAGTTCCCACCGCCCCCAAATGGATTATCGGCTGTGTATAATCTTGAACCTGATCCTGCTGGTTCTGTGATGCTTGATTGGTATTACCCGATAATACCTGAACCTGAGCTTCAACCCATTTTCCAGGTATATGCCCATCTTGGTGAATTATCAGAAAATGAATATATTTATATCGGCGGGACCACTGAGTTACATTTTGAATATCAATTTGACGGATTTGATGAACCAGCGCCGGTGAATTGTTTTCGCATCAATGCCCAGGTAGGGGAAGAGTTATCAGAATACAGTAATACTGTATGTATCAATCTTGAGGATGAAGAACCAGGCGAATTCCAGCTTTTTGGTAATGTTTACATCGTTGGAGAAACACAGGAGATGATTGTTGGAGCTGGTATCCAGGCATTTGATGTCATGAGCGGTGATGAGTATGAAACGATTACCGATGAATCTGGGCATTATGAGTTAATTGTTGAACCGGGTGAATATATAATTACCGGGACCTATGCAAATGAAATCTTGCAGCAGCATCAGCTGATCCTCGAGAATACCTGGGGTTTGCAAATTGATTTTTGGTCTGGCGAATTCCCTGAATCACATCTACTCAATGGTATGGTATATGGCCGTGCTGCCAACGGTGAATTAGTCCCTGTCTCAGATGCAGAACTGATGTTGGTGCAGGAAGGGATCTACATGTATTCTACTTCAAATGCCGGAGCCTATGAGATTGATTTGCCTTGGGATGGATACTGGACGGTTTCAATCCATGCCTCCGACTTCATGGACCTCAATCAGGATATATGGTTTGATGACAGTGGGGAGATTAATTTTACACTTACGCCACTGGGTGATCTTTACCCAACGTGGTTGAGGGCTGGATCAAATACCGGTATTCCAGGTGCCAACGTGGATATCGAACTTATCATTGAAAATCCTGAGTCTGTCAGTGATATTGGATTTACGCTGTCAGAAACCCCACAATGGCTGACGACTATTGAGCTGATATCAAATTTAGAATGTTTTACTACAGTAGTTGATGATGATGGTACAGGAGTCAATGTCTGGTTATATGGCGTCGAGGATTGTATTTTAGAACCAGGTATTAATCAATTTGCAACGTTGGTTTTTCAAATATCCGAATCAGCAGAATTTGGACAGAATATTATTATCTCATTTGAGGATGTTTCAATATTAGATGCCTATGGTAATGACTTATATATTTTTACAGAAAATAGCATAATTATATTAGAGTTGCTTGGCGATGTAAATCAGGATGGAGAAACGAATGTTTTGGATATCGTTCAATTAGTGAGCTTCATTCTCCTTTCTACTGAGCCTGATGAATATCAATTATGGGCGGCAGATATGAATGGCGATGAAATGCTGGATGTACTTGATATTGTTCTTTTAGTGGATGACATTATTTCAGAATAAACTTCTGATCATCCATTCATCTCTAACCAGGTCAATTGCTATTTTATCAGCAACATCTTTTTGGATTGGCTAAAGTTATCCGCTTGTAAGCGGTAAATATAAACACCGCTTGTAAACTCAGATCCATCAAATTTTACACTGTATGATCCAGGCCACTGTCTTTGGTTTACCAGTATTTTAATTTCCTGTCCAAGTAAATTGTGTATCGTCAATGATGTATTGCCATAAGTTGATAATTCATAACTGATCACTGATTCAGGGTTGAATGGATTTGGATAATTCTGATTTAAAACATATCCATCCAAAGTATAAGCCTCATGAATATCAAGCATATCTGTGAAAAGTGTTTGACCTGGTACAATTATTTCCAGTCCATCTTCAATTTTTAACCATATAGAAATATCTGACGACTGGTTATATACGGTGCTGTCCGTATAGACAAGATTATTAATGGCCCGCAGGTAATTGGCAACCTCAATATTCCTGGCATACCAAATATCATCCCGATTTCCCAAATCCTGACATATTGTGGTTAGTCTATTCCATCCGCCATTATCCAAAAAGTGACTATGTCCCCACATATATAACAGCGCCATACTTTCCAAATCCCAATCGATTAATTGATTTGCAAAGGTGATGCCGTCCCAATCATTTATAGTGGGATCCCACTGCATCAGGCCATCCGGTAAATTCTGTGGAATCTCAAGGCTGCGGGTATCGTTTGTCGTTCTTGCATATCTAATACCCTCATTCTGAGCGATATCAATGACCCGATAATCATATGCTCCAGTACCGGCTCCACCAAAAGGGTAGGCCATTCCGTTGATATCATATCCCACAAGATTGCTTAGAGTATTACTGCAGTTTTCTATCTCATTTCTTATGGCAGTAGTGTCACCATGGGCAAGATAGGGATGATGTTCCGAATGGTTGGCAACTTCGTGATTTTCGTACAGACTGCTTACCTGCCCGCTGCTGACAAAATCATCATTCCCCAGGAAGCTTGATGTCAGACTGAATGTGCCAATGATCCCATTTGAATTGAAAAGATCTACCATCTGGACATCAGCAGATGGTCCATCATCATAGCTCATTATTAAAGCTTTCCATTTTCCATCCGGCCAGGCATACAATGTCGGATCAATATTACGATTTGGTAAATGAACATTTCCGTTTACAAAAATTCCCTGGAGTATATCAATGGTGAGTGGCAAAGATTCCGTTATGTAATCCGCATCTATAACAACTGAATTATCCATATCAGCAGCAAGCCTGACCCTAAAATAATTGTTATTGCCATTGTAATCGCCAATGATTAGCTGACTCAAGGACTGTGGATCTAAAAATGCGAATGTGATATTTGCATCCAAAGGGCTGTTTATCCATTCTGGTCCAAGTTCGGCTAACTCCAAGTTCTCAAATGAATATGTAAGAGAATTATTGAATACTGTTGCTTCAAATATATTATTCTCTTCCTGAATAAAGGGTCCATGTATCGCTATGTTTTGACCTTCATATTCATTCGGCAGATTGATCACGGATACGGACAAGTTTGTAATTGCTGGCGGTGGTAATTGTACTTCTCCATTGACAATAAGACTTGGCTCATTTATATCAATGATCAACCACGGCGGCGCTGTCAAACTATATTGGGCATCAATCACCACAATATTCATGATATCGCTTGTTAGAGCCACCCTGAAATTATTGTCATTGCTCCCATAGTTTCCGACGATTACTTGGTTCCAGGTACCCGGCTGAAAAAATGAAAATGCGGCGTTGGCTCCATCAGGAATATCTAACCAGCCATAATCAAGTGGGGTGATATCTATATCATAAAATGTCAGAGAGAGAGTATTATCAGCAACCACAGAGAGGGACAAATTATTATTCCAATTATTTATGGTGCCGGCTAATGCTAACTGATCACCCTCAAATTCAATCGGTAAATTAATCACCTGAACCTGAACATGTGTTTGAGCCTGTATCCAACACACAAAAACTGATAAATAAAGCATTATTATCGCAA
>Ga0233430_1001144_pt1 | contig 39772 bp, 39 predicted proteins | sample SI_118_April2016_2_FD_179883 | JGI IMG/M metagenome (GOLD analysis project Ga0233430, IMG submission 179883) | Seawater microbial communities from Saanich Inlet, British Columbia, Canada - SI_118_April2016_150_MG | ecosystem: Environmental > Aquatic > Marine > Inlet | place: Canada: British... | reverse complement strand
CGCCAACATGCCGGATCTGTTTAACCGCCTGATCGCAAGCGGCGTCACCCCGCATGTGGCCTATTTCTCCGGTCACTGGCTCGACGTCAACGACGCCTTCGATCTGGCCGACGCCCGCAACTTCTTATGATCACCGCTGAACAGTTCCTGGATGAAGCCAAGCGCCGCGGCGTTGATTTCTTCACCGGCGTGCCGTGTTCATTCCTGACGCCGCTGATCAACCGGGTTATCAGCGATGACGAGGCGGCCTATGTCGGTGCCGCCAGCGAGGGCGAGGCCGTCGCCATCGCCGCCGGAGCATGGCTGACTGGCAAGACAACCATGGTCATGTGTCAGAATTCCGGGCTTGGCAATACAGTCAATCCACTGACGTCGCTGAACTGGCCGTTCAGAATTCCAACCCTGATGATCGTCACATGGCGCGGCCAGCCGGGCCTGAAGGACGAGCCCCAGCACGAACTGATGGGCCAGATCACCGGACAACTGTTGGACGACATGCAGATACCGCATGCACCCTTCCCGACCGATGTAGCCGACATCGGCGGCAGTCTCGACACCGCTTTAAAATACATGTCAGAAACCGGTCTGTCCTATGCGTTGATTATGGAAAAGGGTTCGGTTGCCGACGAGGAACTGAACGAAACCCCGCGCCCCTTGCCAACCCCGGCGGCACCGCGTCACATCAGAAAAAATGGCGAGCGCCCCGAACGCATGCAGGCGCTTGAGGCCTTGTTGAAGACGATCCCGGACGAAGCCCCCGTCATCGCCACCACCGGCAAGGCCGGACGCGAATTATTCACCCTGGCTGATCGCGAACAGCACCTGTATCAGGTCGGCTCCATGGGTGGGGCCAGCGCCATGGGACTGGGCGTAGCGCTGAACACGACACGGCCGGTGATCGTCGTCGATGGCGATGGTGCTGCGCTGATGAAGATGGGCAATCTGGCGACCGTTGGCGCGCAAGGCCCGGAAAACCTGGTTCACGTTTTGCTCGACAACGGCGTTCATGATTCCACCGGTGGCCAAAGCACCGTATCGGCCAGCGTCGATTTCGCCGCAGTGGCCAGCGCCTGTGGTTATGTCAGCGCCACATCCACCGACACCATTGCAGCCTTTACCGAAACGCTGGAAAGCGCCTTGAAGTCGCCGGGGCCGCACATGATCCATGTCGCCATCCGCCCCGGCAGTATCGACGACCTAGCGCGGCCGACCGTCAAGCCCGACGATGTCGCCCGCCGCTTGCGCCGTTTTCTGGGTGGGGAGTGAACGATGAGCACTGATCCATGGTTATTGACTCCGGGTCCGTTGAGTACGGCGGGGGAAACCAAAGAAGCCATGCTGCACGATGTCGGCTCGCGCGATGCCGAATTCATCGCCACCAACGCCCGCATTCGCGCCCGTCTGCTCGACATCGCCGAAGCCGCGGCGACGCACGTTTGCGTTCCGGTACAGGGCAGCGGCACGTTCGCTGTCGAAGCCGCCATCGGCACCCTGATCCCGCGGGACGGTAAAACCCTGATCCTGATTAACGGTGCCTATGGTCAGCGCATGGCCAGGATCATGGATGTTCTAGGCCGTGCCTACGTGACGCTGGAGACCGACGAGGACACACCAGCCGACCCCAACGACGTTGATGCGATCCTGGCCGCGGATGCCGACATCGGCCATGTGCTGGTTGTCCATTGCGAGACCACGTCGGGCATTCTCAATCCCGTTCAGGCCATTGCCGAGGTCGTCGCCGGACATGGTCGCTCGCTGCTGATTGATGCCATGAGCAGCTTCGGTGCCATCGAGCTGAGCGCCCATGACATTCGTTTCGATGCGGTGATGGCGTCGTCCAACAAATGCCTCGAAGGCGTTCCCGGTATGGGCTTTGTGATTGTCCGGCAGTCGGTTCTTAAAGCCAGCGAAGGCAACGCCCATTCACTGAGCCTCGACCTGTTTGATCAATGGCAGGCGATGGAAAACAATGGTCAATGGCGGTTCACCCCGCCGACCCACGTTATTGCTGCTTTCGATGCGGCGCTTGATTTGTTTGACACTGAGGGCGGACAACCCGGACGGCTGGCGCGTTACAGCAACAACTGTCGTGTCCTCGTTGACGGTATGCGCGAGATCGGATTCAAAACCCTGCTGGACGATGACCTGCAGGCACCGATCATCATCACCTTTCATATGCCCGATGATGAAAACTTCGATTTCCAAAGCTTCTACGACGGTCTTAAGGACAAGGGCTTTGTTATCTATCCGGGCAAGTTGACCGTGGCTGACAGTTTCCGCATGGGCTGCATCGGTGCTTTGACTGAGATAGAAATGCGCGGCGCGCTGGATGCTGTTCGCGAAACCCTGTCGGATATGGGGGTCAGCCTGTGATCGACCCCGTCGTACTGGAATTTGGTCTGCTGGTCTTCACCACGCTTTTCGCCACCATCAGCCCGATCGACGTTGCCGCCCTGTTCGCAGCCCTGACAAAGGATTCAGACGCGCACCACCGTCGCGCCATGGCCATCAAGGGAACGTTGATTGCCGGGGGCATCATGCTGGCCTTTGCCCTGCTGGGTGACGAAATCCTCGGACGGCTGGGCATCACCCTGCCGGCGATGAAGACGGCGGGTGGCATTCTGTTGTTGCTGATCGCCATCGACATGGTTTTCGCAAGGCCGTCAGGCGGATCGTCGACGACCGATGATGAAACCCGCGAAGCTGGCAGCAAAGACGACATTTCCGTCTTTCCATTGGCGACGCCGTTAATCGCCGGGCCCGGCACCATGGGTGCGGTGGTTCTGTTATCTGCCAAGGCCGGGGGTGACATTCACTTGGACATTGCGATTATTGTCGCCATCATCGTGGTTCTGGTCGTCACACTGGTGATGTTGATGATGGCCGGACGCATACACAAATTGCTTGGCGTGACGGGCCTGAACGTGATTACCCGCGTCGTCGGCGTGTTGCTGGCGGCACTGGCGGTACAATTTATATTCGACGGCGTCGCATCAAGCGGCCTGTTCGGGTGATCTGAAGGATTGCAAAAGACAATGAACGAAAATACTGAAGAAGAAAAAGTCGTGAAAATGGACGACCCCGTCGTCGTCTCGATCATGATCGCCGTACAAGGCGGCAACACACCGACTGTTCAGGACGTCGCCCGGCAAATCGCCGACGAAAAAAAGAAACCCAAGGACGGCCCCGATCTGTGGCGACGCTATATGAAAGCGGTCAAGCAACAGGCCATCCATATGGCGCGCGCCGGTCGTATCGAGATTATCCGTAAAGGCGAAGCCATCGACCCGCGCGAAGCCAAGGGTCTGTTCCGGCTTAGATCGAAACAGGATTAATCAAACCCATTTCGTTGGTTTGATTAATCCTGTGAATTCGATCGATATTCATAAAACCGGGCAGTTTTACCGGGTTGAGCAATCACCAAAGGTGATTCAGGACAACCCGGAACTGCCCTAGGTTGCCCGGTTAAGCGAGGCTTGGAGACGGTCCCAGTGATCTTGAGGGCCGGGCAGACCGACCCTGAGCCACGTTTCGTCATACGAGAACTTGCGCAACAAAATGCCGTCTTCGGCCAGTCGCTGGTAACGTTCAGTAGCATCGTCAGAAGCCGCCAGAACGAACAGGTCCGTCGCCCCGACAATATCAAAACCGCAGTTGCTGAGCAGCGAGGTCAAACGCGCCCGGTCACGCCCGAGCCGCTGGCGGGTCTCGGTTATCCAGTGGTGATCGGTATAGGCTTGCGTGCCGATGGCAAGCGCCGGTCCCGGCACCGCCCACGGGCCCAGGTGACGGTCGAACATCCCCTGCATCTCGCGCGAGCCGAGGATCATGCCGAGACGCAGTCCGGCCAGACCGAAAAACTTGCCGAAGGACCGAAGCACCACAAGCCCCGCACGGCCAGCGGCGGAGGCAACACTGAATTCCGGTGTGACATCTGCAAACGCTTCATCGACGACCAGCCAGCCACCGCGCGCCGACAATGTGTCAGCAAGGTCCAGCAGGATGTCGGGCTGGTAGGTCTGGCCATCCGGATTGTTGGGATTGACGACAACGACGACATCGATGCTGTCATCGAGCTGTTCCAGCCCGCTAACCTCGACGACCCGGTGACCGAAGGACGCCCACACATGGGCATGTTCGTTATAGGTCGGCGATATCACCGCGACGTTGGAAACCGGCCTTAATCCGGGCAGCATCTGGATCAGGCACTGGGTGCCGGGTGCCGCGGTTATCAGGTGTGGATCAGTCACCCCCAGATAGTCGGCGGCGACAGCCTGAAAGGCTTGGTGGGCATTGGCTTCGGGCAGTCGCGTCCAGGCCTCAGTGCTAAGAACGGGTATTGGATAGCTGATCGGGTTGATGCCGGTCGACAGGTCGACCCAGTCGCCGACATCGCGTCCGTATATCGCGGCGGCGTTCGCCAGCGCACCACCGTGTTCGCGTTCTTTCTGGAAATGGTGCGGGCGGTCCATCATGGCTTGCGCCGCCACTGCCGGGCCCGTTTTTCACCGCGATCGATTTGATAATTGTTCATTTTCTTCGCCAGTTTCGCCCGTGCGCGTTCCGGATCATAAATGGAATTCACCGCCAAGGCCTGTTTTTTTTCCGGTATCGCCAAGGTGTACCATTTGTAAGCTTCAATCACATCCCGGTCTGTCGCCCAGCCTTCTTCATACATCGCGCCGAGCAGGTGCTGGGCAACCGGATGCCCCTGGGCGGCCGCCTTTTGGTACCACTCAAATGCCAGTGGATAATCCCGCGGCACGCCACGGCCATGGAAATGCATCTGCCCCATGGCGAAACGGGCGTCAGCCAGGCGTCCCAGATTCGCCGCCAAGCGATACCACTCCATGGCCCGGCCCATGTTCTGGGTGACGCCCTCGCCGGCCTCGTGCAGGCGACCAAGAGCCAACTGCGCACCGCTGTGTCCCTTGTTGGCGGCTTTTTTCAGCAGCGGGATCGCCATCCCCAGGTTCTTCGGCAAGCCATCACCCAATTGGTATACCCGGCCAAGGCCATATTCGGCCCGCACATCACCAGCTTGCGCATCGGCTTTGAGTTTCTGAATGTGGGCGGGAATCGGTTTCGGCGGCTCACTGGTGGCAAACCACCAGCCACCGGCGGCGGCAAGGACGATCAACAGGATTAACAGGCGCTTCATTAACGGCAGTCTAACCGCCTTTTCACGCCGGGGAAATTAGGGAAATTATTGGGCCAATTCAGTGTTGTGGTCGTTGCGCCCAACCTTGCGCTGTTTGCCGTCAAGCGGATCGGGACGGTCATAACACGACACCCGACCGATGGTCCTGTAGCACCAGACCTTGGGAGCGGCGTTTCTGTCGTCTTCTGCGCAGTAGGTCTGCCCGGCCTGAGTGCGTGATGTAGAGCAGTTCTTGCCGCTGGCAAACGAGACGATGTAGTCGCTAAGCGGTTTGCCGGTAACGACCGCCGATACTCCTTCGGCGGCGGTAATCGGCGGCGCCATGGTGCATGCACCAAGCATCAACAGGGCTACAACAGAGAATACAACACGCATTTCCGACAGAACCTCCAACGCCGCAAACGGCAAAAATCCACCTTGATCATGGACGTTCAGGGTTAAGGCCCGGTTAACGGTGCATACTGATTTTTCTGTTTAAAAACAGACTGTTATGCCGAAGCCTCAGGGAAGACGTGCTTTTTCTCCAGAAAATCTTTATAGTTAACAAAGGGTTAACGCCCAAGAAGTCGGGCGTCGGTCGAAAAATACCGGGTGATTGACCATGCGCATGAGAATCATACGCCATGGAATCGCCATTTGCGGAGAAAGGGCCACGGCAGAAGTCGGCGGACCGGGATCGCGAGCCACGAAGTCCAATGACCGTTCTGTCGCCTTATTCCACCCAGCAGGTTGGGTTCAATACGCTACAGTTGCAGCTTGCCAGCTACAACGAGCTGAAGCTGGCGGCTGAGCAGCAGACCATTGCCGATGGCTATCAGCAGAAGGTCAATTCAGTCAATCTGGACGCCAACAAGTTCCGTGCGCTGAGCGACGACCTTGATGACGTCGTTGCCTTTCTGACCAGCACCGCCAATCGCGCCGAGCAAATCAGCAAAAAACTCGATGAACTGAGGTCCATCGTCTGGAAAGCCCAGTACTGGGGTAATTCCGGCGACGGTGTCAGCCACAAGGCCTATTCCCTGGCCTTCGACGCCATCATCCGAACCATCAATTCAACAGCCAATACCGCAATTGAGACACCGAACCTGCTGGGCAGCACCGAGCACTCTGCCTACACGTACTATTCGACCGTTGCTGGCCAACTGGAAACCGTCAGCCGATCCGACCTGAGCACCGATTATGAAATTGTCGATGCCGGCGGCAACACCTGGAAACGGGTCGGCGAGTTCAGCAAACTGCTGACCCAGTACGACTCGACCACGGCAGCGACCGGCCTTTATGCGCACCTGTCGACCGGTTTGCAGCTCGACAGCCTGAGCGGATCCAACGTCGGCTTTACCATCAGCCCCGACACCACCGACACCCAAAGCTTTACCGGGACCATCACATTCAGTGGCCTGAAGGTCGGAGATTCCTGGTACTACGACGGCCTGGCAAGCAGCACAGGCAGGGATCAGGCCAAAGAAGACCTGGATTACGCCATCGCCTGGGCGGAAGGCAATGCGGCGCGCCTGAAGGGTGAACTTGCGACAGCGACCTTTTATCGTGACAAGGCCGATACCGCAATTTCCGGCTATCGCAACCTGATCGACGATTACACCATCTCGCAAGCCCTGGAATTGCAGGAAGCGGAAAGCACATATTCGGCACTGAACGATATATCCGTGCTGAGCGTCGCCAACAATCAGGCAGTGCGTGACCAGTATACGAAGCTGCTTTCGGCATCAAGCATCTCGCCAGTGTTCCAGAGTCTTATCGATTTAACCGCCTGACCGCTTGATTAGGGACCGTATTTTCGCTAATCAAGGGCCAACTTATTTCACTAAATCCCAAGGAGATGTCCGACATGGTGTCGTTGCAACCACCAATCTGTGATTTCGGCTGGAAAGCCATCGATTTCAACCTCGAAGGCGTTGATGGAAAAAACTGGACGTTGGAAGACGCACGCGGCCCAAACGGCACGCTAGTCATGTTCATCTGCAACCACTGCCCCTACGTCAAGGCGATCACCGATCGACTGGTTCGCGACATTAAGGAACTGCAGGAAAAGGGCATCGGCGTGATTGCCATCATGTCCAATGACCCGACAGAATATCCCGAAGATTCATTCGACAACATGAAGCTGTTTTCCGAAACCAACGGCTTCACCTTCCCGTATGTCATCGACCCGACCCAGGGCACGGCAAAGGCCTATGATGCCGTTTGCACGCCGGACTTCTTTGGTTTCAACAAGGACCTGGAACTGCAATACCGTGGGCGGCTGGATGAATCCCGCAAGGAACCCGGCGCCATCGATGCCAAACGCGACCTTTTCGAAGCCATGAGCGAAGTCGCAGAGACCGGCAAAGGCCCGGCAGACCAAATCGCTTCCATGGGCTGTTCCATCAAGTGGATTGAATAAACCCAACACAGCGTTTGCCTTGCGCCCAAGGTACGGATACTTTGAAGTCCGCTTATAGGAGAAGATAGTGGCTGAACCGGTTGAAGACGGCTTTTTACGCGAAATTGACGAAGAACTTCGTCAGGAGAATTTCGCCAAGCTATGGAAAAAATACGGAAACTTCATCATTGGCGGAGCCATTGTTATGGTCGCCAGCGTTGCTGGATACAAGGCATGGCAGGACTATGACCTGAAGCAACGCAGCCAACAGGGCATCGAGTACGCAGCCGCACTGCAATTATCGGACGACAAAAAGACCGCCCAGGCCGTCGATGCGCTAAACGCGCTGCAAACAACTTCGGGCAGTGGCTATGCCATGCTGTCGCAGTTCCAGAGCGCCCATGTGCTGAGCCTTGAAGGCAATTCCAGCGCCGCAGCCGATGCCTATGATCGGATCAGCGCCGATTCATCCATCGACCCCCTGTATCGCGATCTTGGCGTCATTCTGGGAAGCATCGTGCGCATGAACATGGATGGTATGGACGCCCCCGCGTTAAGCAGCCGACTGGCGCAACTGGCAGCCGACGACAACCCGTGGCGGCACAGTGCGCGTGAACTGATCGCCGTTCTGGCCGAACAGTCCGGCGACCGGGCCAAGGCCAAAGAACTGCTAGCGGCCCTGATCGCAGACCGCAGCGTGCCGAATGGAATCAGAAACCGCGCTGGCGAAATGCTTGCAGCACTGGGTGAATAAGGGAATAACTGCATTATGTCCGTTCGCATCAAAGCCAAAGGAAAAAGCCTGAACGCCCTTGCCGCAGTATTGATGGTTAGTGCGCTTGGCATGCTCGGCGGTTGTGAATCCCTGACCGGGCCAGGGGCTCCGTTCGGCCCGGACCTGAAGGTGCCGCTTCCCGGTGAACGTATTTCCGTGCTTTTGCACCAGCGCTCGCTTAATCCCGATCCGGAAATTGCCGGCAAGGAAATCACCCTGCCCGCCCCGACCCCCAACACCAACTGGCCGCAGGCCGGTGGCACCGCCAGCCACGCCATGCATCACATCGCCATCAACGAGACCATCAGCAACGTCTGGCGTGCCGATGTCGGCGATGCGTCGGATGATGAAGTGCGTATTGTTGGCTCGCCCATCGTCGCCGACGGACGGGCCTATGCCATGGATTCGCTGTCCAACGTCAGCGCCTTTGACGCCGGGAACGGCAAGCGGTTATGGACGGTCGAACTGACGCCAGAAGAGGAAGAAGACGACCATATCAGTGGCGGCCTGGCCTATGAAAACGGTCGGGTGTTCGTTACCACCGGGTTTGCCCAGGTGGTTGCTCTGGATGCCGGTAACGGTGCCCTGTTGTGGCGGAAATCCCTGCCCGGGCCCATGCGCAGTGCACCAACGGCACGCGGCGGCAGAGTCTTTGCCATTACCGTCGACAGCCGTGTCTTTGCGCTGAGCGCCACCACCGGTGAAGAGCTGTGGAACTATACCGGCATTGCCGAGGTCGCCAGCCTGCTTGGCGGCGCCAGCCCGGCAGTCGATCAAGGCGTCGTGGTCGCCCCGTTTGCATCGGGTGAACTGGTCGCGTTGAAGGCCGAAAACGGGCGCATTCTGTGGACCGATTCCCTGACATCACGACGCCGCACGGACGTGGTTTCGACCCTGTCGCACATTCGCGGTCGGCCAATTATTGATCGCGGTCGCGTTTTCGCCATCTCGCATGGCGGTCTGATGGTGTCCATCGACCTGCGCAGTGGACGGCGCATCTGGGACAAGGAAATTGGCGGACTGGCAAGCCCGTGGGTTGCTGGCGACTACATCTTCCTGCTGACCAATGATGCCGAAGTCGCCGCTATTTCGCGCGAAAACGGCAGCATCTTCTGGGTTCAGACCTTGCCGCGTTTCGAAGACCCGGTCGAAAAGGACAGCCCGATCGTGTGGACCGGACCGGTTCTGGCCAGCGACCGTTTGATCATTACCGGATCGCACGGCGAGGTATATTCCGTTTCGCCATACAGCGGAGACATTATGGGCAGCGTCGAAATGCCGTCTGGTATTTCCGTGCCGCCCATCGTCGCCGGTGGCAGTGTCTATTTCCTGGCCAACAGCGCGACGTTGGTCGCTTACCGTTAACGGTTATAAGCCTATGAGTTTCACAGTCGCCATCGTCGGCCGACCGAACGTCGGCAAGTCGACCCTGTTCAATCGCCTTGTTGGCAAGCGATTGGCGATTGTCGACGACACGCCGGGTGTTACCCGCGACCGTCGCGAAGGCGAAGGCCGTATCGCCGACATATCATTCACCATTATCGACACCGCAGGGCTGGAAGACGCCACCGATCAATCGCTGGAAGCGCGCATGCGCGAACAGACGGAACGCGCCATCGACGACGCCGATGTGGCGCTGATGCTGATCGACGCGCGGGCCGGAGTGACGCCACTGGATGCCCACTTCGCCAAGTGGATTCGCCGGAAAAACGTCCCCGTCATCCTGCTTGCAAACAAATGCGAGGGCCGTGCGGGTTCAGCCGGGCTTGCGGAAGCCTATGGCCTTGGCATCGGCGAGCCGGTCGCTATTTCGTCGGAACACGGCGAAGGCATTGGCGAGCTTTACGACGCCCTTGAGCCTTTTGCCGCCGAACATGCCGTGGCCGATGATGACGAGGACTTCCCGGAAGAAGGCGGCCCGTTGAGCCTGGCCATTGTCGGGCGGCCCAATGTTGGCAAGTCGACGCTGGTCAATCGGCTGCTTGGCGAAGATCGCATGCTGACCGGCCCGGAAGCGGGCATCACACGCGATTCCATCGCATCTGCCTGGCAATATGAAGGGCGCGACATCAAGCTGGTCGACACCGCCGGACTGCGCCGCAAAGCCAGGGTGACGGAAAAGGTCGAAGGATTATCGACGTCGGATTCTATTCGCGCCATCAAGTATGCAGAGGTCGTTGTGCTGGTGCTCGATTCCGCCGACATGCTGGAAAAACAGGATCTGACCATCGCCCGGCGCGTCGTCGACGAAGGCCGGGTGCTGATCCTCGCGGTCAATAAATGGGATCTTGTGAAAGACCAGAAAGAGGCGATGGGTCGCCTGACCGACCGCTTGCAGACATCGCTGCCGCAAGTACGCGGCATTCCCGTTGTTACCCTGTCGGCAAAAACCGGTAAGGGAACGCAGTACCTGCTGCCCGCTGTTCTGGAAACCCATGAACTGTGGAACCGCCGCATCTCGACCGGTGCGTTGAACCGCTGGCTCGACCTGATCCTGGAACATCACCCGCCGCCCCTGACCAAGGGCAAGCGCATCAAGTTGCGCTACATGACACAGGCCAAGACCCGGCCGCCGACATTTGTTGTTTTCGCCAGCCGTCCGGAAGGATTGCCGGAATCATATTCACGCTATCTGGTCAATGCACTGCGTGACGACTTCAAGTTGGCCGGTATTCCCATTCGCCTGCACACAAAAAAGGGTGCGAACCCGTACGCCAATAAAAAGTAATCAGCCGCCGCCGCGCCGGAAGATTGAATCGAAGGTGGTCAGGAACTCACTGATTTCCGCCTCTGCGTAACCGCTGAACGTCAGCGTTACCGGAGTGATCGGAATGCGCATCAAGGCGATGCGGCGTTCGCCCTCGGCACCGATGGATATATTAATGGTGCGGCCCGCGTCCTCTACAATGACGCCGCTGTCACTTTGTTGGTAATCATCCAGAACCCGGGCGATGTTGCGGAAGAATTCATCATGGGTGATGCCCATTTCTTTTTCGATAATGGTATCGCCTGTCATCTCTATCCCCCGGCGACAGGCGGCCAGACGGCAAGCGCATCGCCGTCGCCAAGGACTGCATCAGCGCGTTCGCTGGGCCCTACATACAGGCCGTTATGCAGGACAAGATGGCAATGTTCCGGCGGCACCCCATGACTGTCGAGCACGGCTGCGATGCTGGACGCATCATCAACGTCGATATCGATTTCACCGCGTACCGCGCCATCAGGCAGGTACTGGGTCAACGACGCATAGAGCTTCAGCGTGATCTTCATGTGCGGGTCAGGTCAACATAGGCTTCGACAAACAAATTGGGATCTTCCATCAGCTTGTCTTTCCAGCCGCGAAGACGGATCCGCGATTGTATAAGTCCGCGCAGCACGCCGATATGATCGGTACGCCCCAAAGTGACGGCACCGACCAGCAGGTCGCCATCGAAGTTGAGCAACGTATAGCGGCTGTTGGCGGTGTCCACTTTTTCGGAACTGTCACCACCTTCAACCCCCTGCCACAGACCAAACGAACACGAAATCAGTCCGACCGTGTCGAGGACGTTCATGTTCAGGCTACCCTGATAGGTGACGTCGTGCCCGGCCATGTTCAGTGCCGCGATGCGGCCATGGTCGACGGAGGTCGGCTGCACCGCATGCACATCCCAGCCGCCGGTCGAGAAATCCGGCCCCTGGGCGACGTCACCGGCGGCATAGATGCTATTGATGCTGCTTTGCAGATGGTCGTCGACCTTGATGCCGATATCCATATCAATGCCCGAGCCTGAGGCAAAATCCATATTCGAGCGCACGCCTGTGGCGACGACCAGAAGGTCGGCGGGGAGTGTCTCGCCATTATCGACAGTGATCGACAATTTGCCCCCGTCTTCTGCCACGCCCGTTACCTTGGCCGACGTCATCACATTGACGCCCTTGCTGCGGCACCAGTTGGCGATCATGTCGCCTGCCGTCTTGTTCATCATGCGGGGAACCATCCGGTCCTGAGCCTCGATTACCGTCAGGTTGCTGCCCGATAGAGCCAGCGCCTCCATAATAATGCAGCCGATGAACCCGGCCCCCATCAGCACCACGTCTTTGCCCTCGCCGATCAGGCCGCAAATATCGCGGGCGTCCTGCAACGTCCAGCAATGATGGACGGCGGGTAGATCAAGGCCGTCGATGGGCGGCTTGATCGGGTGCGAACCGGTAGAGATCAGCAATTTGTCGAAATCCAGCTGCTGACCGTCGGCCAGTGTCAGCTTGCCGTCATCGGCCGCGAGGTCTTCGGCAATGCCTTGTACATAGCGAATGCCCTGCCCGTCGTAAGGGTCGTCTGATTTCCGAAGGAAGGTACCGCTGTCGGCGATGTTACCAATCAGGAAATACGGAATGGCCATGCGCCCGTACGGCGGGTCGGCCTCGCCGCCGACGAGGGTGACCTCGCCGTCCGGGTCGGCTTTGCGAAGGGTCTCTGCCGCGGTAACACCCGCAGGACCGGCACCGACAATCACGTGTTTCATATCCGCTTCCCAGAATGAAAAAGCCGCGCCCTGCTTGAACCAAGGGCGCGGCTTGTTCCTTTTAAAGACCGGCCCTAAAGTTTCAACCGGTCCAGAGTTTCGTTTGATGGCACGCCATCGGCGGTCCAGCCACGAAGCTCGTAGTATTCCGGCAACATCTTGTCCAGTTCGTTGACCTTGCCTTTGGCCGGGCCGGTTTTGGCCGCTTCCTTGAGCAATCGCTGCGGCAGGGTGTCATCAGCAGCCGTAAGACCGGCATCCATGTTGAACTTGCGTTCCAGGTTCCAGACACGTTCGCCCAGTTCCATCAGGGTTTCTGACGACCAGTCCCCTTCCAGATCGGCATCGATCATCGGTGCGATGTCATCCATGGTCAGCGCGAAGGTGGTGAAGATGCAGGTGCCCGACGAATCGACCACCGCGGTTGCATCCTGGAAAGCCTTGACCAGACCGGCCTTGCCATCAGGCGTCAGCGGATCGGTTTTTTCAGGAATGCCCAGCACTTCCGAGGCCACCGTGTAGCTGCGCAGATGACATGCCCCACGGTTCGATGTGGCATAGGTCAGGCCCATGCCCTGAATGCCGCGCGGATCATACGCCGGGAACTCCTGGCTCTTGACCGTCATCGACAGTTCCGGCCTGCCGTACTTTTCACACATACGACGCGAGCCCTGTCCGATTTCGACACCGAAGCCTTCACCACGGCCGGTCGCCTCGACGATTGCCACCAAGGCTTTCGTGTTGCCGAATTCAAGCTTCATGCCACCGGTATCTTCATCGGTGATGGCGCCTTCCTTGTACAGGTCCATCGCCGCGGCAATGGTCGAACCCAGCGAAATCGGGTCCATACCCAGTTCGTTGCAAATGAAATTGCAATAGGTCAGGGCTTCGAGATCATCCACCCCGGTCGCGGCCCCCAGAGACCACGCCGATTCATATTCCAGACCGCCACTGTTGATCTGATACTCGGGCCGCCCCTTGACCGTGAAGTGCTCGGGATCGATCTTCGAGATACGCGCACACGATATGGGACAACCGAAACAGGCGTTGTTGGAGACCAGATTGGCCTGCCCGTCGCTTTCGCGAATTTCGTGCATGGCCTCGCCGCCAATTTTCGATGCGCCTTCGAACTGTACATCGTTGGCGTTACGGGTTGGCAGTGCACCGGTTTCGTTGATGACGTTCATCAGCACCTGGGTGCCGTATGTCGGCAGTCCTTCGCCGGTAACGGCGTTATCGGCCAAAATCTGTTTGGCTGCACCGGCTGCCTGCATGAACTTCATGGCGTCGCCGACCTGTGTGCCGACGGTGCCGCGAACGGCGATGGCCTTCAGGTTCTTCGAGCCCATCACGGTACCAACACCGGAACGCCCGGCGGCACGGTCCTTGTCGTTAACGACAGCGGCAAACAGTACGCCGCTTTCACCGGCCGGGCCGATGGATGCGCAGCGAATGTCATTGTCGCCACGAATTTCGCGCAGCATGTCTTCGGTCTCCCAGACCGTCTTTCCCCACATGTTCGAGGCGTCTTTCAGTTCCGCCTGATCATTGGTGATATCCAGATAAACCGGGCCGTCGGACTTGCCTTCGAAAATGATCATGTCCCAGCCGGCATTTTTCATTTCGGCACCAAAGAAACCGCCGGAGTTGGAGCACGCGATGGCTCCGGTCAACGGGCTTTTGGTAATCACCGACCAGCGCCCGGATGTCGGGGCGGCGGTGCCGGTCAACGGACCAGTGGCAAAGATCAGTTTGTTATCGGCTGACAGGGCATCGACCTTGGGGTCGACTTCTTCAACCATATACTTGGTCGCAAGCCCACGTTGCCCCAGATATTTTTTAGCCCATTCCGCATTCGTCGCCTCGCTTTCGCAAGTGCCGTTGCTCAGGTTCACTCTCAATACTTTATTCGTTAAAGCCATCGTCAAATCCTCCCCATTTACTGTCGTTTGTTGAACTCAGGTTTGCGCCGTCTGGCCCTGATCAGTTTTCTCAGCCCAATAGCGCATTTTTTCCATGCCGGTCGTTTCGGCATCGATGAACGTCAAAGCCGGTGTCGGACATATTTCGACACAGGCCGGCTCGCCCCCGCACAGGTCGCACTTATCGACCTTGCCAGAGGTGTGGTTGTAATTGATGGTGCCGAACGGACACGCGATGGTGCAGACCTTGCAGCCGACACACAGGTCGCCCGAGACCTCTTTCGCGCCCGTTTGGGTGTTAACGGAAATGGCATCGACCGGACAGGCCTGCATGCACCAGGCGTCGGAGCACTGGGTACATGTATAGGGAACGCTGCGTCCCTGATCCTTGAATTCGAAGACCTTGATCCGGGATTTAGCCGGATTGAAAACACCTTCGTGCTTGTAACTGCATGCCATCTCGCATTGCTGACAGCCGGTGCAGTCATCGACCACGATGTGAAGTGCCTTGACCATATATCCATCCCTGTTCGAGCCCGATTATGCTTCGAGCTTCTTAACAGAGATATTTAGCCCTCTTTTACCGGTCAGACGCAACCGAAATCAGGGCTAATTCCGCAATGCGAAAATGGTTTAGAACGTCAATGCCGTCAGCCATTTGACCTGTTCCAGATCACGGATGGCGTCCATCACCTCTGTATCCGGTTCCTGATCGATCTCGATCAGGGCGATGGCGTCACCGCCCTGTTCTGCACGACCAAGATGGAAGGTGGCAATGTTGATCCCGGCATCGCCCAAGGTTGTGCCGAGCCCACCAATAAGCCCCGGTTTGTCCTTGTTGGTGATGAACAGCATGTTCGGGCCCAATTCGGCATCCATGGGGATGCCTTTGATCTCGACAATGCGCGGATGGGCACCGGCAAACAGGGTGCCAGCAATGGAACGGGTCTGGTTCTCGCTTTTGACCGTCAGCTTGATCAGGGTCTGATAGGCCCCGGCCCGGTCATGTTTGACCTCTGATACGTCGATATCGCGTTCCTTGGCGATCACCGGCGCGCTGACCATGTTGACCGATTCCAGCAGCGGCGACAGCAGGCCCTGCAAGACGATGGCGGTCAACGGTCGGGTATTCAGTTCGGCGACGTTGCCTTCGTATTCGATGGTGACGGATTCAGGGCCTGTATTGGTCACCTGACCGATGAAACTGCCCAGTTGTTCGGCCAGCTTCATATACGGCATCAGGCGGGGCGCTTCCTCGGCCGTCACAGACGGCATGTTCAGCGCATTGGTCACGGCACCCGACATCAGATAATCGGCCATTTGTTCGGCTACTTGTTCGGCAACCTTTTCCTGAGCTTCCGTGGTCGAAGCGCCCAGATGCGGCGTCGCCACCATGTTTTCCAGATCAAACAGCGGGTTTTCGGTCGCCGGTTCACTGGCGAACACGTCCAGCCCGGCAGCCGCTACCTGACCATTTTCAAGCCCGACCTTCAGGTCTTCTTCGACGATCAGGCCGCCCCGCGCGCAGTTCACAATGCGTACGCCCGGTTTCATTTTGGCAATTGCCGCGGCATCAATGATGCCACGGGTGGAATCGGTCAGCGGCGTGTGCAGAGAAATAAAGTCAGCACGGGCGAACATATCATCCAGTTCGACTTTTTCGATGCCCAGTTCTTCGGCCCGTTCTGCCGACAGGTAGGGGTCAAACGCGATGACCCGCATTTTCAGGCCTTGCGCACGGTCGGCAACGACGGCACCAATGTTGCCGCAACCGATGATGCCCAGTACCTTGCCCATCAATTCGACACCCATGAATTTGGATTTTTCCCACTTGCCAGCCCGGGTCGATTCGTTGGCCTGGGGGATCATTCTGGACAGGGACATGATCATGGCGATGGCGTGTTCCGCCGTGGTGATGGAATTGCCGAACGGCGTGTTCATGACGACGATGCCGCGCCCCGTCGCCTCATTGACGTCGATGTTATCGACACCGATTCCGGCACGACCGATGACTTTCATGTTGGTTGCAGCCGCCAGAACCTCGGCCGTTGCCTTGGTCGCCGAACGCACGGCGAGGCCATCGTATTCGCCAATGCAGGCGATCAGTTCTTCAGGTGTCATACCCGGCTTTACATCAACGTCAACGCCGCGATCTTTGAAAATATCGGCGGCCAGCGGGCTCATTTTGTCGGAAATCAGGACTTTAGGCATTTCGGTATTCCTATATTCTTAAGAAGTCATCTCGGCTTTAACGGCGGCAAACGCCCAGTCAAGCCATGGGAAAAGGGCAACAAGATCGGCGGTCTCGACGGTCGATCCCGCCCACAGGCGCAGGCCCGGTGGTGCATCGCGATAGCCGCCGATGTCGTAAGCCGCACTTTCCTCGTCGAGCAACTTGGCCAGACGTTTTGCCGCTTTGCCTTGAGCATCGGCGTCAAGCCCGGCAAACCAGTCGTCAGTGACCATCAGGCAAACCGAGGTGCGCGAGCGTTGGGCCGCATCGGTCGCCAAAAAACCGACCCAATCGGTACGATCAACCCAGGCTTCAATGGCGGCCAGATTGGCTTTGGTACGGTCTTGCAGAGCTTTCCCGCCGCCCCCACTTCCACCCACTAAGCCTTCGGCCCATTTCAGGCCGTCCAGTGCGTCTTCGACGGCGAGCATGGACGGTGTGTTGATGGTCTCGCCCCGGAAGATGCCTTCGATCAATTTGCCTGACTTGGTCAGGCGGAAAATCTTCGGCATCGGCCAGGTTGGCGTATGACTTTGCAAACGCTCAACAGCACGCGGGCTCAAGACCAGCATGCCGTGCGCGGCTTCACCACCCATGACTTTTTGCCAGGACCATGTGGTGACATCCAGCTTGTCCCACGGCAGGTCGTAGGCATAAACCGCAGACGTCGCATCGCACAGTGTCAGGCCTTCGCGCCCGCCGTCAATCCAGTCGCCATCGGGCACACAAACGCCAGACGTGGTGCCGTTCCAGGCAAAGACCACATCGCGGTTGAAATCAACTTTGCCCAAGTCAGGCAACTGGCCGTATGGCGCATCCATGACGCGCACATCATCCAGCTTCAACTGCTTGGTGACATCGCTGGCCCATCCGGCGCCGAAGCTTTCCCAGACCAGCATGTCGATTGGCCTGGGCCCGAGCATCGACCACAGCGCCATCTCGACGGCACCGGTATCGGATGCCGGCACGATGCCGATGCGGTAATCGTCGGGGATGCCAAGAACGGCACGGGTGCGGTCGATGACTTCGGCCAGTTTCGCCTTGCCGGGCCCGGAACGATGCGAACGCCCGTCCAGAACATCGGCAAGAGCATCGACTGACCAACCCGGACGTTTGGCGCAGGGACCTGATGAAAAATTGGGATTTGCCGGACGCATGTCCGGCTTCTGTGGTGTTGTCATTTCTAACTCCCTTCCTTACAGAAGAGCTGGCGTTCGTTGGGGAACGCTGGCCCACCGCGCTTATAGGAGCAATGCTGCACTGCGTCAATGACCCATTTTGGGTGGGGTTTTTAACGATTTGAATCAGAGAGTTCCACTCAACGACGGCGATAGATGACCAGCGGTTCGTCGCGCCCCTTGACGGTAATTTTTGATTCATCGCCAAGATCTTCCATCTGCGAGCGACGGGCGGTGCCCAGATCGACAACCGTTTCCTCGGTCCCGGCTTCGGTACACAAACGCGCCGCCACGTTCACGGTATCGCCGATAACGGTGTAATCGTGCCGGGCTGCGGAACCAACGGCCCCGGCGATAACCTCGCCGGTAAAAATGCCAATGCCGACACGCCGCGGCAAATCGGCATCAGAGATGCGTTGATGGATCAGGCTGGCGGTTTCCATGGCCAGCCGTTCGGCGTCGCTGCCATCGAACCGGGCCAGCACCGCATCGCCAATCAGTTTATCGACATCGCCCCCGGCATCGCGAATAGCCCCGATCTGAATTTCCATGATTTCATTCAAAAACCCGATAACGTTTTCCGGCGAATTGGCTTCTGAATAGGACGTGAAGTCGCGAATGTCGGAATAGAAAATGGTCTCGACCCTGCGCTGCACCGGCAATTCTCCGCCCTCGCCTGCCTGCTGGGCGGCTGCGACCGCTGAATCCGACACCAGACTGGACAGCTGATCCTGCAATTGCCGAAGCCGGGCATTGTGCCTGTTCAGGTCGGCTTGAGCGCGCGACACCATCCAGAAAAGCCCGATGACTAAAATCGCGAACAGCAGCGCCGATGGCAGCGCCGCCGTGATCATGGCATTGCCAAGCAGTGTGTTCAGGGCTTCGGGTTTTTCATACAGCTCGAAAATGGCAAGCAGATCGCCGGTGGCATCCATGATCGGCACATAAACTTCATACAGGGTGGATCCATCCGGCTCATTTTGAACATCCAACGCCGGTTTCAGGTCCAGAATGGCCGTACGCAGGGCCTCGCCTTGCGTTTCCAGTTTACCGATGACGGCACCCGGTTCCGTCGAATAGAGCGTACGCCCGGAAACGTCATAGACCTTGATGCGAACAATGCCCAGTGACTCAATTTCGCGGGCAATTGCCGTGGACAATTTCCGCCCGTTTTTCGATGTCGCGATATCGTCGCCCAGCTTGTTGTCCAGCAGCGCCGCCCATGCGTCCGGGGCGTGTTCATGAAGACCATCGGCGACCAGACCGGCCCGCTGCTGGGCCTGTTCCAGATAGATCGTCTTCATTACATCGCGCGCACTGAGACTGGAAACAACGACCAGCGTGACGACGAAGGCGACCAGCATCGGCACAATGCGTCGGTAAAAATGCCGCTTCAGGGGAAAGGCTGAATGATCGGTGGATGTGGACATGCGCGATCATAGTCACAAAACAAGCGTGCCTAAACCCCGTAATACCATGGCGCGAACAGGCTGAACACCAGCCACAGGACCAGCACCAGCGGTGCGCCGCCACGGATGAAATCAACGAACCGGTAATGCCCCGGCCCCATCACCAGCACATTGGTCTGATAACCGATCGGCGTTGCCAGCCCTGCATTGGCAGCAAACACCACGGCGATGGCGAAGACGTGCGGGTCGACCCCGGCCTCGGCCGCCAGGCCGACGGCAATCGGCGTGAACAGAACCGCGCACGCGTTCGAGCCGATGACGTTGGCGAGCACGGCGGCCATCATAAAGGTGCCCGACAATATGACGGCGGGCGACGATCCGGCGACCAGCGATGTCATTGAGGCGGCCAGAAACTGTGCGCCGCCGGTTTCCTGCATCGCCACCCCCATGGCCAAGGCCGCCGGGATCATGGTGACGATCTTGCTATCTAAGGAACGGGTCGCCTGTTGCACTTTCAGTGCGCCTGTCAGCACCATGCCGACGGCGCCCAGCAGGGCCGCGCCGACGACCGGAAACATGCCGCTGGATGCCAGCGCGACGACGCCCAGAAAAATAAGCCCGGCCCGCTTGGCATGATGGACCACCGGCATTTCCTCTGCCGAGCCTTCCATTAAAACAATGTTGCGGTCAGCGCCGAGTGCGCGAATATCATCGGGCTCGCCTTGCACCAGCAGCACGTCACCGGCTTCCAGCACCATTTCCGACAGCCGACTGCGAACCATGTGGGCGCGGCGCTGCACGCCGAGCACGAAACAGCGGGTGCGCAACTGAAACCCGGTCTGGCGCAACCTGAGCCCGATCATCGAGGACGCCGGTGCGATCATCACTTCGGCCATGACCCGTTCGGTTTTATTCAGGGCTTCCTCGCCGCCCGGCTCGTCGGCGACGGCCTCGAGAAATCCCGGGTCGTCGCTCATCGCCGCCGACATGGCCTTGCGCGAGGCAGCCGCGACGATCATATCCCCGGCCTCGACAATGAAATCATGATAGGGCGGCGTCATTACCGCCTCGCCCCGAATGATCATGCGGACGCGCACGTCGGGCAGCCCTTCGATGACTCCGCCGACGGCTTTCGCGCCGAGGAGACGCGAATCCTCGGCGACCGCGATCTGGGTCAAAAAGTGTTTCGGCGAACGGCTCATGATGCGATAGGCCAGCGAGGTCCGGTCCGGCAACAAGAACGGCAAGACGCCCAGCACATAGACCAACCCGGCCGCCGCCAGCACCAGCCCCGGCACCGTAAAGTCGAAGAAATCAAAAGGCTTGTATCCCAGTTCGATCAGCGCTGAGGAAACCAGCAGGTTCGAGCCCGAGCCGATCAACGTGACCGAGCCGCCAAGCACGGCGGTAAAGCTGAGCCCCATCATCATCTTGCTGGCCGGGCGGTCCAGCTTGTCGGCCAGCATCTGGATGACGGGAATGAAAATCACGACCACGGGAATGTTATTGAGCACGCCGCTGATCAGCATGGCGACGACCATGACGATACCGACCGACAACAAAGGCGATCCGGCCCCGGCCTTTAACAACACCAAGGCGGCACGATCAAGGGCACCTGTTCGCACCATGCCCTGGCCGACGACGAGCAGCGCCAGCACCGTAATCAGGGCGGGGTTGGCGAAGCCCAGCAACAGGCGCTCGGCCGACAGCACGTTGCGACCGTCAACGCCGATGACCGGGAACAATTGAAAGAATACGATCAGGATACAGATGACGCCGACGGACGTGACTTCGATGGACAGCCGTTCCGACACGTACAGCGCCAGCGCGCCAAGGATCAGGGCGAACGCCGCCCACATCTGCATCGTATTGGCCGCGCCTGAGGCAAGATCTGCCGTCATCCGTTCACCCACCCATATCCGTCGAGCCGAAATACAAGCATAGCAATGGCTTGATATATTTGTCTGCTTAACTGTGAAAACAACCGATACGCGCATCATCGGGGGGTGAAGCCGCATTTGACGGCGGTCAAGCACTGAGGAGTCCCTTTGACATTATGGTGTTGCGTCATTTGCCCGCAATGGGATCGTCCCTGATTGAAGACGCGACAAAGGAGCCACACCGTTGTTTCCCACCCATGGAAAGACGCCGCCCTTGTCCCCGGTGCTTTTGGCCGGCCTGCTGGCGCGACCCCTGTCGCCGCGACTGTTACAACCGGCCCTTGATGCCATATTTGCGATCCTGAACCGCAGCCATCCCGGACTGTTCGAAAGGCTGTCATGCCTGAACGAAACTGTTTTCCTGATTGACCCCATCGACCTTCCCCTGGTCTTCATTCTTGATGCCGACCCGGAACATCCGCGCCTGACGGCAGCGCGTGAAGACGCCGACCGGGCGGTGGCGACGATCCGTGGCCCCTTGCTGACATTGATTGACCTGTTGGAAGGCCGCATCGACGGCGACGCGATGTTTTTCTCGCGCACCCTGTCCATCGAAGGCGATACAGAGGCCGTCGTCGCCTTGCGCAATGCCGTCGACGATGCCGGTATCGACGTCAAACGCGACCTGCTGGATTTCCTGGGTCCGTTTGCAATGCCCGCGCGCCATGCGTTCGGCCTTGGTGAACGCCTGTATTCACGACTGAACGACGATCTTGAGTTTCTGAAAGACTGCGCACTGGCCCCGCAATCCAGAATTCCCAAAGCGCCTGAAGCATGACCGCATTGGAACTTGTATGCCCGGCCGGAACCCCGGCGGCGTTGAAGGCCGCGGTCAGCAGTGGTGCGGATGCCGTCTATCTGGGGTTTCGCGACGCCACCAATGCCCGCAATTTTCCCGGCCTGAATTTCAGCCGCGATGAATTGCAGCAAGGCATCGACCATGCCCATGACAATGGCTGCAAGATATTCCTGGCCATCAATACCTTCCCGACGGCGGGCGACAGCACCGCCTGGCATCAGGCGGTCGACGACGGCGCCAGTCTTGGCGTCGATGCGGTTATCCTGGCCGATATCGGCATGCTTGATTATGCGAGCCGCAAACATCCCGATCTGCGTCGCCATCTGTCGGTGCAGGCGTCCGCGTCAAACCCCGAGGCCATTCGTTTTTATCAAGATGCCTTCGACGTCAAACGCGTGGTTCTGCCACGAGTGCTGAGCGTCGCCGAGATCGCCGCCCTGAACAAGGAGATCGATGTTGAGACCGAGGTCTTCGTATTCGGAGGTCTGTGCGTCATGGCCGAGGGCCGCTGTGCGTTGTCGTCTTACGCCACCGGCCAGTCGCCCAACACCAACGGCGTCTGCTCCCCGGCCTGCGCCGTGCGCTATGACGAAGACGAAAACGGCCGCATGGTCTCGAAGCTGGGTGATTTCACCATCAACGCGTTTGAGGCCGATGAGGCGGCGGGCTATCCGACCCTGTGCAAGGGACGGTTCGTTGCCAACGGCGAAGCATCGTATTTGTTCGAAGACCCGGTCAGCCTGAATGCCGCATCGATCCTGCCCGATTTGGCCAAGGCCGGAGTGACGGGCCTGAAGATCGAGGGCCGCCAGCGCGGCAAGGCCTATATCGCGAAGGTCGTGACATCGTTTCGCCGAGCCGTCGATTCGATGGATGACGGAGCCGTCGTTGAAACCGATCTGACCGAGATCACCGAAGGTCAACGCAAGACCGCCGGTGCCTATCAGAAAACCTGGCGTTAGGGGATCGTCGAATGAACACAACCTTGGTCATGGGCCCTGTTCTGTTCAACTGGACACCGGAAGACTGGCGAGATTTCCACTTTCGCATGGCAGACGAGGCCGACGTCGATGTGGTTTGCGTCGGCGAGGTTGTGTGTTCGAAGCGCGCGCCCTTTTTCGAGCCCTATATGGCTGACGTGATAGAGCGACTGCTGGCAGCCGACAAGCAGGTCATTTTATCGACACTGGCGTTGATCATGAACAAGCGCGAGATGAAAAGCGTTCGCGACACCGCGGCGATTGACGAAGACAACATTATTGTCGAGGCCAACGACGTCTCGGCGGTCGCGCTGCTGGGTGGCAGGCCCCATGCGGTCGGCCCGTTCGTCAATGTCTACAACGAAGGAACGTTGGCCTATCTGGCCCGAAACGGGGCGCGCTCGGTATGCCTGCCGGTGGAATTGGGTATGGATGCGCTGGGGGCATTGGCCAAGGACAGCCCGGCAGAATTGGAAGTGATGGTGTTCGGACGTCTGCCGTTGGCGATTTCGGCGCGGTGTTACCACGCCCGCGCCCACGGCCTGCACAAGGACGGGTGTCAGTATGTCTGTATCGAGGATGCCGACGGGATGGAGGTTGAGACCCTGGATGGCGAGCCGTTCCTTGCGATCAATGGTGTGCAAACCCTGTCACATGCCTACACGGATTTAAGCGCCGCCGTTCCCGACCTGCTTGATTTGGGCATCCGTCGGCTGCGCCTGTCGCCCCATGCCAGCGTCGACATGGTGGCGGTCAGCGAAACATACCGCGCCGTCATTGATGGCAAGACAGCACCCGACGAGGCCAGCGAACGGCTTTCCGCCCTGGCCGGTGATGCGACGTTCTGCAACGGCTACATCAACAACCAGACCGGATACACTTTCAGCTAGACCCTGAAAGAGTCGTCGGTGCGCGCCTCGGCCGACTGGTTCGGCGCATAGTTCGCCCACTTGTCCTGATAATACTTTTCGCGCATATCGCCGTCGGATTCCCGATTGAAGGTCAGGAAGATATTGCGTCGGCTGCGGCTGCCGGTATTCGGCGGCGAGCCGTGCGGCACATAGGCATCAAAGAAAATCACATCACCGGGATTTGCCTCGATCAGTACGTATTCGTCTTCGGGCTGATACGGCGGGTCATCCTCGGTCAACGGCTTCCATTCATCGGTCATCAGTTCTTTTTTGTAATTACCGGAATTCATGAAACTGAGCGCGCCGTTGTCGATCCGGTTTTCATCCACCGCGATGCCCATGGTAATGAAGAAATCGCAATAGGCGTTCCAGCCTGCGGCCTGATCCTGATGCAGCTTGTCGGCACGGCAACCGGGAAGTTTGTAATTGGCTTTTTCCTTGAACAGGACTGGCGCTTCGCCAATCAGCTGGGTCAGGGCCTCTTTGGCCTTGTCGGAAATCACAAGGTCCGACATATCCTGATTTTGCGCGCCGATAACATTTTCGATGCGGACCAGAATGTTTTCACCGTTCAGCGGGCTGGTTTCGTAGTATTTTGCCTCCTCACCGTCTGCCGGTTGCTTGTCTCTCATCTCATCGAGCCATGCGGAAATTTTCGCCGCTTCATCGGGGTTGAAGAATCCCCCGACGACGACGAAGCCCTTATCGCGAAATTCATCTATCTGCGCTTGTGATAACGACATAACGCCCATTCCCCCTGTCAATAACTGAACATTTTCAATGCGGCCGACTAAATGGCCACGGAGTCCGGCCCTTTGCTTTGACCATGGTCAAATCGTGGGTATTGTCTGGTGCCGTGTCAGCCCTTGCCCTCTGGTGCTCTTTGTACCCTTTCCCTCCGGGCAAAGCGGGTCTATATAATCGCCCGAACCGGATGGGGAATCGTCTAATGGTAGGACTTGAACTGTTATACGAATTAACTACTTAAAGCTTACGGAACGGTGCTCACAAAGACTTTGTAACTATTTGTTATTATTAGTAAATTTTTTCTGCAAGATGAAATGAGGATGTGACCATCTTTCGATCACACTTGATCAGATCAACACATGTACGTGTATTGAGGATGTTGAATAGAAACTTTCCAATAAGCTATTGCGATATTTATCAAAGAAATATAATACAAGTGCGCTTCAAATGCGCTTGTCGTTTTGGTTGGCAGCATTTTTTAGCGTAAGTGATTGAAATTGAATGAAAGCAGGGTTCATAAAACATTCGCAAAAAAAATCCACCTAAGCTATTGAAAAATAATGATTTTTCTTGGGGAATCGTCTAACGGTAGGACAGCGGTCTCTGACACCGTCAATCGTGGTTCGAATCCACGTTCCCCAGCCAACCTTCCTTTAAAATTCCCGTATCAGCGCCCCGCAGCCTATAATCAGGCCATGCGGAATTGCGACACCTGTCCCGGAAATACCGACTGCGCCGGCACCAACCTGCACCCGGTCTTAAGCCAGGTGCTGGGCCTGTACGCCGCCGGAACCACCGATAAATTCGATATCCTGTTCGCGCTGGGCGAAAAAAACGAAGAACTGCTGGAACGTTATACCTTTCGCGTAGAGCCCGATTGCTGGACCAAGGCCGCCCTGTTGGCGATAGCCGACGCGACGGTCAAAATGGATCCGGACGACACAGAACAGCTGCTCACCGTCGCTATTCGGGCGTTCGAGCGGTTCCCCTGGCAAATCGAGGAATTAATCGAACAGGCCCCGGCCTTGTATCAGGCAATCGTCAACAACAACACCGATGACCGTTTCGCCGACACCATATCGAAACGGGACTTCGTAAAAATCTGCAAGAAAATCGCTTTCGGATAATCGCCGAAGGTGTACTATCAATTATCCACACAAACGGGAGGGTTTCATGGGACAACAGGTAGGCGTTTCAAAAGCGGCGAAGACTCTTGGTGTGACCCGCGCTGAACTGAACGATCGGCTGCAAGCCGCCGGTATTGAAACATTTGAGGGGCAAGTCGACTTCGAAAAGGTCAAATGCATCGCCCCACAACTTGATTTCGGCGACAAAAACCTTGAGCGACTGGAACACATTCGTGAAAACCCGGCCTGGCGCATCAACGGCGGCGATGTGAAAGCAACGCCAAAGGAAATGGCCGACGAAATCCGTCGCCTGTCGACAGAGTTGATGGCCGAGGTCGAGACATCGGCGTCATATCGCCGCATCATCGAGGAATTCGCCGAAAAGCTGGGGCACTTGCAAGTGTCCGTCGAAGGCGAACGTCGCGATATGGCATTCGAGCTGTGTCAGTGGTTGCGCGCCGAGATCGTTAAACCCTGATCGTCAAACACTAGGCACGTTCCCGGGTAAACACCCATGTGTCGGCATCCGACAGGTGATCCTGGAAGGCGTATCCGCCGTCGGTGAAAGCCTTGAGCTTATCGGCATTTTCGATACGGTTCTGGATCATATACCGCGCCATCATGCCACGCGCCCGCTTGGCGAACAGTCCCAGCACCTTGGCCTCGCCGTCTTTGACTTCTTTGAACACCGGCGTGATGACGCGCGATGTGATGTGTTTCGGGCGCACCGCCTTGAAATATTCATTGGACGCCAGATTGATAACCACCGGATCAGCATGACTTTCGACCGTCGCATCAATGGCGTCAGCTAAATCATCGCCCCAGAATTCATACAAGTCGGCCCCATGCGGCGTGCTTAGACGCCGCCCCATTTCCAGCCGATAGGCCTGCATCAAATCAAGCGGGCGCAGCATGCCATACAGCCCTGACAAAATACGCAAGTGATCTTGCGCATAGGCCAGGTCGTCATCGTCAAGGCTTGCCGCATCCAGCCCGATGTAGGTGTCGCCGCTGAACGTCAGGGCGGCGGGCTTGGCGTTGGCTTTGCTGAACGGTGTCTTGAATGCCTTGAAGCGCTGAAAGTTAAGTTCCGTCAGCTTGTCGCTGAGGCTCATCAGGCGTTGCAATTCGGACCGGCTGAGTTTCTTCGCCGCCTTGATCAGGTCTTCCGATTGATCCAGAAATTCCGGCTGCGTCACATCGACGCTGCGGGTCAGTTCAGAGAAATCCAGTTTTTTGGCCGGGGAAACAATGGCGAGCATGTCAGAGTCCAAATACATTGAGGGTCAATATTGGAATTGTTATAACAAACAGCGAGTAACGGGTCCAAACATGATAACCGTTTACGGATTGAAAAACTGCGACACCTGTCGCAAGGCGCGGAAATGGCTTGATGCAGAGGGCATTCAGCACCAGTTCCATGATGTCCGCGCCGATGGCCTGGAGCCCGAGACCCTGAACGGCTGGATCGAATCCGTCGGATGGGAGGTGCTTCTGAACAGGCGCGGCACCACATGGCGCAAGCTGCCGGACACAGATAAGGGCGGCATCGATGCCGCATCTGCCCGGCGCCTGATGCTGGAACATCCGGCGATGATCAAGCGTCCGGTCATTGTTGGCGAGGGCAACGTCACGGTCGGCTTTACCGATGACATCAAGGCGGGGCTGAAGGAAGGCAACACATGACCGACAAGATCACCAAATCCGACGAAGAATGGCAGAGCGAAATGTCGCCCGAGCAGTACGAAGTGACCCGCAAGAAAGGCACCGAGCGGGCTTTCAGCGGCGAATACAACGGCTGCAAGGATCGCGGCATCTATCGTTGTTCGTGCTGTGGGGCCGAACTGTTTCGTTCCGATTCGAAATTCGATTCCGGCAGTGGCTGGCCCAGTTTCTGGCGGGCCTCGGTTAAAGAGAACGTTGACGAACATATGGACGCCACCCACGGCATGGTGCGCACGGAAGTCACTTGCGCCAAATGCGACGCGCACCTGGGCCACGTCTTCACCGACGGGCCCGACCCGACGGGATTGCGTTATTGCGTCAATTCACTGTCGTTGAAGCTGGAAACGAAAGACTAGTCCTCAACCGTTCCATACCCCGGCGAGAACGCCACGTCCAGCGACCACAATTCTTTTAGCTCAGCCGCGCTCGCAACCGTCACCGGTTGGGGCGTTGCCTGATGGCTTGTAACGCCATCGATGATACGGATTTGACCATCGGTGATTTCAACCCGTCGATACAAGGGCTCGCCATAACCTTCGTGAACCCCTTCGAACGTATCTTCGGTAAACGACAGACAGCGGGCGCGGGCGTTGTCTTGCAATCGGAACAGCCCCAGGTCGAGGCGCGACGGCTCTTTATTGCCCAGTTTCGGGGCGGCGTGCGCATGGACCGAGCGGTAGGCGTCGCGCTTGTCCGTCGACGGGGTGTAGAGGTAACTGCCGGGATCGACGATCCAGTCTTCACCGTCGATGTTCAGCTCGATTGCAAGCTGGTCGTTGTGGGCATGACCGCCGTTGCCGTTCTGGCCGACGGGCCCACAGCGCACCGACAAAAAGAACCGGTCCGAGCGCCAGATGTACAGGCCGAAATCCGGATAGGCGACGGCGTCGAGATTTTCCAGTACCAGCTTGTCCGGCGGTGTGATGATGGTCTCGGTAGTTTCCCACCAGTCTTGTTTTTCCAGCGGAGGCTCGATAAAGCGACCTTCCGCCGTATTCTCGCCATAGCCGGAAACCTGGGTCCCGGCGACCAGTTCTCGTATGATTCGGGTCTCCGTGGTGGTGGCAAAACTTAAGTCCCCGAACACGCCAGCAATGGCCCCCAACAGGCCGCTGTGATCGAGGCACGCCTCGCCGCCAAACTTGAAAAAACGACCACTGTCGTTGTCGCCAATCTGGGCAACACGATCATTTGGCTTGGTCACATGGCGGGTAAACTCGGCCATCTTGGCGACCCGCTGCATATGCCAATCGGGCAGGATCGCAAATTTCAGCCCCATGATCAGCGCCGTTGCCCAGACAACCATTTCCGCCGACAAGCGGTGATAGCTGGTTGAGGCCTCGAAATTGGCACCATCATTGGTGAACTGACGCCCGGTCTCGTTGACCAATTCGCGCACCGCAAAGGCCACCCATTTTTCCGTCTTCGGACTGGGCGGCAACCACGCAACCGCAAACAACAACCCGGTGATATCGGCCAGATAATGATTGCCGCGCACCGGCCCGTCGTCTTCCAGATTGTTGGCAATGAACCGGGCGTGGGCATCAATCAGGGCGTGGAACTCGCCCCGGAAGTCGTCATCAAAGTCGGCATCTTGACCGTCCAGCAATTCCATCGCCAGCACCAGATTGGCCGCCCGGATGGCGACATCCATGGTGCACATCCAGTTGACGCCATAGCCCGGTGGATTGGCCGCAGAAAAATCGAGCACCTGATTGCGAAATTCGGCCTTTGCCCCAGCCAGCGCCAGCACCGGCAGATGTTGAAGCCGCGCCAATTCCCACGGCACCTTGACGTCGACACCCGGCTGGTGACCGTAGGCGAGCGTTCCCGACAGCCGGTCAGAACGCCAGCGATGACCGGATTTGAAATCGAGTTGCCAGTCGATAGCGGTGTAGTCGTCGTCGAGCAACGCCCGGATTTCGGCGGACCGTGTTTGGTTACCGGGCGATATCTCGGGTAACGCATCCGCTGCGACAACGACAGGGCCGGACCCCAGCAAATCGAACCGGTGCGCAGTGATGTCTTTGGTCTGAATGAATACGTCGCGTTCCAGTGAAGCAAGTCCAATCCCGCCTTTCATATCATCGGTCGATGAACGGGGCCGATAGCTGCACCGCCCACTGCTGGCAAGCTGACGGAATTGGGCCGAGACGATGCGCCCCGCATAGGACAGACCCTTGGCCACGGCGATGTGCGGCGGCAGGCGTACGGCGTATCGGGCAAGATGTGACAGACTCATGGCAGACATACTAACCGACTCCCTCGCAAATTCCATTGGAACGGCAAGCCGCATTCATTAATGTCGTGAAACGTTTGCAAACCATTTAAGAAAAGAACCCCTGTTCATGTGCGGCATAGCGGGCATTTTGAAAACCGGCGCTGGCAGCGTTAACGCCGATATTCTGGAACGCATGGCCGATGCCATGGTTCACCGGGGGCCCGATGGCGATGGCAATTGGATATCGCCCGGCGGTGAAGTTGGCCTGGCCCATCGCAGGCTGGCGATTATCGATCTGTCTCAACAAGCCGCCCAGCCCATGTCCAACATCACAGAAACCCTGTGGCTGACCTATAACGGTGAAATCTATAACCACGTCGCCTTGCGCCGGGAACTGGAAGCGGCGGGACGCGCCTTTCGAACCGACCATTCCGATACCGAGGTGCTGATCCATGGGTATCTTGAATGGGGCATCGACGGCCTGCTGGAAAGACTGGAAGGCATGTTCGCCTTTGCCATCTGGGACACCGATAAAAACAAACTGACCATTGCGCGCGACCGGATCGGCATCAAGCCTGTGTACTTCACGAAATCCGGCGGCGACTTTCGGTTTGCATCTGAAATCAAGGCCATCCTGAGCGACGACGCCATCACCCGCGACGTCGATGCGGTGGCGATGAACCATTTCCTCAGCTTCATGGTCGCACCGGCACCGCTGACCATGTTCAAGGGCATTTTCAAGTTGCCCGCCGCCCATATCATGGAGGTCGATGCCAAGGGCGAAATGTCGTTCCGGCGATATTGGGATGCGGTTCCGGGGCGCGGCATTGATCAGGCTGAAATCGCCGGGATGACAGATTCAGAGCTGGAAAAATTCTATACCGACGGCATTCGCTCGCGACTGGAAGCGGCCATCGAAAAACGGATGATGTCGGACGTGCCGTTCGGAGTATTCCTGTCGGGCGGCATCGATTCATCGGCCAACGTCGCATTGATGAGCCAGATGACCGACCGTCCGGTGGAAACCTTCACCGTCGGCTTCAAGGACCACCAGCACCTGAACGAATTGCAGTACGCCAATCGCATCGCCGAACAATTCAAGACCAATCATCACGAGGTGCTGATCGACGAAGACGACATGATCGGCTATCTGGATGATCTGGTGCACCAGCAGGACGAACCGATTGCCGACTGGGTTTGTATCCCGTTGTATTTCGTCTCGAAACTGGCGCGCGATTCCGGTGTCACCGTGGTTCAGGTCGGCGAAGGATCAGACGAACAGTTCTGCGGTTACGACAGCTACATGACCTATCTGAAGACCTATCGAAATTTCTGGAACGGCTATACGGCCGTCGTACCGGGGTTTCTGAGGCGCATCATTGGGGCCATTGCCGGCATCCTGCCGCGTGGCCTGGACAAGGTATCGGAAGTTTTGAGCCGGGCCGGGGTCGATGGCGAATTGTTCTGGAGCGGCGCCAACGCATTCTGGAATGTTCACAAGCGCCGCCTGTTGAACAACACCGTTGCGACGGACAGTCCAGGCCTTGAGGAATTATCCGCGGCCGGTCTGGATATGACCGGCATATCGGGGCCCGACAGTGGCGGCGTTATTTCAGGCTATCTGGACCCGTTTGATGAGAAACACCCCAGGCGCGACCGCCTGACCCGAATGATCCACAGCGAGATGCGCTTGCGCCTGCCTGAACTGCTGCTAATGCGGGTCGACAAGATCGGCATGTCCACATCGATTGAGGCCCGCGTGCCATTCCTGGATCACAAGCTGGTCGAATTCACCATGGACATTCCGCAATCGTGGAAACTGCGTGGGGGCGAGACCAAGCACCTGCTGAAAAAGGCGCTCGGCGACTTGTTGGGTGACGATATTCTATATCGCCCGAAAATGGGCTTCGCCGCCCCGATGGCCGAATGGCTGCGCGGTGGTTTTGGCGAGAAGGCAGAGCGCGGGGTGTTGAATTCGAAGTTGATGGAACGCGGGATTCTGAACCGCAACCATATCGCTGCCCTGTTTCGGGAGCATCGCGAGGGTGAGCGCGACAACGCCCTGCACCTGTGGACGCTGTTCAACCTGACAAGCTGGTACGATCACTGGATCGCCGATTAAATTGAGTAGAAATCCCGATACCAATCTATAAAGCGCGGGATGCCGTCGGCGAGACGGGTTTTCGGCGAGAAATTAAAGTCTCGTTCTGTCTCGGTGATATCGGCGAAGGTTTCCTTAAAGTCACCCGCCTGCATACCCATCATGTTGATTTCCGCCTTTTGGCCGAGCGCGTCTTCGATCAGCCCGATCATATCCATCAGGCCTTCGGTCTGGTTGTTACCGATATTGTAAACTCGACACGGCGGCGTTCCGTCATCGACAGGCGGGGTTCCCAGACAATTGATCACGCCATCGACAATGTCATCGATATAGGTAAAGTCGCGGCGCATGTCGCCGTTGTTGAACACGTCGATCGGCTCGCCGGCCAGAATTTTCTGGGTAAAGCCGAAGTACGCCATGTCAGGCCGGCCCCACGGACCGTAAACGGTAAAGAACCTTAGTCCCGTCAACGGCAGCCGATACAGGTGGCTGTAACAATGGGCCATCATTTCCGATGATTTCTTGGTCGCCGCATACAGCGACAACGGCCGGTCGGTCCTGTCTTCAATGGAAAACGGCAGTTTCTCGTTGGCCCCATAAACCGACGACGAGGATGCATAGACGAAGTGCTCCAGCCCCTCAACCTTGCGGCTTGCTTCCAGAAGGTTCAGGTAGCCATCGACATTGGTGCGCACATAGGAATAGGGATCGATAAGGGAATACCGGACCCCGGCCTGTGCCGCCAGATGAATAATATGGGTAATGCCGGTATTGGACTCGACCAGCGCGAACAACGCATCCCGGTCGGCGATATCGACTTCATGAAAAGAGAAATCACCACCATCGGCGGCCAGATTGTCGAGACGCGCGCGCTTCAACGCGACATCGTAATAGTCGTTCAGGTTATCGATGCCGATGACCCGGTCGCCGCGGTCCATCAACGCCTTGCTGACGTGATATCCGATAAATCCGGCAGCCCCGGTAACGAGTATGACCATGGTGAATATGTCTCTCAAATAATTCGGCCTCACATATAGCCGATAGGGACGCCCCCTGCCCCTCTTTTTTTTGCCGTCAGGAATAAAAAATCAGGGTTTGTCGGGAACGTTGCAGTACAGGCCGTCGGGCATCTGCAGCGGCAGCGCGCCTGACTTCATGCGCGGCGCCTTGAAACACTCGACCTCGACGGTGCGGTCCGGCAACGGAGCTTCCAGATAGGTAATCACCAGATCATCGACTTTCAGATCCCGGACCGTGCCCTCCACCGGGCAGACGACGATGAAAACCTCGGGCTTTGGTTTGCGAACCCACAGCCCGGTTTTCGGATCAACCTCCAGATGAACCGTGCGTTCACACAAGGGCAGCGCACGCATCTCGGCGGGCTGATCACTGACCCACAAGCCATATCCCAGCCCACCGGTCAAAAGCATCAACGCCAGACTGACAAGCACCGTGCGCATTGTATCTCCCTCAACAAAAAAATCCGCTCCTGTCGTGACTGTACGACACCGGAGCGGATTTTATAAGGTCGCTGTTACAGCCAGGACGACAGACCGGGCTGGACGAAAGAGACGACTATTTCTTTTTGCCTTTTTTCTCTTTTTTCTCTTTTTTGCCTTTTTTGTCTTTTTTGTCTTTTTTGTCTTTCTTTTCCTTCTTCATCTTCTTTTCTTTTTTATCATCGTCGTCTTTATCGTCGTCTTTATCGTCGTCGTCGTCCTTGTCGCGATTCTTGTCTTTGCGCTTATCTTTATCCTTGCGCTTGTCCTTGTCCTTGCGGTTCTCGTTATCGTCGTTGCAAGGCTGATCACGGGTACAGTTTTTATCCCGTTTTTTCTTCTTTTCCTTTTTGTCCTTCTTGTCCTTCTTGTCCTTTTTATCTTTTTTGTCGGCCCAGGCGCTGTTGTCCAGCGACACCGTTCCATCCGAATTAAACGAAATAGGGACAATCACGGCGGTGGCGACAAACGCCAGCAGGGTGAACATGGACAGAAATTTTCTGGCAGTCATAAGAGTATCCTCCATTTGAAAATCAAAATTGCCATGACTTATAAAATGCAGCTTTTGGCAAAATCGGTGGCCTCGCTAGCGGTCCATTGCCCTTTGTCTTTTTCTTTCATGTCTTCGCACCATTCCTTGGAGCCGACTTCCGGCGAGCAGGCGGCAAGCGCCGAGACGACCAGAACGGCGGGAATGACGGCAAATCCAGCCTTCAATTTGTTCAGCATTTTGATAATTCCTCCCTGGTTATTGCATGTTTTAAACACGTGAAATCTTATTGAAGTATCATTGCATGGTCGGGTCTGTGACGAACATCACAAATCACACCCCTGTTCGCCTTCAAGGGCAAGGCTTTCATCGCAGGATTTAAGAATTCAGCTGAAAAAACAGGTGCATCAGGTGGATGGGATGATCCGATCGCGTAGAGCTTTGAAGTTTCCTTTAAAAATCATGCGCCCCAACAAATAGAAGCGGCGGACCCAGATCAGCACAAAATTCTGACGAAAATCCAGATGGTAACGCCAAGACGCCAAGAGGTTGATGAATATGGCCAAAGGAACGCTATGGCGTGCTGACACCTTGTCGACCAACCACCAGACCAGAGGATTATCCCACGGGATCAGGTAAACACAATTTTCAAGATAATTTCGCCGTTCCAGCGACAGAGAGTCGGGTTTGTGTATCCAGTTGTTGAAGCAGCGATCAGCAACCGCTTCCTCGGTCACGTCCTCGGGCGTGATGTGTCCGGCCTCCAGAGCACGCAGCGTCAGGGGATAGTGGGGGAAATATTGCATACGATAGGTATTGAGCTTTAATGGCCGGGGCATCTGCTTGAGCAGATCCATCGTTTCGATCATCACCTCGACAGTATCAAAAGGATTGGACAGGATCAGGTCGCATTGGGGCTGAACACCGTAGCGGTCCAAAAGGCGGGCCTTTTCCAGAAGCTCGGTGTTTTTTCCCGGACGTTTCAGGATTTCGTTGCGAACTTCATCGGACCCGGACTGGATGCCGAAGTGCATCTCGACCATACCGACGCCCGCCAGCTTGGCGACATTGTGTTCCTTGATCAGCTTTGGCACCAACTCACAGTTAAAAGGCAACCGATCAGTGAGCTTGCCGTAAAGCTCGCTGAATTCCGATGTCCAATCATCAAATACACCGAAGACTTCGTCATTGAAGCTTATTTCCCTGGCGTTTGGCTGTCGGCGGCGGCGGTCCATAATTTGTTCAATCAGGCTTTCCGGCGATCGGATGCGAACGAACCGCCCGTTGTTCTTGTTCATGGGGATAAGCAGGGCATTGACACAGTACGAGCATTTATAGACACACCCGCGACCGGCCATCATCAGCATATATGTTGATGCACATTCCGGGTCTTCTTGCGTCAGCTTGTCATGCTCAATGAAAACCATTCCCGGTTCGCCCAGGGCCTCAAACGGGATAATGTCCAAGTCCTGAATGAGCGGACGTTGTCCCATATCGACAAGTTCGCCATTTTCCCCCTGGTGCCACAGCCCATTGATTCCCTTGAAATCACGATCCTCTTTCAGGCGCTCGAAAACATCCAGAAGAACCAGTTCCCCCTCACCAACACAGGCGTAATCGGCATAGGAAAACGCCTCGCCAGGAGAGATCGTCGCGTGCTTTCCACCGCTGATGACGGGGGCATCTGTTTCTTCACGTACCACCGCCATCAATTTTCGGGCGGCGATCGAATATGGGGCGAGGACACTGATGGTTACCAAATCGGGGTTAATGCGATGCACGGTGTCGCGCAGCAATTCCAATTCCCGGGAAGTAATCGGCAGATGGTGGTTGGTCAGTGAGTCCTTGAAAAATAAAGCGTGAGAATTCAATCCGGCCAGTCGGGTAAGGTTATGAAAAATGCGCACCGCGAAGGACTGAAAACAATACAGCGAAATATGCAGGACTGTCGGTGCTTCCTTGTCCGGCTTATCAGGAAGTTTACGGCCTCCCAACGACACAAGTTTTTCTAGAGTTGGGTCGGGTATTTTTTGAGGAAGAGCGTCCATCCGTTCATTTCACCATGCAATATTTCTATCCAACCATATGGGCACAGATATTAGTTTTACGGCAACATTCTTGTTTTCTCATGCCTGTTCCTAGCATAAAGCGAACTACGTAACCACGTCCGCTTGATGCCTGCTCTTGGTCACAATGCAGGCATTAAAATATAAAATCGGGAATGGTGCGGGCGGCCTGAGTTGTGTTCCCGCTACAGGCATCAACGCAACCTTGATATCTAATTGAATCAATAACTTAGCACATAATAAGTTCGATGTTAAGGGGGGCGGATGGTCTACCATTTGGTCTACCCTCTATAGGGGCTTCCCAGTCTCCCCAGTATGGCTTCCTGATGTTGTTAATAACTCAGATTATTAGAGCCTCTACAGCCCTTCCCATGACGCCCATGACGGCGATTCCCCATGAACTATCCAGCCCCCTAGGCAGGGGGGGAGATGGGGTGCCTCTGTTCATATTAAAACAGGTGGTGAGATTTTCTTGGAATAAGTCTGTAGATCGGGCTTCACAGGGGCTGTGGAGGGGAGGTTGAGGTTCCTCGCTATGCTGTGTCTTAATATACAGCCAATGATTCGTTGATAAGACATACATACTTTAATCGTGATTGTAGTAAGATGACATAGAATGGGGGGCAGGTTGACCAAGAAAAAGCCATCTACCGATGATGATGTCTGGTTCAAGTCCCATGACAACACTATCGCTATCCTCAAGAAACATGGCAACGTTGTATCAGGCAATCAAAGCAGGCATTTACACAATATGCTTGGATCGTTCGTCTACACCATTGCCAAAAAGGAGAATAAACGACAGGTCTTTACCCTACCTTGTGGGGCAGGAAAGACGACAGCTATCAGAGGTTTTTGCAAGGCGATACATGACCTAGGCCGGTCCGACAAGATCGTTATCTGTGCTGAGAAAATCGAGGGACTATGTTCCTTGAAGCGAGACTTAATCGACAAGGACGGCATTTCAGAAGACAAAGTTTCCCTGATCCATTCATATACTCACGTCACGGACTTTGACCCATCGAGCAAGGACAGTACGGCCTCTGAGCCTTCAGATCACAATGAACCCTTACGCCAGTTCGTCTTGTTATCACATTCCAAGTTACAGCAGGGTTTCGACAAGCTTGATCACGACCTTCTTATTCATGATGAGGCGCTTCTGCTTGGTGCTGCCAACACCGTTACTCGAAAAGCACTGTCTGGTGAAATTGGGATGTTCAGAGGCGTTGTTGATGTGGACGAAAGAGCGACCACCTCCCAGAACATGGTGTCGGCTTGGTTATCCGATGTACTGCAAGTTCTTAAGCAAGCTGAAGATGGGTGCGTCCTTTCGTTGCCATCTCTTCCTATGTCCATTAGCGAGGCAAAGAAGACTGTGAGGTCTATCGTTAAAGCTGACAGCGAACTCACCAAATTCCTTGCTGCAGTCCATGAGCAGGCTGATATACGGATTATGAAAGAGGGTAATCAAGGTTCCTGCCTTGTCAACTTCCAGCAGACGATTCCGGATCATCTCAATGACATTGCCGTGCTTGATGCAACCTTCAGCAACAGAGAATTGATGGTCTACGGAAAGTCGCTGAAGGCAATCGAGTTTGGTGACAACATCAAAAATCACAGCAAGGTGACGATCCACACCTTCAAGGCTCGAGCAGGCAGGCAATACGTCCTCAAGCAGCTGGCTAATAAAAGGGACCTAAACCTCTTCGCCGAGGTGGCAGACATCATCATCACAAATTTGAAGGCAGGGAAAAAGGTGCTGTGTTTCACGTTCAAAGACGCCGGAGAAGCCAAGCCAATCATGTCTCTGAATGCCCATATTGAGGCTCAGCTAGGCCATAACATCGACCAGCTCCAAAGTCATAATAACCTGAGTTATCTGACATGGGGATACGAAACAGCCCTCAATAATTATAGCCACTGTGACGTGGTGATCTTTGCTGGGATGATGACGTTACCACATGCTGCCGTTGCTGGCAGGGTCTTTGCTCAAGCTGGAGACATCAACATGGAATTAAATCAGGAAGACCTTGATCGTGTTGTTCACACGGAGAAAACCCATGCCATCTATCAAGCCCTGAACAGGGGATCATGCAGAGGGATGGTCAATGGCGAGGCAAAGGAAATGGATGTATATCTGTTCAGTGATGACCACATGGAACTACGCCAGACCCTTGGTGAGATGATGCCCGGTGTTGTTTTCAAGGACTATCCCAACCCAAAACATCTGACCCTGAAAATCACCAAGAAGGACCTGTGCAAGGAGGCAATCATTAAGTTCCTTGATAACTTCGATGGCGACAAAATATCTAGCCAGAGGATCTTCGAAGGATGCCCGGGATTTACACAGCGAACCAAACAAGAGGCTCTTAAGGACCTGCTTAGTGCTCGTGGTGACTTGGTATTTATCTGGGAAAGAGTAGGGCGAAGCCTGATCAGGGTCCCAGAAGAACAATAAACGCAATGTTATATAGTACTTTAAGGGAAAAATAGCCACATTCTCCTTATAAAGGAATAAGACTTTAAGTAATGTCGCTATTTGTTATTTGATTAATAATTGAATATTGATCTTAAATTAGCCTGCTCTTCAGAATAATTCAGAGTCTGCATAACTGAACGGAGAAGGGCGTAATTTATCATCAATCACCTAATAGCATTCATCTTTTTGTCTCCTCGTGTAACGACCTTCAAAGGGGCTGTTTAACGTTGCGATTAATAATATCCGTGCTCTGCACCTCTCACACCCCAGACCTATTCAGTCACAGCCACATCATTGAAGTTATTGAAGATCTTGCTGATAAGGGCATGGGGCTGGGGAGTTGGTTTATTGCCCCTGCGTTTGGGTGGTAATGGTATTTAAAGTAGGCTGCTTAACAAGCCCGCTAACGTTGACGTGACTGTGCAGTTTCTTTCAAAAAATCATCGTATAATTCAGTGTATAATGTCTTGTTCAAACAGGAAGACCAAAGCTTCTTTTCGATGGATGTGATTGTTAAGTCAGGATCTAAATCGTACACATAATTTGTAAGATTAATGATCATCAATTTCACTCGCTCATCAGTAACACCCATTTTAGGAATATCCGAAATTGCTTTGGATTTAGGGTTTCCGCTTTTGAAGGAGAAGATAGTCCCCTGCGACATTGGCGCAAACATAGAGCAATATTGAATTAAGATAGCTCCATCATCATCATTAGCTGCAAGGGAAACTTTTGCAGGTGTGAAAGTAAAAAAAATTAGAGCAAGTGCGGGAACATACGGATATAAGCGCATAAAATTATCCTTAAACTATGATGTCCTAAGAATTCTATTCTGGTGCCAAAAGTAGACGACACCAGAAATTATTGAACACATTTTGAATGTGCAACTTCTATAGCCTCCAAAGCATCTGCAGCTGACCAATTGTTCGACGGGATATCGAAATAGTCTGATGCCTTGTGGCCATTGCCGTCTACAAAAGTGATCGTGATCAGCTCATTCTTCTTGATTAATTTGACGATGAAGTCCCTGTCATAGGTTCCGAGGCCAAACATCAACAAATGCCCCAACATGGCTTTCTTGGCAGCTATCAATCTGGTTCCAATTTTATCCCCGTTGAACTCGATAG
>Ga0233430_1001133_pt1 | contig 40102 bp, 36 predicted proteins | sample SI_118_April2016_2_FD_179883 | JGI IMG/M metagenome (GOLD analysis project Ga0233430, IMG submission 179883) | Seawater microbial communities from Saanich Inlet, British Columbia, Canada - SI_118_April2016_150_MG | ecosystem: Environmental > Aquatic > Marine > Inlet | place: Canada: British... | reverse complement strand
TACTGAATGAAGCAAGAAAAATGTTAGAGACTTACCAAAATTCATTAACAAAAACTGAATTGTATAATTATTTTGAAAAAATAGAAAAACAAAACCTACAACTTGAAAGGGAGGACTGTCCAACAGTTTACTAATGGTTAAAAAAGGACAAGTTCATGTTTCAGAAACGATTTTAGTATTATTTGTAGTTGTTATTATTTTGATGATGGGAGTTACCATTTATTTTAAATTCTCTGTGGAAAAATCAAAAACTTTGGCGGAAGAATTAAGCGAAGAACAAGCAACAATAATGCTTGCAAAAGCAGTTGGATTAGAAGAATTAAGTTGTGAAGGTTTGGGGTGTATGGATACTTCTAAATTTTTACCTTTCAAGAGAGTTCTCGGAGAAGATTTTGGAAGATATAAGAGAATGTTTGGAAGAAAGAGAATAGTTGTAAAAGAATTGTACCCTGTTGATGATTCTGTTAAAGAAGTTGAATGTGATGTTGTTAAGTATATCCAGATGGCATATCCACAAAACTGCGGATCTTGGGTAATTTATGATTATAATCCCGAAAATGAGCCTGCGGCTAAGGTTTCTACTATAGTTTCATTATATTATCCAGAATTTGACGAATATCGTGTCGGAAGGTTAGAAATAGAGCATTATGGAGATATTAGGCGATGAGAAAGGGACAATCAGAAGTAATTGGATTAATGGTGATTGTGCTTATTTTGATCTTTATGGGTGTATTATACTTAGGATTTGCAAATTTAGCTGGAAATGATACATTGGCTTCTCAGAGGGTTGGAATAGAGACGGAAAACGCTTTAAATGCCGTTTTAAGAGTTAATTTAGAGAATTATGACGATAAGACTATTCAAGATTTGATTGTTGAATGTGGCGGAGGATTTGATTGTAATCAATTAGAAAATGCCTTAAAAGAGGTTTATACTGCAGTATTAAAGCCCGGAACTACATTTAGTTATTGGGTATTGATGGAAGATGAAGAAATCTATGCTACAAGTACCTGCCAAATAGGGATAGTTTCAAGTTATGTCTTTGTGAGAGATGGAATATTTTATGAAGCTAAATTGAGATTATGTAAGACTTAATTACTATATTGTAGTTAATATTTACCAACAAATGTTAAAAAGTAGGATTTTTTGTCTAAAATTGGCTGTACTGCCTGAATTTAGCCTTCTAAGGCAAGATATATAGTCTGTTATTAGGAAATCTTTATAAGTAAAATTGGGGTATTTCGATAAATAGTAATGACATCATATAGAGACAGTTGTCTTTTAGATGACGACATAACTCAGTATTTTACTGAGAGAAAAAGATTATAGTTAAACACGGAGGTTTAACCAAATGCAAAGATTAAAAAGAGCAGTTAAAAGAATTGCAGCTATTGGAACTGGAGTAGCAATGTTAGGCGCAACAATGACAGGCGCACTTGCACAACCAGACTTAGCAGATTACCCATCACCATTTATTGTTGATGGAAAAGATTCAGGCAACATAGCAATTGTTGTTGGAGCAGACGCAAGATCTGCAGATACAATTGGAGCTTTAGACTTAGCTAAACAATTACAGTTTGATAGTAAAGTTTGTGCACCAGATTCCGCATCATCAGGAAGCGTTAGCGTTTCTGGAGATTCTGTGGAAATTTCAACATCTAGTGATCTTTTAGAATTAAGAGAATCAGTTGGTGATGTAAGAAGTACACTAACAGACATTGAAGTTATTGGTGGTGGATTAGCAGGTGGAAGAGTTACTACAGACGAAGGTTCAACTGAATACAATCAGTATTTAAGATTCCTTGATAACTCTAATGTTATTGATAATGCACCTAGAGTAAACTACACAGAAAATGAAGGAATTGCAGACGGATTTGTAGGAGATTACTTATATATTAAAGATAGTGATAGTCCAACAAACCAATCTACAGCTTTCTTTGAGTACGAATTAGAATTTGAATCCGGACTTGAGAGTGCAGTTACTTCAAGTACACTTCCAGATTTGGAAGATGAAGAAATTGAAATTATGGGCACAACATACACAATTGTAGATACCAGTGTTAATACAGGTTCAGATGAAATAACTTTGACACTTCTTGGTGGAGCAATATACGATGTTCTAGGAGAAGGAGAAACAAAAACATACACAATTGATGGAAAAGATTATGAAGTTACAGTAATGATTATCGAAGACGTTAGTCCTGCAACTGTTACTTTTGAAATCAATGGTGAAATTACAAAACAACTAAAGGACAGTCAAACAACAACTTTGGATGACGGAACTTTAATTGGTATTAGTGATATTGTTTTGAATGAAGCTGGTGAAGCTGGTTCTGGCGATATTGTAGAGATGTACTTAGGAGCTACAAAATTAGTTCTAAAAGATACTACCTACACAGATACAACTTTTGTACAAAACGTTGAAATTGATAATGAAGATATAACTAATGCATTGGTTCAAATCGTTGCAGCAGAATCTTCTTCAGCTACAAAGTTAGAAATCTCTTCAATTAAGTACAGACTATCCGCTGACGCTTTAAATGGCGACGATGTATGGGTAGCCCCTGGACACGGTGTAAGAGAATACTTAGACGAGCCTCAAGGAATGCTAGGTACTGAATGGGACATCAGATACGAAGGTTTAGATGATGTACAAACAAGTATCCTTAAGTTAGATCCTAGTGGTGACGATGAGTATAACTTAATCTTTGAAAACATGCAAGGACTAGTATACAATGTTCCTTACATTAGTAATGAAGGTTCAGCATTAGAATACGGTACAGACGATAGAGATCTTGTATTCGAAGAAGGTTACTTTAACAGAACAACTGATGGATTACAAAATGCATCTGTTCACACACCGACTGTTGGACATTTAGATTACTTTGTATTAAGTGATGTTGATGAAGCTACAACCAATTTGGATAATGAAGCTACATCCCACATTATGAGATATGGTAACTATGATCTACAAAACAAGGAACTAAAGTTCGAAGATATGGCTACAGGTGAAACAAGACTTGTAACTTACTCTACAACTGGTCCTGTTAATGGAACATTAGGTAGTGGAGATTTGAATGTTGGAGGAACAACATACAAAGTTTACGTAGCTAATGCATCTTCAGGTATACCCCCTTTAATCATCGACTTAGATGGTGATGGAAGTATTCAGAACAGTGAAGAAGTTAGACTTACCATTAATGGTGGTGGAATTTTAGACCTAGGACTTCACGCAGATTCCACAGGTGGAACTTGGACAAATACAGATGGTGCTAATAACACTGGTGTTTGGAGCAATACTGGAGATACAATTGGTTTAGGATACACTCAGATGTCTTTATTGACATTACAAGAAGACTTCGACGAAGATGGACCTGAAAGTTTAGGTGCAGCTGGAAACGAACTAATAAATTGGACAGTTAGAGCTATGCCAAGCAATGAAGTAGGAATTAATAAAACCGATTTGAACTCAAACGGCGGAATTAATAAACTGTTAGAAGATGAAGAAAACAATGACTATTATTCTGGTATGTCAGACTATGGTACATTGGTAACATTATACGATGCAGCATCTTCAGACAACCCTGAAACATTGACTATTGAATACCCACTATCTCAAAGAGGAGCTAGAGTATTCGTAACTTTCGGCGAAACAACAACAACAAAAACCGCAGCTGGTGAATCATGCACAGTAGCAGATTTAACAATCGCGAACTTGTTGGATGAAGACGTATCAAGCCCAGAAGATTACAATATGATTGTAGTTGGAGGACCGTGTGCAAACACAATTGCAGCTGATCTATTCATGACTTGTGACGCTTGGTCTTACGGACCTAGTGAAGCAGTTATCAGTATGGTTGAAAATGGCGATAATGTGGCACTACTTGTAGCAGGAACTGATAGTACAGATACTAGAAGAGCAGCTAAAGTATTGGCAGATTACACCAATGAAGAACTAACTGGTAGCGAATATATGGCTTAAGTATAGTCTCTGTGTGGCTCAAAGCCACACACCCTTTCTTTTTTTTAATGCATTATAGTAAGATATATAAATCGATATTTCCCAAAAGAATTAGATTCGGAGGAACAAATGATTATTGGTTTTAATTTCAACAAGTTAAATATTGAGAGGAAGAAGCCTCTTGTACAAGGCATGAAAGTTGCATACGATTTAGATATTTCTAATGTTAGTGATGAGAGTTTCCCTTTAGCAGATAAAAATCAGGGAGTGCTTACTATGGAATTTGATTATTCCGTTAAGTATAATCCAGATATTGCTGAAGTAGTAATGAGTGGAACTGTTAATTATATGCTTCCTAAAGATGAAGCTAAGAAAGTTATGACTCTATGGAGTAAAACAAAAAAACTTCCTAAGAACGTATCTGTTCCTGTAATCAATAGGATTCTTGATAGGTGTAATATTAAAGCTTTAGAACTTGAGCAAGATTTATCTTTGCCAACACATTTACCTATGCCTTCAGTTAATGTTTCACAAATAAAACAAGAGAAATCTAAAACTCCTGATAAGCATATTGGTTAAAAAAATGAGGCGACAGAGAAAACAAAACAAGAGTAAACTATTCTTGCCTTTTTTTATTATCGGAATTATGGTTCTAAGTATTTTTGGAGTTATGATTGGAGGAATTTCCCAAGGTGAAGATGCTGTAAAATATAATGGAATTTATTTTAGGGCAGATGGCGGAAGTTATCTGTTTGATGTTGATGGCGTACAATATAGGATTATGAACGGTCCTACCGAAGTTGAAGGTTTTTATGAAGATTTAGATCCTAGCTTTATTAGTGATTTGAGAAGCAATGAAAGGGTTTATTTCGATATCTCGGATGTATCTTCCAGTCAAGTAATTAGTAATCTATATTCTAATTTAGCAAGGGTTAGGCCAATCTCTTTAGCTTGTAACGAAGAAAATAAGCAGGAAGATAAATGTTTGGATAAACCTATTAAATCTTGTGGGGACGACTTTCTTTTAGGATTTGAGGTTTCAGAAGAAAAGGTAATTAGCTATGAAGATAAATGTTTGATTGTTCAGGGAAGTTCTGGTTATTTGGGTGGGATTTCAGATGTAATGATTATGACTTATGCGGGTGTTTTTGATGACTGATGAAATTAATAATGATGTAGACAAGAAAAAATCAGAGTTATCTCAAAAGAAATTAGGAATAGTAACAGTTGTCGCAATAGGAATATTAATTTTTATGTTTATTTTCTTGTTTAATGCAAGTAATTCAAGTGTGGATAGACTCTATTTTGAGTATAATGGAATTAAATTTAACCCTTCTAAAACAGGAGTGGGTTTTGATATGCAATTCTTTGTTAATGATGCAGATTATGCAACTCTTATGACTGTTAGAAATGACCCAAGAAAATTAGAAGACATATCTATAGATACGGATTATGTAAGAAACATTGTTTCTGGAAAGAATGTGGTTTATATTACTGAAGATCCCCTGGACGATTTAAGAGGTCCGACTTTAGTGGCAGCTAGGGAAATTGCAATCCCTCTTAGTTTATTGTATGGTGCGGAAGTAAACAAAACACTAATTCAAACTTCTGAAGAGTTAGATGTACCTATTGAAGAACAGATGGTTCGAACTTGTGAAGATTCTGACGATACTACTCTAGTTATATGGCAAAGGCTTGGTGATGAAACTGCAGTGTTTGAAGAGGACGGTTGTTTGATTGTTCAAGGTAAGAGTCCTGATGAGATGGAAATAATTAGGGCTGCCGATAGACTATATCTTACAATGATTGGTATCATGAGTTAAGCTTAAAAGTTATTTAATCGAAGTATATTTACTATTGCCGCAATCGCATAATCTGGTATTGCACCGGCCTTGAGAGCCGGGCCCTCTGGGCATCCTGGTTCAAATCCGGGTTGCGGCGTTTATTTTTGTGTACTTAGATCTATCTTTCCTGTTTTGGTAATTTCTAATATTTTTTTAACTCTTCGTTCCTTGGTTTCTATAAGTTTAGCGCGAATTATCCACCCGTATAACATTTTTTTTGTAGATGGTGAGAAATTAAGGAACTTCTTTTTTAATGTTTTATTTTTGTTTAATTTTTCATTGAGAATTTGGGGCATATTAGGATTTTTAGGAATTCCAAAATCAAGTGTTGGTTTTTTTAATCCTAGAGTATAATACTTCATACCTCTTGGAGTCATTTTACCCTGTTGGATCAAATCTCTTGCATACTTTTGAGTATTGTCACTCCAGTTACTTTTTTCAGTTCTTTGAGTAAACGTTCTCAGGTAAGTGTTTTCATCCAACCTTTTGAGGGTTGTGTCTATCCAACCAAAACATATAGCTTCTTCAATTTGTTCCCTATGTGAGGGTGAAGGTTTACCTGTATGCTTTTTGTAGATTCTAATTGCTACTTTCTTTTCAGTTATATGGTTCTTTTCTAGCCAATTCCTAAAATCTTCCCTCGTTAGTATTGTTATTTGTTTCATTTTAATAATTTCAACACATTTTCAGGTGGCCTTCCGATGATTGCATTTTTACCATTAATAACTATGGGCCTTTCAAGAAGAATTGGATTGTGAACTATAAGATCCATTAACTCTTCATCTGATAGATCTTTGTTAATAATTTCTTGGAATTCTTTTTCCTTAGTTCTAACAATTTGTATCACCGTAAGATTTAATTTTTTTAATATCTTTCTTAAATCTTGTTTAGTTGGAGGGGTTCTTAGATATTCCACTATTTCTACATCTTTAGTTCTTTTTAGTATAATTTCTAAAGTCTTCCTACTTTTGCTGCATTGTGGATTGTGGTAAATTGTTAACATCTTATTGAAGGTATTTTGTTTTTATTTAAGTATACTTTTGGCTATAAAAAATTAAAAAAAAGAAAGAGGTGGAAAGGAAGAAGGTTTACTTCTTCTTTCCTTTGATTAATGCATATCCAATGATTAAGATAATCACAATTACAGCAAGTGTAACTGTTAATCCGCCATTAGAGCTAGCATAATCTTCTGTATCTTCTTCAGCGCTTGTTGTTTCATCTACAGATTCATCATCCATAGCTTCTGCTTCAACAGGTACACTGATTTGTTTGAAGGTTAAGTCTGCATAAGCATTTGCGAATAGCTTGTGGTATGTTACCTCAAGATCTGCAATACCATCTGCATTAACATCAACTTCTTCAGTTTCTCCAGCGTTAATTGTAACGTCGAATGGTTCTGATGAAATTGTCAATACAACTTTATCACTTGTAGCAGTTTTAACTTCTATCCTGTGACCTTCGCCACTTATATCGAATTTGATTACAGCATTATCTTTCATAAGTCTGCTTTCGCCTTCAGTAGTAAGTCTTCCACCGTCTGATACTGTTCCAGATCCAATCTTAATGGTTCCAACTGGATTTTCCCATCCTTCGATTGCTGCAGTACCTGTACTACCTGCTGCTGAACCTGCTCCAACAACTACTGTTTGAGTTGAAAAATTTAGTATTGTTTCTAAAGTGTTTCCTGCATTATCTTGAACGAAACATTTGATACTGAATTCTCCTAAATCTCCACGAGTTTGACTGTCTAAAATAGTTGCAGTAACTTGTGCAGTTGTGTTTGCAGTTAAAGTTAAATTATCGCTGTAAGTGGTTACTCCAGGATATTTAATAGTAATATAACTTTGTGTTATATCTATATTTGCTGCTGAATCTGTAGGTGTGCAGTTAACCAAAACTTCACTTCCATAGTCCATTTTCAAATCTTTTGTAAGATTGTTTAACTCACTATCTGTGAACTGAACATTTCCTACTGGACTAGTTGCATCTACTTTGATTAATGTAACTGTTGCAGTTGCATCAACTGTATCGTTATTCATAGTAATATTAACTCTAATAGAATAATTTGCATCTGTTGAGAAATTAGTACTTTGAGCTAAAGTAGCATTCCATAATTCTAAATTTGCTGATGCATTTGTTTGATTGTAAACAAGTGTCCATGTTACTGAGTCTGTTGAAGTATAATAAGTTGCATAAATTGCATTTGCATTATTAAATGTCGCATCAACAGTTATATCTGATGTTTGAAACGAATCAGAAGATGGTGCATCAATTGTAACTTGTGCTGACACGGTCATTGCACTAAGAACAATAAATAATCCCAAAATCAGGAAATTCGTAACTCTTTTCATATTCATAATCTTTCCACCCCATATGGTTATATTTATATTGTGTAAACTATGTATTTACTTGCTAAATGGACGCTGTTTTGTATATAAAGCTTTCTGAAGAATAATGGTTTATTCACTCTCTAACGGGAGTATATAACTTTTTTAAATAGATTATTTTCCTATCTTTGTTTTCTCAACTAAATACAAGTCTAAGAAGATAGTCATAATGGATAATATCAATGGACCTATTATAATTCCCAAGAACCCGAAGATTTCAATTCCTCCAAGAACTCCTAAAAGTACCACTGCAGGATGTATGTTTGCCCTGCTTCCAATAATGCTTGGCCTGATAAAATTGTCAATTGTACTTATGATAAACATACCATAAAATAGTAATCCTAATCCATTGAATGTTTCACCTGCTGCCAATTGGAATATTGCTGCCGGTAACCAAACTAATGCTGCACCTACAAATGGAAGTATTGCAACAATTACAGTAACCAAGCCCCATAAAATTGGAGAATTTATTCCGAAAATCCAGAATCCTAATGCGCCTACTGCTCCTTGAACGAATGCAGTTACAATCATCCCATAGATGGAGGCATAAATTACATTGCTAAATCTTTTTGCAAGTTCTTCTTTTTGTTTTGTCTTTAATGGAATATGCCTTCTTAATTTATCCACAATACTTTTACCTTCCATAAATAGGAAGTACATTAAAAATAACATAACAAACATACTAATTATTTTTTTTGGCAAGCTTACTAAGAATTCAGAAGTACCTCTTGCAATTCCCAAAGAAATTTTATTTAAATTATCTGTAATATATTTACTTATTTCTACATCTCCTCCAAGACGTTCAGATGTAGCAGCTTCAATGCTGGACAAATCCAAATCGCCAGTGCTATAAAAAAATTGGACTGATTCTGAGATCAACGCATTTGCAGCAAAAATTAAGGGAATAATAATGATAATAACTACTAGTAATGTAGTGAATAGCGAACTTAATTTTTTACTTTTGATTTTACTATTAATTTTTTTGTAAATTGGATAAAACACATAAGATAATAGTACTGCACCTACAATAGTGATAATATATGATTTAATTAAATAAATTGAAAGCAGTATAATCCCTAGAAAACTAGCTAGGAAGAAGTATTTTGAGTAGTGTTCAATGCTTTCCTTCGCCATGTATTTATAAACCTCTTAAATGCTTATAAATGTTGTTGTACAAAGTGTCTATTGGACGTTTTGCAATAGTAGGTAAGTTTATATTTTCAACAATATTTATTCAGATAAGATGGTTAATGAAAAAACAGTTATTGGATTCTATGAAGATGTAATTATCCATGGAAAGAAAATTAGGGCTAAAGTAGATTCTGGTGCAGGTGTTAGTAGTATTGATTATGACTTAGCTAAAAAGCTAAAAGTTGGCCCAATAATTGGTCAGGCCGCAGTTGTAAATACTTCTGGAAAAACATTTAGGCCAGTGATTATGCTTGAGGTTGAAATTGCTGGAAGAGTTATTGAAGCTAAATTTAATATTGCAGTCAGAGACAAATTAAGATATCCTGTTTTAATTGGAAAGAATATTTTGAGACAAGATTTCATTATAGATTCGAAGAAGAAACTTAAGAAATCGGATAAGGAAATTATTAAAAACACTTGTGAAACGCAAGAAATGGATTAAACTTAAAATGAAACTTTGTGTCATTAGTCTTGGTGGAGAAAGTAGCAAGTTGATTGCTAAGGAAGCAGAAAATTTCTTTGATTCAGTTACTGAAATCGGATTAAAAAATATTGAACTTTTACTTGGAGATAAGGGTCTTGTTGTAAAAGATCATGAAGGGGAGCTATCTGATTTTGATGCAATCTATGTAAGGGGCAGCCATAGATATATTTTATTACAGCGCGCACTAACAAGGGCATTATACAAAAAAGTTTATATGCCCATAAGACCGAATGCATTCACATTAGGACATAACAAACTGCTAGGCTCTTTAGAATTACAGCAAAAAGGAATTAACATTCCTACAAGCTATTTTGTGGCTAATGCTAAGCAGGCAAAAAAATTACTTGGAGAAATAAATTTCCCAATTATAATAAAAATTCCAGAAGGTACGCAAGGAAAAGGAGTTATGTTTGCAGATTCAGAAAGTTCTGCACGTTCTATGATAGATGCATTAGATGTTTTCAAACAACCATATATTATTCAAGAATACATTGAAACTGGCGAAGTAAAAAGTGAAGACATCAGGGTTATTGTTGCTGGTGGAAAAGTTGTTGGAGCAATGAAAAGGGTTTCACATTCAACAGATGTTAGGGCCAACATTCATGCAGACGGTAAGGGCGAAATTATGACCTTGAATCCAGAAACAGAAAAGATGTCTGTTAAGGCCGCAAGGGCATTAGGTGTAGATATAGCTGCAATAGATATTCTCCAAGGAAGGAAGGCTTCAGTTATAGAAGTTAACTTAAGTCCTGGCTTGAAAGGCATTATGAAGTACACTGGAAAAAATATTGCAAGGGAAGTCGCAAAGGCATTGTATGACAAGGCAGTTGAATTCAAAAAGAAAAAAGAATTGGGCGGAAATAAAAAAGTTGTTTCAGACGAAAATGGATTTGATGAACAGTACATAGAGTCACATATCGATAAGGGCTCATTATGTTTACCAAAATTTATTACAAAAGGTGTCGGTTTTGTTAATGGTGACGATTTAGTTGTCAAATTAAAAAAAGGCGAAATGAGAATTACCAAACACAACATTCGAAAAGAAGAAGAAGATTAATTCTAAACTAAACCTATATAAATGCTCAATCTGTAGTTAAACTTGGTGATAAGTTGGTATTAGAATCTTTAATTTCTCCACAAAGAGCAGAAAAGAAACCTTGGAATTTATTTTTTTTAGGTATGGCTTATGCAACATTAGGGGTTTTTCTATCACTTTGGGTTTTTGAAGAGCAAGCAACCATAGTTATGGTCCTTTTGACAGTAATTGCTGCCGTGCCATTGATGTATAATACATTGAGATATGAAGAAAAAAAAGACATTGAATTGAATGGCGAAATGACATTGTTGAAAGAGCATTCAAAAGCTTTAGCCGCATTTATGTTTTTATTTTTGGGAATGGCAATAGCTTTTTCTTTATTGTACTTAGTTTTGCCTGCTGAAACTGTAGGAAATTTATTCTCTTCACAGTCTCACACGATTAGTGAAATTAATGCTAAGGTTGTAACTGGGAATGAAGTTATTTCTGGAGCTGCTTATTCTGAAGGGTTATTATTAAGAATTTTTAGTAATAATGTGAAGGTGATGTTATTTTGTGTGTTCTTTAGTTTCTTTTATGGGGCAGGTGCAATATTTATTTTGGCATGGAATGCTAGTGTGATTGCAGCAGCAATAGGTAATTTTGTTAGGGTTCACCTTAGTTCATATGCTGCTCAATTTGGAATGGTTTCTTTTGCAAATTATCTTCAAATTTATGGTATTGGTTTGGCAAGGTACTTTATTCATGGTATCCCCGAGATTTTGTCCTATTTTATTGGTGGTCTTGCAGGCGGATTAATAGGTGTTGCAGTAATAAGGCATGATTTTTCAACCAAGGCTTTTGGAAAGGTTATGAGGGATGCAATAGACTTGCTTCTCATAGGTGTGGCCCTTCTAGTGGTTGCAGCCATAGTAGAAGTCTATATTACTCCTAATGTAGTTAGATTTTGATATATAGCAATTCTTTTAAAAGATAAATTAATGTTCGTTGTATGGATTGGGTACTATTATTCGTCTGTGTATTGACCATTTTACTTACTTATCATTCTATTAATTGGTTAATTTTTTTCCTTACAAAAGTTGGTCATGTTGTTAAGGATCAAAATAAAAAAAATAGGCCTTTAGTTCCAGTATCTGGAGGACTTGCAGTTTTAGTCAGTTTCTTGTTTGGAATTTTACTTTATGTTGGTGTAAATGTTTTTTATACAGGGGTTTTACCTTGGAATGTTGATGGAAATAATTTGACTTTAATTTTTGCTTCACTTATTGCCATAATTTGGGTTACACTTGTTGGATTTTTTGATGATGCATTTATTTATGGATCCCATGAAAAATCATTAGGACTTGGCCAATTACAAAAACCTCTTCTTACTTTATTGGGTGCAATTCCTTTAATGATTGTTTTGAGTGAAAGAACTTCATTTTTTATACCTTATTTGGGAGACATTTCTGTAGGTTGGATGTATCCTGTGATCTTGATTCCAATAGGTTTTGTTGGAGCTGCTAATATGGTAAACATGCTTGCAGGTTTTAATGGATTGGAGGCAGGGATGGGAGTTATTTATCTGTTCTCTTTAGGAATGTATGCTTATGTTCGTCAAAGCTTTGTAGCCGCTTTGATAGCTTTTATTGCACTTTCTGCCGTTTTGACTTTTTGGTATTTTAACAAAATACCTGCAAAAATATTTCCTGGAGATTCATTAACTTACTTTTTAGGTGGAACTCTCGCAACTGTTGCAATTGTTGGAGGGTTAGAGTTTCCAGCATTGATAATTTCTATTCCTTTTTTAGTTGAGTTTTTATTAAAATGGAGAAGTAATTTTTCTGCAGATACATTCGGTATTTGGATTAATGGCAAAATACTTTCTAAATATGAAAAGGTTTATTCTATCATGCATTTATTTACTAGAACTGGAAATTTTACAGAAAAACAAATAACTAATTATGTTATAGCGATACAGATTTTCTTTTCAATAGTAATCTGGTTAATTTAATTTCAAATCTTGGTCTTGAATATATTCTAAATTATTGTTAAGTGCTAAGTATGCTTTTTGAAGTTCTGAACCTAAGTCTGCTGCATGCTCAAACTTGGAAACTAAGTTTAATTTTACTATGGTATAAATTATTTCTAGGGGAGTTTTACCTAATATTCTTTTTTGGAGGACATTATCAGGAGTACAGTAACCAACTTCGATTGCATTTTCTTCCCTGTTAACTTTTATTAAGAAGTAACCTTTAGGGTCGCTGGAAAAATCTTTAGGGGAGTACTTTGCTTTAACTTCTTCTAGATCTCCAGATACGTTGATATCTTCAAAATACCCTTCTATCTTTCCACCTTTCATACACAGTTCATCTGTTATCTGCTTTTTAAATAGAATGGTAACAGTTAGTTATTTAAAGCAATCAGAGACACAACTATTAATGGATTTCAAAAGGTTAGGGGATAAATCTAAGCCCCTTTTAGATAATATATTTAATTTCATTAAAACTCATTCTTCTAAATTAGCATATACATTAGTAGGCTTAATCATTATTTTTGCAACTTACGTAAGAACTCTAAATCTTCCTTTTTTGAAAGATGCAACCACAGGAAAATATGTTTCATTGGCATTGGACCCATTTTTATTCCAGAGATATGGCCAATATTTAGCAGATAATGGATCTTTTTTGATACCTGATGTTTTAAGGTCTGCACCTATCGGGGCAGATGTTCCTGCCAATTTAATGCTGATTCCTTCAGTTAATGTTTTTATCTTAAAAATTATTAATCTATTTGGGAGTGCAGCAACATTTGATTTTGTGCACGTTATCCATCCAGTTATATTCTTCTTTTTGTCCATGATAGTTTTCTTTTTACTTGTTAGAAGACTTTTTGATAATTGGACTGCAGTTCTTGCTACAGCATTCTTATCTTTCATTCCTTCATTTTTGTATAGAACTACTGCAGGTTTTTCAGATAAAGAACCTATGGGTGTTTTCTTTATGTTTTTGGCATTTTACTTTTTTGTTATTTCTTGGCAAGCTACAAATGTTAAGTCATCTATTATGTTAGGACTTTTGTCTGGACTATCCACTGTATTACTTTGGTTGACATGGGGAGGAGTTAAATTTGTTTTCTTGATTTTCGGATTGTATATATTAGTAGAATACTTTTTGGGCAAGATTGAAAAAACAGATGTAGTATCTTACTCTTCGTGGTTTTTATTCACATTCTTAGCATTGACAGTAGTATTAAGAGAAAGTGTTAAGGGATTTTTAACTTCCATCACTACAGGGATAGCAGTTTTTGCATTCGCAGTAATTCTCATTGATTGGTTTTTCTTTGAAAAAAACCTTTGGAAAATTGGAACAAAAATTAAAAATATTGTTTCAGATAAACTTCCAGTATCTGTTTTAGTTTCAATATTATCTTTGATTGTGGCAATACTTTCTATAATCCTATTTATGGGGCCTAGCGCCTTAGCAGACATTTTTAACAGTATTTTGAATGGTTTATTGAATCTTATGCAGGTTGGCCGTGTTGCCCTGACAGTTGCAGAGCAGAGACAGCCTTTTGTAGTTGATTGGATTGCAGAATTCGGAGCTTTATTCTTTTGGACTTTTTTCCTAGGCTCAATATTCTTATTTTATGAAATGCTTAAACCCCTTAAGAAAAAGAGGACAATTCCTACAATACTATACTCATTATTTTTATTTGCATTTGTTTTTAGTAGATATTCTTCCGGTTCATTAAAATTAAATGGTACTTCTCCAGTTGCGAAATTTTTGTACATAGGTTCTTTAGTTTCGTTTGTAGTTTTAATTGCTATATTTTACTTAGTTGCTTATTACAAAAAATTAAAAATTCTTGATAAAATATCTAAAATAGATAAGAAATATACTTTTGTTTTTGTTTGGTTCTTATTAATGACTGTTGCTGCAAGAAGTGCAGTTAGATTAGTGTTTATTTTTAGCCCAATTATTTCAATAATCTCTGCACATTTAATTTGTTCAATATTCAAAAAAGGAATGCTATTAAAGAAAAATTATATGAAAATCTTAGCAGTACTATTTGTAATATGTTTGTTAGTTTTGCCTGTTAGTGGGACATTATTAACCTTTTCAAAACAAACTTACGAAAGATCAAAGTTTACTGGTCCAAGTTACAATGTCCAATGGCAATATGGGATGGACTGGGTTAGAAATAACACTCCTGAAGATGCAATATTCGCTCATTGGTGGGATTATGGTTATTGGGTACAAACTGGCGGAGAGAGAGCTACAGTTACTGATGGTGGCCATAATGTTGGATACTGGGATTATCTTATGGGAAGACACGTTCTTACTGCTCAAAATGAAACAGAGGCTTTAGAATTCTTGAATATGCACAACACTACTCATCTGCTTATGATTAATGACGAGATTGGAAAGTATTCTGCTTATTCAAGTATTGGGTCCGACGAAAATTATGATCGTTTGGGTTGGATATCTACATTCCAATTAGATGTTTCTAAGTCAACAGAAAGAAGGGAAGACACATTATTATTTTATCAGGGAGGATTTATGCTGGATGAAGATTTAATCTGGGAAGGAAAAGTATATCCTAAACAATCTGCAGGAATTGGGGCATTTTTAGTTCCAGTAGTTATTAATGAAGCAGGTGGTTCAATTGCGCAACCTAGTGCAGTAGTAGTTTATGGTAGTCAACAGGTTCAAGTTCCAGTAAAATGTGTTTATGTTGAAGGCAAGGAAATTAATTTCCCCGGAGAAGGAATTGGCGGATGTTTGAAAATAATTCCTAGAATTAATGGGAACCAACAAGAGCCTTTGGGGGCATTAATTTATGTTAGCAAGAAAATTAAGAGGACCCTCTTTTCAGATTTGTTTATGTTTGATAAAGAAAGTGATTATTTCAAATTAGCTTATAATGATGAAGATTCTTCTCCTATGGCGATTTACCAAGGTCGTTTGATAGGCCCTTTAAAAATTTGGGAAATAACTTACCCTGAAAATTTAAAGAATAAGCCTGAATACATTCAAACATTCTTGCCCGAAGAATTAGCTTCTGTAACTGGTTAAATGGCCATAAGGAATATATTTAAACCCCTTTTTACTTGTGGATTATATGATTGTTATTGTACTTGGAACTAGGGCAGAACTGATAAAGACGTTTCCTGTAATGTTAGAACTACAAAAAAAGAAAATTTCTTACAAGTTCATACATACTGGACAGCATAGCTTAGGAGATTTATGCGATAAATTTGGTGTAAATAAACCTGATTTAATTTTGTCTAAAGAACCCAAAACTAGCACTAAGTTTTATACAAAGGTTCCCAAAGCAATATTTTGGAATTCTTGGATGGTTTTAAAATTATGGAAAACATTGTTGAAAATTAAAGATTTAGATTATATTATGTATCATGGAGATACTATGACTACTGCAGCAATTGCAATTGCTTCTTCCAAATTATTTAATCCATTTAAGAAATATAAAAATGTTCATTTAGAGGCAGGTTTGAGGAGTGGAAGTTTGATGGAACCTTTCCCCGAAGAGATTTCTCGGAGAATTGCAGATCGGTTTTCAGATATTTTGTTGGCTGTTTCAGATAGGTCAGAAAATAATTTGAAAAAGTCTAAATTGTCTGGAGAAATAATCAAAGTAGGTAATACTGTCGTGGATTCTATAGAAATTGCACATAAATTAGCATTAAAGAGGAAACTAAAGCCTTTGTCTAAGAAAAAGTTTGCATTAATATCTATCCATAGGCATGAGAATATTAAGAATAAAGAAAGATTAGAAAATATTGTAGAAATTCTAAGCAAGGTTAATACACTTTCTTATTTTTCATTACATGATAACACTAAACTGAAATTAATGGATTTTGGATTGTATGATAAATTAAAAAGTAATCCTAATATTAAGATTGTAGATCCTATGGACTATGTAGAGTATTCGTTTCAAATGAAACATTGCGATTTTTTAATTACAGATGGCGGCTCCATACAAGAGGAAAGTTTAGTTTTCAAAAAACCTTGCGTGATATTAAGGAAATTTACAGAGAGGCAAGAAGGGATTGGTACAGGCATTAATTTTTTAACTAAGTTAGATGTTAATGAATCTGTGGAAATAATCAAACTTATTGAAAATGGAAAAATTAATGTTGGCAAATTTAAGAATCCTTATGGGCAGGCAGGCGTTAGTAAGGAGATTGTAAGGAGGTTAATGAAAAAATGATAAAAGTTAAATCTATATTTGGAGCACACCAAATTTATCAAGAGATCGTTAATTACCCTCCTAAGGGAGTGAAGTACTTGGGAGTTTCAAACCAAACAAAAAAAGGAGAATATTATCAGAATAAAAAATGGAAGGAATTTCTAAACAGAGTTTCTCAGTTTTTTAATCTCCCAAGAATGATATATGTTAGGCCAGGAGATTATGATCTGATTCATTCATCAAGAGGGATCATTCCTATGAATAGAACGCCTTGGGTAATGGACGTAGAACATTTTTATTCTTTTATGGGATTACATTCAAAGGCTGTAGAAAACAAGTTTATTAAAAAATTTATAGAATGGAGACTGGGGTCTAAATATTGTAAGGCTATACTATGTCATTGTGATGCAACCCTTCAAGGTTTTTTGAAGCATTTTGATTGTAAAAATTTTAAAGATAAACTCCGAGTAGTTTATCCATCTTCACACATAACCAAGATTACAAAAGAGAAACATGAAAAAATTAGAATTTTATGTATTTTAAGTTTGTTTAAGCAAAAAGGGGGGGTCCAAGTACTCGAAGCATTTTCTAGAATAGAAAAAAAATATAAAAATGTTGAATTGTGGATGCGTTCAGATGTTCCCCAAGAAATAAAAGATAAATTTAATTCTAAAAATATAATCTACACTGGTTATTCCGATAATATTATTCCTCGTGAAGAATTGATTAAAACAGTTTATTCTAAATGTGATATTTTTCTTTATCCTACATTGTGCGATAGTTTTGGATATAATTTAGTTGATGCGATGGTTGCAGGTATGCCTACAATAGGGACAAATTTGTTTGCAGTTCCTGAAGTAGTTGTTCATGGTAAGACTGGAATGATAGTTGATATTCCTGGATACAACTTACATGAAAATTACATCCAAGAACATCCTATAGCTAAATTAACTGGAAAAAGTAATGAAACATTTATAAATAATTTAGAAGAAGCAATGGAAAAATTAGTGTCTGATAGATCTTTGATTAAAAAAATGGCAAAAGCTAATTTTGAAAGAATTAATTCAGGAGAATTTTCCATTGAATCTAGGAACAACAATATGCTTGAAGCTTATAATTTATGTTTAAAATGAATATAGAATTACTTAATGGGAATAATGGCTCGTTGTTACAGGGTTTTTTAAATAAAAACAAAAACAAGCAAGTTTCACATGCATTACAATTTAGAGATGCCATTGAAGCATCATATCCTAATTGTAAATCATTTTATTTTTTAGTTTTTGAAGGGAAATGTGTCGTAGGCCTTTTGCCTTTTGTTTTTATCAGGAGTAAACTCTTTGGCAATAGGCTTATTTCTTCTCCTTTTTTGGATGTAGGGGGTTTTTTAGGAAAATTCGACAATAAGTGTATAGATGGGGCAATTTCCCACGTTATAGAATTGGAAAAATTAAAATTTGTAGAAGTTAGGATGAACAAATTTATGCATGGCTTTGAGAATTCTAAGAAAATACTTCAAAAATCAAAATTTACAGATAATCCCGAAAAACATCAATTAATCATAGATCTAACATCTGAAGAAGATATGTGGAAAAGATTCCACAAACATACAAGGAATGACTATAGGATGTCTGAAAAATCAGGATTAGTTCTTTCGAAAATAGATTCTTCTAAAAAATTAAATCAATTTTACAAACTTTATGTTAGACAGATGAAATCTTTTGGATCCCCACAACATTCCAAAAAATATTTTAAAAATTTATTTGAATTTGGAAAAGATTCAATCTTTAGTGGTTTTAATTGCTATAAAGATAATACTCTTGCAGGTTCAATAATAATCCTTCATTATGGCGAAATTGGTTATGTGGCATTTAATGTGTCTAATCCTAATTTTAGAGATTGCAGACCTAACGACTTTCTTTATTGGAATGCTATTAAGGGGTGTATAAAAAACAAACTAACTAAGTTAGATCTTGGACAGGTAGAACCAAATTTAAAATTTGGAACTAGGGCCAGAGGATTATACAAATTTAAAATGAAATGGTTGGGGGAAACTTATGAAAGAAATTATTTCAGATACAATCCTCAAGGGGCGATAGAAATTTCTGGAAAATCAAAACTTAAAAGATTAAGGAGTATTTGGAAACTGTTACCATTATGGGTAATAAAACTCATAGGTCCTAAAATTTGTTCCGAATTGGGAATTTAATTTTCAAGGATATGGGTTGAATATCTACCCATACTATTTATTGGAGATATATCTGAAAAGTAATGATTATCCTTAAGCTCTCCTTCTAATAGATATTCATTGATATTAGAATCTATTTCGTTAGGTAACTCCAATTCTAAAATTTTTCCTCTTTTTGTTAAACTGCTATTATTTAATAAAAATTTCATAAACTCTTCATTTATACTTAACCTACTTTTCATCCAAGAATTTAGATGCCAAGATAGATAATCTTCCCGCCACACATCCAACGTCTAAAACAGATGCATCTTTTAGATGCTCCTTTATGAAATGGATAATTGTAGAATGGATACCTTTAAAGCTAGTGTTAAATGTTTCATCATAGATCACTTCGTATATATCTTGGATGTTTTCTTTTTTTGCAAATTCTTTGTTATGGATGTCTATTTTAATCCCTTGTATTTTTTCTAGGAAATAATGAGTACCACATCATGCTTGAAAACTCTATTATATTTTTTGCATAAGTTGTAGGGATCATAAGAAAAGACCATAAAAAATCTTTACTAGTTCTTAAATTGAAAAGATATGTTGCAATAATTGAGACTAAAATTAATGCTGTACCTATTATTTTAGTGAAAGGCAGTAGTATGAATGGTCCTAATATAATTACAATTTTTTTGGATAAATGTATTATCTCTCCAAGTTTAACTTTGCCCCTAGGCATTGCAGCTATACCTTCTCCGGACCACTTATACCTTCTAAAAAATTCATCTAGATCTTCAGGTTGGGCAGAATAAAGTAATATGCTTGGGTCCAAATATGCCTTAAATTTATTTTTGAAAAATCTTTCAGTGATGTCTCTATCATCATAGTAGAGTATCTTGTCATCATATCCTCCAATTTTTTCAAATGCCTTTTTTGTGAAAATAAATAAACTAAACACATTTCTTTTTGAAATTATTTTTGCCCCTATGTTTCTTGCAATTTTCCTATTATTACTTGCCATTAGTGCAATAGTTTTAGATAAGAAATTATTGTATGTGTCTCTTTTGGGATGGATAATGCCTTGGATTTTATGATTTTTAAAATTTTTATCAACTCTTTCTAGAAAATTATCGCTTGTTCTTGCATCAGCATCTAAAAAAACTAAAATTTCTCCATTGGCAATACCTGCACCTTTGTTTCTTGCATATGCCCCCGAATGCCCAGTTTTGCTACTAATAATTTTGATTCTTTTATCTCTACGAATATACTCTTTAGCGATTTCTTCTGTTTTATCTGTAGAGCCATCATTGGAAACAATAATTTCCATAGATTTAAAATTTTGTTTTAGAACACAGTCTAATGTTTTTTTTATTTCTGCTTCTTCATTGTGTGCAGGTATAATCACAGAAATTCTTGGTTTTTTCATAAATGTTTTGAATAAAGTTGATTTAAAAGTATTTCTGAAGGTAAAAATTTAAATAGCCAAAAATTCGATTTATAGGTAGATAGTGTTGAAAATGGCAGAAAAATTATTATTAATCAATCCTCCCAGCCCCTTTTTAGCAGATGAAAAAGTATTTCCTTCCCTAGGCATGGGATATGTACTCTCTGCTTTGGAAAAAATAGGCCATAATGTGGATTATATTGATATGGCTGGTAAGAGTGAAGGGGACATTAATTCTCAATTAGATGGTATCGGAAGATATCATACTGTAGGCCTCACAGCAACATCTCCTCAATTTTCTAATGCTTATAATATATTAGAAAGAATAAAATCTAATGATTCCTCCCAAAGAGTTGTAATAGGTGGGAGTCATGCAGCAATGGTTTCTGCTCTTAGAAGAAAAAAACTTTCTGAAGGGATGCTTGAAATGAATCTGTATGGTTACGACCCCAATTTTGCACCTTTGGAAAGGTTTGATGCTGTTGTGGATGGAGAGGCTGAAGCAAATCCTCAAATGATTTTAGATGGAAAAGGGTGGGTAACTACTGGAATCAATAGTCAAATGGATTCAACACCTTTTCCTGATAGAGAGGTTTTAGGACTTGAAAATTATGCTTACAGTATAGATGGGCAAAATGCTACAAGTATAATAACCCAAAGAGGCTGTCCTTTCAAATGCTTATTCTGTTCTGGAAGGGATAGTGATATGTATCGAAACGTTAGATTTGGTGGTTCTTTTAGAGGATATTCTCCTGGAAAACTTCTTGATGAAATGGATTCGATAAATGAAAGATGGGGAATCTCTGCATTTATGATTTACGATGATGAATTTAATCTTTTACCTGATAGGACTCTTGAAATTTGTGAAGCTCTTGAAGAGAGAGATTACACATTAAGAGGTTTTGTAAAATCTGAGTTATGGGTTAAAAGACCAGATGTAGCCGAAGCAATGAAAAAAGCAGGGTTTGTAGAGTTGTTGACTGGTGTTGAAAGTGGTAGTGAAAGAATTCTTAAAGATTGGGTTAGAAAGAACACTACCCCAAAAATAAATCTCGAAGCTAGAAATCTTGCAAAAGATTTAGGGATAAGATTTAAGGCTTTGACAATGGTGGGACATCCCGACGAAACTGAAGAAGATGCAATGAAAACACTTGAGTGGATTTTAGAAGCAAAACCTGACGATTTCGATGTCACAATCCATCAACCTTATCCTGGATCACCAATTTATAATGGTATGAAACCCACAGAAGATATGCCTGGTTTTGAATTCTCTTTTGAAGATGTTTTATTTTTCAATAAAATAGATTATAGTCAGGAAACTGCTTTTTACAAAGGGGTTCCAGGCGAGTATGAAGCTTTTATTAGAACAAGAGAGTTAAGTCCAGAAGACTTTGTAAGGCTTAGGGATAAGATAGATAATGTTGCTAGAAAAGAGTTAGGATTAGAGACTATTACTAGGAAACAACATGAACATACTATGGGGCAAGGTAGTATCACAACAAAAAAATAATTTTTTATTCTTTGTTTATTTCTTTGTCAGGTCTACAAAGGTATTTATTTGGATAATCTAATTTTTTATCTTTTAATGTAAGAAATATTATGCCTATTCTCCCAATGAGATTACCGAATCTATCTGAAATTATATAGTTCCTATTAATTATTTTTCATAAAAAGTGATGTCTATTTTGGAGGGAATATTTTAACCTTTTATGGATAATATCAAAACTAATCGAATGTTTTGTAATGTTCTGGGCAGCTCCAACTTGTAAACCCTATGTAATGCGGTACGATCATCTTTATAATTGCCTTGTCTTTACAAACTCTAGAAATTCCATTCATAACTCTACAAGTATCTGGAAGGTGTTCTATTATATTTTCAGCATAAGCCATGTCAAATTGAGTAGCTTCTATTGGCCAGGGTGTTTTTCTTAAATCCCATATTAAATCTGCTTTCGTAGCAGGCATGATATCTATGATAAATTCATTAGTTCTATCATGATCTTCAGAATTTCCAAATCCAAGATTAAGAATCCTTTTTTAAGTCTTTATTTTTTTACAGTTTTCTTCATTTTGTTCTATTTTAGTTTTAGAGTTAAATTTAAAAGTATTTCTTTACATTTGAGATATATGACCTTCATACTCAGGGTAGATTTAGAGTCCCAAAAGGGAATTTCTAAGGGTTTGCCACAACTACTAGATCTTTTAGAGAAATATGGTGTAAAAGCTAGTTTTTACATTGCTATGGGGGGAGAATCAAATATTTTTGAAATTTTAAAATATAGGGGTAGTGTTCCTGGGGCAGGTGAAAGATCCATACGAATATTTAGTTTTTTAGATAAATTAAGGATGGCAATTTATCCAATTGATTTTGTTAAAAAAAATCTTCTTTTAATTAAAAGAATAATTGATGAAGGTCATGAGTTAGGAATACATGGTTGGAAGCATAGAAGGTGGACAAGGGGATTAGAAAGGATAGACATTGATAATGATATAAAACTTGCAATTGAAAAATATGGTTTTATGTTCGGAAGACAACCCAATTCTTTTTGTTCTCCTGCATTTAGAACGAATTGCAAAGTAGTAGACGTCTTAAACGCGAGAGGAATAAGGATAGTTAGTGATTATCCTGGAAAAAAATCATCTATAGTTAAAAATACTCATATTGTCAATGTACCAATTACAATTAAAGGTGAGAAGAATACACCTATAATCGAAAACATGGTCACTAAAGGATTTAATGATGATGAAATTTTCGAGTATATAGTTAAAAAAATAAATAAAAAAAATATTTCTTCAATGTATGTTCATGGAATGTATGAGTGCATAGAAAAAATTGATTTATTGGACAGGTTATTTTCTTATCTGAAAAAATCAAAAATCAAAACCCAAACTATTAGGCAGGTAGCAAATGAAAATACTTCAAATAACTAGTAGTTTTTACCCAATACTCGGCGGACAGGAAAAAGTTGTATTTGAAACGTCCAAATGTTTGGTTGAAATGGGTCACGAAATTACAATCCTTACTACGGATTTATTCTGTGAAGGAAAAAAGCTACCTTTAGAGGAATCTATTGAAGGTATAAGAATAATTAGAATGAAAAATAAACTATCTCTGAAGGGATATGGCTATTCTCCAGATGCGGTTAAATGGTTGAAGAAAAATTGGAAAAAATATGACATAGTTCACTCTCACGGTTATAATCGTTTTTTGAGTGAATATGCATTACGTTATCTGAGAAATAAAGTCCCTACGGTTTTCTCTGCACATGGTTTTATCCATACCAAAAAAAACTATTTGTTTAAAATTTTACATGATATTACCTTGGGAAAATTTGTAAGGTATGCTGATAAATGTACTGCCTTAACCAAATTAGATTATAATGAATATTCCAAATTAGGTGTTCAAAAAGAAAATGTAATAGATCTGCCTAATGGGGTAGATGTAGAAAAATATGATCACCCTGATAAAAAATATGTCGCCTCTCTGAAGAAGAAATTTAAACTAATCGGAAAAACATTATTATATACTGGAAGGATACATAAAAGTAAGGGCCTAAATCATGTTATCGAAGCTATTGAAGATTTAGATTGTAAGTTTCTCCTAGTTGGTCAAGATGCAGGTTACAAGGATGAATTGATTAGAGTCTCAAAAAAATTGGGAATAGAAGACAGAGTTGTTTTTGCAGGATGCTTACCTGATGATGAATTTATTGCATCATATTATGCTTCGGATATTTTTATTTTATTTTCTGAATGGGAGGGTTTTGGAATAGTTGCCATTGAGGCAATGGCTGCAGGAAAACCACTCATTGTAAGCGATAGAGGGTCCTTGCCTTTTGTGGTTAAAGATGGGAAGACAGGTTTTGTTGTTCCTTTTGAAAATAAAAAATTACTGAAAGAAAAAATTAAATTGTTATTGTCTAATCCAAAAATTAGAAAAACTATCGGGGATGATGGCAAAAATGAATCTAAAAAATACTCTTGGAAACAGATTGTGCATAATTTAGAAAAAGTTTATAAAACTATTTTAAACAAGGCAGAAAGATTTTAAAAGAAAAGGGCGATTATTTAACTATGGACTTTAAAGAAACAAGAAAAATAGGTCGAGATATTTCTGAATGGGTAACTTATAATGGATTCAATTTGTGGCATTTAGCTGAAGCCGGAATATATAACACTATGTTAAAAGATAAAGTTGAATTTAGTATTGTTGATAAACAAAAACATAAGGCAATGAGATTTTTTATAAATGTTCAAAATAAAAAAAGGGAATCTGAAAAACTACTAATCCCTAAAACAAATAATGATGTGCTCGCCGTTGTACAAGGCACATCTCAAGTTAAAACAATTTTACCTTTATTAAAAGGGAAATTTACCTACAAAATAATAAGGTACGACAGTCCTTCAGATGATTCTTCAAAAAAAACATTAGAATCCCTAGGAGAAGAATATGTTAATTTAGAGAGTTATATGAATGATGAGGCTAAAAAACGCATAAAAAAAGGAGAAGCTTGGATGAATGAATCTTGGAAAAAAATAAATTCCGATCCTAAACTTAAGGTTGTGTTGGGCAACAATTATGAAAAGGTATTGGATATACTTGAATATTGTTTTAAGACACGGAGAAGATTTTTAGAGATCATCAGATATATTGAGCTTTATAATGAGGTGTTTATTCAAGAAAAAATTAAATTAGTTTTTGTCTCTGACGATGTCAATGTAGTTGGAAGATTGGCCTGTATGATTGCAAAAAAACAAGGAATTCCTAGTTTAGACATTCAACATGGTCAATTGCAAGGTAATCCTACAGGAGAAATAACTGCAGATAAGATGATAGTTAATGGTAAGGGTGATAAAAAACACCTCATACTTCATGGTGCGAACCCTGATCAATTAATTGTTACTGGTCAACCTAGATTCGATGCCGTTGTAGATAAGCTAAAACTGTCTAAAAAGGAAATTTGTGATAAATATGGGCTTGACCCTTCTAAAAAGATAATAGTTTATTCTTATCAAAAGCCAGTTCCAGAAGAAAATATTGTTGTAAGTGCTAAAAAATGTTTTTTAGACAATTTCTCAAAAATAAAAAACAGTTCAGATTTACAATTTGTCGTGACTATGAGATTAGATACCCCCATACCATCAGATTTACAAAGGGACGAAATTAAACTATTGCCCGGTGCAGATATACAAGAATTAGCAGTTTGTTCAGAAATTCTTTTGACAGCATACTCTACTGCGGCAGTGGAATACGTTTTAATGGGTAAACCAGTTATGGCCATAAATCTTGGGGCAGGAGAAGAGGAGTATATAGACTATACTAAATTGGGAGTGGGATTTAAGATTGTCAATGAAGCTGAATTCTTACCTTCCATCGAAAGGGCGTTGTTTAATGTCGATTTTGTTAAAAAATTCAAACAATCTCGTTCAGAATTCATCACAGATTTTAATTATAAGCTGGATGGGAATGCTAAAACTAGGTGTTTAAAAGTTATTTCAAATATGATAAAATAATCTTTTTATCTTAAAGTACGGTACTTCTTAGAAAATTTAGAAAGATTTATAAAATGAAGGGCCTGCTGTACGGTATGACTTCAAATCTATCCGTGATAGCCTTAATCCCTGCAAGAGGCGGCTCAAAAGGAATAAAAAATAAAAATCTTAAAAATCTTAATGGTAAACCCTTATTAGCCTACTCTATTGAAGCTGCTAAAAATTCCAAAATTATTGAAAAAGTATTTGTTTCAACAGACGATGAAGAAATAGCCGAAGTTGCATTAAAATATGGTGCCGACGTTGTTCCTCAGGAAGGCGTGGAAGGTGAAGAAAATGTCAATATTCCTTATGATTTATCTAAAGATTCTTATCTTAAATCAGGACTTAATGAAATAAGGAAAAAAAGGTTTGAACCCGAACACATAATATTTATTCAATGCACATCCCCATTAACAAGTTCTGAAGATCTTACAAATGCGTATGGTTTATTCTTATCTGAAAAATTAGATTCTCTTGCATCTGTTACATCTGGAAGAGGTGGTTTCAAATGTGGAGGATTTATGTGGGACCAAAATGGTCCTTTATTTGATCCAAAATCTAGGAAAAAAAGGCAGGATCTTCCAGAGTTATATTTAGAAAATGGGGCATTCTGGATTTTTTCAGCCGAAGGACTTTCTAAACAGGAGAATAGATTACATGGTAAAATGGGCATGTATCTTATGCCTACTATCAGAAGTTTTGAAATTGATGAGCCTGAAGATTTTGAAATTGTTACTCATTTAATGAATTATGGTCATAAGAAAGAAAATTATGAAATATCTAAGAACAAATCAAGGGGGACGAGTTGATTGTATATTATTGGATATAAACTCTTAACTCTAAATATAAAATGCCAAAAGAAGGATTTTCAAGTATAACTATAACGGAAGAAGTAGATGATAGAATCTCTGAATTTTTAGAGAGCAATAAGGGAGTTTTGAACAATAAATCTCAGGCGATTGGACAAGCTTGGCAAGTTTATGAAGGCTTGTTCAACAAATATAAAAATCCTAGGCCAGTTAAAATAGGAAATAATCTGATAGGCCATAACCATCCTGTATTTTTTATTGCAGAAATAGGTATAAATCATAATGGTGATATGAAGATTGCTAAAAAATTAATTGATATTGCTGTAGAAAAAGGGTGTGATGCAGTTAAATTTCAAAAAAGAGTTCCAGACTTAGTAGTACCTGAACATTATAAAAATAAACTAAGAGAAACACCTTGGGGAGAAATAACTTATTTAGATTACAAGAAAAAGATTGAGTTTGAAGAAGAAGAGTTTAAAGAAATAGATCGTTATTGTAGAGAAAAAGGCATTATGTGGTTTGTTTCTGTGTGGGATATTCCAAGTATAGCATTTATGGATAAATTTGATACGCCCTGTTTTAAGGTTCCTTCTGCATCACTTACGGATGGAAAATTATTAGAAGCTCTTAGAAAGACAGGAAAGCCCATAATAATTTCAACTGGAATGAGTTCATTAGAAGAAACTGAAAGAGCTATAAGAATTCTTGGAGAAGAAAACATTATCTTGATGCAATGTACTTCTGTATATCCCTGTACAGATGAAGACTTAGATATCAATGTTATCAAATCATTTAGGAAAAAATTTAACTGTCCTGTAGGCTATAGTGGCCATGAGCCAGGGTACTTAGATGGTGTTGTTGCTTGTGCAATAGGTGCTTGTATCGTTGAAAAGCACATCACTTTAGACCATTCTATGTGGGGTACGGATCAAGCGGCAAGTTTGGATCCCGATGAATTGGGCGAATGTTGCAAATCTTGCAAAAGAACACCTGTTATGTTGGGAAGTAATGAAAAAAGATTTCATGAGTCTGAAAGATCTACAATGGATAAATTAAGAAAGTTCTATAAGTGATTATTTTATCACTTTTAGTTCAAACTTAACTTCATAAGCAGGAAATAAATTTCTTAAAAATGTTTCTTCATAGAAGAGACATAATTTTTTGTTTAAATTTAAGAAGGGCTCTACTATATAGTTCCACGGAAGATACCACTTTTTCAAAAAAATCAATTTTCTTTTAATTACTTTAAAATTGACTGGATTTTGCGTAGATAACATACTTTCCTTAGTTTGTTCGAAATCTGTGAAACTATCATATCTAAAAAATCTTCTGTGAAATTCAAAAAATGCAGATTTTCCAGAAAAATATGGGACTTTTATAGTAATTTTTGCATTTGGAGCACACACTCTATATATCTCTTCAATTACAAATTCAAACTTTCTTACATGTTCAAGGACATGAGCAGTATAGATTTCTTTCACAGAATTGTCTTTAAAAGGAATTCCCGAATCCACATCTACAATTTTATCGACGCCAGGATAATTAAATAGGTCGATACCATAGAACCCTTTCTTTTTGTTTGGTCCGCACCCTATTTCTAATTTCATAGATTTAATGTCATGATACCTATTTAAATCTCTTTTGAAAACTGTTATAAATAGCAATTTTAGTGTTATTCTGGGTGTTTTAGATGGAAAAAATATTGTTTGTTTGCGGTTCACCACCTCATCCTACTCATAAATTATTTGCAGAAAGTATGGGTGCAGATTTCTATTACTGTGGTTCTGGTGGAGTGAAAGAGGTTTTGAATAAATTGTTCAAAATGCCACGGGGTTATGACATTTATTTTACTGAAGGTTTGTTTACTTTAGCAATATTATCTAGAATTTTTGGAAAAATAAAAAAATCTGCAAAAATTATAAATCTTTTTTCAGATCCAAGGCTGCATCAAATAGTCTATAATGGGAAGTTTAATACATCTTCATTAAAACTAGAAAAGTATAATTTTTTCAAAAAGTTTTTGATTAAGAAATTTATTCGCAAAGTGGATGGTGCAATTTGTGTGGGCAAATATGAAAAAAGTCTTTTAGAAACCATTGAAAGAAATATGCCTTCGAGAGTTGTTTATCCTTTAGTCGATAGAAAGATTTTTTTCAATGAAAATGTTAATTTAAAAAATAACAATATTTTATTTATAGGTAATGGACCAGATTATAATTATAAGGGTGTAGATTATCTACTAAATATTTTTGAAGAAATTAAATCTGCAATTCCTAATTCTGAACTTTTCATTATTGGTGGTGGTTGGAAAGACTACGAAAGTAAAATAGTTCATAAAGAAGGTGTTAACTTCTTAGGTAAGAAAAATGCCAAAGAAATTATTGATTATATGCATAATTCTTCATTATACTGTCATTTTGGAAGGGGCGAAGCTTTTGGCGTTGTTGTTTTGGAGGCCATGGCTGCAGGTTTGCCAGTTTTTTTGTCTAATGAAACTGGAGCTAAAGAGGTAGTTTCAAAGGCGAATAAAAAGTTCATTGCTAATATGGCTAACTTTTCAGACAACGTTGATTTTATAGTGAATTATTTAAGTAAAACTAGCTCTGAAAAAATTAAAATTTCTAAAAAATTTAAATCTACTGCTGAATCTTATGGAAAAAAGGATCTTATCAAACTTTTTAAATCACAATTTGATTTATTGGTACAAGAGGTGCATTCGAATGAAAAAAAATAATCCTAAAATTTCAGTTGTAATTCCTGCACATAATGAAGAGGAGTTAATTGGAAGGGCAATAGATAGTGTTCTTGCGAATAAATATTCTAACAAAGAAATAATAGTTGTGAATGATGGGTCCACTGATAAAACTCCTGAAATTGTTAAAAGTTATATGGAATTAAATAATTCAATTAAATTGATTAATTTCGAAGAAGGACATTCTGCAGCATTTGCAAGGAATAAGGGGACTGAAAAAGTTAAGGGAGATATAATTATTTTTTTGGATGCTGATACTATAATTAATGATATTTTCTTAGAAGAAATTGCTAAATTTAAGGATGTTGCCCAGGGATTCATAACTCTTAATTTTCCATTAAGAACTACATGGGTGAACAAAATTCTTTCAGGGATGGTAGGCCCTTCAATAAAAAGAAACTTAGATGATGGTACGGTTTATGATGGAGAAAGTTCTTCTGAAGCAGGAGATATGTTTTTTGCAATTACTAAGAAGGCCTTTGACGATATTAAGGGATATGGTGAAGATAAATTTTATTTTGAAGATGATTATTTTGCAAGGAAGTTCTATAAAAAAGGATACAAATCTGTTTTTGTGAAAAATGCAGAGCAATATTTTGAATTGCCTTCTACATTAACTGAATTTTTTAGACAATGTAAGTGGATTGCTAAAGGTACTAACACCATTAATGAATATCAAGATAGGATGAGGAAGAAAACGATTTGGTTTTCGAAATTGGTGTTTATTTTATCTCCATTGTTGTTAATGTTTAACCCTACTCTAATGTTATATTGGTTTTTAACAACATTATTGGTTACTTATTTAAGCTTAGTTAAGAGAAATAAAAAACCTTTTTTATCTCTTTTAGTAGTCCCGTTTGTATATCTGAAGACTTTATTGGTAGTTTATAATCTTTTAAAAAATTAGTTCTTTTTTAATATCTTTAAAACTTTTAAATCTGTTTTGGTTAAGCCTTTAATTAATAGGAGTGCCGTAAAGTAAACTATTATTCCCAAAACTATATTGATTATTAGAATATTTATTGGTAAAAGAAGAATAACGAAAGACATAGTTAGGCTTGAAATTAATGCTTTAATTCCAAAAGTGTATTCTAATTTTAAATCGAAATTCTTTCTTGTCTCTTTAATCAACATTAGTAGCAAGAATCCCCAACTTATACTTGTAGATATGCCCGCTCCAACAATACCTTGGCTCGGACCATGAGCAATGGTGAAGTTTTTGATTAACACATAATTTAACGTAATGTTGATAACAAGTGCAGTAATTATATGTTTTACAATGAGGTTAATTTTTTCTTTAGCTTGAAATAAGCTAGTATAGAATACAATCTTAGGGGAAATGATTATCAGGGAAGACAAGGCATAAAGTGACATTACTGCTGGAAGATATACTGGACCATACACTGCATTAATTATGTCTTTTGAAAGAATGATAACTCCAAAGATTGCAGGAAAAGTTAACATAGTTAGGTAACGAGTAACTTCCTTGAAGGTTTTGTTAGTTTGATTTTTATTTAGTTGTGTGAATACAGGTAGTAAAATGTTAGAGATTGAAAATAATGCTGCAATGGTTAAAACTAAGCTTAGTGCTGCGCGATAATAGCCAATAAATGTAGTATCTACATATCTCCCTAACATTAATGTGTCAATAGATCCAAATAAAACTAAAGATACTGCCGTTAAACTCATGAATTTGAGATAGTTTAAAATTTTCGATTTATTTATAGGAATACTTTTACCAAAGTAGAGTCCAACATTTTTCCTTCCTAAAATTGCCATTGAAACTAGAAGAGAAATGAATATTGAAACTGCTAATGCTAAAAATATCGCAGATATCACTTGCTCTTGAGGGATAAATAATATCACTAGATAAGCAAGCACTATCTTACTTAGTTGTAGAATAGATTCTACTATGGATATTTTTTTAATATCCCTTAAGGCATAAAATAGGTTCAAGAAAAGGTCCTTACTAGAAATTGCCAAGATGTAAACTGTTGCAACTATGAGTGGCCAATAACTTTCAGGTTTATTAAAAAAGCTAAATGATAATGGCTTTGCAATTAAAATTAAGAAGAGAATGACTATTAATGTAATGACTCCTTTTAGTTTGAATAAATATTTGAAGTATGATCTTGCTTGATCTGTTTTGTTTTTGCCAATTGCTTCTGAAATGTATCTGAGTGCAGTTCCATTAATTCCAAAATCTGTAAAGATTATTGCAATTAAAACAATTGAAAGAACTAAATTATACAACCCAAATAGTTCGGGAAGTAATAATCTTGCCAAAAGCAATGTAAAGATTAAGCCTCCAAATTTACCAATTAAAGTGGATAAGAAATTAAATAGGGAGTTTTTCAATATGGTTTGAGGAATGTTCTCTTTTTTCATTTGTTTTAGATTTATTTAAGCAATTTTTCAATCATTGCAGCAAAAGCAGGCCTTGTGATGAATACACCTATGGTTACTCCTGCAATAGTGGTTAATGCGAATCCTTTGATTAATCCTGCACCTGCAAACATCAAAGGGAACATTGCAACTACCGTTGTTACATATGCACTAAATATAATGAAGAAAGCTCTCTTAATTTTTTCTTTCCAATTTAAACTAAATTCTCTTTTCTTTAAAACTTCGTCAGTGATAATAATCTGATCATCAATACCTGTACCTACTGCAGCTATAATTCCTGCAATTGCTGCTAAGTCTAAATTCCATCTTGCTAATGCTGCGAATCCAAGAATAATAATCACTTCCGATACACTAGTAATAATCATAGGAAGTACGACCTTTAGTTTTCTATATCTTAGGAAAATTACTAAACCTACAACTAGTATTGCAAGTGCTCCTGCGGAGAATGCGTTTTTGATAAATTCTTTACCCATTGCTGGACTAATTGTGTCCATCTTTACAATTTCTAATTTCAAGGGTAATGAACCTGTGATTAGGATAGTTTGTAAGTTGTTCATGTTCGAAACTGCATCTAAATATGCTAGGTCTTCTGTTGTTCCATAACCTGGACCCGAAATTGAAATTTGGGTTGCCTCTTGGCCTTGTAAATCTGAAGAAATTAATAATGTGTCTACAAGTTTACCGTCTAAGTATAAGTCTAAAGGCTTTTCTAAATAGTCACCGTTTGCAGATTGATTTACTTCTAATTTACCAGTTATATCTGCATGCCTTTTAGCTGCTTCTGAAGATAATGAAATTGAAAATCTAAAGTTACATGCTGCTTGTTCAGGGCCAATTGTTGAACATGATTCAATAATTGCACATGATCCGTCATCTCTACATACATAAGGGACATCTCTTTTACCGCCTTCGAATACAACGTCTTCTCCAATTTTAGCTTCGAATACACCTTGTTTAGATATTAAGTCTCTTACTTCTTCCCTAGTAGCTCCAGCTATTTCAATTAAAATGAAGTTTTGACCATCTAAGTCTTTTGCAGGCCTAATCTTAATATCTGCAAGACCATACACATTTAGACGTTTGTTCATAACGTCAATGATGTTAGTAATGTCTGATGAAGAAATTTCTTCTTCTGATTGAGGTTCAAGAAGAACTCTTGTTCCTCCCTGAAGTTCAAGACCCTTTTCAATGTTTGAAGTTTTTGCTGCTTGAACAGAAATTCCTGTATTTCCAGAACTTAAAAATGCATATTCTTCTTTGTCTGTTTTGATTACTACTTTGTTTTTTGGAATTAATGTCGCCTTCAATTTATTAAAATTTTCAGGAGATTCTACTTGTTCCCCGTTAATTGAGATTAATTTTGAGTTAGGTTGAATGTCTACAAAATCTTCTGTTGCAATGATGGTTAAGTTACTGTCCACTGAGAATCCTATCGAAGAAGTTACTTCATAAGAAATGATTCCATTTGATGTTTCGAGTATAATTTCTTTTGGTTGAGGTTCAAGTTTTTCAATTTCAGTTTTATAATCTGTTAAGTCTTTAATTTTTACTCCATTGATTTCTACTATTTTTTCACCAGTTACCATTCCAACTTCTAATGCAGGAGATATAGAATCAATTTGTTTTATTTCAACTCCGCTTGCTAAAGGTGAAGGATCTATCATTAATAGTGAGATAAATAGGAAGAAAATTAAAATTAATACTCTGGGTCCGAATAATTTAGCCATTATTTTCCACCTTCCTTTTTAGCGTATAATGATAACATTGGAGCGTTCAACATGTAAGTAAGAATCACATCTATTAGTAATCCTATTATTATGATTGCAAACATTTGTTTTAGGACCAAGGAAGTAGAAACTAAGTATGCAGCACCTAATGCTGAAATGGTCGTAATTGTCATGGTAAGTCCAGTTTTCATTGAACTAAGAACTCCCTCCCAAATGGTTCCTTCTCTATTTTTTAGAACCCTTGTTGTTAATAGTACGTCTGTGTCAATTGAATAACCTACCAATAAAAGTAATGCCGCTATTCCTGCCGAAGATAATTTCATACCCATTAAATTTAGTATTGATAATGTGATTGTTAAATCTCCAAGAGCTACGATTACTACTGCTAATGAAGGGACTATTTTTCTAAATGTAATGAGAATTGTTAAGGACATAAATATGAATGCGAAAATTAATGCTTTCATCATTTGTGAATAGAATGAATCTCCCAATGAAGAACCTACAACTTCAATTGATAAGTTTTCTTCCGTTAATATTATCCCTGTAGCTTCCGTAATTCTTAGTTTAATTGATTCTTCGTTGATTTCAGGAGTTTCAATTACTACTCCAATTTCTTTATTGGTTCCAAACTCTGAAAGTTTTCTAATTGAAATTTCTGAGAAATCTTGTTTTAATGAATTTTCTAGTTTAACTTGATCAATAGTTTGTTCGGTGTAAAGTGTTAAAGTCATTCCTCCGCTAAGAGAAACATCTTTGTCAATCAAATCGCCAGTTTGTGTATATGTAGTAATTAAGAATATGAAAGATACCACAATCATAAGAATTGGTAAAATCATCATTTTCTTCTGATTTTTCTCAAATAATGTCTTTAGTTTCAGACTCATGATTTGATGTGACATATTTTGTATTAAAAACCTTTTTATTGGAGTTTTTATCAATATATTTAAATAGTTTAAAAAGGAGTTTAAAGATAAGTAGATTTAAGGTCTATTTAGGGAAAAGAGGGGTAAATTGGCTAAATTAAGTAATATATTAATTTTTATTGGAGTTTTAGCATTGTGCTTTGGAATAGTATTTGCTGCTGAAACAAGTGAACCTGATTATATTGAAATTTATTTTGGAGAAAATATTACCAATTTGACACCTTCTTATATTATTGGTGAAGAAATAGTTTTAGATCTTAAGGTTAATTTTAGTGGACCCATTCTAAAGACAACTAATTTGAAAGGATCTGTTGCAGATTATGAAGTTTATAGAAATTTAATGGATGTATTGGATTATCAAGGCGTTTATTATAATACTGATGAAGGTGCTAAAGATTTAGTGGGTTCAACATTACAAGCAGACTTTGCGTTTAATGACGCCGGGTCCCAAGTTGTTTATTTGAGAGTTGATAGTAACACAGATACATTTGAAAGTTTGAATTTGGATGTTTCTGGTTCTGGAAGTCCACCACCCAAAATGCCTTATTTAGATTTTGGAGCAGATGGTAATATTGAATGGCAATTCTTTGGGGATTTAAATGGTTATTCTACCGACTTTATTTTATCAGATACTTTAACTGAAAATGATGATGGAGAAATAATAATTCCTGATGACGATTCAAACTATTGGTGTGAAAAGATTAATCTGCCATATACTAGGGATGTTCAGGTTTATGCTAAACTAGAAGAATTGGATGTTGGAGAAAATATTACTGCAACCATTGTCCAATTGTCAAATCCTAGTTGCTTGAATGATTGTGATGGTTATGGGGGACAATATGTTTGCGACTTAGAACCCGAAGGAGCAGGTGCAAACTATTATGGTTGCGATGTTAATATGGGTTATGCGATCGAAGGAGAATTTTTAGTTTGTATCTATAATAATGTTGAAGGGAGTGGAAGTACACAACATGCTAAATTAAAAATTGAAGGAAATAATATTAATTCTGCATATACTTGTAGTTTTACTGGAGATAAATATTCTTGTGACTCTGACGGTTCTGATGACTTTTTGATAAAAGTTAAGAGTGGAGTTTATACTGAAGTTTTGAATGGCCAAGCTAATTTCATGGCAGGATTGGTTAACAGTTATGAAGCATTTATTGATGTATTAAATAATGAAATTGAAAATTGTGATGATCTAACTGATGGAAAATGTGCAATTCCCTTAGAAGTTGGAAGTTTATCTGAAGGAATTTTATCTTTAGAGAATCTTAATATGGAATATCAAACTGGAAGTGGTTTGAAATCAACAGATCAGTTTTATATGGGCATGAGTTCAGATCCTGGAAGAATAATTGAAATTGGTTCAATTGATTTAGAAAATATTAGTAATAGTGAAGTTTTAGAAATGAGTACTTCAGGTTTATTGCTGTTTACTCCTTTTGTTAATGATTCAGGTACTTATGAACTTAAGTTAAGTTTGGATCCTGGACCATTTACAACTTTAGATGTGGAAATTGGCGGAAATGGTTCTAGCGGTTTAGGGGATGGCGCAGAAAGTTTGATTAAAGAGTATATTAGTTTCTTAAATTTACAACAAACAAGTTATTCCGATGTTTTAGATTCTTTTGGACTTACTGAAGATGTAGTTTCTGCATTAAGTGATTTGAATGGTTATTTGAATACATTAAATTCATTAAATAATTCTAATCAAACTGAAGTTGAAAATTTTAATGAAGGTTTGAATGATGATCTTGACGCATTACTTACCAACTTGCCAAAAACTATCGATGTTTTATCTGAATTGGAGGAAGTTGTAATTATTGAACCTAATGATATAACTTTAGATATAACTGATTCTGAAGATGAAAGATTAAATGCTTATTATGTTCAAGAAGATTTCACCATAAATTCCGTTGTTAAATATGTACAAATTGAGTTATTTGATGGAACTGTTACAGAAGGAACTACTGTTACTAAGACCATTAACGGTCAAGGCAGTAATTATTATGTTTATGAGACAATTCCTACATCTATAGTATTGAATCCTAAGGATGACGTTTTAATGGAAGGATTTAGTTTGTTTAATGAAGGCGTTAATACTTTGTATAGACAAGAAGTTTCTTCTGTAAGTGGATTTAGTTATTCTTATTTTGTTGAGAGTGATATTTCTTCAGGTTCTAGTGAACTGAAAACAATACTTATCCCTAAAAATGGTATTGCTCCAAGAGGGTATGAATCTGTTCCAGTTTGCGGAGATAACAAATGTGCAGTTTTAGAAGTAGATGGAGAAAAAATTTATTTAGAAGATGCTTTATCTTGTCCAGAAGATTGTGCCAAGAAAGTTAATTGGTCGGGCATACTAATTATTTTCTTTATAGGATTATTAATCATAATTGCAGTTACAGTTTACTTTAGATTCTTTAAGAGCGGCGCTGGATCAAAAGGAGAAACAAGAAAGGCTGCGCAGTTTGCAAGTCCAGGCGATGAAGAAAAATTAAGAAAATATATCTCCAGTTCTCTTAGGTCAGGCATTAGTCGCGATAAAATAATAAAAACTCTTCTCGAAAGGGGTTGGAAAAAGGAGCAAGTTGATTATGCATTTAAACCAAAAACTGTTGCTAAGAAGTAGTTTTCTTTTTGTATTAGTTTTGTTATTTTCTTTTAGTGTTAGTGCAGCTTGTACTGATGGAGATTCAAGACAGTGTGGAGAATATAATAAAGGTGAATGTAGTTATGGCACTCAATATTGTGAAGATGAAAGATGGGGTTTTTGTATAGGTCAAAATTTACCTAATGAAGAAGTTTGTGATGATTCCAAAGATAATGATTGTGACGGGTTAATTGATGAGGGTTGCGAATGTACTTTTGGAGATGTTCGTGTTTGTGGTCCCGTAAATGAAACTGGGATTTGTATTTTTGGTAGTGAAGTTTGTACGGAATATGGGGAATGGTCCGGAGATTGTTTGAATGCAACCTTACCAGATGTAGAAAAATGCGGAACTGGTAGCGGGAATAGTTTAGATGATAATTGTAATGGGGAAGTTGATGAGGGTTGCAATTTAGGTTCAGCAGGAGTTCCAGTAACATGTACTAATAGGATTAAAGATGCTGGTGAAGAAGGCCTTGATTGTGGTGGACCTTGTGATATTTGTAATTCCTGTGAAGACGGAATTTTAGAAAAAGATGAAACTGATATTAATGTGGATTTAGGTAATGGTTTGATTAGTGATTGTGGTGGACTAAATTGCCCCTCATGTCCGACTTGTAATGATCATGTAAAAAATCAAGGCGAAGAAGAAATAGATTGTGGTGGACCTTGTAGTGTTCCTTGCAATGATCCCCAAAGTGAAGATTTAGATGATGACGGTCTTACTTTGTCAATGGAATTACAAAAAGGAACAGATCCAAATAGTTTTGACACAGATTTTGATGGAATTAATGATGCTAAAGACACTTATCCCTTATGTCCAAATAATTTTTGTGATGCTTTGAGAGGAGAAACTTCTGAAAATTGTCCGGAAGATTGTAAGGGAGAAAGTAACTCTGGTTTAATTGTATTTTTGATAATTATCGTGGTTGTTGTGGCAATTGCTTTGTTCTTTTATTTTCAGTTTAAGTCTTCTGCTAAAAAATTAAGTGATAAGGGTGGAAAGGCTTGGAAAGGTTTTGGACCTTCAGAAATGAGTTCAGAAGTAAAAACAAAAAAACAAAGTTATTCAAGATCTAGAGTTTATGCTAGGCCTTCCTCTGGGAAAGGAAAGCAAAGTGAAACAGATACTGAAAAGATGTTAAGAAAATCCGTTGAAGCTATAAAGAAAAAGTAGTTCAAGGAAATATATAAATAAGATTTAATACAATTATTATAAAATGGCAAGATTAGCAGTAGATTTACCTTGGATAGCAAAGTATGTTAATACTGGGATTGTTATTATTTTATTATTATTTGGTTACTTGGGCACTATTATTTCTTCTAATTTTCATATTGGGACTGTAATATTTTTATTTTTATTTTTAATGAATTTTTATTATAGGCATATTCAAACAAAGCATGCATTATTAAGAAATTTTGGAATAATTGCCCAAGCTAGATATATGATTGAAAGTGTTGGTCCCGAATTAAGACAATATTTGTATGCTAATGATGTTGAAGAAAAACCATTTAGTCGTGCTGAAAGGGCAGAGGTTTATAGGAAGGCTAAGAATATAGATTCTTCTGAAGCATTTGGTTCATTGTTAAATTTTGATGATGAAGAAATAAAATTAAGACATTCTATGTATCCTATAGATAAAAAAGATATGGAAAAATATTCCTTGACATTTGGTGAAGAAAGGGATATTAAGAACAAATACACTATTACTAAGCCATTTATTGCAAGCGCTATGTCTTTTGGCGCTTTAGGTCAAAATGCTGTTAGAGCGATTTCTAGAGGTGTTAAGGCCGCAGGAATACCTATGAATACTGGGGAAGGAGGATATCCTAAATATCATTTAATGGAAGGGAGTGATTTAATTTTTCAGATTGGGACTGCAAAGTTTGGAGTTAGGAATCCAGATGGTTCTTTAAATGGGGATAAATTGAGAAATCTTTCTAAGTTACCTCAAATTAAAATGATTGAGATTAAATTTTCACAAGGTGCAAAACCTGGGAAAGGTGGTCTTCTACCTAAAGAAAAAATAACTGAAGAAATTGCCGATTTGAGACATGTACCTATGGGACAAGATGTTATTTCTCCTCCACATCACATTGAATGTACTAATCCAAAAAATACTGTTGAATTTATTAAAAGAGTTCAAGATTTTTCTGATTTACCTGTAGGAATAAAAATGTGCGTTGGTTCAGAGTTAGAATTTAGAACATTGATTAAAGAAATGAAGAAACAAAAAATATTTCCTGATTATATTTCAATAGATGGTGCCGAAGGTGGAACCGGTGCAGCCCCAAAAAGTTTCATGGATAATGTGGGTGTTCCATTGTTTAGAGCATTACCTTTAGTTCAAAAAATATTGGTTGAAGAAAGAGTTAGGAATAAATTAAAGTTACTTTGTGCAGGTAAATTAATTAGTCCTGGAAAACAAATAACTGCTATGGCCCTTGGTGCCGACGCAGTTTATACTGCTAGGGGTTTTTTATTGTCTTTGGGATGTATACAGGCTTTGCAATGTAACAAAAATACTTGTCCTGTGGGAATTACAACTCATAATCCTAGATTTCAAAAAGGTTTGATTATCTCAGAT
>Ga0233430_1001130_pt1 | contig 40134 bp, 46 predicted proteins | sample SI_118_April2016_2_FD_179883 | JGI IMG/M metagenome (GOLD analysis project Ga0233430, IMG submission 179883) | Seawater microbial communities from Saanich Inlet, British Columbia, Canada - SI_118_April2016_150_MG | ecosystem: Environmental > Aquatic > Marine > Inlet | place: Canada: British... | reverse complement strand
TCTCGGCAGGGGCTTTTAACATCTAGTTTAGAGCGCTACACGATGGGGCTCTGCACTGAGTGTGCAAGGCTCATTGTGGGCTTTGAACTTCTTGTTAAAAGCTCACCGAATTGTAGCCACAATGGGCTACGAGATTAATAAACGCTGTTTCTTGGAGGCTAAATATGGCAATACATAACTTCGAGAAATCGTACCAAAGCAGTTTAAAGAAACTAAAAGAATCTATGCTTTCTGAAAGAAATAAAAAGTTAATAATTAGTTTTGTGGATGATTTGATTATTGAGAATATTTCAAAGCCAAGATTAACCAAATATTTGGTTTTAATGAGAATGATTTGTTTAAAGTTAAACAAAGATTTAGACAAAGCGAACCGTGATGATTTAAAAAAATATGTTTCTGAATTACAGCAAAGGGAAGATTATTCAGTATGGACAAAGAAAACTTACAAAATTGCTTTAAGAAAATTTTACAAATGGCATACCAAAAAGAAAAACCCAAAAATTACAGATTTTATTAATATCAATATCAAAAGAACAGAAATGAACCTGCCTTCTTCTGGAGAATTGTTAGATCAAGAAGATGTGAACAACATCCTGTCTTCTGCTGAATTTCCCAGAGACAAAGCATTAATTGCAATGTTATGGGAATCTGGGGCAAGAATTGGTGAAGTAGGCAATTTGTCAATTAAAGATGTTGTTTTCGACCAATATGGTTTAGTAATCTCAGTCATGGGGAAAACAGGAGCACGCAAGATCAGGTTAGTTTCTTCTACACCTTACATCTCTGCTTGGTTGAATAATCATCCGATGAAAGATGATAAAAATGCGCCAGTATGGGTTAATCTTTGGGGAGGAAAAAGAAAACATCAAATGGGCTATGGTGTAATTCGACTTATGATTAGAAGGACAGCAGAAAAAGCAGGAATTAAAAAAAGAGCCAACCCACATACATTTAGGCATTCAAGAGCAACGTATATGGCTAACCATTTAACTGAATTTCAAATGAACCAATACTTCGGCTGGATTCAAGGATCAGACATGCCTGCAACTTATGTTCACATGAGCGGAAAAGAAGTAGATTCTGCTATATTAGTTATGAATGGAGTTAAGGCTGTTGATAATAAAGATAAAATGGAATTACAACCAACAATCTGCCCACGCTGTGATACAATTAATTCTGTTAATAGTAAACACTGTAATAAATGTGGTGGAATGCTTGATTTAAAACAAGCAGTAGAATTACAAGAACAGATAACAAGAAAAACAGAAATGCGGTCGCACAGCGATCAATTGATGAATTTATTGTTAAAAGATAAGCAAGTACAAGAAATATTAATGGAAAAGATGCGGAATTTAGGAGAAGGGATTGGTTTTTAGAATCCGTTAAGTATATCCATTTACAGCATTTAGAATAGTTAAGATAGAAATTTCTTCCTTTAAGAATATTGGCGAGTTTGCATAACGAGAGTTAAGTTCAATTGAAAAATGAAAAGGAAGTACAAGTACTATTCCATTAAGGCAAGAATTATTTCTTTGCTAATACCCAAAAATGATACTCTTCATCGCCTGGTTCTCCTTCAAAACTTGCTTTAATAATCTTAAATCCAGATTCTTTAATCATCTTTTTATATTCTTCAGGTTCATATGTACTCCAAGCCATTGTTGTTCCAACCCAATCTTCTTCACCATATTCAGTACCAGATGTTCCTAGAGTAACCAAAATCATTCCTCCATCATTCAAAAGATCATACATTTTCAAAAATAAATCTTTATGTTCTTCTCGGGGAATATGAAAAATAGCATAAAAAGAAATAATTGCATCAAATTTTTCATTAAATTCATATTTAGAAAAATCTCCTTTGATGAATTTTGCTTTTGGAACGTTTTTCTTTGCTAAGTTGACATGATTTTGTGAAATATCAATTCCAGTTATTTTTATTCCTCTGTCCACTAAATAGTTATCAATAGGAATTCCTGGACCAGATCCTAAATCTAAAACATTAGCATTTTTTGGTATCAATCCAATCAATTTATCTAGAAAGAATTTCTCCATTTTATTAGGTTCTTTATTCTTTCTGTAAGCAGAAGTATAATCCCCTTTGTCATATCCTTCTTCAACAACTTTTCTCATATTTTTAGACATAATAAATAGAGAAATTTATCTAAATTTAAGTCTTTCTAAATAATTCTTGCTTTTTGGTAAACTTTTCATTTTTCAACTTGTCGCTAACGCTCCATTGGGACGTGAAGTCCCGAGAACTTAACATCGTTATGTTGAATATTACTCAACAGACACAAGAAGTTAGAACAACTTTAATTTTATAGACACTAGTTAACTAGATACATTTAAATAGATAATTTAATTATTTTATTAAATGGATTCCCTCGACCATGCAAAAAAGAGAATAAATGAATTTCTTAAATCAAATAGTGTTAATTATGAAAAGTTAGATATTAATTCTAAAAATGAGATTTTTAAAGTAACTTTTGGAAAAAAAGAATTTCTTTTAAAAATATACAAAACCAATCAAAGAGGATATATTCAAGAACATAATGAACATTTACAATGTTTTGATAGAGAAACTTTTGCACTAACATCATTCTCAAAAATTAAAGAAGTCCCTAATATTTTTCTTCAACATAGAGATAAAAATTTTGCATGGTATTTAAGAGAATATTTTAATGGTAAACCCCTTACAGACTTAAAAAATATCCGACTTTACAAAAAAGCAATTGATTTAATGGGAAAACTTCATTCACAATTTAAATTCTCCAAAAAACTAAATAAAAAAGAAATTATCAAAGCATACGAAGAAAAAGTTCAAGAGGCAAGAATGAGATTAAAAAAATTCTTACCTAAAAAATACTATGATAAAGAACTTTTCTTAATATTAAATAATTTCAATTTATCTTACAATATAATTCTAAAACATTCTAACAAGATTATTCATGGAGATTTTGTAAACAGAAATATTCTTGTTAAGAATAATGAATTTAGATTAATTGATTGGGAGAATTCCAGATTTGCTCCAACTGTTGAAGATTTGATCTTTTTTATTTCTGAATTAAAAGAAGAATATACAATAAACCAAGAACTAATTAAATATTATAATAAAAAGATGAAAACTAATTATCCTAATAAAATATATTATGTCCTCGACTTATTTATGGAATATAGGAGTTTAGGAACTTTACTTAGAATAAAGCACAATGAATTAGAAAAATATTCTGAGAGAATTAAAAATAAAATAATTAAAATTAAAGATTTAGCTAAGTTATTAAAGAATAAGTACAAGTTAAATCTTTTAAGTTAACTAGTGCCTTTGCTTGTTTTTTTAGTGTCCGTTTGCGTTATGCTCAATCTCCCAACCTTTCCATTTTCTCAATTAACTCTTTCAATATCTCAACCCATTCAGGAACTTCTTCTTTCATGATACTAGCTCCAAAAGTTTTTTTACTTTCTCATTAGTATCAAGAATCTTAGATTCAATTAAATCATTCTTATTCAAAGCTAAATCTCTAAGATAAGAAGCGATACAAATGTAACCCTTTGATTTGGAACGATTGTTAATCTGCTCAAATTGTTCTTCTGTAACCCTAAAGCGAAAGGTATGATTTTTAACCATTTAACCTTCCCTCTGCCATCTTAAGATACTCTTTGTTTAATTCAAAGCCAATGAAGTTTCTGTTTAAAAGCTTGGAAGCCACTGCAGTCGTACCACTTCCCATAAAAGGATCAAGAACTAAATCATTTTTATTAGAACTAACTTTAATCATTCTTTTGATTAGTTGTAACGGCTTTTCCGTAGGGTGCTTGCTATCTTTCTTTCCTAAAGCATGCAAATAGTAATTAACACAATCTTGCTGAGAAACGAAATTAAACGCTTTTGGTTTACCTTTTGTTAAATACATACACAATTCAAAGCCATGCCTCCAATTCTTTTTATGAAAACTTGGCAAAGGATTCTTTTTAACAATAGAAAGCATGTTTCTTAATGTAAATCCTCTTTGTAAAGCTTTTCTAATAAAGTAACCAACATCTTCATTAGCAGTAAACATATAGAATGATCCTCCTTCTTTTAGAACTCGGTAACATTCGGTGATAATTTGCATGATGAGTAAATCATAATCAAACGGATGATAAGTGTCCCATTCTCCCCAAGCCTCTTTAGTAGAAATAATCTTATTGCCAACTTTAGTTAATTTCTTAGGATTAGCAATATTGTAAGGGGGATCAGTTACAACCAAATCTACAGAATTACTTTCTATTTTCTTTAATCCCTGTAAGCAATCCATTAAGTGAATTTTATTGATTTCAAGCATAGAATTACTAGCAGAAGAGTTATTACTTATTTGTAACCCTGCCCCATTTGGGGGAGGGAATTCTCCCCCTAAGTGTAACATTTAGAATATAAAATATAGAAAAACATTTTTTTAAAGAAGTAAAATATAAAAAAGTATGTTCTGCAGAATAGGAATACTTTAAAAGTTTATTATATTCGTAATTACATGATATTCCTAACTAAAACACAAAAACAAAGAAAATTTCTTTCATTAGTTGATAAATTACCTTATCCTACTGCGAAAGCTAGCGTTATCAATAGATGGGCAGAAGGACAATTACCAAAAAAGAATTCTGGCTCTGGGAGAGTAAAAGCTTGTCAGAAATTATTGACAAATGAATCAAAAGAATATTTGGGTAGTTTACTGGAAAATCATCCGGATGACATCTCTCCAAATTATAAGAAGGACTTAATTTTACTTGCTGGAAGGCCGGATTTAATTATTGATAATCCCGATTCAGATATTTCAGATTTACTATATGCAGATGTGTGTGTTGTTAGTCAAGAAGATCGTGAATCTTTATTTCTTGCTTATTTGGAACCTGGTCGTGATAGTCATTATGATCCTAAGGAGTGCGAAGATCTAGCAAAAGAATTAGTAGATAGTGGTAGAATATCTAGTGAAAGGGCATTTTCCTTAGCAGAAGAAAATAGTTATTTCGGTCTTGCAATAAAATTGTTGGAAGATGATTCTCCAAAAGCTGCAGAATTACGCGCTAAACTAAGTGTTTTACAAGAACAGAAAATTTTAGCTTCCTTTACAGAAGAAGAACCCGTTTATATAGATGATACTTTACTTGAAGAAGGAATTAATTCGCTTGCAGATGTTGATTTGGAAAAGTTAGCTGGGGAGTTTTCTGGTGTTAGTATTCATGAAGACGATGGTTTTTCTATTTATTTTACTACAAAAGATTCTGAGGATTATATTGAGTCTATGAAAGAATTGATTGATTCTGCAAAGGAAGCAGGAGATGCATCTAGAGTTGAGGAACTTTATACTAATTTAGTTTCAACTTTAATAAAAGAAAAAGATTTTGGTAATGCTGGAAAATTTGCTGAAGAATCTGGAGACAAGAGGACAGCTCTTGAATGTTTCGAGAAAGACAAACATTTTTATCGGGCTGGAAGATTATGTTCTGAATTAGGAATGTATGAAAGGGCTTTAGAAAACTTTACAAAAGGGAAGCACAACAAACAGTGTGGCGAAACATATGCAGCCATGGGTAAGATAGAAGAAGCGATTGCGACTTATATAGAAGCATGGGATCTTTCTGAGGTTGTAGCATTATGTGAGAAATCTGATCAACCTGACTTAGCTAAAAGAGTGATAGCAGAAGAGTCTATGGAAACTTTTGCATCTGAAAAAAAGTTGCATCCAGTTTATGTTGGGCGTTTAGCAAATTCTGCCTTTGAGGTAGGTGTCTATGGTGCAAGTAGAATTCTTTTTGAGATTTCTGGAGATATAGAATCTGCTAAGAAATCTGCAGAAATGGCAAATGATCCTCAAAAAGTAAAGTTGTATAAAGGTCTTTTGAAATTCTTGCCAGGGAAGTAATGTTGGTTTTTTTGATTAAAGTGTTGGAATATTCTATTTTTTTTCTTAATTTCTCATTCCAACTCTACCACAACTCTCAACTTCTTACCTATCATAACTAATTTACAAACAACATCATTACCTTTGTACATATGTTGCTTAAGATGTTTAATACAGTACTAAGCCCTAAATTTTCGTTTTCTACCATAATGTTTTTAAATAATACCCATCCACTTAACAAACTATGAAAGATTATATTAAAGAATATTTTGAGAATTCGCAGAGAATAAAATATCAAGTTTGAACCAATTTTTGACTCTGAAAAAATCAAGAATGGTGGATGGGATAAACAGTTATCTGCAATACATGGAAAAAATGGAATCGGAAGATTAACATTTTTCACATTCGCAAATTTTGCCACATGGGAGACAGTTTACACAGAAGAAGGTAAAAAGTTTAAGTACAATATGAGTATAAATGCTAGTAGTTTAAATAAAATATCCAATCTTGATAAAAATCCAACAATAGTTAATAAAAATACAGGAACAAAAGTTAGTTTTTCTGGTTTTGAAGCTATAAAAAAAGATAACATTGAAGAAGAATTATTAAATCATTTGAAAAAAGAGTTTTGTTGGTTCTTGGAACTCAATAAACCTAAGAACTTTAGTTTAATTATAAACGGAAAAGGTTTAGATTATTCAAATTTAGTTGAAAATAGAGAGGATATTAACATTTCTAATGAGGATGTGTCTGTAGATATCCGTTATATAAAATGGAAATGCCAATTAAATAGAGAGTATTCTAAATTTTATTACTTAAATAATCAAGAGAAAGAAAAATATAATGAAACTACTAAATTAAATAATCAAGGTGATGACTTTCATCACAGCTTATTTTTAAAAAGTGTGTATTTTGAGGATTTTAATTTTAATACTTCTGAAGATTCTAAACAAAAGCAAATTTCTGGAGGAGCAAAATCTGATGAACAGTTTAAACTTATCATGAAGAAAGTTTACCAATTTTTGAGAGGGAAAAGAAAGCCGTTTCTTAAAAAGCATTCTTCAAAAGTAGTAGAAGATTTTAGAACCGAAGGGATTATAAAGAAACCAGAAAAAGGCACTTTTGAAGAGATAGAGGTACAAGATCTTGAAACAGTGTTTAAAGAATTATATGAAATCCAACCAAAATTCTTTATCAAATTAAAAAAAGAGCAAAAAAAAATGTTTGTTGGTTTGCTTACTAATATTCTTAAATCAGAGAATAGGCAACAGTTACTAGGATTGATTGATGAAATAGTAACTTTAGATCATGATGAAAGAGATGCATTAGAAGAAATGCTTAAAGTTACAAGTTTTAGTAAAATAGTAAAAACAATGACTCTTTTGAAAAATCGATATAGAAATGTTGAAATATTAAAGCAATTAGTTTTTAAGAAAAGTCTTGGTGCAAATGAGAGAGACCACATTCAGAAAATAGTAGAAGATAATTATTGGCTTTTTGGTGAAGAATATCACCTAGTGACAAAAGATGTGACTTTACAAAGATCTCTTGAAGAGTATGTTTATCTTTTAGATGGAGAAAAGAAAAAAGTTAAGTTCACTGGTGATGCAAAAAACAGAAGATTAGACATATTTATATGCCAAAAACAAAAACAAGGAGAGACATTTAATAATATCATTGTTGAACTAAAAAATCCAAAGATTAACCTTGGTCGGGAGCAATGTAATCAAGTTGAAGATTATAAAAAAGCAATATTAAATGAACCTAAATTTAAAACAAATCATACCAACTGGATTTTTATTCTTGTTGGAACTGATTTCTCCAGAGATAAACATATAGAAGACCAAATTAAGAATTCACAAAATCATGGGGAAAATAATTTAATCTTTAAAGCTGATAACTTCAAGATATATGCTAAACGGTGGGCAGACATTTTTGCAGAATTTGAATTAAATTATAATTTCCTTACTTCAGAATTAGAATTAAAAAAAGAACACCTAATAAAAGACATATCTTCAGCATCGGAGGGAGTAAAAATTGCTTTGAATCATAAATGAACCTTTGTCTTTATTTTATTAATCTATTTCTCATTCCTTACTTTACTTCATTCCAAAATCCTTTCAACCGTTCTATAATAACCAACAACACAGCAATTCCTAATATTCCAAGTCCAACCCCAAAAATTATTCTACTAGACAATGCTGGAACAAAGGTGAACCATTTTGTTGCTAGATCTAATCCAAAACTTAACGTTAATACTCCGCATCCATACCATACCAGTTGATTATTTTTCATTTTATTTCCCCCCTATCCACTGCAGTTACTTGTGCAGTTAGATTTCAACAATTTTAAGCTTAAAATGACCCTGAATTACTACTTAGTGCAGTTAAATTTCCGCACTATAATTGAATTCTTCTTATTACTAAATTGTAACTGCATAAATTCAATTATTTGTAACCTAAAGAATAATGGTAACTGATGACGTGTGTAACTAGATTTTAACCTTGTTGTAACAGGAAAAATGTAACACTTCTTGGAATACTCTTCTTTTCTTGCCAGAAACTTTTTATCATGTTCTTTCTTCTTCTTCTTCAATCCCATACCTGTCTCAACTTCAATGGCAATCTCTTCTCCTGCTTTGTTTGTGAAAATAATGTCTGGCTCAGCGGTTCTTTTCTTAACAACTTTATCTGTATATTTAACAATCTCCTGATAGATTAAATCCACATAATATGTGTGCAAAGGACTTTCAGGGAGCCTCTTCTTAACATAATGTTTCTGATGATGTTTGTCAGTAAGATTGTGAAAATTCCCTAAAACATAATCATTATTTACCAAAAAATTCTGTTCTTCTATACTTAATTCCTTAGCAAGATAAACATCCTGTTCAATGTCTAATTCAATATTAATATCTTCTTTCTCCGAGACTTTCCCTTTTTTCTTCTCAGTTTTAGCAATCATCTCGTCAGGATTAGTTGTTATTAACTCATGTTCTTTAGGAGAAGCGATAACCTCTAGCTCTTGATGCTCATTTTCTAAGATTAGTATTCCTTGCCCCTTTTCTGCGGTTACTAGGTATTCCTTTTCTGCTTGGCTCAGATTAAACGTCTTAGCCACATTGCTTATTACAGCGGGTTTCTGGCGCAATAAAAACGTATAGGAAGTATTAGCTAGAACTGCATGACCTGCCCGAGAACCTACTAAATCAGCTACGTCTTGCGTAATCATTAACAACCCTAAATTAAATTTCCTACAAGTCTTAACAATTTCAAAAACATAAGAAGATTCTTCTGCTGTTTGTAATAACGACCAAGCTTCATCTATGACTAATAATTTCCGCTTTAAAGATTCTTTCATCTTCATGTACACGTAATCAAGAACTAAATACATGATAACGGGCTTAACCTGTTTTGGCATCGAGCCAATATTAAAACAAACAAAGTTTTTACTGAAATTAATATTAGTTTGTCTGTTCAAAAAGGAAAAAACTCCTTTATCTGTATACATGCCTAATCTGTTTAGTAAAGCCCTGTAAGTTACCCTTTCCTGATGAACTGCTTTTTTTTCTAGAGTCTTTAAGGTTTGGTATAAATCCTGCATTGTAGGTGTGTTTTTCTCTTTCCAACTTTTTTTATGAATACCTTTTCTTCCATAAGTTAAGTCAACAGCTTTATCCAAGATTGATTTCTGTACTTCAGTTAGATCACCAAACATAATCTGAAACAAATCCATTAAACTTAATCTCTTTTCCAGATATTCGTGACCCATGAGATCGAGAGGATTAATAATCGTGTCAGAATCTTTAGAGATGGTTATTGTTTCTCCTTTGTAATGTTCTGTAATTGCTAAATATTCCCCTTGCGGGTCAATTATAATGACATCACAACCGTTCATAAATTGTCTAGAGATTAATAATTTAGTAAAATAAGATTTCCCTGCCCCAGAAGTAGCTAGAATAATACCATTGGCGTTAGTCAAATGAAAAATATTCTTGATATAAGGGATTCTGTTTTTATTTAAACCTAAGAGAACCCCATCATCTTCTATGTCTAAGAACGGACTGGAAAAGGGAAAGAAAGCACTTAAACCAGTAGTATGAATATTTCTTTTAACTTCTAAAGAATCTCTGGCTAAAGGAAGCATTGATTCATAAGAGGGCATCATCTGAAAAGTCGGATTCTTTGACTGAATCATTAAGCCGTCTAAGTCTGCTTTAACTTTTTTAGTGAGTAAAGTAGCTTCTTCTTTTGCTTTCTTTTTAATTTCTTCAGAGAACGTTTCTAAAAGATTAGGAGGAGGTAATAGTTTTTGGGCTTTTTCTGGTCGGGAGTCTAAAATTTCTTTAATTACTTCCTGTAACTTAGCTTCTTCTGATCCTTTACAAATAATATATAGAGAAACATTAAATAGTTTCTGTTTACCTTTTTGTAAATCTTCAAGAACACTTCTCGTAGATTTATATTTAATATCTAAACTTGGATTAAGGATGCCTTTCTTAGAATCCACATAAAGGTCGGACTGTTGCTTTTGTAATTCTCTATTTAATTGAATCATGGTTGTTTCAATTGGGAACGGTTCTATATGTAAAGAGATATCATAATCCTCACCTGAAGAAATGATCTTGTCTAAGAAACCCATCTCTACAGAATGAGGATAACCAGTTACCGTTAAGACTTTACAATGTTTATTATTAACAATAAAGAAATCATGATAGAAAGCAATTTTCTTTGGTGAAAGCAGAAAATGTGTTGAATTTTCAACAACTTCATTTTCTTTCAATTCCTTTTCTTCTTTATTAGCAACATATTCACTAAATAATCTTGTTAATTGTTTTGTATTCAGTCTTCTGACTTTTAATCCTAAACTTCTTAGCTTTTCTTCACAGACTTTAGTTTGAATCTCAAGATTATCTTTCTCTTTGATAATAATGTAAAATTGTCTATTTTTGATATTATTGTCTTCTATTGAGCTTTTTATGAACTCTTTATAGGAATTAAATAATTCTGGATATCTTTCAGTTTGTTTTTCTAAATAATTAAAATGTCCTTTTAAGTCAATTATATTACTGCTAATATGAATCTGTATTGGGAAACTAAGACTATTTAGAAATTTCTGAAAACTAGAAATAATACTTGCTTTTTCTTCTTCAGTTTTGATCATGAAATTTAAAGGAATTATTTCTAGAATTGAGAGACGAGATTTTGATGTTTGAACAAGATCATTTTCTACTTTTTTTATGTCTATAATTTGTTTTAATGTATCACTATTTACTTCTGCTTCCTGATTACGAAGATGTCTTGTTAAATCGGTTATTCTTTTTTTGCCATCGAAGAACATCAAGAATCCTGCCAAAGAGACTGGTAACAATGCGATAGCACCTGAAATTTCTATTGGTAGTGGCAGTTTAAAGATTATAAAGAAAGCAAGAAGAAAAGTTGGTAGAGCATAAGCTAGCTGAGAGAAGGTTAATCCGAAGATTATCTTCTCTTTGTGTTGCAGTGGTGGTGGGATGTCGTATGTCATTGTGAGAAGGGAAAAAATTATAAGAATAAGAATGTAAAAGAGTAATAAACATTTAATCAAATATGGGCTAAATCACAATAAAGTATTTATATTAAAGAACTAATTCTTTAGATTATGTCATTAACTCCCGCAATAGAACCAGAAGCATTAGATTCAGATAATTTAAGGAATACTATAAGACAATCTCCACAACCAGATTTTGCAGTTCTTGACGTTGATCAATTAGATTTTTCTGAGATTGAATCACAGATTAGAGAGCAAATGCCCGAATTTAAAATCCATCCGGAATCTGAAGCACAAATTGTGGTTAGAAATCCTTCTATTGAAATGCTTGTTGATATGCACAGAAAATATGACATTCATGTGAACGAATGTGAACTTATAGACGGCATTGAATCAGTTCCAAAACCAAAAGCATCTTGGATTAAGATTGTATATCAACTTGGTAACAATGTATTTGTAGAATTGGATTATATGGAATGCCGGACAAAGTTTGGGTCAAAACCCAACTTATTTAAAGTTTTGGCAGATGAAAAAATCGGAACTTTTGGTCAGAGATTAGGATTTGTGTTAAGGGGAAGTCCCCAAAGACGACCAAGATTAGAAAAAAGTATGCGTAAAGGGTTAGATTTAGTAGATGATCATCCGATGGGGTTTGCTTATGAATTTTATGGGAAACCAAAAGGAGATGGTATAGAGAGATATCATTGTAAATATCTTTCTGTGGATGTTCTTACAGAATTGCTAAGTGTTGCTTCTACATCACCAATCCGCGTAAAAATGCCTTTTGTAGGGTTGGACTTAAGTTCTTTAGGAGAACAGATAAAAAATGAGTTTCAGGAAGTTGAAATTTACTCTCCTTATGGTTTAAGCTTAGATGTTACTAATGGCTTAACACCGGAAGGAATAGTTGATTATTATGCCCAGTTTATGCAAACTACTAACGAGCTAGTTGATTGTTTTTCCCCAAGCATAAGAGTTTATTTTAAAACTGAGGATGTTGCCTCTGGAAAACCTGTTGGGATAGACTTATACACTAATACTTTATTATTGAATTATAGGGGTATTGAGAAACCAGAATTAGTTGCACAATTAGAGGATTTATTCAAAAGGAATGGGTTATATGCCAGACCGCAATGTCAGGTGGAAAGAGAAGACCTCCCCCCACTACCTCCAGCATCACCAATGGAGATTAGTTCTGTTTTTTAATTTAGTCGCAATTAACACAAAGGAGCACGTTACCTCCACCAGTACCAAGCCCTAAGTTTTCGCCTTAGGAATTTTCTAAGCAAGTAAAGCAATATACTTCACTGCTTGATTGAGATCGTCCTTCAATGATCCTGAAGTCGATCTTTTAATTGCGAATTTCGTTGCTAGCCATAATGTATAGTTAACAATACCAAAACAAGTAATCATCACTAATATCTTCATGTTAGCAAAAAGAGCAATATTAACTATTTCTGAACATACTAAAATGATTAACAAATCAAAAAATGTAATGAAAATCATTACACCAAATAAATTAATGATAAATTTTCCGTAACCTTTCAAAGGAGGAATAAAATAGCAAAATATTCCAATTGGAAAGAATATTACCCCAACAGCCACCATAATGTATCTAAACACTAACAGCAATACAGTAGCGAAAAGTGTTAGCATGTAAGTAAAAGCAAAAATCATTTCTAATCCAATATTAGCAAGATTATCTGCAGTAAGTAAAAAGAAGTGCGGATCAACAAAAGAAATTATTGAAGCGCTCATGTTACTGCTTAAATTAATCAATAAATCATAAATGTAATAAGAACCTTGTATTAAAACAATAATAATAATTAAATTCTTCAACAATTCTTTAGCATGTGCTCTTCTAATCGGATCAGCACTTGCTGTTAAGAATACATAACCAGCGTATAAAATCAAAAATATGTAAAAAAAACTAATCATGTAACGGATTATTGACCAGATATGATAAAATAAAGAAATAGTTACCTCTGTAGTCAACAATTTCTCCACAGAAACTAATAAAGGTGCTAAAGGAGCATTAATCACAGCAAGAATGAAATTATAAAATGCTGTTGGCAGACAACTTGCTAGATTAGTGATGCCACATTCTTCTTCATCCCCAGAATCCGCAGAAACAAAAGGGATTAATAAGACCAATAAAAGTGTAATAACAAATATTTTTTTGCATTGAGATTTAAATATTTTATAGATTAAGTAAATTACTCCTAAGAATAATAGAATGTAATACAGAACACTCAAATCTAATTTCTTTTTCTCTATTTCTAAAGGTTTTACTTCTAGCGACTTTTCTTCTAACTCACAATCTTTTTCCAAAGAGTAGAAATGATTACTTGCTAAAATACTACACTCATCTGCATTCTTTAGCCAAAATGTTTCCTGATCTAAGTAAATATTCTCTATTGCTGTTACATCAACATCTGAAGCTTCTAAATAAGCAATATGATGTGGTTGTTTTTCAAAAACAGCGTTGTAAGTTTTCTGTTTCTTAGTAATAGAAGATTCAGGAAAGTTTATCTGCAGTAAACTATAATCCTCTGCTGAGAATTCTCCTGTCACAGTATCAGAGTAAGTATTAATGATCTCGACATTAACTAGTGGCTGTTCAACATACAAAGAAACTTCCTTGTCCTCTGTAATGATTATATGATTAGATTCATGGTTGCTGTGAGAATATTCACATTTGTAAATATAATCATAATGCCACCAACTCCAATATTTCTGCCAGTGATAATGTCTAATATTAACTCCAACACTAATAGTTAATTTAGCAAGAATAGTTCCTGAAGAAGCAATATCAATTAATGTTCCAATCCCTTTGTTAATACCATTGAAATAATAATTAACTACAGCAGTATTGCTAGTTAAGTGATAAGTTCTTTTACAATCTCCGTAACTTTCCTGCGGATATTCAGAAGCATAATAATTTGACGGCAATTGTACATTATAATTGTAATGACTTAATGCTTGTGTTATAGGGGGAACATACAAAATATCATCTTCATAAACTGCAGGAGATAAAGCAGAAAAAGAAAGCCAAGCGTTTTTAATATATTTTGAGTTCTTAACTATTGCACCAAAAGGAGGAGAAGTCATCTCCAGTTCTTCATTATAATCTTCAATAATCTCAAAATTAGGAATGCTATTTTCTTCATACAACAAAAAAGAATAAATTTCTTCTTTATCTTTAAGAGTGGATTCTTGAATCTCTTCACAATAATCCTTATCACTAACAAAATCGCAATTAAAAGAAAAAACAATGGGCAGGACTGCCAAAAACAATACTGCCCATAAAAATAGTTTTGTTCTCATGAGAACACAAACTTCACAACCAAAGGTGCTATCCAAATTACAATTAATCCGATAACTACACCCGTTGCCATGTTTTTAGCTTTGTCTTTCTTGCTGTTCTCACCGCCAGACGTAACAAAAGTTATTCCCGCAAACACTAACACTAATACACCGACTACGGTAGCTGCATATTTAATGAAGTTATACACTTTCATTACTGGTGCTAGGATTTGGTCTATCTGGTCTTCCTCATCTGGTGTTAACCCTTCATCAAAGTCTATCTCTGCTAAGACGAAAGGGGTTGCTACCAAAAGTAGCAAAAATAATATTGGCGCCAATTTATTCATTTTGTTGTACCTCCGAAGTTTTGTTTGAATACATTATCTAAAAGTGAGGGAGAAATTGGAGCAGGAGCTCTTTCACTTAACTTCGCCAGAATGTTCATCTTCTTCTGGATGAGTTTATGATATTCTCTCCTCTTTCTGTTTCTCTTGATTTTCTTTTTGGTTAGTTTAGCAATCAAGAATATTAGCAACAAACCTAAAGCCCCCACTAACAAAGCGATGACAATCATTTTTTCCCACCTCTGCGTTTACTTTTCAGAAAGTAGTGCACTTTAGACAGTTCTTTGTATTTTTTCATAATTACTTCCGCTTCTTCATTTGGATAGATCCATTCCAAATATTCTTTACAAGTGTTACAAAGTCTACCTTTAGTTTCAATTTTACACATTCCACATTTCATTTTCGTAACCTCCAACTTCTTGAGAATGTGATCAAAGAATTAGTTTATATTTCTCGTAGACCATTGTGGGCTACAGATAGTAAAGCTTTAAAAAGTTCATAAGGTTCTCTGTTTAATATGAAAAAAGAGATTGTAGTAATTTCATTGGTTCTGTTAATGTTCTTAGCTGGTTGTTCCACAGGAGAAGCAATTAGAACAAAAGCTCTTCCTGCTTATGACGAAAGTAAATGCATCGATTCAGATAATGGTATTAGTTTAAAAGAGCAAGGAACAACGCAAGGGAAATATTATTTTGGTTTTGCTGCTAAAACAGATTTTTGTAACAGAGCAGGAGATTTAGTGGAATATTATTGCGGTCGTGGTAAGGTTCATAAGGTTAACAAGGATTGTAGTGAGTTAGGAGATAACTATGACTGTAAAAGTGGGAAGTGTGTTTCCTCTGATCCACTAGAACAAGTTTTTGGAATTTCTAGTTCTTCTCAGATATTCCTAGAAAGTAAGTGTAGCATAGATTGGGAACAAGAACTGACTAAGAAATCTGAAGAGTTAGAAATTAATTACCAAGTTATTAATGAAGAAATTGGAGATATTAACGTGAATATTTGGATTCCAGAATCAGATGATAATAAACTACAAATATCTAATGAAGGAATGGTAATAATCAAATCTGTTCTTCCCATAATGGAAAAATATTTGGGACCATATCCTTGTGAAAGTCTTTTCGTGGAATCATTTCAAAGTTTATCTGGAGGGCTCCCAGGATTAATCGGAATTGGTGGTGATAACGGAGTAAATCATCCATGGTTACTAAGCCACGAACTAACCCATTCTTATTTTTATGACAAAATGAGCCCAGAATGGTTAGCAGAAGGGTCAGCAACTTCACTGCCATTTATTTATATTACCGAAGTCTTAAACAACCCCCCAGACTTTTGGACAATTGATACCACTGGAACTAATTATAATATTGAAGATGATTTGATTTACAATAAACCCTCAGATGTTGACTGGGATAAGCCAGTTTGTCAATTAGATGAATTTTCACAATCTTATTTTGGAAGATTCTTAATTGAAGAATTATATTTAGAAATTGGGAAACAGAACATCCTTGATGTGTTATCTTTAGTTTATAGTAAATATAAACATACAAACGAAAAAATTACAAATAATGATTTCTGTAAAGCTGTTCTTTACTACACACCACAAAATAAACAATCTGAGATTAAAAAATTGTTAAACCTAAAGTTATGTGGTGCATGTGAAGAGTAGCTTATTCTCATGGACAAGCTTTAAATACATCCTCTTCTTCTAAATACTCAATAAATTAAGAAACAGCGATGCGTCGTGCACTGCATGGCTCTAGTTCGGCAGGGGCTCTTATTTTTCTTATTTTTACCGAAACTAATATAAATAACTTCTTCAGAATAAGCTATATTGCCCCGGTGACTTAGTGGCAAATGGTGTCCCATTTGATAAGACAAGCGACATGCACTCACTATGTTCGTTTAGTCCCTTTAAGTTACCGTGCATGAAATTGCCCCGGTGGCTTAGTGGTTATAGCGGTCGCCTAGTAAGCGACAGGTCGGGAGTTCAAATCTCCCTCGGGGCTCACTTTTTTTTAATTCTTAAATTAATTATCTGACTCAGAAATGTTACCAATTAAATCATCTTCTTCCCTTAACATCTCATTTATTCTATCAAGATATTTACTTTTTAACTCTCCAATTCGAGCATAAAGTTCTTTATCGGTTTTTTCATAAGCAGTTTTTACGTGTTCTTCAACCTTTGCCATTAATTCTTCACTAAGACCCAATTCACTAAACCGAGCGATAGTTTCTTCTTCACCTTTCCCACGAGAATAACCATTTGAGAATATGTGTGGACAACCCCAAGCAGATTGTCTTAGACCACAATTACAATTAGAAGTAGTATATCCTACTTCTCTTAATTTATTATTTAATAATTTTTCTTTATCTTCACAATAAATTGGAAAACAATTCTCTTCTTTATCAACAAGTTTCCCTGCAATTAAATCTAAAGTGTAAACCACATGACCCTCTATAGCCTCTATACCACTACCAGATTCATGCATGTCAAAATTTACACTTTCTGCTAATGAGAAATCAGAGGTTACAAATTTCAAAACATTTAATCTGTGACCATGAAAATCATATTCAACAACTAACTCAACTTTATCAGCAGTTTCAGGATGTTCATCTTTATATTGGTTTAATAATTCTATAGAACTAATTAATTTTGTTCTATTTTCGGATAATTGTAATTCTTTTTCACCAATCCTAGATAATATAATTTCTAAATTTTCATCATTAGTATTAACCATAATAGAATCACCAAAAACAAAAATTAAGAAATATTATTTAAATATTTATGTTCTTTAAACATAAAATAAATTAAGTCTTTAACAATTCTTTCAATAAGCTTTATAAAACAAATCAATGTTTAGGCTGAAGATATGGGACAATTACAAGCTTGGAAATTGAAAATACTTGAAGAAGATGAACTAGACTTTAAAACTAAAATTAGACCACTAATTTCTCAAATTAGTATAGATAATAAAATTGTTGAGGGAGATTTAATTAGTTATAAAGCACAAAATGGCGATTCTTCTAATTATTTGATTTTATTTTGGTGGGAAAGTTCTGCATCATTAAAAGAGTTTAAATCTCATTTGGCAACAAAGTATGATAGTAATTATTTTCCAGAAGAGTTTAAAGAGATGTATTTGGAATTAGAACATTATTTTAATGACGGTTATATTTCTAAAATCGATAATGATGATTCATTAAAACAAGTTAGTGCTTTAATTCAAAATCAAGAATATCTAGAATCAAAACTGTGATTTTTTCAATTAACTTTAAAAATAAGACCGTTCTTTGAACATTGCTTATCTCATTAGGTATAGCTTAACCCCTTTGTGGGTACTATGCTTTCCATTACCAACTGCAACCCTAGTGTTGCACACGGCCCGGGAGGATACTTTTACTACAGCAACCCTTTTGGGATAAGCAACTTTATTTTATCTTTTATAGGCCAGAATACTTTGAATTTTTCCTTCTTCATTAAACTGAATGATATCTACTACAAATAATTTATCTGCATTATTTATAGTTATTAAAAGATCAGCAATGATTACATTTCCATCACAATAAATGTTCTGTGCTTGAACCTCAATTGTTTCCACAGAATCAAATATTTTTTTATTAGCTTTAAGAACTTCTTCTTTACCATTAACATTAATTTCCCAATCTTGCAAAGAACAATTTAAATCAAACATTTCTTTTAATCTTTCAATATCTTTATTAGAAAATAGTTCAAAATATTTTTTAGCAAGTAATATATAATTTTCTTTTTCCATTTTAAATTAATTATTAATCCTGTTATATATAATTTACAGTACTATCCCAGAGTAGCAATCCATCAAAAAGTTTATATAATCTCTTCTATTTTAGAACTTAAAATGAAAAAGAATATGAATGATATTGTAAAATACATGAAAGACAATTATAAAGATTTAGCAAAAACTTATTTGCCCGTATTAGCAGTTGCAGCTGCAGGCGCATTTGTTATTAGTTCTTGGAACAACACTCCTGCTCCAAAAAATGTTTATGAAGTTAAACTTGAAGAAGTAGTTCAAGCTGGAGAGAAAAAAGTAACTTTAAACGAATCGGAATTAAAAACTATTGTTGATGAAGATTCTGTTGGAAAAATTGTTAAAGTAAACAACAAACAATATAAGATTGTTTCTAGTGTTCCTAGTGAAGCTAAATCTTATTTAGAAGCAGGTAACAAATTTTTAAGATCAGCAAGTTCTGAAGATGCTCGTGAAGCTTACAACAATGATCATGGTCTTAGTCCAGCAAGAACATTTAGCAGACTGGGAAACAATTTAGGTATTACTGACTCTGATAATGTTATTGAGAAAGCGATTGATAGTTACCAGGCAGCAATAGATTTAGATGATAAATATACTGATGCCTATTTAGGATTAGCAACTGCTTATTTTTCTAAAGGAAGTTTCAATGATAGTATTAAAACTCTTAACAAAGCAATAAAGATTGATTCAAAAAGGGCAGACCTTTATTTTCAACGTGGTTTTGTAAAGTTAACCTTTGCTCCTTTAGCTAATCCATTTCAAAGAACAAGATATTTTCAAAGGGCAGGTAACGATTTTGAACAAGCTTTAAAGATAGATCCAAATTATGAAGATGCATTGAAACATTTAGTAATAGTTAAACAAGCACTTGGGGAAAAAGTTGAATTGATTGAGGTAGTTGACAAAAGTCTTGAAGATAAACTTGATGCAGAATTTGAAAAAGGTTTTGCTGAAGTTATTGAGAAAGATGAACAGCAATTGGAAGAAACAGTTAAAGAAATTGAACCTGAACCAAAAAAAGTTATAGTGGTAAAAAAAGAAAAAGTTGTTGAAGAAGATTTTGAAGACCAAGAAGAATTTGATGATCAATATGCTTGTCAGACTGATGCTGATTGTTCAGAGAACGAATTTTGTGATGATGAATATTGTGAAGAAATTCAAGATCCTAATAGTAAAGAGTATGATGCTGGTTACGATGAAGGTTACCAAGACGGCGTTGATGATGCTGTTTTAGATAGTAAAATACCATTTAAATAATTCCTATTAAGATAATTTATGTTTGATAAAAGAAAACATTTAAAACTCTCTTTCTTTTCTTTTTTGTTATGAACCCAGAAACACATTTTTTATTTCCTTTTGTAATCGCTTCTGTTTTAGCTAAATTAAATATTATATCTTGGAAATTAGTTTTATTGTGTGGTCTGATTGGGTTAATAATAGATCTTGATCATTACCTTGAACATGTTTTTCATAGTAAATCAAACAGGTTTTCTTTCAAAGCTGCATGGAACAATTCAATCAAGTTTCACCGGTTTAGTCAAAGAAGTTTTATTCATCACTGGCAGGGTTTTTTAATATTGTCAATTGTTTTTTTAATTTTATCGTTCTTCTACTGGAAAATAGCTTTCGTTATTGCTATCGGTTATTATTCGCATTTAATTTTAGATTATGTACACTTGAAAAAAAATAAAACTTTTAATTGGAAATTAGGTAAACTTTACATGAAAGAATCTTATTTTGAATTTGTTTTAGACATAATTTTAATTGTTATGTTAATTGTCATTTATCTTCTGTAATAAAGAAATGATTATAAAAGAATTTGATAATGATAGAGTCATGCTTAGAAAAATATCTCAAGAAATTAAAAGTACTTTAACAAATTTTTCTACTGAAGATAAAATTATTTTTAATAACCACCAGATTGAAATTGCTGAAAATAATTTTCAACCTCTTCTAAACAACAGTTCTGATAAAACGATTGCTTTCATTGACGGTGGTCAAGCAGAAATAATCTCAACAGGAAATTTTTGTTTAAGTTTTATCAGGGTTTTTTCACAGGTGTTCCAGGGAAATAAGAAAGTCAGTTCTGAAAAGAACGAATTTTATCTTTTTACTAAAGCTAAATGGACTAACGAAGACCTTTATTATGAAAGTAAAATTTTTCCTTTACAGGAAAAAATTGTTAATGAGAATGATCTTTTAATTTCTTCTAACGATTCATCAATTAAAAGCGGAACAGAAAGGGCGCCGATAAACAAAATTACTAACATGGCTAGAAGATTTGCAGAGTTAAGTCTGGCAGCAAATTCAACCGCAGACTTTGTTGTCTTGGACGGAATTTTGGAACCTTCTTTCAAGAACGAAACTCAATATTTGGCTAAGTTAGGAGATCACGTTTCTGCTTTAGCAAAATCTTCTTCTTTATTTACAGTTTCTGGTAATTCGCCAGTAGTCTTCTTAAACAAAATCGGACCTGCTGGGTGTTGGACTTATTTTGTTGAAGGAAAAACTAATTTTGTTAAGTTGAATCAACAAGCTAAACATGTTTTTCGTTTTGATGGTAATAAAACCATTTTACCGCATTTGTTACAAAATTGTCAAGATGCATTATTTCTAGGTTATCCCTACGGCTTAGTTTTTGTTGATAAAGTTGCTAGGGTAAGTAATGTTGAAAAGAAATCGTTAACAATGAATCTCTTGTTACGTGAAGAAAATATGGGGGTTGTAGATTATTTAACAACTAGTAATGCGCACGAAATTCTGGACAATTTGGGTTAATTAAATACTCTACTATCACAAACTTTATAAGAGATTACCTTAAAAATGTAAATAACTTAAAATTTTTTAAAAAAGTAGGTGATGTGAAATGAGAAGTATTTGTGTTATTAACCATAAAGGCGGTGTTGGAAAAACTACTACTGCTGTAAATTTAGCTGCTGGCTTGTCCAGGAATGATAAAAAAGTTCTATTAATTGATTTAGATCCGCAAAGTAATGTTAGTGTTTCATTAAAGATGGACGCCCCATACAATATTTATGATGCAATGGAAGGTAGAATTCCGTTAAAAAGGTGTATTTTTAATCTGGCAACAAATTTTGATGTTCTTGCTTCAAAAGAAAGTTTGGTCAAGGCAGAATATTATCTGGCTAATAAACCGGGTTCTAAAATGTTGTTAAGAGATTTATTAAAAACAATTGAAGGTTATGATTTTATTATTGTTGATTGTCCGCCATCATTAGGATTGCTTAACCAAAACGTATTAGCTTTTTGTAAAGAAGCTTTCATTCCAACATCTACAGATTATCTTGGTTTTGATGCATTAAAGAAGATGCAATTAATTGTAGAAAAAATTAATTCTAACTATAACCATGACATTAAGATAACTAAAGTTATTCCTACTTTGTTTGATAGAAGAACAAAAATATGTAAAAATACTCTTTTAGAAATGGAAAAAACTTTTAACGGAGTTGTTTCAAATCCAATTAGAGTAAATTCTAAACTTAAAGAAGCACCAATGTACGGGAAATCAATTTTTAGTTATGCTAAATCCAGTAATGGAGCAAAAGATTACTTGAAATTGGTTGAGAATGTTATTGGAATGGGTTCAATTAGAATTGTTGAAGAAGCAATTGTTGGTTAGTTTTTTTATTTTTATTTTTTTAAACTTCTTTTCCTCTCATTGTAAAAACTAATTTTTTCTTTAATTTCAAATTATGAGATGTAAAAATAATATCATAATTACCTTTGATAAAATCTTCAGGGTGCAATGCTTTATGAGCCGTAATAACTATTCTTTCAATTTTTTCTATAAAAGTTTTGAATTTACCTATCGTTTTTAAACCGGTCTTGTATCCTGCATGTTGGTATGCAGAATTTACCAGTTCTGTACAAAAAAACTTTTTTGAATCTCCTGAAAAGTCAAAGTCATAGGGTTTTCCAATTTGTTTTTCGGCAAACCGGATTGTGTCTTTGATGATCTTTTTTCTCTTTTTGACGCCTTTTGGCATTCTTAAAATTGTTAAGGTATCATATTCAGTAAAAATATGGTGCAGAGAACAATATTCTACTCCATCACCAACAGCTTGAATAAACCTTTTATTTCCAACATATAAAGTGGAGTGAGTTACTGGGCCCTTGATAAACAAAGCAGAAACTTCTCTTAAATTTCCTACCAAAATCACATCCCCTTTTTTTAACAAGAACCTGGCTTTAATTAAATCGTTATGATTAAGCAGATTTTTTCTGGGATGAATAATAATTCCGGTAATAAAAAACAAGAAATTTGCGATAACTTTTTTGTAGAACGGATAACCATCTGGGAAGTTATAAATAAAATGAAATTTGTGAAAGATTCCCATATTTTGTTATTAATCCGCATGAGTATAAAAAGTTTACTTATTCATCTCTTCAAATAACTTTTTCTTTTCCCTTCTTCCAATCGTTCAATGGAATAGCGAAGCATTGTTCGTGGCATCTCAGCGTAATGCTTATCCAAGAATTTTTCTAAAACTTTTTCATCCCTCTTACCAATTTCGCGTAACATCCAACCAACAGCTTTATGGATCAAATCATGTTTGTCATTAAGTAGAATTTCTGATATTTTTAAAGAATCTTTGAAATCATTTAAACGAATAAAAGCAAATGTTGCTAAGACCGCAATTCTTCGTTCCCATAAGTCTGATGATTTTACTAACTTATACAAAATGGATCTATCATGGTCAACCAAATAAAACCCAACAGTTCTTGGAACTGTAACGTCAACTAAATCCCAGTTGTTGATGTATTTTGTATTTTTGAGAAAAAATTCATAAATTTCTTTCCTTTCCATATCTTTTTCATATTTGTAAACTAACATTACAAGAGCACACATTCTGAATTCGTGATATTTGCTTTTAACTAATTGCTGAACATCAACTAAACTTACTTCTTTAAAGTATTTTTTAGCAACTATTCTAACTTGAGGCATGGTTAACCCTAGAAAGATATCCCCTTCACCATATTCTCCAGGACCAGTTTTAAAGAACCCTTGAGAATGTTTAGCTCTTACGGGATCGGCTGACTGTTTCAATTCTTTTTCAATTTCTGATAACATTCTTTTAAAAGAAAGATTAAAATACTATAAAAACTTACCTTTTCATAATGCCTTTCCTAAAATTCATTAAAAAAGAACGAAACATATGGCACAAACGGTTCATTCCAAGTTTAATTACGGGTATTGCTGTTGCCGTAATTACTTTATTTTTTAAGATGACTGCTTCTAATATAGTTATGTTTGCTTCTTTAGGAGCTTCAGCAGCAATTCTTACTCATAAGTATGTGCATAAGCTTAACATTTTAAGAACAGTAATTCTTTCATATCTTTTATCATTAATTGCTAGTTCAATTGTCTTGTTAACTGTTCATCGTTACCCGTTAAATTTTACAGTTACCGTATTTATTGCCGTAACTTTAACAACCATTTTATTATATTTGTTTAACGTTTTTCATCCACCAGCAATTTCTGCTGCTCTTTCCTTTGTGATGTTAGACGGTGCGTTTTTTGAAACAATATCAATTTTCTTTTCAGTAATAGTTTTACTGATTATTATAAAATTGTTAACTTACGCTTTCTTCTATGAACATTTAGAAATGCGAAAATTCTATCTAGAATTTAAGAAGTTAGAAAAAGAAGAATTTTCTAAATTGTATAAATAAGAGTGCCCATAACAGAAGGGGAGCTCTGTATTTCATTTTTGACCTCTCAGGCCCGTAACGCAACGCTAGGGTTGGTCAGAGTAGTAGGAGGTTAATGTGCCCGCAATAGGGACTTAGCTATACCTTCCGTATGGACAATTAAAAGAATAATTAATTCATATATAAATTTTGTTTGTATCTTTTCGGTAGGGAACATATAGAATATAGGTTTTATTTATTAGTTGAGAATGAAATAAACTAATTATCTTTAATTAAAACATTTTTCAATTTCGTTAACTATAAATTCATCTAAAGAAACGTTGTTAAATTTGTTAATGTCTTCCATCCCGCCAGGAGATCGAACATTAATTTCCATTAAGAATCTTCCTACAACATCAATTCCTACTAAATTCAGTCCGTTTTCAATTAAGAAAGGTTTTAGGATTGCACAGATTTCGTAATCTCGATCATTTAATTCAGTTTTAATCATTTTAGCACCAACATGAACATTTGATCTGAAATCTCCCTTTTTAGGAATTCTAGCAAAACCGCCTAAAGGTTGACCTTTCCAAACAAAAATTCTTTTATCTCCAAACTCTTCAACGCCTTTAACATAATCTTGGACAATAACACTTTTCTTACCATTGTCAGTTATTCTTATTAAATCATCCATTACGAAAACTGAATGTCGAACGTGTTTCTCTATCCCTTCTCCACCATAACCAGATAAAGGTTTAGTTACGGCCATTCCATATTGCTTAACTAAATTATAAATTTCATTAGGATCATTTAATATTGAAGTTTCAGGAATAATGTCTGCAAATCTTATTAACGCAGTTTTATCATAAGCAATTTTCACTCCAGTAGGATTGTTAATCAAATACGGTTTTTTTAATGTTTCAAGTAACCCTAACAAATTAAAATATTCTTGTTGAAGTTCTGCGTTAGGTTTACCATTAACTTCTCCCGGCAATGATCTTGGGAAAATAACGTCCATTTCATTTAAATGAATGTTCTCGGTTCCATTTTCATCAAAAGCTTCTGAACAAAAACCTTGCATGGATTGACCAGTAATTAATTTAGCTTTACCACGAACCTGGTTTTGGTAAACACCGATATCTTGTGGATTAAAAGTATAAACTTGATGATCTCGATTTAAGAATCTGTTTCCTAATAAAGCGGTCGAAGATGGTGTTATCATATCTAGGTCTTTATTTAAATCGTACTCTACTGGGTTTGCTATTAAGCCTATTTTCATTTTCTATGATTTTCACTATCAGAATTCCTCTTTTACATTTACTTCTGAACGGGGTTCATTTATAAATTTTATGCTAAAATTAATCCTATTATCTTTTCAACCATAATAAAGAATATAAACTTAATCTTCTCAAAACAAAATATGTCTGATTTGGGGTTAACTATTGAATATTATGGAGAGTGTTTGGTAGAAACTATGCCCAATTATAGCCAGTTTCAGTTTCAGTTAGCTTTTGGCAACGTTATTAACAATTGTAATGATAAAAATCTAGAATTAATATTAGATTCAATTCCTACGGAAAATAGAAACTCACTTTTTAATAATGTTTCTGTCATTAGGAAATTATGGAAAGAAGAAAAAATTTCTTCTCCAGACAAACTAATCTATTTGATTAATTTAGAATTGCCTTCTTATCAACAGCACCAAGGTCTAGGTACAAAAGTATTACAACAATTATTATTTAAATCAAAAAAAGAGGGATTTGAATATTTACTTTGTAATCCTGTTACTAGTGCTGGTAACAATTTTATTAAAAAGAACAAGTTTGAAAATATCGTTGGGAATTATTGGGGGATTAAAGTTTAGAATGACAATAATTAAAGATGCAGAGAAATTATGTACTATAATCAATTCTGAAGATGAGTATAGGGAATCAATAAAAAGTGGAAAAACATTAGCTTTCATTCTTCAAGATAATATTGATTGTTGTACGTCTTTGGTAAATAATTATACTTCTGATCCAGACTTGAAAGGGATCCTGGATATATATGGGATTAATTCTATATATTTAGATGCAACAGATTCTAGACTTTTTAAAATATTTAGAGAAGAAAAAGTTGATTGTTTTCCTTTTATCATTGCTTTTGAAGATGGAAAAAGAGTTGGTTTACTAACTGCTAACATGCATCTCGGATATTTTTATGATGAATTAGAAAAATGGTATGAGTTATGATTTGTAAGTTAAACCATTAGCCCAAGAGTAATTTTCATGAAATTCATTTACTACTTTTTCAACATCTTTAGGTTCGCCTGAAATAATAATTTGTTGGGTGTTTACGTGAGGATTTCCTGGGATATATAGTTGTATAGAACAACCATTATAATTTCCGTAATCAAATTCTTCACCATCTGAATGAGGTCGTATTTGTGTTTGTTTTGAATCTATTAAAGAATCTAAGTCTTGTTTAGGAAAACTTCCCATTCCGATTCTTATCGAAAACATTTTTTCAGCCATATAAATCACCCCTTATTATTATTCAACTAAATCTATCGGTTATTAATTAATTTTGTGTTCTTCAGTATATATTAAAAATTTAGGAAACTGCTATTTCTCTAACCATATTATATTCTTCCATAAATTTCTTAGCAAGATTCTTATTTGTAATTACTAAAACGTTCTCATCATTTCTAGTATCGCCGCCACCAGTAGGATTCATACTTCCAGTAACAACGGTTTCTTGATCGACAATAAAGGTCTTATGATGCATATTTTGTTTATTGCCATCTTTGACAACATCAACTCCCTGATACTTTAATAGTTCGTAAACAGAATACTTAGTTACTTGTCTCGCTTCCATTACTCCCTCAATTGTAATATTTTCCAGACTTTTTAATAAAAGAATATTTCCAATCCCTTCATTAGTAAACGAGAATGTCATGAAATGGATAGATTTTTTTGCTTTTTTTAATTCATCTTTAACTTTTTCTGCACAATGGTCTTCAGGACAGAAATAATTCTTGATAGTAATTCCGTCTAATTCAATGATTGGATTTAAAACTTTATCGCCTTTCTTAAAAATGCCAGCCCACATTTCTTGAAACTCTGCTTCGTAATTTGCTGCAAGAACAGGAGATTCAATAAACAGTAAATTGTTATTGTTTTTAGTTGCTCCATTATTTGTTGGGTTCATACTTCCGGAAGATATTTTCTTCCCATCAATAATACAAAATTTATTATGCATCAATCCCCATTTATCAACTTTAACAAACGAATGATTAAATTCATAGAGATAATCGTTATCTGTAACAATTAAAACTTCAATCTCTTTTTGCTTTTCAAGAAGTTTATCTCTAACTTTATCCAAATCAACTTCAAAGAAGGCACAGTGAACAGATTCTTGTGCAGAATCAATAAAATTTACTAAAGCAGTTTCACAATCTTCTCTGGGACAGAAATAAACTTCAATGTTTCCAGTATCTTGAATTTGGGTTTCTATTTGTGGTTCTGTAAGAGATGCAGCAGTTATTGAATCTAAGTCCGTACATGAAGTTAGGAAGATTGTTAAGAAGAGGATTGTGAAGATTATTCTTTTCATTTTTAATGATAATTTTTTCTCGTCATTTTATTGTTTAATATCAATTAACAATTAGATCATCTTGATTTCGTAGTATAAACAGATTGGTGATGATAAGATTCACCCCAAGGACCAGGATCAGGAATGCCTTCAGCACGAAAATCGTCTGCAGTTACAAAACCCTGCAACATTCCTCTAATTAACCAATACGATCTTACGCTGTCGATTCTACCACAACCAGCAAACACTTCTTTTAAAGGAGGTCCTTCTGCAATTTCTTTCATATATATTTGATGAGCCACCTCGTCTCTTAAAACATAATTCAATCCACCATCCACTTTATCATCAATAGCTGTATTTCCCATTATGAATAATATAATGAGGCCAATTACTTAAAGATTTCTAAATTAGAGTCTCTAGTCAAGATATGTTTAAATAATATCACAAATAAAATTAAAAACATGGCAACAACTAGAAAAATTGGAAAAGAATTAGAAAACCTATTAGAAGAACATGGTGAAAAAGTAACAGTTTCCACTGGTTTTAAAGATTCTAGATTTCAGGTTAGTGCTGAAAGATCTTCAGAAGGAATTACTTATCTTGCTGGTGGACCCAGTAAACTTTATCTTCAACTTCATCTTGAAAAAGTAAAAGGTCACTGGAAATCTACAGATTTATATCCAACCCAAAGGCATAAATTATTAGTAAACAGAATGTTAAATACCTCTTATAAAGTTCTTTATGATTCACTTAATTCTTTAAATGATAATTAAGAAAATATATTTTTAAAAATTCGATAAGGAAGAAAAAAATTTATTCTTTAACTAAATCAGAGATACTTTGACCATCAGCATGTGAAAAATATTTCACTCCGTCTCTTTCAATAAATGTATCTGGTTCTTCATTTCCGATAACTTGTTTTTGTTCAATAGGTTCTGGTTTTTTTATTAAATAAGAATCAACCATTTGATACCCAAGAACTAATCCTGTTATAACTGCTCCTGTAACTATCATTCTTCCAGCAGTTGTTCTGTACATTACACCTTTAAATGATTTTATATTGTCTCCTTTATTTGAATCTGTCATTGTAATATATTTGGAGGGCAGAGATTTATAAATCTTTCGCCATTTACTCTTTACAAGTTGCAACTCGCTTTCTCTTATTTCTTTTCCCCAAAATATTTATATACTATAAAACAGTCTTTCTAGTAATTAAACGACTTGAGGTGTATACAAATGAGAAAAATATTAGCAATAAGTACAATTTTAATTTTCTGTTTAAGTTTCCTGGCAATTGCAGGACCAGACTTAACAGTAGAAGATTTAATCATAGACGCAGATTCAATTGTTCCTGGGGAGAAATATCATTACACAATTGATGTTAAAAACGTTGGTGATGAAGATTCAATTACCAGGTTACCATACTTTGCCTATGTTGATGAAGAATATAAAGGTCTTTATCCAGGGTCATTATTAACAACATTAAGTGACCGGGCAATGACAGATGTTGCTCCAGTAACTATTATTGCTGCTGACGGAACAGAAACAGAAGTTGCTCCAGAATACGGAGAAGCGTCTTACATGGCCCATGAAGAGTCTGCAGAACAAATTCAAAAAAGAATTGATGGAATGATGGAAAGAGCTAACTCTCTTAGTTGGACAGAAGAACAAATCCAAGAACAAATTGCTAAGATTCAAGATACTTATGGAAACCCACATGAAAAGCATGTTGAAGGCGCGATGATTACTTTAGCAGCAGGAGAAACTGTTCGATACAATTCAGCAGATTCATTTAAAGGATTTGGTGCTTTAAGTTTTCCAGTAACTTCGTTAAGTATTGATTCCATTCCAGTAACTTTAACTTTTGAACTTGATCCTTTCTTAGAGTCAGATGATAACGTTAACAATAATTTTTACACCAAAGAATTAGTTATGGAAGCGAACGTAATTCAAGGTCCTAAAGAAGAAACTGAGAAGAATAAAGAACTTGATGATGAAAACGAATATTTCGCTTACACATTAGGCTGTACAACAATTCAGGGTAAAGAAATTTGTGTTTCTGGAGATGATCCAAACATTCCTGATGAAGAAGAAACGTTAATAATTTCAGTTGATGGTGTTGAACAGGAATATTCTCTTTACGGATTAATGATGGCTTGGTTTAACCAATGGTTTGGTGGTGGAAAATTAGCACCGACTGAAACTGTTAACGGGGTGGAGATAACATTGTATGATAACGGGTTTAAGTTTGTTTTCGTATGATTTTTTTTCTTTTATTTTCTTTTTTATTTTCAATTTAATATCATGTAATGTTATTTTAATGGATTAAATACTATAATTAACTTTATAAATAGTGCTAAATAATTTATTTTTATAAGTGAAAATGTGATGTTATTAAATGAATAATGAAAACAACAACAAATAAAGATTCAGAATCAGTATCAGGTCTTAATAATTCGTTAATCTTTAGTTCTAAATATTTTACTCTTGAAGAACTAACATCTTCATCTACTGCTTCTAGATATAATATTAATAATCAACCTGATGAAAAAGCAATTTATAACCTTAATTGTCTTTGTAATTTAGTGTTGGACCCATTAAGAGTTAGTATCAATAAGCCGATTAAAATTAATAGTGGATACCGTTCACCGCAATTGAATAAAATGGTTGGTGGTTCTCTTGCTTCACAACATTGTTATGGTAAAGCTGCCGATATGATTATTTCTGGAGTTCCTGCACAAAAACTGTTTGATTATATTATAAAAAATCCTGAAATCACATTTGATCAAGTAATTCTGGAATTTAATCGTTGGGTTCACATTTCTTATGATCCTGATAAACTTAAACAACGACAGATTAAATTGATTGCTAGTTTTCAAAATAACAGAATTAAGTATCAAAAAATTGATTAACTAAAAATAAATAATAAAAGAAAAAAGAAATAAAAAAACAATAAGTTTATTGTCTTCTTCGGTTAGCTCTTCTACTTGGTCTAGCTTTTTCGTAACCTAAACCTTTTCCACGTAAGCCACGAGATTTTCTAGCAGTAGAAGTTTTACCATGATATACTCTACTGTGATGTTTCTTCTTACAGACCCAGTTAAGGTTTTTATCAGACTTGATTACTGGATGATCGGGATCAACTAGAATGATTTCGTACCAATAATGTTTACCGTCTTCTGCAACCCAGTATGAGTTTAAAACCATTAGATTAACAAATTTCTTCTGACACCGTTCTTCAGCAATTTGTTTATAGTTCTTGTTTAAATCTAATCTGGTACCGGACCGTTTTGGCCTTCTACCTTTCTTAATCATTGGTCGAGTATGGCCCCCACGAGGAACTCTTTGTCTAACAACAATAATACCTTGTTTAGCTTTATATCCTAAAGAACGAGCTCGATCAATTCGAGTAGGTTTTTCTAATTTTACTGTTACTGGCTCTCTTCGCCAAGCAATTAATCTTTCACGCCATAGTTCTGGCATGTTTGCCTTTGGTTTTTTCCAAAGATCTTTTACATATTTGTATATTCCCATATTATTTAGCCTCCTAATTTGCTTAATTCCAATACCAGTTCAGGCAAGCTACTGCCCACATTCGGATATCTTTAGCTTAAATTGCTTTGTTCATTTATAAAGTTTCTTAATAAAAATTTTAATACATCACAACCTTTAAATATTTCTGAGATTTACTATTGGAATTAGAGGTGATTTTAAATTGAATATTGAACCTATTATATCTGAAGATTATGTTGTATTGGATGAAGAAGCTACCGTTTCCGAAATGATCGGGGCTTTAAGAAAGTTTGAGAAACGAGCAGGGCTAGTTTTTCGAAATAAAAAGTATTTAGGATTAGTTGAAAAGAAAAAACTTCTCAAATCAAGGATTGATGTTAGTAAAACGAAATTGAAACATTTTGTGCAAAAATCTCCTTTGATTGAAGCAGATGCAGACATTATTGAAACTGCATATTTAATGTATCAAAGTAATATTGATTATTTACCGATAATCGAAGATAAAAAAATTATTGGAGTGATTAGTTCTTTAGATTTGGCAAAAATTGCTGTTCGTTTACCTGAAATTAAAGGAACAAAAATCAATGATTTGAAATTGTTAAAACCTAGTAAAGTTAACAAGAACGATCCTTTATCAACGGCAACTACTGTGATGTATAAACAAAGAGTTGATCAAGTTCCTATCTATGATCAGGGAAAAATTTATGGAATATTAAGTTTCCGTGATCTGTTAAGAAGATACATTAACTGGTCACCAAAACGTGATGTTTCTGGTAAGTTTAATCAGATTGCAAGTAGTCGAGGTGCAGAATCAGAAATGCCCCATTTAGCATCATTACCAGTAAACGATTTTAGTACTAACGATAATTTGGTAACTATTAATTTTAATCGCAGTTTAGTGGAAGCAGTAGATTTAATGGGTGAAAATAGAATCTCTGACATTTTGGTTATGGAAGATGAAGATTTTATGGGTATGTTAACTGTAAAAAATGTTTTAAGAAAAGTTGGAAGTTTAAAAATTCCTAAAAACTATAACATCCAGTTTATTGGTTTGAATAAAACTAAACTGTGGCCACACCAAAAATATAATTTGAAAAGGATTGTTGCTAATGAAGCTTACAAAATTCAAAGGATGATTCATAACGAAATGAATTTAGTTATTCATCTTAAAGAGTCTGAAAAAGGTGGCCGACAACAGTTCTTTGTAAATTTACGTGTAGAATCTCCAGGAAAGATGATTAGTGTTACCCAAGATGATTGGGACTTAGAAACTGCTTTAAGAAAAACTTTAGAAAATGTAAAAAATAAATTAAAAAAGCAGTTTAGGAAAGATTATACTGGAGAGCGAGATTATGAATAAATATTTATTTATTCTTTTTCACGTTTTTTTCTAAACTCTTGAGCGTTTTCTTCGTTAACGAACCGATACATTTGTCCATCAATTTCTGCTTCTACGACATCTTCAACGTCCATTAAAGGTTCGCCAGTTAAAGCATCTTTTCCTAATTGGCCACCGCCAGAAGCGCCTTCCATGAAACCTGCTTCTTCAGGGTTAATCTCACCATCTTCAACAAGTTTCTCTCGACCTTCTTCAGTATAAACATCTTCGCTTCGTTCACCCTGTTCCATCTCTTCTTTAATTTCGTCACTATCTTTTTCTGGTTCTATTCCCTGCTCTTCAGCTGGATATTGAACTTCTTTAGCTTCCTCTGCTTCTTCTTGTTCATCTTCTTTTTTAACTTCTTCAACTAATTCTTCTGCAGAAGGCATTTCTTTATCGCAACATTCAGTTTTTTCTTTACTACAACACTCTTCTTTTTCTTTTTCAGAACAGCAACTATCTTCTTTTTTATCTTTTTTATGTTCTTCACAATTATCGCACATTTTAGTTCACCTCATTTTTAACTATGATATCAGGTTATAAATCTGGTTAGTTTAAAAGAATTTTGGTGGTTGGGAGTTTATTTTACAAATAAACCCTTAACAAATATATTACTGTTCCTGCTACTAAAGGAACAACAATATTATCATCTAAAGTTTTATCATTGAAATCAATTTTAATCACTTCTGCAGTCATCGCTGCTAAACTGCCTAGAAATGCTTCTGGGATAGGCACAAATAAAGCAGCGCCAATAAACCCGAAAAATGTTCCTGCTAAAGTTCCTTCAAACAATTTCCTTCCATCACCGTTAAAGATATTTTTTATTTTGCCAAACTTTGCGCCAAATAAATGACTTATTGAATCACCTAATGCTAGGACCATAATTGCCGCAAGAGCAATATCTTTTTCAAAAAGTTGCATTACTAAAAGAACGCCAACAAAATAAAGTATCATCCCTCGGCCAGGAAATTTTTTTCTGTACTGGTCACGTTCAAGCCAATTTAAGAAAGTGCTGAATAATGGCACCTCTAAACGTTTACTAATAAAACTTAACAATAAACCGCAAACAATTCCTAAAAACATTGCTAATGGAGTAAGGATGTCAATATAAAATAAGAATGCTAAAGCTAATCCTAGTAAGAGATGAAAAACTTGCCGATCAATTTCTCTTCTGGTTAGCATATTATTCTATTTTTGAACTGGTTTTATAAGAATTATGGATTTATGGTACTATAATCTGTAATTAATAAAGTTTATATAAATCAATTATTTTACATAAATATAATATTATAAAAGGTGATATAAAATGTTTGATACTTGGTCATTGGGAATTCCTATTCCTAAAAAAAATTGTGATGAATTAAATAAATTGATTCTTAACATTGCTGATAAAGAATTTTCTATTGATAAAGATTTAATGAAAAAAATATCTCCAAAAGCAGAGTTTCATATTACTTTAGGAGTTTTTCATTCGGGCATTTTTGAATCAAATAAAGGATTGTTTAGGCATATATTATATTTTATTAGCACTCATAGAAAAAAATTCAATGAAATTACAGAGTTGTTTAAAGGCGATATTGAAATAACTGGTCTTGGTTATGATAAAAGTAATGTTAAATCTTCACAAGTTGTTTGGGCTACAGTTACTTCTTCTAAGATTGCTATTATCAGAGAAAAAATTCATAATTTGTTAAAGTTTTCAGGAATTGATGAATCTCATTTTAAATTTACGGATCCACATATTACTTTATTTATGGAAGTTGGAAAAGGAGATTTACATGGTATCCCTAAACGAAAAAAAGTGGGTTTAGACAAGTATATCAGTAAAAATTTAATAAATTTTAATTTTAAAACTGTTTGCATTTATTCTGGACCTAGAATTAAGTTTACTTTTGGTAATCGTGGCATTACAGGTAAACCTTCTAATAAGTTTAAAGCATTATTACAAGCAGAAATTAAAGCAAGGAAACCTAAAGCTAGTTTCAATTGGGGCGCTTTGTTTAAAGCTTATCCTAGAGATGAAGCTATAAAAATTAAGAATCTCATGCAGACTAAAGGTCCACGTGGTTTAGTTGAGAATGGTTATAAAGTAGCAGATATTATGAAAATAGTTAGAATTAAATCATAATTTTTTCAAATAATGCTCAACATTTTTAGAACGTTTAACCATATCATTAAACATTCCTTTGTACAGTTCTACAGTTTCTTTGTTTTGAATTTCAATTCCTGAACCAACACCTAGATGAATGTGGAATAAAATAACTGTATTCTGGGTGATGAAAATTTGCATAGGAAGATATTCTTTGATGATATGAAATTTAATGTCTTTATCTCTACATCTTTCTCTGAATTCTTTGATCACTTTTTTTAAGAAATCATCTCCAAGATGTTTTTTGATTAGTTTAATATGCCAAAGAAATGTTTCTTCATTACAAATTGCCCGGAAAAATTTGTTCTTGCTTAAAGCTTCTTGATAAGCGTTGTAAACCATGATTGCTTTTGTATCAGTTGTATGAGCAATAGTGGTTCTTTTCTTATTAATTAGGTTTCTTAATTTAACAAAATCTTTTTTGTTTTTTGGATAAAAGATGAAAGGTAAACTTTCATGTCTGGCAACAGTTCTTAACCCTCTCTTACAAGAGGAAAGTAGTTTGATCAAATAGAAAGTAAAATCTTCTTTTGATTTCAATAGATCAATCTTTGGAGATTCTGGTTTTTCTAGCAATTCAACGATTGTATTCTCGTCTTCTAAGAATTTATTGAACTTTCTTTTCAGAAACGGGATTACATTACTATGAGGGTCATCAAATGAATAAAGGCACGGTTTCTTACCATTTTTTTCAATAAGTTTTTCGTCAAGAAGCTGGTTTAATGGTTCATAGATTCTACCTAACGGTATTTGTGTGACTTTAGAAAGTTGTTTTGCCGTTAACTTGTTTCTGGTTAACTCTTTAAGAATCAAATATTGTTTTTCAGTTAAATGTCCTCTGTCTCTTAATTCTTTGATAACTTTGATCTTTTCCATTTGTTTGTTTAAGTTAAGGTGATATTTAATACTTTCGTTTTAACACATAAAAACGTTTTTCTGTGGGAAATGTTTTTAAGTGTCTTTTGTTTTACTGAAATATGGAAGTTAGAAATAATCCCGGGATCAAAAGTCCTAATGTACGATTAAGACATGATGTTTATCATGAGTTAAATTTTTTTGTTAAAATTCTTGCCGAGAATGATAATTCTATCCCTTATCAGGGTGCTTCCATTCAGGAAGTAGTTAACGATTTTATTAAAAGAGGTTTAGAAGAGTATAAAGTTTCTGAAAGAAGAGAAAAGTTTAAGGAATTAAGATTTTAATTTTTTTTAAAGTGTGTTTGTATACAATCTTATTTTTATTTTTGTTTATTTGTCTACCATTAGATTTGAATATTCTTGCAGTCTATAAATAGCCATCCCACTTTTTTTCAGTAATGGAAAAGAAACTTGAAGATTGTCTTGGGAAAGAAGTTCATCTCTGTATAAAGGAGTCTACTGCTTATTTTTCTGGCAGAGAATGTAATTTAGATTGTGTTACAGACAAGTATCATAATTTTAGTTTCAAGTTGGAAAAAATAACTTCTGAATTTTTAGAAGGGAAATTAGTTGACGGAAAAAAAAAAGAAATCCCGTTCCTTAAAAGATCTTATCATGACACTTCTTCTGAAGCTAAAGATTTAATCAGACGTTACAACTGTGTTGAACAGGAAATTGTTTCTGTTAAATATAATGATGAGGTGGTCTATAAACATGGAACTCTCAAAACCTAAAAAAAATTTAGATTGTTTAGTTTATGCTTATGAACGAACTAGAACTGAGTTTACTAATCCGCCAAAAAATATTCCTAGTTCCTGGGATTCTTATGATACTGAATTTGGCTGGAGCAAAAATGATTATCGTTCTGCTGTTGGAGATAATAGTCAAAATACTGTTACAATAAAAACTGTTGAAGTTAGAGCTTATTTTCCTGAAACTAGAAAAGATGAGTTTATTGTTCAAGGAAAAGGAGATTTGTATCAAAAATTACACAAAACTGAAAAGTTAGTTGTTAATGGTGAAGAATATTTAGTAAATAATAATTTTCCTAAAGCAGAAATATTGAAGAACAATTTTCCAATAATTACACTTACTGGAACAATTCTTTGTGTGGGCTCTTTCTCTGAACAATTTGTAATTAATGAAATGAAAAAATATCGGCGAGGTTTAAAATAAAAATGGATAAGAAAAAAAGAAATGTTCAAATTGGAATTAATGGCATGGGTACTATTGGGAAACTAGTTTATAGAATGTTAAGACCGGTTTCTAATATTAATGTTGTTAAAGTTAATGACTTAGCACCTAAATCTTCTTTAGAATATTTATTGAAACATGATACCGTACATGGAAAATGGCACGGTCAAATTCAGGATTTTGAATACGGAAATGAAAGAAATCCCTGTAATATTTATTGGTCGGAGATTGATGTTGTCGTTGATTCTACACCTAATTTTAACACATTTTCAGATTTATCTAACCATATTGAGGGAAGTGGAGAATGTTATGTTATCAGAACTTCTCCATTAAAAGGCAAAAACCTAGATAAAACGCAAACAATAATCATAGGAATTAATGATGATCAACTTGATTTAAAAAAGTATAAAGTTATCAGTATGGCTTCTTGTACAACTAACTGTTTAGCGCCAATGGTAAAAATTGTAAAACAATATTGTGAAAAAACTGGGAACGTCTTAGAGGAATTAGATTTTGTTACTGTCCATGCAAAAACCAATGATCAAGCAAATAAAGATAGTTACCATTCTGATCCAGGAAGAGGAAGAGACACTAATAACATCATTGAAACTTCTACAGGGGCAAGTTCACAAATTGGATTATTCTTTCCAGAACTAAAAGGAAAAATTCACGGAACTGCTTATCGTGTTCCAGTAAGTGATGGTTCTTTTTTAGAGTTGAGAGTAAAAACAAAAAATCCTATTGATATTAAAGGAGTTAATGCTACGTTTAAACAAGCTTCTATGAATGAGTTTGAAGATATTTTGAGTTATGAAACAATGCCATTAGTTTCTTCAGATTGTATTGGTGATAAACACACGTGTGTTTATTTAGAAAATTCAGCTCAACAACTTTTTAATACTAAAATTAAGTTAGGTGCGTTGTATGATAATGAGTTTGCTTACGCTTCTAAGATTGTTGATTTAATCAAGCGTGTTAAAAAAGATGTTTACGATGCAATATCAAAAGAATTTATTGGATATGAATCTGAAATGAGTATTGAATCATGGTGGCTTGACCCCAGTCCTGGAAATTGTGATGATATATCTGAGTTAAGTGACAAAGACATTGATAGTTCTTTAAGGACTGTTGCGGAAAAAGAGAACTGGACATTTACTAAAAAAGGCAGTAATTATTTGTTAGGTGCAAAAAATTTTATTTACCTTGCTGAGATTAAATCTCCCGGAGTAGTTCTTTATGACCAGTTTGGAGAAATAATTGATTTGAGTACTAATAAAGAAATGCACCTGGCAAATAAAGCATTGGTACAAAAATATTTTAGTAAAGAAATGTACACTGAAGAAGATAAAGAATGGGACAGAGCGATGGAATGTTCTCCAGACGATTGGGAAGATGATGATTAGATCCCTTCATCTTTTTCTAATTATTTCCTAAATTTTTTTAAATAAGCTTAACTTTAAACATAATCATGGGTAGAATTAGGGGTATTTTACAGTTTAGTTTAGTAGCAGTTGTAGCTGGAACATTTATTGGTAGTCCTTTTCCTTATCAAAAAGTTTCTCAACCATCTCAGCTTGAACAAGTTTGTAATCAAGAAATAATTGATAAAGATAAAACTGCGATTTTTGTTATAGATATGCAAAGTGGTTGGGAACAAAGTGATGGTATTTTTAGTGAAAAATTAATTGAATCTAGGAGTGAAATTAATTGGGATCAGAAAGTTAAAAATCAAGTTTCTTTACTAGAATATGCTAAAGAAAACAATATTCCAGTTTATATTTTTGAACTTTTCAATAATGGTGAAACTTTGTCAAAACTTAAAAAAGAATTAAATGGTACAGATTATCAAACTTATTTAAAATTTGGTGCGGGAGTTTATTTTGAATGTTTTGAAAAATTTGATGCTAAAGAAGTAATTAAAGCAGATATTGAGGAAGAACTGAATTCAAGGGGCATAGAAAATATTATCATTGTTGGACATAATAAGTATGATTGTATTCGAAGAAGCATTTATGGTTCTCATGAATTTGGTTTTAATGTTATATATTCTGAAGATTTAGTTTTAGGTAGTGATTCTACTGGAAAAATGGTAGAAATAATTCCGGAAATGCCAGATTTTGTTGAAGATTTTATTGAAAAAGAAATAGCAGACAATTCTCGTGATTATGGTAGTACAGATTCTCTTTTAGGATGTTTAAGATAGTTTATCCTATTAAACCATCTTGCCGGTAAAAATGTTATGTTTATCACGGCCAATTTTAACCCTTATTTTTTTACCTTTTTTAAATTGACAATTTTGGACAGAAATTACTCTTTCTTTAGAAACTGCTAAACATGTATCTTTGAACCTGTCCGGGGCTTTAATCATTGCTCTAGTAGTATCTCCCAACTTGAACGGTTTCGGTAAATTTTTAGTTTTTCTAATGCCAAAATCTTCAGCAGACAATTTTTGTTTTAACCCGGTTTTTTGTTCCAATGTTTTAATCATTTCATAAAATTCTTGCCAATTATTAGCTTTTACAGGATTTCTACCAGTTTTATAATTTAAGAAGTTTTGAATTCCTAGTAAAGGATGTTTAGCTTGAGCTTTCACTCCTAATTTTTTAACAAATTCAACAATCTTTTCTAACTCTTCATTATTATGGCCAGGAATGTAAACTGGGGCGATAAGAATTTTTATCCCTTTATCAACTGCGTACTGAATCATTTTTAAAACGTAATCCAATTTGTAAGGACATCCTGCTAATTTTTCAGCTATTTTAGGATCCATTGAGTCTAAAGAAACGTTAAACCTTAACTTATCAAATTTTGCTAGATGGTCTAACTGCGATTTTGTTACTAAAGTAAAGTTGGTATCCATGGAAACTATTGTAATTTGTTTATTCTGATGTAAATCTTCAATCAACGGA
>Ga0233430_1001118_pt1 | contig 40454 bp, 39 predicted proteins | sample SI_118_April2016_2_FD_179883 | JGI IMG/M metagenome (GOLD analysis project Ga0233430, IMG submission 179883) | Seawater microbial communities from Saanich Inlet, British Columbia, Canada - SI_118_April2016_150_MG | ecosystem: Environmental > Aquatic > Marine > Inlet | place: Canada: British... | reverse complement strand
GTAGCTGCCAGCGTGGTGGAAGGGAAGATTGTAGATCCGAGGAGGTATTTATAATGAAAGTTTGGAAATTTGGTGACAATGTAGATACAGATCAGATTATTCCTTCTCAGTATTTGGTTTTACCAAGTATGAAAGAAATGGCGCAACATACTTTAGAACCTTTAGCGCCCCAGTTTGCCCAGCAGTATAAGGCAGGAGAATTGCTTGTAGGTGGACATAATTTTGGTTGCGGGTCTTCCCGTGAACAAGCCCCTACTGTACTCAAAGAATTAGGTGTCAAAGTGATTATGGCCCAAAGTTTTGCGCGTATTTTTTTCAGGAATTGTATTAATCTGGGTGTCCTTTTAATCGAACTTCCAGAAGCTAATGAATTAGAACAAGGGCATGAAGTTAAAATAGATTATACCCATGCCAAAATTATTAACAAAACCACTAAAAAAGAATACGAAATGGTCCCTATGTCTGACTTTTTTAAAAAGATCGTTAATAGCGGTGGTTTAGTGGATTACCTAAAAAATAAAAACTAAATTAAGCCCTAAAAGAGGAGGCAGGGGTGATCCCTAAATATTCTTAACCTTAATCTCAACCTTAACCCTTGCGACGTAGTCGCTAATTCCCCAAACAAATCCCTAGTTTCCTAGCACAATTCAAGAGATAATTATCAGGCGCTATACATTTATATTTGGCAATAGCTTTTTTAATTGGAATGGAGGTAAAATTAGCACCTAGTAAACTTACCATATGTCCAAATTGCTTGCGTTCAGCTAATTCAAAAGATTTAATCCCAAACTGTGTTGCTAAAATACGATCAAACGCGATCGGGGTTCCTCCACGTTGAATATGGCCTAAGACAGTTACGCGAATACTTACATCCAATCTTTTTTTTATTTCTTCCATAAGCGTAAAGCCAATTCCACCTAACAGTGGTTTATGATAACCTTTTTCCTGACAGTTACGTGTAACCATTTTGCCTTTTTTAGGTTTAGCTCCTTCTGCCATGACAATATTCACAAAGCCTTGCCCATCAACAATCCGTCCCTTAATTGTTTGAATAATTTTCTCAATATCATAAGGAATTTCCGGGATCAACGCTATTTCAGCCCCCGCCGCAACTGCTGTATATAAAGCAATCCAGCCAGCATCTCGTCCCATTACTTCCGCGATCATTACCCGGTTATGGCTTTGCGCCGTAGTCACTAATTTATCTACAGCTTCCGTAGCTGTCTCTACTGCTGTCTGAAATCCAAAAGTAAAATCTGTGGCAGACAGATCATTATCAATGGTTTTAGGTACCCCAATAATATTTAATCCTTTTTCATATAATTTTTGCGAAATTGCTTGGGTACCATCACCCCCTATACAAATCACGGCTTCTACATCTAGTTTTTTTATTTTTGTGATTAATTCATCAGACCTGTCTTCTATTATAAAACTACCGTCAGATTTTACAGTAGGGTAGCAGAACGGATCGCCCTTATTTGTAGTTTCTAAAATTGTGCCGCCTTTTACTTCTAAACCCGCTACAATTTTGTTGGTTAATTTTATGATTTTTTGTGGTTCATCCAGTATGCCGCAAAAAGCTTTTATACTACCCAAAACTTCCCAATCATCTTTAGAGTAATGAGCTGCTCTTGTTATGGCTCTGATCACCGGATTCAAGCCAGGGCAATCCCCGCCACCGGTCAGAATTAATATTTTTTTAGTCATTTTTTCTCTCCTTTTTTCTCCCCATCTTCATTATAACAGAGGAAAAGTGTTATACTTAATCGGAACTAAACACTAAATACAGAAAAACAGAAGGAAAGATACAATAAAACAGAAGGAAAGATACAATAAATGTTATTAATAGAAAAAATAAAAAAGATTTTCAAAAAAAAGGAAACCAGCTCACCACAAAAAGATTTTCAGAAAAAAGAGCAGCCGGCTAAACCGGTTCGTTCAGTCACCAAGTCGCCGCAATCTAGACACAATCATCAAAGGCCAAAACCACAATGGTCACCATCAGGACCACGGAAAGTAAAGCGTCCTCCAGAGAAAAAGACACTTTTTTCTGAGTTAGCGTTAGACCCCAGAATTACTCAGGTATTAACAAAAAATCGTTTTACGGAAGCTACTAAGGTACAGGCGGAATCAATTCCTGTTTCGCTTAAAGGCCGTAATGTGTTTTGCTCGTCTCAGACCGGATCAGGAAAAACGTTAGCTTTTTTATTGCCTATGGTTCACAAACTTTTAAAAAAGGAAATTTCTCAAGCCCTTATTGTTTGTCCTACTCGAGAAATTGCGATCCAGACCCAAAAAGTGCTCCAGATTTTTTTGGATGTTGGAGGCTTTAAATCTGGTCTTGTCGTAGGCGGGACAGATATGTTGGAACAAAAGCGCCTTCTTCATGAATATCCTGAGGTTTTGGTTGCAACACCAGGACGACTGCTGGATATGGTCAGTAGTGGCCTGATTTGGTTGCAGTATACGGGGTACGTCGTGTTGGATGAAGCAGACAGAATGTTAGATATGGGTTTTGAAAAAGATTTAGTGAGAATTTTTAAAGAACTTACAGGAAAACAGCAAACCTTGCTTTTTTCCGCCACCCTTTTTCCTGAAATTATGAAATTGGTTGAAAAGTATGTTTCGGATTGTTATCAGATCAAAATCGGTAGTCCACGTAGTATTGCTAATTCGGTAGATCATTATCTAATCGAAGTGGATTCTGGTCGGAAAATACAGGCCTTAAGCGACATCATCTTTAAAAATAGAGGTAAAATAATCGTGTTTTTCAACACCATCAATGAGGCTGATAAGGTTTGTCGTAATCTAAAAAGGGCCAGAATTTCACGTATAGACTGCCTCCATTCCAGACGAGATCAGCAGACTAGAGAACGTATCATAAGCGGATTTCGTTCTGGCCAGATCACTATTCTTTTGGCCAGTGATGTGGCTGCCCGAGGGATAGATATTCCCAATGTGGAACTTATAGTGAACTATGATCTACCTACACACAGTGAAGAATATATCCATCGTGTAGGGCGTACCGGTCGAGCAGGGCAACGCGGAAAATGCGTGAGTATGTATACACCTAAAGACAGCAAGGTTTTGGACGACATCGAAAAGCTGATCAAGAGTAAGATCCGGATTCAAAAGCCAAGACAGTCAAACAGAAGTCGTTGATGAAAATAAAAACAGCCAGATTTATTAAGGGTGTAGTAAAAGCGGATTCAATATTAGAAAATGGGATTCCTCAAATTGCATTTATTGGCCGTTCAAATGTTGGTAAATCCAGTGTTATAAACTCCATAACAAATAAAAAAGGCTTAGCTAGAACAAGCTCAACCCCCGGCCGTACGCAGGAGATAAATGTATTTCTTATTAATGAATCCTATTATTTAATAGACCTTCCGGGATATGGATATGCTAAAACGTCAAAAGTTATAAGAGAGAAAATTCAAAATTTAATCCATTGGTACATTTTGGACTCAGGTTATGAACCAAAACAGATTGTACATATTATAGATGCAAAGGTGGGGCCTACAGATACTGACATGGACATGCTCTATAACTTAGAGACAAAAAGAAAAAATATTATTATTGTTGCTAATAAAGTAGACAAAATAAAAAGTTCAGAATACCAAAAAAAAATGAAAAAAACACAAGCCTTACTTAGTCCACATAAAATAATTCCTTTTTCTTCCACCAAAAAAATTGGCATAAGTGAGCTGTGTAAAGAAATCATGAAGTAAATTTGACCTTTATATCAATTTGGCTTTAATATTAATAGGAGCGCTACTAATTTTTAGAGCTCTTATATTTTAAATTTAAAAGGAGTAAAAATGCATATACCAGACGGTTATTTAAATGGACAAACATGTTGGCTTACTAATTTAGTTTCAGGCGGAATCATTTTAGGTGCTTTATCCAAAATAAAAGACATCAAAGATAATCAAAAAATAGTTTATTATAGCTTAATGGGGGCATTGATTTTTGCTTTACAGATGTTGAATTTCCCGATTGGCAATGGTACATCAGGACATTTTCTTGGCGGTACCTTAGCTTATTTGGTGGCAGGACCCTGGCTAGGTAGTTTGATGATTAGTATGGTTTTAGCTATACAGGCTTTCTTTTTTAATGATGGTGGTATTTTTGCTTTAGGGGCCAATATTTTAGCTATGGGTATCGTGGGTGTTTGGGTACCGTTTTTTCTTAAAAAAGCTTTTCCCAAACTCAATAAATATTTAGGCGTAGCACTGGCTTCTTGGACTTCTGTCGTGGCAGCGGCATTTACATGTTCTGTGTTGCTAGCTATTTCCGGCACAGTAGCTTTAAACCAAGTATTAGGAGCAATGCTAGGTGCACATGCCATTATTGGTGTAGGCGAGGTTTTTATCACCTTTGGCGCATATGTTATATTTGTAGAGAATCAAGCTTTATTGAAAATTAATTTATGGGCTCAGCAAAAAAGCGTTTTAGTTTCTTTAGTCCTTACTATTATTATTTTAGCTGTTTGTGTTTCACCATTTGCTTCCTCATTTCCAGATGGATTAGAGAAAATACTGCAGATTTAAGTTAAGGAAGTTGGAGCGGGAGAAGGGACTCGAACCCTCGGCCACAAGCTTGGAAGGCTAGTGCTCTACCAACTGAGCTACTCCCGCATTAAAACCCTAAAATAATATCATTATTAGCTTTAATTTTAAAGACCTTCTCTATACCCCGGCCGGCCGCTACTAAAAACGTCACTATAGTGACAAACCTCTTACTTACAACTGTCACTATGGTGACACTTTTTTCATGGTTTTTTCATAGAAAATCTATTTTGTCTTTAATTTAAGCACGATCAAATAGTTGGCACATTTTTTGCAATATATTTTTTAGCAAACAAAAAAACCAGGAGGTATAAATGGCACAACTAAAAGGAGCGGCACTTAAATTAAAAGAACCTAAAAAGAAAAAGGACCCTTTATATTTTTTAGATTTCAAAAATCTTAAAATAAAAAAGCTTACAAACCAGAAAATAATTTCAGAATTATTAGCAAATGAAAAAGTAAAAATGATTGATTTAGCTTAGTAATTAGCATAATTTAAAAAAAAGTGAAATTTTTTCTAATAGTTTTCGATAATTATATTAAAGGTCATAAAAAAAAGGGGGCAAACATGCAAAACGAGCAAGTTGATATCGCTTTTAATGATATAAATATTATTTGGGAACCTCAGAAGTACATGAAAAATAATCATAAATTTTTATTTAAAAATTTAAAATCTTTAAATAAGATTAATAGCCGGATTTGTATTGATTATTTTATTCATCAGAAAAAAACATCTCAAAAGAAATCTATTGAAGATTCTCTCTTACAGTTGTTTGAAGTAGCGATTAGAGAAAATCATCCTAGCCAAATTATTCAAAAACTTTTTGATTTTATTTTAGTTGTGATCAGAAATAAAAAAACATTTGTTCAAAAACTCCAAGAACTTTTTCCAAAAGATTCCCAGGAAAATGCCAGAATAACCAATTTTATAAAAATGTTTCAAGTATATGTAAAAGCCGCGGCTTAAGTCGGAGCTTGGCATAACTTCCTTAATCCCGGTATAATCTAAATATTATGTTTTTAGGAATCAATTTAGCTATTGAACCATATTCCATAGCTTTAATTAAAAATACCGATATTTTAGCTGAGATTTCTTGTCAGGGAAGCTATGATTTTACTGAAGACCTGATTTTAGAAATTGAGAATCTGGCTAAAAAAGCCCACGTTTCACTGAGAAAAGTTAAAGCCTTAGCAGTAGCTTCTGGTCCTGGTTCTTATACTGGATTACGTATTAGTGTCGTAGCGGCTAAGACTATCGCCCAAGTTTTTAAAATCCCTGTTTACGGTGTTTCTACTTTAGAAGCCATGGCCTATCAAGGTAAAGATATGGAATCTATCTTTTTTTCTTTAATACCCGCGCGTAAAAATGAAATGAATGCGGCAATGTTTAGCTCTGTTGATCAACAGTTGTCTAGACTTACAGATGATTTTGTTTGGGATAATGAGATCATGCTGCAAAAATTAAAACAGTTTCAAAAAACAATTTATTTAATCGGCTTGATACCGCCCCTTCTAGAAAAACAAATTCTCAAATTAAAGAACCCTAATCTGCAAATAATTAAGAAACCTTTAGCCGCTTCTGCCTTGGCCTTTATGGCTCAGGATAATTTTAAAAATAAACAAGAAGGAAACTATCTTTATACCCACCCTCGTTATTCGCATCAACCAAATATCGGTAAACCTAAAAAAAAAGTAATCACAGATTAATTTACAGGTGCGATGAATCGCGTCTCATTCAGATACATTGAGAAAAATCAAAGAATAATCCTAAGAACAAAAATTCCAAGCACGAAAAAAAATAATATTTAATTTCCATCAGGTATAAAAACTCAAAAGCTAACGTAAACTTTATAGTTGCCCTACATATTGCATAACTAAAAAATTAGGAGTATATTTAAAGCGGGGCAAGAGACCTAGATAAGATGAAATTAAATTAAGGAAATTTTTTATGAACATACAGGATAAAGATAAGCAAATAGTTATCTATCAAGCGGAAGATGGGCAATTCCAATTAGAGGTAAATCTTAAAAACGAGACTCTATGGTTGGCACAAAACCAAATAGCTGATTTATTTAACAGAGAGCGGAGCGTGATCACTAAACACCTTAATAATATTTTCAAAACCAATGAATTGGAAAAAGAAAGCAATGTGCAAAAAATGCACTTTGCTCATTCGGATAAGCCTATTACTTTATATAACTTAGACGTCATAATTTCCGTGGGTTATAGAGTGAATTCCAAGCGAGGCACACAATTTCGAATTTGGGCTAACAAGATTCTCAAAAATTATTTAATCCAGGGATATGCTATCAATGAAACTCGCCTAAAAACACAGACAAAAAGAATTCGGGAACTGGAAAATACGTTAGGCCTACTTTCCAATGTAGTAAAAAATAAACAATTAAAAAAAGATGAAGCCATTGGCTTACTAGAAATTATTACGGATTATACATATGCCTTAGATTTACTAGATAAATATGATCATCAAGCATTAGAAATCGAAAATACAAATACGCTTGAAATTTTCAAGATTACTTATAATGAGGCGTTAGCCGCTATTAAAATGTTGAAAAATAAATTTGGGGATGCCGAAAAAATTCTTTTTGGCCGAGAAAAAGACAAATCTTTTAAAGGTTCTTTATATAATATTTATCAAACATTTGAGAGCCGAGATTTATATCCTAGTGTTGAGGAAAAAGCGGCTCATTTACTATATTTTATAATCAAAAATCATTCTTTCACAGATGGTAATAAAAGAATTGGCGCCTTTCTTTTTATTTGGTTTTTAGAAAAGAATCATTATCTCTATTCTTTAAATGGTAAAAAAAGGATCGAGGATAATGCTTTGGTCGCGATTTGTCTTATGACTGCTGAAAGTAAGTCAGTAGAAAAGGAGATTATAATTAAATTAATTGTGAATTTAATAAACAAAAGGAATGCCTAGTGCATTGTCATAATCACAGATTAATTTAGCCCCCCTACAAGGTTTTCGATCAGTGCTTAATTTTCTAAGCTGTTATATAATAAATAATTATGAATAAATATCTTTGTATTCACGGTCATTTTTATCAACCTCCCCGCGAAAATCCTTGGTTAAATTATGTTGAACAAGAAGTCAGCGCAAAACCTTATCATGACTGGAACGAGCGTATTCTTAATGAATGTTATGCTCCTAATGCTGCGGCCAGAATTACAGATGCAAAAGGTAAAATCTTAGAACTTATCAATAATTATGAATATATCAGTTTTAATTTTGGGCCTACTCTTTTAAATTGGCTAGAAAAAAATGATGCGGAAACATATCAGCTGATTTTGGAGGCTGATCAAAAAAGTCAAAAACGTTTTTCCGGGCATGGGAATGCCCTTGCTCAAGTTTATAATCATATTATTATGCCGCTAGCTACCCGACAAGAAAAAATAAATCAGATTGTCTGGGGAATTCAAGATTTTCAGGCTCGTTTTCAGCGCCAGCCCGAGGGTATGTGGCTAGCTGAAACAGCCGTAGATACAGAAACCTTGAGCTTACTAGCCGAAAACAATATCAAATTTACCATTTTGTCACCATATCAAGCAGCTAAAATTCGCAAAATTAGCAAGTCTTCTAAAACTACTAATTTTGAAAATGTGTCAGGCGGAAAAATAGATACCACACAACCATATAGAGTTTTTTTGCCGCATAAAAAATATATCGATATCTTTTTTTATGATGGTCCGGTTTCCCAAAAAATCTCCTTTGGCAATGCTTTGCAATCGGCACAAAAGTTTATTGCCAATCTAATGAATAGCTTTACTGGTAAGCGTAGCCGACAATTAGTAAATATCGCCGTAGATGGCGAATCATATGGACATCATAAAAAATTTGGCGATATGACTCTGGCTTTTTCCATAGAAGAAATTCAAAGAAAAAATTTAGCTATTCTTACTAATTATGGCGCGTATTTAGCGCAGAACCCGCCTCAATACGAAGTGCAAATTATAGAAAATAGTTCGTGGAGCTGCTCACATGGTGTTGAACGCTGGCGCTCTGATTGTGGCTGTGCCGTGGGTGGTTTGCCAGGCTGGAACCAAAAATGGCGCGCACCTTTAAGAAAATCTTTAAGTTCTCTAAGAGATCATAGTAGTTCAGTTTTTATGAAGGAAATGAAAAAGTATACTAAAGAGCCTTGGCAGGTTTTTCAGAATTATTATCAAATAGTGCACAGTAACGATCAAAAATTGCAAGATCAATTTTGTGCACAATATAAGGTAGATATTAGTTTAAATTCGCCTCAAAAAATTGTCTTTTTAAAACTTTTACGTATGCAATATTATACAATGTTAATGTTTACTTCCTGTGGCTGGTTTTTTGCAGACATTACAACCATTGAGACTTTACAAATTTTAAAATACGCAGCCATTGTCTTAGCCTACTTAAAAGATTTTGGTGTGGATGAAACAGAATCTTTTTTAAAGCTTTTAGCAAACGCACATTCTAATCTGCCAGAACAAGGTGACTGCCGTACCATTTTTCAAAAAAACGAACAGAACTCCAGGGTAGATTTTTCTAGAGTCGTAGCAAATTTTGCTATTCAACAGATTTTTGCCGCGAAAACTAAATCTAAATCTTTTTACACTTATCAGATTACTTGTGGTGACGAAAACCGTTATGCTAAAAACAATACGACCCTGATTATCGGTAATGTTAGCGTTACCCAGCAATTAATAGCAGAAACCCAAGAATATGTTTTTGCAGTTTTATATTATGGAGGTATTGATTTTTATTGTTCGGTCTTGCCCTATAAATCAATGGCCGAATACCAACGTCTAAAAACCAAATTATTTACTATTTATCAAAAACAAGCCCTTACGCAACTTATCCAAACCCTGTTTACGGAATTTGGTAATTATTCCTATGGTTTAAAAGATCTTTTAATAGACCATCAAAAAAATATTTTTGAACATATTATGCAAGGTGAATTTGAAAAATTGGATTCTTTACTCAAAGAGACTGCCCAAAACAGTTTTGATGTTTTGGATTATTGTTTGCAAAATAAAATATCCGCGCCTAAACTATTAACCGTAGCTAATGAATATGTTTTAAAAAACCAGCTTAAAAATTTGTTTAGCGGTAAGTTTGAAGGGTATGAAATTTATAAATATACCCAGAAAATTATGGAGTTAAAAGATAGTTATGGTTTTAGTGTGGATATTAGCGACCAGAAAATTAGCATTGAAAAGTTTTTACTTACGGTATTAAAAAAATATTTTGAGCATCCTGATTCCAAAGCATTTTTAGCTGAATTTATTTATACTTTTAAAGCTATTTTATTGTTACCTATAAATATTAATTTATGGCGTATTCGTAATCAATGGTATTATTTTTTAAGTGATACTCACAAAATTAAAAATACGCCTTTATTTAAGATGTTTGAAGAAATTAACGAACTTCTAAATATTGATTTTGATTTAAAATATAAACCATTCGTAAAAGATTAAAAGGAGTGAAAAATGAAATCTTGTCTTAAAAAAATTGTTTTCTTTTTAGTTCTAGTTCTGATAGGGCAACCCTGTTTTGGGGAAGACCTATTACATGACACGCTGAAAAATGGATTTGGCATTACCGCTTTTGGTATGGGTAGTGCATACACTGGTTATGCCGCAGGCGCAGATTCTATTTTTTATAATCCGGCCGGTACAGTTATTCCAGGTGTGATGTATAACTATTTAAATTGTGATTATAATCAAAAAGTTTATAGCGCGTTTAATGGCTATTCTTTTTATGTCAGTCCTTTTAATTTTGGGTATTGGCAAAAAGAAAATGCCCAAGCGCAAAAAGTAGAAGTTACGGCTTTTAGTTTAGCCAGAAGAAGTCAAAACGGTATTAATTGGGGGGTAACCTATAAATCTATTCAGGAAACCACTAATCAGACCACAACATCTACTTGGAGTTCGGATTTTGGTTTATTAGTCCATTTTACTCCTTGGCTTAATTTTGGGCTTAACCTCCAGGATATTTTAGGTAGTAACACTTCCCTGACGCCATCTGGTCGACTTGGTTTTGCTATGGCTACGCAAAAAAGAGATTTTATTTTAACTACTGATTTAGTTTATAAAAAAGGCGATACCGCGAGCATTTTGGAAACCAGACATGGTTTGCAATACCGGTTAACCCCGGGTATTACAGTAAGAGGTGGCTTTAAAGGTCCTAGATTAACCGGTGGGTTATCCATTGCTTTACCTATTGTAGATGTTAATTACGCGTATCAGGCCGCGTACGGATCAGAAGGCGCTGTCTATATGCTAGGTTTCAAATTAGGTAAAGGATTAGTCACACAAAACAGGCAGCGATACGCTCTTTTAAAAAAAAAAGAGTTCGTTGAATTTAGTATTGACCAAAATTTAATTAGTGGTAAATCCCAGGTTACTCTTTTTAATGGTCAAAAAATTGGTAGTAACGACCTTTTAGCTATTTTGGATAAAGTAAACAGGGATCCTTCTAGTAAAGGTTATGTTGTCCGCATCAATAGTCTAAACTCTTCTTTAGCAACCATTGCTTTAGTACAAGAAATTAGAAGCGAACTTGAAAAAGCGCGGCAAAACGGTAAAACCGTCATTGCTTATATAGAATCCTGGGCATCTTTACCTGAATATTATCTAGCCAGTGTTGCTGATAAAATTATTATGCCTGAATTAGGCACTATTTCTCATTTAGGCCTTAAAACAGAAATTCTGAAATCCGAAGATTTTTTTAATAAGTTTGGCATTAGCCATAATGTAATTGTGCAAGGCAAGCATAAAGCTACTTCATATCCTATGGAAAAAGCTTTAACTTTAAGTGATAAAACGCAAATGGTTTCTTTAGTTAATAACCTATATCATCAAGTTTTGTTAGACATTAAAGAAGATCGTGACCTGGATTGGGATAAAATCAGCCAGGTTTTTGACGGCAGATTATTGAGTGCTACTGAAGCACGGGATATAGGTTTGGTAGATGAACTAGGCTTTTTTGAAAAAACCAAAGAAATTGTTCAGGAAAAAGAAGCGTATAGGCCTTTAGCTAGTTATGCAAATACTTATCAACCAAGCTATCTATTTGCTTTTAATAAAATTGCTATTATAGAGATCGATGGTTCTATTGGACTAGGTCGTAACCAAGATGGTTTTCTTTTTGGTGAAAAAGTTACTGGTGCTGATGAAATAAACGCCATTATTGAGCTTGTGGCTAAGGATCCTACCATTAGAGGTGTTGTTTTAAGAGTGAATAGCTCGGGCGGTACTTTACTTGGCGCAGACCGTATATATACTGCTATAGAAAAATTAAAGCAAAAAGGTAAGCTGGTATATACTTCTATGGGCAATATGGCTACTTCTGGAGGTTATTATATTGCTTTAAATTCAGATGAAATCGTGGCTAATCCCGCGACATTAACAGGTAGTATTGGCGTGATTTCTATTTATACCAGTATGGAAAGATTTAATAAAATTTTAGGCCTCAAATATGAAAGTGTTAAAACCGGTAAATATATGGATATAGGTTCTCCAAACAAAAAATTAACTAAAGAAGAATCTGAAATGCTTTTAGCAAACCAGAAAGTTACATATAATCATTTTGTAGCTAAAATTAAAGAAAATCGCCAAATTTCAGATCAGCAAATAGAAGAAATCGCCCAAGGGCAAATGTTTACAGGTGAAGAAGCGTTAGAACTGAAATTAATTGATAAATTAGGGAATTTAAATGACACCATAGGGTTTCTTAAAAAAGAGGCAGGGATTACAGGTCAACCGGAAATTGTTATTTATCGTTCCCAGCCAGACTTTTTGAAATTTTTCAGGGGGTTATGGTAATGTCCAAAATTTCAGTTGGTATTCTAGGGGCTACCGGTAGCGTAGGACAAAAATTTATTGAATTATTACAAAATCATCCGGACTTTGAGATTACCGCCTTGGCCGCTTCCTCACGTTCCGCAGGTAAAACTTATCAAGACGCTGTAAATTGGTTCATGGCTACACCTATTCCAGAGCATGTGAGAAATATGAAAGTAAGTACATGCGAACCTAACCTAGATTGTAAGATCGTGTTTTCTGGTTTGGATGCTAGTGTAGCCGGTGAGATTGAAACTGCTTTTGCCAAAGCCGGGTATATCGTAGTCTCCAATTCGCGTAACCATCGTTTTGATGCGGATGTGCCGCTTATTGTACCGGAAATCAACCCGGAACAGTTGAGTCTGACCAAAAAACAAGCGTATGGTAAAGGCTGCATTATTACTAATCCCAATTGTTCAACCATTGGTTTAGTGATGGCCTTAAAACCTTTATTGGATAATTTTGGTTTAGAGTCAGTTAATGTGGTTACATTACAAGCTTTGTCTGGAGCTGGGTACCCAGGTATTTCTTCCTTGGACATTATTGATAATGTATTGCCTTATATTAAAAACGAAGAAGAAAAAATGGAAACTGAACCCTATAAAATTCTGGGCACTAAAGATTTTAAAATTAGCGCAACCTGTAATAGGGTAGCGGTCATTGATGGGCATACTGAATGTGTTGCTGTGAAATTAAAAAATAAAGCGCGTAAAGAAGATATAATTAAAGCCTGGCAAGAGTTTAGAGGTAAACCTCAAGAGCTTAATTTACCTACTGCTCCTCTAAAACCTATACATTATTTTTCTGAAGATAATTTTCCGCAACCCAAATTACACCGTAATCTGGATAAAGGTATGGCGGTCAGTATCGGTCGCCTCCGTCCTTGTCCGATTCTGGATTATAAATTCACGATTCTTTCGCACAATACCATTCGCGGTGCTGCTGGCGGCGCTATTTTAAATGCGGAACTATTTATTAATAAAATTAGTTAGGATAAAATATGCCTTTTGAAAAAAAACATCGTTGTTGCCGGCCTTTTAACGGAGTGAGATTTTTTAAGCCTCAAGGTATCCCCTTGCGCGGGCTAGAAATCTTGCGCCTTGAACGTGATGAACTAGAAGCTATTCATTTATGTGATTATGAAGGGTTAAATCAAGCCGAGGCAGCCAAAAGAATGAAAATATCTACAGGTACCTTACAAAGATTGCTTTATTCAGGACATAAAAAAATTGCTGATGCTTTATACGAAAGCAAGGCTCTTCAAATTGTAGATACTGATTATATTTCTCCAAATTAAATTCCCCTTGACTCCTAAATTTTAGAAGCATACTATATGTGTATATACTCATATAAAAGGAGGCGTTTATTATGCCAGCAGGAGATAAAACAGGACCAAGAGGAGACGGGCCACTAACAGGACGAGGTTTAGGAAACTGTGTAAGTAGCGAAGGGTCTCAAAAAAAAGGTTTTTTGGGGTTTTTAGGCAGAGGTTTTGGTCGAGGTCGTGGCGGTCAAGGTCAAGGTCGAGGTCGAGGTTTTGGATTAAAATTTTGGCAGAGAAGAGGAGAGTAAATTGAAAATAGCAATTTCAACAGATAATGGTTCTGTGTCAGAGCATTTTGGACGTTGTCCGGAATTTACGATTGTGACCCTAGAGAATAATCAAATAATCGAACAAAAAAGTATCGCAAATCCAGGGCATAATCCAGGTTTTTTACCGGAATTTTTAGCTAAATTAAATGTGGAAGCGATCATTGCTGGAGGAATGGGACAAAGAGCTTTAGATTTATTTGCCCAACAAAATATTAAAGTAATCGTTGGGGTTAGTGGAAAAATAGAAGATGCTATCAAAAAGCTTTTAGAAAATCGTTTAGAAGGTGGAGAAAGTCTATGTAATCCTGGCGCTGGCAAAGGCTATGGTTTGGATAAAACAGAATGTACAAATACAGAAGCAGAAGAAAAAGAAGAATGCCATCACGCCAAAGTTAACGGACAAGTATGTGTTACAGCACAAGGCGATAATTTGGAAGCTACTATTGACCCCCGGTTTGGGCGATGTGCTTATTTTATTTTTGTTGATCCTGTAACGTTAGAATATGAAGCTATGGCAAACCCTAATAAAGATTTAATGGGAGGCGCTGGTATTCAGTCAGGACAGCTGGTCGTAGAAAAAAAAGTTACAGCTGTTTTAACCGGCCATGTAGGGCCAAATGCTTTAAAGGTTTTAAAAGAAGCCGATGTAACGATTATTGATAATGTATCCGGGACTGTCCAAGAAGCGATTCGTCAATATGATAATCTCAGTAGCTAGTGGTAAAGGTGGTACTGGAAAAACAACCATAGCTACGAATTTAGCCTTAAGTTTAGCAAATGTACAATTATTGGATTGTGATGTTGAAGAACCTAATGCCGCCATATTTATACAGCCAGAAATAGAAACAAGTGAAATAGTCAGTATCCCTATTCCAGAAATAGATCAGGTAAAATGTAATTTATGTGGTAAATGTGTAGACGTTTGTGCTTTTAATGCCATAGCAAAAGTAAAAGATAAAATAATGGTATTTTCTGACCTTTGTCATGGATGTGGTTCTTGCACTTATTTTTGTCCTCAAAATGCTATTAAAGAAGTCCATAAAAGAATTGGCGTAGTAGAAAGCGGAGCCAAAAACAATTTAGGCTTTATGCAAGGAAAATTAGACATTGGCCAGGCTATGGCTCCGCCCTTAATTAAAGCCGTAAAGAAAAATATTCAGCCAGATAAAATCAATATTATTGATGCTCCGCCAGGGACATCTTGTCCGGTTATTACTGCCATAACAGGTAGTGATTTTTGCGTACTGGTCACAGAGCCTACGCCATTTGGCTTAAACGATTTAAAGCTTGCTGTCCAAGTTTTAAGAAAAATGGAAATCCCCTTTGGAGTAGTTATTAATCGTTCTGATTTAGGCGATGAATCTGTTCAAGATTATTGTAATACAGAAGATATTTCTATTTTAATGCAAATACCTTTTTCCAAAAAAATAGCTAAAGCTTATTCTAGAGGGCTCCCTATTATCAACGAATACCCGGAATATAAAGCTAAGTTTAAAGATTTATATCAAAAAATAAAGGAGAAGATTGAAGATGCATAAAAAAACAAATGTATTAATAATTGGAGGAGGCCCCTCTGCCATCGTAGCTGCTATCACAGCAAAAAAGAGACATAAAGATAAAAAAGTAACTGTGATCAGAAATTTCGAAAAAGCCCTTATCCCTTGCGGTATTCCTTATATTTTTGGTTCTTTAGAATCAGTTGAACAAAATCTGATTCCTGACAAAGTCTTATTAGCTAATGATATTGAATTGATTATTGACGAAGTTATACTCATAAACCAAACCAAAAAGACTGTACATACAAAAACAGGAGTGTTTTTTAGTTACGAAAAATTAATTATAGCGACAGGCTCATTACCAATCCAGGTACCTATTGAAGGTGTGAATTTGCCTGGCGTATATGAAATTCGAAAAGACGTGGCCTATTTAAAAATGCTCAAAGAAAAGTTATTAAAAACAGAAAGAGTGGTTATTATTGGTGGCGGTTTTATTGGTATTGAAATGGCGGATGAAATCAATAAAATGGGTAAAAAAGTAACTATTGTTGAGGCTTTGCCGCATTGCTTGGAAATGGCTTTTGATGAAGAATTTTGTATCGAAATGGAAGAAAAATTAAGGCAAAAAAATATTGAAATCAAGACCAATACCAAAGTCATCAAAATTATAGGAGAAAGTAAAGTTGAAAAAGTTTTGCTTTCTAACAAAGAGGAAATTTCCGCAGACGCAATTATTTTAGCAATAGGTGCTGTCCCCAATACTAAATTAGCACAAGAAGCGGGTTTGGAAATTAATAAAAAAGGGGCTGTGGTTGTTAACGAATATATGAAAACCAGTGATGATGATATTTTTGCAATTGGTGATTGCGCGCAAAAGACAGATTTTTTTACGAAAGAAAGAATTACCACTATGCTGGCTTCCACCGCTACGTCTGAAGCCCGTATTGCCGGGTTAAACGTGTATAATTTACAGATAATTCGTCAGAATAAAGGCACTATTGGTATTTTTTCTACCAGTATTAATGAATTATCTCTAGCCGCGGCAGGACTTATTGAAAAAGCAGCCCTAAAAAATCACTTTGATATTGTGATTGGCGAAGCAATTGCGACTGATAAACATCCTGGAGCATTGCCTAATATGTTTAAAACAAAAGTTAAGCTAATTTTTTCTAAACATTCAGGCACCATCTTAGGCGGACAAATAAGTGGGGGCGTACCTATCGGTGAAATGATCAATATTGTAGGGCTGGCGATCCAAAATCAGTTAACAATTTCAGATTTAGTTACTATGCAAATAGGGACGCATCCTTTACTAACCGCTTCTCCGATTGCTTATCCTATTATCGGCGCCACGCAAAATGCTTTATCCAAGATTCATATTGAATAAAAGGATATTAAATTATGAAACAAATAGTCATTATTAGTGGTAAAGGCGGCACAGGGAAAACAATCCTTACGGGTGCTTTTGCGGCTTTAGCAGAAAACAAAGTAATTGCGGATTGTGATGTAGATGCCGCGGATATGCATTTATTATTAAAGCCAACTGTTATAAAAAAAGGAATCTTTAAAAGTGGCAAAACAGCTTTTATAAATAAAGATAAATGTATTAAATGCGGACTATGTAAAAAATTATGCCGCTATGATGCCATCAAGAATAGAGAAGTTGATGCGCTTGCTTGTGAAGGCTGTGCTTTTTGTAGTTTTGCTTGTCCAGTTGGGGCAATAGAAATGAAGGAGAACATAACTGGCGAATGGTTTGTTTCGGCAACAAGATTTGGTATATTAATACATGCAAAGTTGGGGATAGGCGAAGAAAATTCAGGTAAATTAGTTTCCTTAGTTAGAGAAAAAGCTCAAAAAATTGCTAAAATACAAAATAAAGATTTAATTATTATTGATGGGCCTCCAGGGATTGGTTGTCCTGTTATAGCCAGTATTACCGGAGTTGATTGTGCGTTAGTTGTTACTGAGCCAACTCTATCAGGCTTGGTAGACGCAAAAAGAGTCATTGAGGTCGCAAAACATTTTAAAGTTTCAGTTAAGCTAGTAATCAATAAATATGATTTAAACAAGGAAATGACTCAAAAAATAGAGAATTACTGTATAAATAATAATATTCTCTGTATTGGGAAAATTCCTTTTGATGAAAACGTGGTAAACGCCATGGTACAAGGCAAAACAATGATAGAATATTCAACTAGCAAAACTACGGATATAATCAAGAATATTTGGAAAGATTTAAAATAATTTTAAAGGATTAGAACAATGGAAACAATAAACAAACTAGCAACTTTAAAATGTCCTCAAGAGGTTATTAATCTTTCAAATGATACTAAATATTTTGGCCGGATGAATGATCCCACTAGTGCAGCTTGGTTAAAAGGCCCTTGTGGAGATTCAATGGAATTTTATTTGGTAATAGAAAATAATATAATTACAGATATTAAATATTATACAGACGGCTGTAATGCTACAAAATCCTGCGGCGCTATAACTGCTTATCTTGCAAAAAATAAATCCATCGAAGAAGCATTGAAAATTTCGGCAGGTGAAGTTATGGAAAAGGTTACTAATTTACCTCAAAACCACCGTCATTGTTCAATTTTAGCAGTAAGTACGTTTTATCGAGCCGTAGCAGATTATTTATTAGCAAAATAATATTAAACTAGGCGTAAATTTTATGCAAAACACAACTATAGTTTATAAAATGAGCATATACACAATAAAGGAATGCTGAGTTTATGGAAAATGTAATCATAGCTGGCTCAGGGCCAGCAGGCTTAACAGCTGCAATATATACTGCTCGTTCAGGATTAAAGCCATTAGTTTTAAGCGGATTTATCCCTGGCGGACAATTAACTGTATCTGAAGCAGTAGCAAATTATCCTGGTTTTTTTGAGCCAATTTCAGGGCAGGAACTTATGACACGATTTAGAAAACAAGCTGAACGATTTGGTGTGAGATTTAAGGCAAAAGCAATAAAAAATGTTACAAAAACAGAAAATGCTTTGGAAGTGGATATGGGTAGCGAAAAAATAGAAACTAAAGCACTAATTATAGCAACAGGTGCCCAGGCAAGACGATTGCAAATTCCAAGCGAGCCAAAATTTTATGGCAGAGGTATATCTGGCTGTGCTGTATGTGATGGTTCATTTTTTTGTGATAAGCATGTTTTAGTGATAGGAGGTGGAGATAAAGCAATGCAGGATGCAGTGTTGCTGACTAAATTTGCTAACAAAGTTACTATTGTGCATAGGCGAGATTATTTACGAGCATCTGCCATTGAAATTGAAAAAGCAAAAAACAATTCTAAAATAGAATGGCTAATCCCTTGGATAGTTCAAAAAATACTTGGTAAGGATACGGTAGCAGGCGTTATTTTGAAAAATACTGAGACTGAAGATGTTCGAGAATTAAATTGCGAAGGAATTTTTGTCGCTATTGGACATGATCCAAAAACAGAAGCTTTCAAAGATTTAGTAAAAATTGATGAAAATGGCTTTATTTTAGTTGAACCAGGTTCTACTAGAACATCAATGTCAGGTATTTTTGCTTGTGGAGATGTATGTGATCCTGTTTATAAACAAGCTGCTGTGGCAGTTGGACAAGGCTGTATGGCGGCTCTAGATTTAGAAAAATATTTACAAAAGGAGAAATGAAAAATGTTAGATACAAATATTAAACAACTTGAAACAGAGGAAGATGTTAAAAAGGTTATAACAGAAAATGAAAATGTTATGATTTGTTGCGGAAGAATGGGGCCAATGTGTATTCCTGTTTATGGAATTATGGAAGAATTAAAAAAATCTTTTTCGCATGTAAAATTCCATGCTCAAAGTTTTGATATTCCCGGAGCAATGTTTATAAAAAAAATACCAGAATGCAGCTCATTTAGAGGATTGCCTTTTACTGTGTATTTTAAAAATGGAGAGGTAGTGGCTGCTACTACTAGTATTCAGACTAAAGAACAGGTAATTGAAATATTAGAACAAAAATTTAAGGCTTAAAATGAATAGGATAAAATGCTTTCCTATATCTTTGTCTTTGTTAAGCAGCTTTTCTATATAGTCGAAAGAGCTTTTAATAAACAAATAGGAACATCAAGAATAGTCTTGGTTTTATGAAAATAGTTAGCCCCTGGACCTATAGCTAATAAAGGTACAGGATTAAGAGTATGTCTACCTGTTGATAGGTCTTCTACATTACCATGGTCACTACTAAGAACTACGGTTGTATTATTATTTTTATATTTTAAAACAGAATTTAAGAATTGATCTAATTTTTTTAAGAATGATCCTACATTATAATAATCTTTGTGATGCCCTAATAAATCTGTTAAAAAAGTTTCATAAAAAACTAAATCGAAATTTTGAGTTAAACCAACCAAATTTTGGCCTGCTTCTTGAGGACTATAAATGGGAATATCTATTTCTGCATATTGTTTGATTAATTCATTAGTTATATCCCAAGATACAGCTTGCTGATTAAGTAAATCTTTGACGGTTCTAAAAGGTAATTTTGCTGATATAACACTTAGGGTTGAAGCAGTATGTTTTCTTTTTCCTTGTTTTACATTTTCAAAATAAGTTTTAGTATATGGATTTGCAAAAGTTACAAAACGCCCTAATTTTTTAGCTTTTTTTAAGAAAGAAGCTTGATTTAAAACTTCAATTAAAGGAGCCTTAGGATAAGCAGTAAGATGATAGCCTAGAACTTTTGCTGCGTTTACGCCTGTAAATAAACTTACCTGCCCTGTAGCGCTTTGTGGTATGCCTTGCACATCTAGCCGGGCATCTATTCCTTTAAAACATAAATCCTTCTGGTAAATTTCTTTTTGTTCTAACCAAGCATTAGCTAAATAGTGCTCTAAAAAGAAAGGTTTTAATTTAGTAAATGGATTATGAACATTATTTGTTCCTAAACCTAAACCATCAATAAATATAAAAATATAACTCATGGCTATCTTTTTTGCTAAAGCAGTTTTTTATATTTATCTGCATAATCATTAAAATTTTTTGTTTTTGCCATTTTTAAGTTTTTTCTTTTAGTTCAAAACAATTCCCATTTTTATCTTTTATAAAAATTAAGTCAGGGCTATCTCTTTTGATGTGAATAGCTTCATAATTATTTTCTTTAGCTTTTTTTAATAAAGCTTCTCTGTTGTTTACAGATATACATAAGTGAAAAAATCTTTGCTTCTCATTTTTAACCGGATTTATCGCTAATTCTAAATATAACTCATCTTTTTGACACAATAAGACAGGGATTTCTTTAGCTATATTAAAAATATTTTTAGCAAGGTTTTTGTTTAAAATAAACGATTTTGATTCCTTCATTCCAAGAATGTTTTGATAAAAATTCTTAAATTCTTCTTGATTTAATATATTAAGGGCAACGTGATTTAGTAGCATAATCTAGTTTCCTTGTTTTAAAATTGAGCAAGTTTAGTTAAGCCTCCTTTTAGGATATCAGATTTCTTAATCATTACTTTAGCTATTTTATACATATTTGATATCCCAATTAAAAAATAAACTTAAAAAATCATTATTATACTGATATAATTTGTGCATATACACATATTAAAGGATTTATTTGATTATGAAAACCTATTTAAATTGCATTCCTTGTTTTTTTTAAATAGTGATAAAAGAATTGATGATATTAAAGTATAATTACATTAATGAACAAAAAAAATAGATTATTATTATTATTATTATTTATTTTACTTCAAAGCAATTTTTTATTTGCCCAAAATACTATTTCTTATAAAGAATTTATATCAAAGATAAAAAATCAATTACCTCAAATTCAAAAAACTCAGCTATCTATCAAATTAGCCGAAAATAAAATTAAACAGGCATCATCTATCACTGATCCAGTGCTTAATTTTAATACAAACTTAATGCAGGAATATCAATACACTGCTACAACTAGAAATTATATTCATGGATTTGGAGTTGGTGCTGAAATAACACAAAAAAATATTGAAAACGGTACAAGCCTGCAATATGGAATAGCTTCTTTCTTTGGCGATTATAAAGTTCCTCAAATATATATAAACTATTCTTATCCCTTATTTTATAATTCAGGTGGAATGCAGGATAAATTTGCTATATACGCAGCCCAAAACAATTTTGATCTAGAAAAATGGAAACAACTTGAATCTGACACCCAAATTTTGAATCAATATAAAAAACTGTATTTTCAATGGATTCAAACTAAAACCGCTATTAATTTGCTAAAAAAAAGTATTATAAATGCTAAAAACTTACGAAAAAATGCCAAAGCTAAATATAAGTCTGGTTTAATTGATTTAGATGATGTAGAAAAAACAGAAAGCCTTATCATAAAATACCAAAATCAGCTTGTACAATACCAAATTTCTTTAAATAAATTATTAGCTTCTATCAAGCCATATATAAATAATCTAAAATTAATTCCTAATGATTCTGATATGCGTGATCAAATAACTAAGATTAATACTAAAAACTTATCTGCCATGAATATTAAAAATAATTCATCTTTTAAAGTGTATGAGTTACAAAAACAATATTTTAATGAATATAAAAAAGTATTAGAAAATAGGCTTACACCAAAAACAGATTTGAATTTACAAGTTGCACTTAAAGGTAGAGATGAAAGTTTTTACCAATCAGTAAGAAATTTCGAAGACCTGGATTATTCAGCAGCAATTGTTATTTCTATGCCCATAGAAAAAGCTAAAGAAAAAGCAGATTTAGAAGCGTTGGATATCTCCACAAAACTCTTAGAACAAAATATTTTACAAAATACAAATTTGCTTCAATCTCAAAGAGATCAAATTATAGCCAATATAGAGGGACAGCAAAACCAACTCATCCTATCTCAAAAAAATCTGAAAAACTTGAATAAACGGTATAAAATAGAAGCAGGCAAATATGATAAAGCACGCTTAAACCTTTCTTTTTTAATTGAGACTCAAAATGCCATTATTTCTGAAAAAATTAATACTATAAATTTAAAACTAAATATTATTTTTAATTATCTTGATTTAGCTCTTGTTAGTGGAGTGGAATAATTAGTATATGTTTACAAAAATATTAGATACCTTTATAAAACATAAGCTTATCGTAAATATTCTGGTACTTACAATTATTTTAGTAGGTATATTTAGCGTTACCAAAATCAAACAGGATGTGTTCCCTCCCACAGATATGCAAACTATGTTTATCAAGGTCCTATATCCTGGTGCTAGTGCATCAGATGTAGAAATTAATGCTGTAATTCCAATTGAATTAGCTCTAAAACAAATTAACGGGATTAAAGAATATACTTCACTCTCTCTTGAAAATGGTGCAACATTATATGTTTTTATCGATCCAGACTCTTCAGATATACAAGCCGTAAAAGATGATATTTATCGCAATATTAATACCAGTGCCCTAAAAGATATCTCCAAAGAAGTTGAGCAAATTACAATTATAGATGCTAATCCTAAATTAATGCCTATTGTTACGCTTGGTATCAGTGCTAACAATCAAAAAGAAACTTCTGAAGCAGATTTGTATAAACTGGCTGATAAATTAGAATCACAATTATTACGTATTAAAGGTGTAGCTGAAATTAGAAAGACAGGCTATAGAGAACAAGAAATCCACATAAATGTTCATCCAAAAAAAATGCAGCAATATTATGTATCGTTAAATGATGTGGTAACCAGTATTCAAAACCGTAATATTCGTTCCACAGGAGGTAGTTTACAAAGTTTGCAAAAAGAACAAACCATAGTAACTATTGGCCAATTTCAAGATCCCTTGGATGTAGGAAATGTTATTATACGGTCCAGCTTTGAAAAAAAACGAGTTTATATTAAAGATATTGCATCAATAAAGAAAAGCTTTAAAAAAAGTTCTACTTTAGTAAAGGTAAACAAAAAACCTGCTGTTGTTTTTCAAATTGTAAAAAAAGAAAAGGCGGATATTGTAGATACTGTAAAAAATGTTCAAGCTTTCTTAAATAAGAACCAAGAAAGTTTTAATGAAAAGTTTAAAGTAAATGTATTAGAGGATAAATCAAAATCTATTTCAGCGCTTTTACACGTAGTTATTTCTAATGCTCTAATCGGGTTTGTTTTAGTTTTAATCATTCTTGTTATTTTTTTGGACTTTAAAACAGCTTTTTGGACCGCATTTGGACTTCCTCTTACGCTTTTAATGGTATTTATATATATGTATTTAGCAGGGCTATCTCTTAATGTCATGACCCTTGGCGCAATTATTATGGTGCTTGGCATGATCGTTGATGATGCAATTGTTATTTCCGAAAGTATTTTTGAGGAAAGGAAAAATAATACGATAGATGCTGCGCTTATAGGCTTGAAAAGAGTCATTGCCCCAGTTTGTATTACCAGTATTACAACGATTATCGCTTTTTTGCCAATGCTGGCAGTAAAAGGGATAATGGGGAAATTCATCTGGGTTTTTCCGATAATTGTTAGTGTTGCGCTTATTGCCTCCTTGCTAGAATCTATTTTTATGCTGCCTAATCACTTATCAAACACAAAACAAGTTATAAAAGCTAAAAAAGATTGGTTTAAACCTTTTGCTGATTGGTATGAAAAGACTTTATTAAAGGTATTACGTTTTAGATATATAGTTATAATCGGTTTTATAGCTATTTTTATTGGGGCTTTATTTGTTTCCCAAAATTCTATCAAAAACTTTGTGCTGCTATGGGATGATTCTGCTGATGCTATTTTTGTTAATCTGGAAGCACCTAATGGGACTTCCTTGAAAAAGACTGAGTTTTTAACAAAAGCAATTGAAACCAAATTAACAAAATTAATATCACCTACCGAACGTATTTCTATTATTACGAATATAGGGCATCATACTGTAAAAAGATCTAATTCTAAGGGCGAACATGAAAATTGGGCACAGCTTTTAATTCATTTAGTGCCTAAAACCCAGCGGGATCGATCAGCAGCCCAAATTATTCAGGATTTAAGAAAAAAAATTAATCCTAAAAAGATAAATACTTTTAAACGTATAGGTTATAAAGAACGAGTCATCGGGCCGGCACCTGGTGAGGCAATTGATATTAAAATTATTAATAAAAATTTTGATAAATCATTGGCAGTTCAGAAAAAGTTAGACGCTTTTATATCTACAATTAAGGGGATAAAAAACTTAGATAATGACCAGAAAGGTAAAAAAGAAGAACTAACCATAAAATTTAATTATGAAAAACTAGCCCAGCTTGGCTTAACTGTGGCTCAGGTAGCTCAAACGGTGAGAATAGCGTATGAAGGACTGGAAGCAACTTCAATTCAACAGACAAACCATAAATTAGGTTTCCGGGTAAAAATTGCAGATAATTTTTCCAGAGATGAATTATTTTTAGAAAACCTATTAATACCTAATAAAACAGGCCGTTTAATTAAATTAAAAGAAGTAGCCAAAATTATACCCGGGTTTGGTAAAAGCATTATTAATCATTATAACGGTGATAAAATTATTACTATTACAGCCAGTGTTAATCCTGGCGTGATTACGGCTTCAAAAGCAACCAAACAAATTAACACGTATTTTAAAAATAAAATTAGTCCCAATTATCCTGGCACTTATCTAAAACTTGGTGGCGAGGCTAAAGAAACAAAAGATACATTAGGAGATTTAGCTATTGTGTTTGGTATGGCTCTAATAGGAATTTATTTTATTCTTATATTATTATTTAATTCCTTAACCCAACCATTATTGATTTTATTTATTGTTCCTATGGGTACTATTGGTGGACTACTAGCATTTCAGGCACATCAAATGCCTTTATCTTTTATGGGGATCATTGGCCTAATTGGTTTATCAGGCATCATAGTTAATGATGGTGTAGTAATGATTAATTTTATTAACAGTATTCGGAATAAAACTACTAATTTAGATACAAAAACTTTATACCATATAATTGCCGCAGGTGCCAAACAACGTTTAAGGCCAGTAATTTTAACCACCCTCACCACCGTTGCTGCGTTAATGCCAACTGTGTATGGCCTTGGCGGTGATGTGAAATCATTAGTGCCGGTTGTGATGGCAATTGCTTACGGATTAATCTTTGCAACATTTTTAACGCTTTTATTATTGCCTTGTTTATATTTAATTCATTTGGATATAGTAAAAGTGTTCTCAAGGAAAAAGTACTGATACAATCAAAAATATCTGGCAAGATTTAATTAAGGAGGAAAAAATGTGGAAACGAATTTTATTTGAGCTAGAAAAACATGCCCCTTTTACTATTTTTGGCGCTATTACGGGTCTTGTAATTATGCTATTTAGTCAAAACTTAAGTCCTGAAATATCATATAATATTTTTTATATTTTGCATCCTTTACATGTTGTTGTAAGCGCGGTTGTCACAACTTCAATTTATAAACTATATAATCATAATCATAAAAGTAAATTTTATTTATTAAGTTTATTTATTATTGGTTATGTGGGATCAGTTGGCATTGCCACTTTGAGTGATTGTTTAATTCCTTATTTGGGCGAATATTTACTTGGTATGCCTAATAAAGGGCTTCATATAGGTTTTATTGAAAAATGGTGGTTAATAAATCCATTGGCAATACTAGGAATACTAATCGCTTATTTTAAACCATTCACAAAATTTCCTCATGCTATGCATGTTTTACTTAGTACTTGGGCATCATTATTTCATATTATGATGGCAAAAGGGGCTGGTTTAAGTATGATTTCATATTTTATAATACTTTTTTTTCTCTTTCTAGCCGTATGGCTACCTTGCTGTTTAAGTGACATTATTTTCCCTTTAATATTTACCAAAGAAGCTAAAAAAAATGAGTAAAACAAAAACTAGCCTTGAAGAGCTAGAAGAAAATCACCAAGCATATTTACAAAGAAAAGACCTATATAAAGATAAGGGCTTAGATCAAGAACAAGCTCGAAAAAATATTATAAATAAATTAGATCCTGGACATAAACAGATTTTAGAAATTGGGACTGGTAAAGGGTATTTAACAATAATGCTCGCTCAAAATTTTCCTAAAATAGTCACCGTTGATATTGATGTTGAAGAACAACGCATAGCTAAGATGAATATAGAATATGCTGGATATAAAGATAAAGTTAAATTTGTTATATCTAATACTAAATCCTTACTCTACAAAAAAAAATCATTTGATGCTGTTGTTTCCGCTTTCACATTTCATCATTTAAAAGAACCTTATACGGTTTTAGATGAGATGATTAAGCTCACTAAACATCAGTTGATAATCTCAGATTTTAACGACTACGGTTTTTCTATTATTGAGAAGATTCAAAAACTTGAAGGTAGAAGTCATCATAGAGAATGTGGCGATTTTAATATTGTAGGAACATATCTTGAGAAAAATGGTTTTTTAATTAATGAATTTGAAGATGAGTGGCAAAAAATGTATATCGGAGAAAAAACCTCAAAAATTTTAAAAAGTATAGAACATGACTTATAATACCTATCTATGAAATATATCTTGAAAATATTTAATTTTATTATTGTTTTTATTATCTTAAGCATAAGTTTTATTTATGCCCATCCCCATCTTTTTATAGAGAGTAACCCAACATTTGTTTTTAAAGAAAATAAATTTGCTTGTGTTCAAATACAATGGATTTGGGATGAGCTGTTTTCTGATGCTATTCTTATGGATTGTGATAAAAATAATGATCTTGAGTTTGATAAAGAGGAAATAAACTCAGTGTATAAAGATTGTTTTATCAATATCCAGGAATATGATTTTTTTACGATTCTCGAAATTAATAGTAATAAAATTGAATATGATGTGACAGACTTTACAGCTACCATTGATAAAAAAACCAGAAAAGTCACTTATTATTTTAATTTTAGACCTAAAAAAGTCCCTTCAAAAATTAAACAGATAACTCTTATTCAGAATGACCCAACCATCTATACTTCCTTTCGCTCTAAAGATAAAAATGCCAAAGAATATGAATATTATGGGATTCAGTTTGAAATGGAGGTAGAATGAAAAAAAAGCCAGCCATTTTAATGCTCATTTTTATATTTTTAAGCCTACCGCTTTGGGCCGAAACTACCCCATTCATAAATCAAAATGCGCGTCCTGTCATCAAAAAAACAGTCACGCATAATCCGTCTTTTTATCGCAAATTTATTCTTCTTCAGCACAAGGGTATGACCCTGGTTCATAAAAATATCAGATATTTAAAGACAGATTTTAAACCTATAACCTATTTAACCTTAATTCTTTTTGCTTTAGGCTACGGAGCCTTTCACGCCTTAGGTCCGGGGCATGGCAAAGCTCTGGTTACTTCATATTTTTTGCATAAATCAGCTAAAATTAAAGATTCTGCGAAATTAGCTATAATCATCGCGATTATTCATAGCGGCGCTGCGCTTGTTTTGGCGGCACTCTACATGACCCTGCTTTCATCGGTACGCGGTTTTGCTCGTATCAAAATCCAGAGTTATTTTAATGTTGGCAGTGGTGTACTCATCGTACTTTTGAGTTTTTTTCTATTAACACAAAAACTTTTTAGCCGTATCAAAAAAAACGCCTCTAAACCCACCACCTCCCGTCAAAAGGATAAAGGCCTCTGGCTTGTAGGCATTTCTTCTGGCCTTGTCCCTTGTCCAGTAGCACTTACTATTATGCTTATTACTATTCCGGCCGGTCTTTTTTTTATAGGGTTGAGCGCGGTTTTGGCTATGTCTGTTTCTCAAAGCCTGGTCTTGTTTGTTTTAGGCATAATTACGATCAAGTCTCAGCATAAACTAAGTACAGATGGTTCAAGCCAATTAAGTAAACTAAAAAATATTATTAGCTCGATCCTAAGCTATGCAGGCTTAGTGTTTATCTTTTTAATAGGATTGTTTATTATTTTTAGAAATTGGCCAGGGTAAGCAGTCTGGCAAACCCTTACGTTAACCGGCCGCTTTCTTGCCGAGGTACTAGTCTCATTTGTTCAAACTTAGGGGGCTTAATCTTCTTACTACCAAGCCACATTCGGCTATGCTTAGGCACAAACATACTCGTTTCTACACGAACTGCTTCATACTCCTTTTTTTGTTTTTGCTGCTGCTGCTGCTTCTACTGCATTACTTGACTCCGCAACTCCTTTATTAGCGTCTCCAGATTGTTGCAGGCGCGTCCCTGCTCGAACAGCGATAGTAGCACTTGAATAACAACCGTCTTTCTTACACTGCAAGCTACCATCGCATCCTTGATCAGCCTATCGTCAAATCTAATTGTCATGCGTGGCTCAACACGATCAATCTGCGCGGGGAGTAACGTGGCGGGAAGAGCCATATGGAAACGCGCTGTCGGATCTAACGAGAAGCTCGGATGAAGAGGAAATCTAGGCGTGGATGAGAATGGTGGAGGGATGGGGACCATTTTAATAGGGTTATTAGTATTCTTAGGGAACGTCATCGTCCTACCTCTCCACACACAAGACCTAGGATCAGGCTGGCTAGGGCCCGAGTTTTCCACCATGTAGTGTGTTATCTTGCTGACATTTGTCTCCAATGCAGTCATCCGTGCAGCCATTCGGGAGATTGTAATGTCCAAATCTTGGAATGGCTTACCTAACTCGCCGATTTCGGTGCTGCTTATCTTTACGAGGTCCTGCACCTTGGTAGCTGTTTCGCTGAGAGCCGAAATATATAGCTGCTCTTCTTTGGCTTGCTCTACGAGTGGGTAAAGCTTTTCTATAGCTTGATTTAGGCCCTTAATAGTATCGGCAGTAGACGTTTGCTTCATATATTAAGCTATTCATTGCTTCACATAAGATATTAGGTAGATCAGAAAAGGCGATCTCTCCTCGATTCGCTATAATCTTTTTAAAACATTTATACAGCATAAACACTCCCCTTTTATTTTTTTAAAAAATTCATTCTACTTAATTATCGCATTTATTTGCCAAAAGATTTCACTTTTTTATATCGAAAAATATTTTTGTTTATTACACGCCCGTCCGGGGTAAACTAAAAAATATTATTAGCTCGATCCTAAGCTATGCAGGTTTAGTTTTTATCTCTTACAAACCCAATTTTTTTAGGATTAGCTTCTAATTTAAACATATGTTCAATAGCCTCAAAAATAACATTAAACTGCGTATCATATTTTTTTTCTAAAACATCAACTTTTTCCGCTAATTTTCCATAATTAAGCATGGCTTTGCGTAATGCAATAAAAGCCTTAATAATCAAAATATTTATATTAATGGCTTTATCACTGTTTAAGATACTAGATAACATGGCGATACCATGTTCAGTAAAAGCATAGGGTAAAGATGAAGAGTGCTTTAAAATTTGGAACCGGTCACAATTTGTGACCAGTTCTCTTTTTTCTGCTTGATTTAATTGAAACATAAACTCAAGAGGGAAACGTTTTAAGTTTCGTTTCACAGCTTGATTTAACACTTTAGTTTCAACTCCATAAAGCCCAGCCAAGTCTCTATCCAGCATGACTTTTTGTTCTCTGATCACCAGTATTTTACTAACAATTGTTTCTGTGGGTATTAGGTCTTTTATTTTTATAATCCTCCTTATTTTAACGCTTAATATAATATATTTTAAACACAAGGTCAAATAACAAATGAATTTCTAAAAAATATAACGTATGGCTATGAATTTGAAGGGGGGTAAACTAAATACAGCGATATTTGTCTGATCTCAGGTCCCTCTATAAAGTAAATTAAGTCCCCCTCTCCCGAATATAAACTAACTGAGTAATTTATTCTATTTCCACGGGAGAGGGGCTAGGGGTGAGGGCACGTGTTTCCCCGGACGGCAGTGTATAGAATAGAGAGGGGGATTTAGAGGGTGAGTGTTAATCTTAACCTTTGCGACGAAGTCGCGGGGGTGAGAGTTATTACCTCCAACTTTTCCTAATACTACTCCCAGTTTCCGAGTTATTAGCGATAGACAAGAAAACATCAATATCTTCTTTGAGCTCATCAACATGCGAAATTATACCTACGATTTTATTTTCTTGACGCAGGTTCTTCAGTGCTTCAAAAACGGTTTGCAAAGTTTCTTTATCCAAAGTACCAAATCCTTCATCTAGAAAAAAGAACATCTGATCCAAACCAGCTTGTTTTTGAATACTGTCTGATAAAGCTAAAGCCATAGCCAAAGAAGCTTGGAACATCTGGCCTCCGGACAAAGTTTTAATATGCCTGGTTTTACCATTATGTAAAAAATCTCTAATTTGAAAATTATTATCTTCAGTTAGTTCTAGTTGTAGCGCATTCTGCGTTAATTTATAAAAACGTTCATTAGCGGCTAAACAAAGATTTTGTAAATATTTGGTGGAAATAAAATTCACAAAACCATTAGCTTGAAACAGCCGTTTCAAAATTTCCAAATTTTGGCTTCGTTTTTCTAATTGTTCCTGAACATTTAATAATTTTTGCTTGCTTTTTAGGTCCATTCCCATTTTCTTGATTTCTAATAATAGGGCCCCTTTTGTTTCATGCCAATTTTTAAGCATGTTTTGTAAATTTTGTAATTCTTTTTGTAAACATGTGTGAACTTCTTTATCGTAAACTTGATCTTGGGTTTTTGCTTGAAGATTTTTCAAAGCAGCTTTTTTGGTAATTACCATATTTTTATAAGTTTCCAAAACAGCTTTTTCTTTTAGAATATTCAAATTCAAAGCTAAAGTATGCTTCACCTCATCTAAACTAAACTTGGTTTTAGCTAATCTTTGCGTAATTAAGTTTGCTAACTGTTTTTCTTCCATGGTTAATTGTTCAAGATTTTGGTTTAATATACGAACACTACCATCCAAATTGTGGATGCCTTTATTTAATAACTCTATATCTTTAGTTTGTCGCTCAAACAAAGATATGATATTAGCTAGTTTTTCTTTATTTTCTTGATAAAGTCTCTCTAGTTCCTGAGGTGCTGCTTTTAAATATTTTTCTTTTTCCAAATATTTAATTTGTTTAGTCTCGGTTTCTATCATAGTAGTTAATTTAGTTATTTCTTCTTTTATTTTCCCAGCACTTTCTTTAAGCAACAGATCATATTTAGGCTTAGTGTCCTCATGAACTTGTCGGCTTTTTTCCAGCTTGTTTTCCAGCTCTTTAATCGCCGTATCCAAAATTTTGAAATTAGCTATTTCTTGTTCCGGATTTTCTGTTAAATGTTTAAGTAACTCATTTTGGCGTATCAAAACTGTTTTTAGTTTTTCTAGGTTAGCAGTTTCTTTTTCTAGATAATTTAGCTGATCATTTCTTTTTCCCCATACCTGTCTTGCTGAATTTAGGCTTTTTTCTCCGGCAACTACTTGTTCTTTTAAGCGTGTTTGTTTTCCAAGTAAAGTTTCCCCGGCATCTATTTTTAAAATTTGTGGATGTTCTTTTGATCCACAAAGAGGGCAGGGAATGTTTTCTTTGATTTTGGTAGTAAACTCACTTAATTTTTCCTGTAAAGCCCATTCTTCTAATTGTTTTTTGTCATTTTTTAAATTGGTTTCTTTTTGTCTAATTAATAAATTTATTTTTTTTAAAACCATGGCCTGATTTTTGTTAAAATCTATTTTCTGTCCTAGAATATTTCCTAACTGTATTTCTGTTTTTGTGATTTCTTTACTGAATTCAGTGCTTTTCTCTTGGTTTTCTTTAATTCTTACAGTCAGGTTTTTTTGTTCCGCGAACAAGTTTTGCACTTTTATTAATTTTTCTGGGTCTAACTGTTTATTTTTTTTGTTTTTTAATAAGGTAGTTTGTTCTTTGATTTGGACGGTCTGTAAATCAAGTTTTTCTTTTAAACTATTTACTTCTTTATTAACCTGTAATAATTTTTGTTCCTTTTTTATCAACTCTTGTTGTTTTATCATGATATTTTTCAAAAGCGGTATTTCCGTTATTTTTTTCTCTAAAACATCCTTTTTCTGATAGATTGCTTTTGTTTTTTTGTGGTCTTCTTGTTGCTTAGTCAAAAAGTGCTGTTTTTTAATAAATGATTCTGTTTTAGTTTTTAATTCCTGATTTAAATTACGTTTTTTTAGTTGTAAATTATTTTCTTGTACCAAAACATCCTGAAAATTTTGTTTACATATTTCATAATCAGTTAACGATTTTTCTTTTTGTTTAAATTTTTCTTTTTCATTTTCCAATATTTTTATTTCTTGTTTCAAGATATTGGCGTTATCTGTATTTTCTTTTAAGGTAGCGAAAGTTTTTTCTTTTTGTTCCATAACCTTTAACGGTTTTTCCTGCACCTCAATTTTTATCAAAAATTCTTTTAATTCCTTTTCTTTGTTAACTAAAGTTTCAGGAGTGAGATTTTGTGCTAGTGCTTTAAGACCTCCTTGATTTTCGCTCAAATTACCCGCATTTTCTTTGATCAGGCCACTACACCTATCAAAGAGGTCATATTTGCTTAAATAAAAGATCTCTTTTAGCATCTTTGTACGTTCAGTAGGTTTGAGTTGTAAAAATTCCTGAAACTTACCTTGAGGGATAATTACGGTTCTTTTAAAATTGTCATAACTTAAACCAATAATGGTTTCCGCGGTTTTATCTTTGAGGGGGATCCATTCATTTCCTTGTTTTAAATATGCGTTACGATCCAGACTACGTACTTCTGCAAAATTTTTAGAGTTGCGTTTACTTTTTACTGTAAATTTATAAAGTTTTTCTTGGTTTTTGCCGGCTATAAATTCAAATTCAAGATACAGCAAATTTGATTTTAGGTTCATCAAACTATAATTACGATCTTTTTGTCCCAAACGTTCGGTTTCCCCATATAAAGCCAAGGAAATAGCTTCCAAAATAGCAGATTTACCACTACCAACAATCCCGAAAATACCAAACAAGCCTGCATCATTTAAAACCGTAAAATCAATTTCTTGTCGTTTTTGGTATGAATACAAACCTTCTATAATTAATTTTTGCGGTAACATTATCTTTCTTCCTGCGCATAGATTTCTTTGAAAATATTTAAAATATCTTTATTTGGGGCCAAACCATTTTTCTCATGTTTGAAATAATCGCTAAAAAGTTCTTCCATACTTTTAGTTAAATCAATATTGGTAGTTTTATAATCATGTACATGCCGATTTTTAACTTCCGGAATGATTTTTACATAATCATGAACTTTATGTATTTTCTTAATATCTTCCGCTGCCATAAACATGTCCGTCTTCATTGTTAATTCTACAATCGTGTTTTGATTTTCTTGTAACCAGATACATGCCAAATCAACTTCAGTAAAAGTTTTACGGATTAATTTGCGTCCGTTTTGAAGTTTGATCGGTTTTAACTTGGCTGGCGTGCCCGGCTTAATTTCCGTGATTATGACATATTTATCTTGTTCCGCCTCACTCATACTATAGCTTAAAGGCGTGCCACTATATACAGCCATATTTTTTTCGGAAACTATTTGTTTTTTGTGTAAATGGCCCAAAGCCGTGTATTGAATTTGTGCTGGAATATTTGTGGTAAAAACCGGTTGTGCACCACCAAGATAAAGAATCGGTTTTTCATCCTCAGGTTCTTCTGGTTGCGGTGCGTTTTTTTGCATCATAAATAAATGTGCCATCAGTATGTTCACGCCTTCTGTATCACAATATTTAGAGGCTGCTTTTTGCCAATGTTTAGCTAATATTTGTCTTAATTCTTCTTCTGTATCTGTTATGTCCAAAAAAGTTTTCAATCGAAACTCGTTGGCATACGGGGTATATAGCAGCCGTAAACTATACGCGAGATGTGCTAATTTTAATTCCAGAAATCCAGGCTCCGTATTTATTATTTCGATCCCGGTATCTAGCTTAAAAGCAGGTATTTTTGTGTTTGGAAATCCTGCCAAAATAATACCGCATTCTTTAGCCAAAGGGTCAGGTACTTCGATGCGGTCCGGAGAATCATGATTGCCAGCTATGGCGATGACAGGACGACTACCGTTTTTAGCTAGTTTTTTTAGGGTTTTATAAAATAATTCTTCTGCTTCTGTACCGGGATTGTAAGTATCAAAAAGATCTCCGGCTATGATCACCACATCAACCTTTTCTTGGTCAGCAATTTTACAAATTTCAGCCAAAACTTGTTTTTGTTCCTCAATTCTGGAAAAATTATCTAGTTTTTTACCTAAATGCCAGTCAGAGGTGTGGAGTATCCGCATTAGTTTCGTCCATAATCATCTTCTAAACGGATAATGTCATCTTCTCCAAAATAAGAGCCTCTTTGAATTTCAATAAAAATCACTGCTTCATCTGTTTCATTCATCATACGATGCGCTGCTTGTGTGGGGATATGAACTACGTTACCAGGTTTTACAGTTACTTTTTCACCTTTCAAAATTACTATGCCTTCACCTTTGACAATGGTCCACAGTTCTTCTCTTTTTTCATGTTTTTGATAACTTAATCTGGAATGTGGTTTTACTGTAATGCGTTTCACTTTACAGTAATTTTCATCCAATAATATTTCCCATTTTCCCCAAGGTCTTTCATCAGATAATTGTTTTGTAGTCATTAATTAAGCCTTTCTTGTCTGTATATAATTTTCTTTATTATAATTCAAAAAAACTTAACACGCACGACCTAAGGATTAATCATTCATTATTTCCCATAACAAACCGTTAACACATATATGTTATGAGCTCCTTTTTTTTGTAAAAGCAGGGCGATTTCTTGTGCTGTAGCGCCTGTCGTAATAATATCATCTAAGATACAAATATTTTTATTGCGGATATCCACACTTTTACAAAGATCAAAAACCCCCTTTATTTCTTTTTCTCTTTCTTCTGGTCCAAGATCAAATAAAGATTTAGTATTTTTGGTTCTGATTAAAATATTTTGATAATTTTGTTTATGTAAATTGATAAAATCTTTGAATAAAAGATCCACCTGGTTAAACCCACGTTTTTTTAACCTTGTTTTATGAATAGGTACCGGTACCCAATAATCTATCTCAGAAAAGGGTAGGGGCTTAATGTTTTTACGCATTAAATTTGCTATTTGGTTCGCGATTTTAGCGATACTATTAAATTTGATCAGAGTTAAAGTTTTTTTTATATTTTGATCATATTCACTTAAAGAATAGACCTCAGCAATATTAGCTAAATTCTTTTTTATTTTTACTGGATAAAAAGCAATTTTATGGAAACATTGATCACAAATTTCTTGCGTGGAAAATTCGTTACAAAGATAGCATTTGCCAGGTAAAAAAATATCTAAAACTTTTTTAAAAAAATTCATTAGCATTAGCCTTTAGGTGAAGAAATAAAAAACCATTATAATTTCTTTACCTTGAAAGGTAAAGCCTGTGGCCTATCCTCCGCATCAGGTGGTTTAAGCTTTTACAAAATATCTAAAAGTATATAAAATAATATCCAGTGTTCTCGTAGCTCAGTAGGATAGAGCGTTGGATTCCTAATCCAAAGGCCGTGGGTTCGATTCCCGCCGAGGACACCAGATATTACTTCAATAACTTACTATTGTCCTGACCTTTATCTAAATAATTATTAGGATTAACAATTGATCTACCTAAACGTTTTTCAAGTTGTTTTCTAGCATTTCCCGCAATCGTACCGCCAGCTTGAGTATCTGATTTTAATTTTTTTATTCCTTTAGAATTTTCTGTGCGATGTATTTCTGTTGTAGATCTTTCCCCAAGCATCGTAAAAATAAGTTCAAAATCATCCATATGATCTCGTAGATTCTCTCGTTTTAAACCTTTTAGGTTTTTATAATCACTTGGAGTTACACCAAAAGTAGCCTTAGATATTTCTGAGGTTAATATTTCATAATCTTTTTGTTCTTGTGCACCACGGTTTTTCCATTCATCAGTTAATTCTTCACGAATAGCAATGCCCCGCATGCGTTTTTCTATCCAGTCATCGCTATAGCCCTTAAGTTTATAAAGCATTCTGGTTCTTTTTGTTGCTAATTCAGGATCCTCAATTTCTTGAACCCGCTCATAACCAACTTTTGCTAACCAGCGTTTAAAAGGTTCTGCTTTAGGAGAGGGGATAGACTGAATAATTCGAAAAATAGTTTTAGTATTAGCAGCATCAGTTTCTCTTAACTTTCCATCTGTAGCTATCATTTTCAACTGTCCGATATTATCGGACACTTCATTATACCCCTCATCAGTCAACTTTCTTTTAATATCATTCCAATATTTTCTAGGACGGTTACTTTCAGTGAGAGCTTCTATAATATCTATTATCGAAAACCACCATTCATTATTATGAATAACTCTTCTTATTTTTTTTCCTTTGAATATGGCAAGTTTAGTTGTATCCATTATTATCCTTACTTAAAATATTAGCTAAATAATAACTTATTATCTTAACTTTATGAAGTAATCTGCTAATGATTAAATTACACCAGAAAAAAAGTGAAATTATTTTTATAAACGTTCCGATAACTATATAGATCGTCTTGCTGTGGCATCGCCTAGTAAGAGGATCTAATATTAAAGAGAGAGTTGCATTTTTTGCATAGTTTTTGCTAAAATACTTTTTACGATGATTAACATAAAAATAATAAGAACTTTAAATATCTATCATCACTTCCACCATGCTGCCTAAGCAGCAACACACTATATTTGTATCCATTTTTTAATAATTAATATTTTCGTAGCCTGGCTTTAGGGTTTACTCCGCCTGCTGCGTTTAACACTCACCCCCTCGCACTTCGTGCTGTCCCCCTCTCTATTCTATAGAGGGGGAATTAGGATTGCAAAGGCCGCAGGCCTTTGCATTAACCCCACCGCGGGTAAGCGGTAAAAAAACAAACTAAAGGAGATCAATAAAATGTATTTTAAAATAATAGCTTTTAAGCAGAAAGATACCATTGAGGTGGTAAAAAACAGCAGCGAGATTACTCCATATCTGTCGCAATTTTGCGACTGTTATCAAGAGGTGTTTGGAGGTGCACCTTACTTTGAAACTTTTGAGTCCCAAACTTTAGAAACTGAGTTTTCAGAATTATTAGACCAAAAGCCAGGTAGTTGTATTTTGTTAGCTCGGGATGATGTAGGAGTATCTGGTTTTGGAGTAGGATATATACAACCAGAGGACAATGCTTTTTATATCGCGGAATTAGGCGTCTCGGCACGTAAACGTGGTCAAAGGTTAGGTAAGAGACTATTTCAGAGCTTGCTAGAATATGGGGGGAAGCAACAACCAACAAAGTTTCGGCTACGTACTTTAAAAGATGAAGGGCAAAATAAAGTGGCTTTACACCTGTACCGTAGCTGCGGCTTTTTGGAAACCGGCGATATCGAGACTATTTTGTCCCAAAGAAAAGATGGTTCTACCAGTACAGACCAGAGAGTAGTTATGGAGGCCCCTTTATCTGGCTAAAAATATCTTTTGCTATTTATGATCAAATTTAAAAGCACGTAGTGATTTTCGCGTCTCTACTTTTTAACGCTTGCCCCAATCATTAATACCCTTTATTATTTTATCTGAAAAGGAAAAATCAGCATGCCCCTGTTAACCCAATTTCTGATTGCTGCCAGCCTGGCAATGGATGCTTTTGCAGTGTCTATTGGCAAAGGCATTGCCGTGCAAAATATCAAATTACGCGACGCGTTAAAATTGGGTTTGTTTTTTGGTTTTTTTCAAGCTTTTATGCCTTTTATTGGCGCCTATCTTGGCGCGCGTTTCCAACTTTTAATGATGTCCTTTGACCATTGGATCGCGTTTATTCTTTTAGCAGGCATTGGCGCTAAAATGATTTACGAATCGTTCCAAACCGAAAAAAGCAATGCACAGCTAGATTATAAAACCCTTTTTGTTTTAGCCGTTGCCACCAGCATTGATGCTATGGCCGTGGGTTTAAGTTTTGCATTACTAGGTGTTTCTTTAATGTTTTTGGTGATTTCTACTGGTCTAATTACTTTTACCTTGTCTGTACTTGGCGTGGATTTGGGTAAAAGATTAGGCCATTTATTTCAAAGTAGAGCAGAGTTTCTGGGTGGCTGTATTTTAATTATTATTGGCTGCAAGATTTTGTTCGAACATTTAACTTGATATTTTGAAAGGAGACAGGGTTCGAGCCTTATAAAAAAAATGAATCAACTTCCCAAATTACCAGTTCCTAAATTAGAAGAAACCAGCCCCAAATTTTTGCAATGGTGCCAACCTTTACTCACAGAGGAGGAATACCAAGCCACCGCTACCTCCATCCAAAATTTTATAAATACTCCGGAAAGTAAAGTTTTACAACAAAAACTTCAGGATCGTGCCCAAGAAAAAAATAATTGGCTTTATGATTATTGGCAGGAAAGTTATCTTGGTTATCGCAGTAATTTACCATTAAACAGCAACTATTTTTTTCTTTTACCAGAAATAACAGAAAAAGAACCTCTTAAAAATGCGACCATGTTTATTGCAGCCGCTACTCAATTTTATAAATTAATCCAAACTAAAAAACTACCTCAAGATATGCAAAAAGATATTCCCTTATGTATGCATGAATATAAATATTTGTTTGCCACTTCCAGAATCCCACAAAAAAATAAAGATCAAATCAAGACCGCAACCATCTCGCAACACATTATTGTCTTGATTAAAGGCCAAATTTATCGGTTACAAGTACTAGATGCGGATCTTAATCCTTTAACCACAATTTATCAAGATTTGAAATATATCCAAGAACATGCCGAAAATGGTTCTGGGATTGGTGCTTTTACAGCCTGGAAACGTGATAAATGGGCAGACGCTCAAATAGGGCTTAAATCCTTAGGTAATGACGCTACACTAGACATTGTTAATCAGGCCTTGTTTGCAGTTTGTTTAGACGAAAAAGTTCCAGATAACCTTGATCAGCAATTAGAATTAGCGCTCCATGCCAATTTTGAGAATCGTTGGTTTGATAAAAGTTTACAATTTATTTTTAATACTAATGGCAGTATTGCTTTTAATATTGAACACACCATGCTGGACGCATTACCAGTTTTAAAATTGCTTAACTTTATCATTAATCATTTAGACACCAGTCATACTCTGTCTACTCCCAAACAAACACCACAAAATCATTCTGTTCAATTACTGGAATTTAAATTAAATACATCTATCCAGCAACAATTAGCGATGGCCAAAAAAGATTTTGCAACTGCCAGCTCAGATATTTATACCAAAGCCTTTGAGTTTACCGGTTTTGGGTCCAACCTTATTAAAAAAGCTCAAGTTAGTCCTGATGCTTTTATGCAAATTGCTTTTCAACTTACTTATGAATCTATCTTTCACGAATTTGGCACTATTTACGAATCTGTCTCCACCCGACAGTTTTCCTTGGCTCGTACCGAAGCTATGCGTTCTTTAACCTCGGAACTAGTAGCCTTTATCAAAGGGTTTAAAAATCAAAATATTAGCCAAACTGTTAAAGTAGAGCTTTTTAGAAAAGCCGCCAAAGCCCATATTGACCGCATTATGGAATGTCAAAACGGGCTAGGGGTGGAAAGACATTTTTTTGGTTTAGCGCAAATCGCCGCTACTAGCCTTCCTTCAACCACGCCTACCCTCAACGCTATTTTTCAAAGTCCAGGTTGGCAAAAATTAAAATACGATAAAATGTCCAGCAGCAACTGCGGCTCTCGCGACATTAGCTTTTTTGGTTATGGACCCACTACTTTAGATGGTTTAGGTATAGGATATACGGTTTTACCTGAAAAAATCCAAATTTGTCTTACAGCTCATCAAAAATTACAAGCTCAAACCAAGGCTTTTCATCAAAAATTAAGCCAAATTTTAAAAGACTTGTTAGAGCTGTTAGCTTAATTATTAACCTAAAAACAAATAAGTATATTATAATAGAGTTAATTAACTTCAATAGGAAAATTAACAAATGTATGAATCTATTTTAATTAAAGATATTGAAATTATTTTTGAGAGAGATACTCAAATAGGAGACCTTTATCTTCAAAATGGTCAGGTTAAAGCCTTTGATTGGCATTTGAATTTTCCAGCAGAACTGGTT
>Ga0233430_1001113_pt1 | contig 40546 bp, 38 predicted proteins | sample SI_118_April2016_2_FD_179883 | JGI IMG/M metagenome (GOLD analysis project Ga0233430, IMG submission 179883) | Seawater microbial communities from Saanich Inlet, British Columbia, Canada - SI_118_April2016_150_MG | ecosystem: Environmental > Aquatic > Marine > Inlet | place: Canada: British... | reverse complement strand
CCATCATCCGGATAGACAGCAATTCCGATACTGCCGCCTATATTGGCTTCATCGCCCCGGCCAAGATCAAACGTCGCGCCAAGTGCATCGAGAATTTTGCGGGCCAATTTTTCGATGATAACCCGATCCCCAAGATCCAACAGGGCAACGACAAATTCATCACCGCCAATCCTGGCCGCCAAATCATTTTTGCGAATTGAAGAAACCAAGCGTTCGGAAACCTGGCACAGCAATTTATCACCCGCTTCATGGCCAAGTCCGTCATTCACCGCTTTAAAACCATCGAGGTCTATAAACATGACGGCGAAAGACGTTTCCGCTTTCATGGCACGGTCTTTCTCAACGGATAATTCCTCAATCAACCGCACGCGATTGGGCAGGCCGGTAAGCGAATCATGCGTCGCCATATGGCGCAGCGTATCTTCAGCATCCCGGCGCCGTACAACCTCTTCGCTCAGCTCACGCGTACGGTTTTCAACGCGTTGCTCCAATTCTTGATTGGTCTGATGAAGCGTCATCACAGCACGGCGATGTTCGGAGATATCGCGCACTTCGATCATATAACTTTCGGCGTCGAGGCCCATCGAGCGCGTCACCATGACATGAACGTCGATCGCCTCACCATTAAGTTTTGCTAGTTTGGCCGGAAACAAGCTTTCCTCAGCGCTAAGCTCGCCAAGCGCCTCACCAAATATTTGTTTGTAATCTTCGTGAAAAATCTCGGGCAATTTTTTACCAATGACCTCAGTCCAATTTTCGGCTGAAAGCAACTCCAACCCCGTCTTATTGATGAACGTGATCTCTCCATTTTCGCAGGAGCAGACGAGATCAAGGGCGTTGTCAACGAGGTTCCTGAAACGAGCTTCGCTGTTTTTTATATCTTCCAGCAAGCGAATACGCTGAGTAATATTTTGTGCCGTCAAAACGACAGTGCCATTTCCTAGTTCACGTGCCCATTGCGCTGTAACGTTAACACTAATAACGGAACCATCTGCGGCATTTAGACGGGCCGGAAAAGGGTCGGTCTCTTCCAATATTAAATCGATAAAGTTTTCTGATAAATCAGCGAATTCAGCGACCAGGAATTTGGCAAAATACTCATCGCTCGCAGCGTTCGAGCCGGTTAGTTTGAGCATTTTCTCACCCACGTCATTCATCCAGAGAATTTTTCCATCCTGACACAGGCAGGCGAGGTCGGGATAAAAATCGAGGACATGGTGGACGTTGGACTCACTAAATCGCAAGCCCAGGCGACGTCGGTCATCCAAATTGCCGTTATTGCCGGTTTTTATCGGGGTAATATTTGATTTGGCTTGCACTATGTTAAGTCACTTCGCGTATTGTGATCAGTCAGTGTATTAAATTGGCATTAGAAGCATAAATACTATTGGTGATTTCCCTAGGCCTTAAAATTAATGGCTCAATAGAATAAAATTTTAACTTTATCCAATCAATGAGTCACACGATATTGTTACAACAAACCCATGCTTTTGAAACTTGACGTCCCATTGCGGCTGACGATGACATGATCATGGAGCATAATACCAAGCTTGCTGCTAGCTTCCTGAACCTGCTTGGTCACGGCAATATCGCCTTTAGACGGGCTCGCATCGCCGCTCGGATGATTATGCGCCATGATGATCGCCGTCGCCCCGAGTTCCAAGGCTCGGCTGACGACTTCTCGAGGATATACCGGTGTGTGGTCAACCGTTCCTATTTGCTGCACTTCATCGGCAATCAGGAGGTTTTTACGATTGAGAAAAAAGATGCGGAATTGTTCTTTTTTCTCATGCCCCATGGCTTGGCGGCAATAATCCAGCAACGCCTGCCAGGAGCTTAGAACCGGCCGGCCAATTAACTCATCCTGAGACAGGCGCAGGGCAGCGTCACGCACGGTTTTCAATGCGGCAACCGCGACCACACCGACGCCGGCCACTTTCTCTAATTCCTTAGCATCTGCCGAAATAACGCCCGCATAGCTGCCAAATTTCCGCAATAATTTCTTGGCAGTTGGTTTCATATCGCCGCGTGGCTGGGCCATAAACAGCACCATTTCCAAAATTTCATAATCCGAAAGGGCAGACGCACCGGCTTTTAGAAATCGATCTCTTAACCGCTTGCGGTGACCCACATTAAGAGATTTTTCAAGTTTTGAGTCGGGCATAATTCCTCCACTTTCCCCCATAAAATATATACGCATATATTGTTATGAAGGGATCAGAGGGGGTTTTTAACGCTTTGAGAAAAAATTTATAGGTCGTAAGGCGGCTTATCGCGTCCAAGCTGAGACAGGGTGAATATTTCACAGCCATCTGATGTGACACCAATTGAATGCTCAAACTGCGCCGACAAAGAGTGATCTTTGGTTACGGCCGTCCAACCATCTTTTAGAATTCTCACTTCGGCACCGCCGATATTGACCATCGGTTCGATCGTGAAGAACATGCCTTCACGCAAAACAGCCCCTTCTCCAGGATTACCAAAATGCAAAATATTTGGCGCGTCGTGAAAGACCCGGCCCAAGCCATGACCACAGAAATCCCTCACGATCGAGTAGCGAAACGGCGTTACATAAGATTGAATGGCATGGCCGATATCGCCAACTGTGGCACCAGGTTTTACGACCTCAATGCCTTTCATCAGCGATTCATAGGTGACATCAATCAGGCGCTTGGCTTTGACACCAACATCGCCAACATAAAACATCCGGCTTGTATCGCCGTGCCAGCCATCAACGATCGGCGTGACATCAATATTTACCACATCGCCATTGTTGAGGATTTTATCACCAGGGATACCGTGACAAACCACATGATTTACCGACGTGCAGACGGATTTAGGATAGCCGCGATAATTTAGCGGCGCAGAAATTCCGCCATGATCGGCGATAAACTCCGCACAATGGCGATCAAGGTCATCCGTCTTCACACCCGGCACAACATATTCAGCGATAAAATCGAGCGTCTCGGCGGCCAAACGACCGGCTTTCCGCATCGCTGCAAAATCTGCCTCGGTGTGAATTTTTATTGATCTTGATTCCGCGTCCAAGCTACATGGCTCCTAAATAAATATAAAAATGACCGTTTAAGACGTAATTTTTAACTTACGCGCTATGTTTATTGCTTCTGGTGAGACACTGCAACCATAACATAAAGTCTCGACACCAGCCAATTTCGCTGCCTTTAAACCCGCTGCATAAGCCGGGTCGATATCGGCGGCGACACTAAATTCGTTACAATCCTCTCTTTGGACCAAATATAACATCACGGCCCGCTTACCCTCAGCAACTTGATCGGATAATTCCTGCAAATGCTTGGTCCCGCGAGCGGTCACAGAATCTGGGAATTCCGCCAGATTATCGCCTTTTTCCGGGCGAGACATCGTCACGCTTTTAATCTCTACATAACAGATGGGTACGTTTTCACCCTCAAGCAATATATCGATGCGAGAATTTTTGCCGTACTTCACTTCCGGGCGCAAACTATCATAGCCCACCAGCTCCGGTATCAGACCATCCTCGATCGCCTCTTGGACGATTTTATTGGGCAACGCTGTATTTAGTCCCACCAAAGAGCCGCCGATATTGATCATCTCCCAGGTGTATTTTAATTTACGCGCTGGGTTGCGGGCGGGCGACAACCAAACCTCGGCACCCTCCTCCAGCAGGCTCAACATTGAGCCCGGATTGGCGCAATGAGCGACAACGACTTCACCGCTTTCAAGTTCAACATCTGTGAGGAACCTTTTATAACGTTTGATCAATCGGCCTTGGATTAAAGGGTCTGGAAAATTCATCTAAAAATCACGCGCTTTCATCATCAGATTTCAACACATCGGCCAAACTGATTTGGCCCGACCCCCGCGTCGATGGTTGCTGCTGATCGGGAGCAGGTGCCCAGGCGGTTAGCGTAATCACCTCAAAAGTTGCAGGCACCCGGCCATCGTCATCGCCAAATATATCCTGATAAATCTCACAAGCGCGAAACAAAACATCCCTGCGGGTGAAGGTCTTTGCTCTGCTATGGGTTGCCATCTGCTCACCCATGCCGCGGAGGTCGTGCATCAATTTCAAGGGATTTTCATAAGAAACCGCCAGCACTTCGGTATCGGCAACCGGCAGAGCAAAACCGGCCCGCTGCAAAAGCGCCCCCCCGTCACGGACATCAGCAAATGGCGAGACCCGGGGTCCGGCACCGCCGACAATTTCACTTTCAGCCGTAATGAGGGATTGCCGAAGCTCCTTTAACGTCTCGCCGCCAAAAAGTGTCGCTAAAAACAGGCCATCCGGTTTTAGGGCCCGGCGTATTTGAATAAGCGCGCCCGGTAAATCGTTGACCCAATGCAGGGATAACGATGAAATCGCAAGATCCAGCTGCGCGTCACCAATTGGTAAAAACTCTTCATCGGCAACAATTCTTAAACCCGCGGTCTGGCGCGCCATGGGCTCAGAAAGGTCACATTGATAGAGCTGCTCAATGCCACCCCGGCCTTGGAGCAGCCGAGAAATCTGGCCTGTATGACAACCAACATCTAGCGCCACCGGGAAGTTGCGGCGTATATCACTCAACCGATCGACCAGCTGATCGGCAACTTCGCATAAGAGAAACTCAAACTCGCTCAAGCTGGAAGCCGCGCGATTCCGATGCTGTTTTACCGATCTGCGGTCAAAAATTTCTGCTTCATTGGCAGAGGAGTCTCGAATATTTTCTTGAATTTTTCTCGGCATTTTTGATATATGCCACAAAAAACCGCCTCTCCCAACGCCATAGTCATACTGACCTAAAATTAGTCAGGATTATGAGCCATGGAAGCAGCCGCCCTATCCGCCTTTAAAACACGCTTTTTGGATATTTTGTTTCCGCCGCAATGTCTGAAATGCGCAAGCCTGGTCGCCGAAACTGGCACGCTATGCGCAACCTGCTGGCTGAAGATATCCTTTATCGATGGTGCCTGTTGCGAGGCTTGCGGCCTGCCGTTTGAATATGATCTTGGGCCGGCGGCGTTATGTGGTGCGTGTAGCCAGGACCGGCCACTATTCAGCCGGGCCCGCTCTGCCATGATTTATAATGCGGCCAGTCGGGATATTATTCTCGCCTTCAAACATGGTGACAAAACCCATGCCGTGGCGGCTTATGGAAAATGGTTGTTTCGCGCCGGCTCGAAGATGTCCCCCGAGATTGATGTAATCGTTCCGGTACCCTTGCATTGGTCCCGGCTGTTTCATCGCCGCTACAACCAAGCTGCTTTATTGGCGATCGAATTTAGCAAACTCTCAGGCATCCCTGCCCGCACGAACATCTTGCGTCGGCACAAAAAGACGGCCTCGCAAGGGCATAAGACGGTGCGCGCCCGTCACACCAATCTGCGCGGAGCATTTTCTGTGCCGAGCCGGGCCAAGGCCGGGATTAAGGACAAAAAAATCCTCTTGATTGATGATGTGCTCACCACCGGCGCAACGGCTCAGGCCTGCACAAAAATACTCCTTCAAGCAGGGGTCAAAAATGTTGATGTATTAACTCTCGCCCGCGTGGTGCGCACAGAAATAGCCACACCCGCCCAGAGCGATGACGACGCACTGACATAAAATTGACTGGATAAATTGGCTGTAAGGATTATATATCTCTCTCCAACATAAAGTATCTCGTAAAAATTAAGGAACCATCGTGGCCAAAGTCGAAATATACACATCACCCTTTTGCGGTTTTTGTTATCGCGCCAAAGGATTACTCGAAGACAAAGGTGTCGAGTTCAACGAAATCGATATTACTTTCCATCCGAGCAAACGCGGTGAAATGCTGGACCGTGCCAACGGTCAACGGACCGTGCCGCAAATTTTTGTCGACAACACCCATGTCGGTGGCTGTGATGAACTTTATGCCTTGGAGTCAAGGGGTGAATTAGACGGCCTGCTGGGCTAAGATCGCGACATCGTTTCAGCCAATTTAAATTGAGAACATAATGTCGACTTTTACTGCTGCCTGTATTCAAAATAACGCCCAAAACAATATTGCCGACAATCTCCCGATTGTCCGTGATCTGATCAGGGAGGCGGTGAGCCTAAAAGCTGATTTCATCGCGCTGCCGGAATGCGTTAGCCTGATGGAGCCCGACAATGAAGCGCTTCGGGCCAAAGTCCCGGAGGAAAAAGATCACCCCTTCATCCCGATGTATGAAGAAGAAGCCAAAGCCTCCGGCGCCTGGATATTGGGTGGCACCTTGGCGGTTCGGGTGGGTGATGGGCGGATTGCCAACCGGCTTTATCTCTTCAATCCTACGGGTCAAATCGCGGCAACCTATGACAAAATCCACATGTTTGATGTCGATCTCGGCGCCGGCGTATCTTACAAAGAATCCGCAACCTACGCGCCGGGCAATCAAGCCGTTGTGACACCTTTGCCCTGGGGCAATCTTGGCATGTCCATTTGTTACGACATCCGCTTTGCCTATCTCTACCGTGCCTTAGCGCAAGCAGGCGCCAACATATTATGCGCACCGGCGGCTTTCACCAAGATCACCGGCGAAGCCCATTGGCACATCTTGCAGCGCGCTCGCGCCATTGAAACCGGCAGCTTTGTCATCTCACCAGGTCTCTGTGGCTCTCACGCTGAAGGCAAAGAAACCTTCGGCCACTCAGTCATCATCGATCCCTGGGGAGAAGTCCTCGCCGATGGCGGCCCCGATGTCGGTGTCATCACAGCTGAAATTGACATGACCAAAGTCACCGAAACCCGGGGCAAAGTTCCCGCCCTCACCCATGACCGCGACTTTGAAATCGCTGCCGCCGAAATCGCTGCTGGAAAAGCCGCAGAATAGTTTTCAGAATAATTAACAGACTGGCAGATATTAAGCTTTTACGGCGCAGATCTTTTGTATCATCGCCGGCGAAGGGCGTTCCTCAAAGCCTTGCTCGAAGGCCTGGACGCTCAATTCTGCACCGAAAACTTCTTTAAGCTCGTTTTCTTGCAACAAGAAATCAGGATTGCGGGGGCGGCCATAGGCTTCGTTGCCTTGCATGAAGGTCTGGTAGATTAAGACACCGCCGGGTGCCAGCGCCGTTACCAATTCGTCAAATACCGGACGGTAGAGATAGTTTACGACAATGATGCCGGAGAATTGTCGCCCTTTGAGCGGAAAAACCCTCCCGTCTTCCAGGTCAGCCGCGACAATTTCGAGATTGGGCGAGCCAGCAATATCGTCGAGCCCACTAACATCTTTATCCAGGGCGACGACCGAAAAACCTTCCTCCAGCAACAAACGCGTATGCCGTCCACGACCACAAGCGAGGTCGAGCACTACTCCACCAGTTGGCACCAGGGGCAATTTTTTTTGCACCCAATTGGCCGGAATGGGTTGAGATATTGAAGATTGCTGCATATTTTCCAATTATTAATAGATTCGTGTAAAATTTGCCAAAAGCTTGGCAATCGTCCTAAACTGATATAAGTCTCCCCAACTTCAATAGCGAGACTTCGATAGCGAGACTTCGATAGCGAGTATGAGTATACACTAGGGTAATTCAATGATTCTCTACGACCTCAGATGTTCACAAGGCCACCAGTTTGAAGCCTGGTTCAAAGACAGCGGCACCTATGACAAACAAGCCAAGCGCGGCGATGTTGAATGTCCCGTTTGTTCCGATACGGCTGTTGAAAAAGCGATCATGGCCCCCCGGCTGTCGTCCTCGACCCGCAAAAAGGGCTTGGAACATGATGTTCCGAGCGGTCGCGATCTGGCAGGTAAAAAGCAGGGCGAAAACAGAGCTTCCGAAGTTGCCCGTGAGATCTTGGATGCCGTCGGCAAAGTTCAAAAACATGTCGAGGAAAACTGCGAAGATGTCGGCGAAAATTTTGCCGATGAAGCCCGCGCCATTCATTACGGCGAAGCTGAAGAGCGGGGTATCTATGGTGAAGCCACGATGACTGAAGTTGAAGATCTCGCCGAAGAAGATATTCCGGTTAGCCGCATACCGTGGAAAAAGCGCAAATCTTCTTGACCAAAATTATTTTGGCTTCACTGTAACTTCATTGGGGTTTTTGGGCTGAAATAAAATAATTCACATCAAGATTTTTAGAAAATTCCCAATTTCCATTTAACGGGTTAAGCCGCATACCGGTTAGATCGGTTATTTCCAGCCCACTGTCCCGCAAATAATGGCCAAATTCTGAGGGTTTTACAAATTTACGCCAGTCATGAGTTCCAGCCGGTACCCAGCGTAATAGATATTCCGCCGCCACTTTGGCCAAGGCCAGTGATTTGACCGTCCGGTTCAACGTGCCGCCAACCATAAGGCCGCCGGGTTTAAGCAATGACGCGCAAGCCGTCATAAAAGCGGTCACATCGGCGACATGCTCAATCACTTCCAGATTGACCAAGACGTCGAAAGTCACTCCCGCTTGGGCCAATTCTTCAGGCAATTTATTTTGATACGTGATATCGAGCCCCATCAGATTTGCATGAAGTTGAGCAATCTCGATACTTTCTGGCGTCGCATCAATACCTGTTACCTCTGCACCCAGCCGAGCTAAAGGTTCACAAATCAAGCCACCCCCGCAGCCGACATCAATCACCGACAGCCCGTCCAGCGAGTTGATCTGCGTCTTATCCCGGTCGAAATACTGGCAGATCTGATCGCGTAGATAGGTCATGCGCAGCGGGTTTATCTGATGCAGCGATTTAAAATCGCCCGCCGGATCCCACCATTCCTCTGCCAATTGCGCAAAATGATCGACCTCTTTAACCGAGGCTGTGCTGTCCGATCCTAAATTTTCTGCCATAGATGTCATGAAACTGTCATAGCGTAAAACCCAGCAAAAAACACTACATCTCTTGCAAAATGACCCCCGGACAGAGTATGTATACGCCAATCGAGCTGACGAGCCCCCGAAAAAACACCAGAACTGGTGGTTTATTGAGGTTAATCAGTCGGTTACACGACTATTATAGCCAGGCATCAAAGCCGGGAGGATGGCCAGCAAGCCGCCTGAATGATTTCCCCGGGCAATCGTTATGGTATGAGTTAAAATGGCACGAATTGTACAAAAATTCGGCGGCACGTCCGTCGCGGACATAGAGCGTATTAAAAACGCGGCGCTGCGCGCCAAATCCGAGCATGATGCCGGCAATGAAGTTGTCGTCGTCGTTTCGGCAATGTCTGGCGTGACCAATCAACTGGTGGCGTATGTCGATCAGATGGGCGGCCTGTTTGATGCCCGCGAATATGACGTTGTCGTCGCGTCGGGCGAACAGTCTAATGCTGGGCTCATGGCGCTAGCGCTTCAAGCCTTAGGCATTCAGGCACGTTCTTGGCTAGGATGGCAAATCGCGATTGAGACGGATGATGTGCACGGCAAAGCCCGCATCACCGGGATTGAAACCGCCGAGCTTGAAAAACGTTTGGCCGATGGCGAAATCGCTGTTGTGCCTGGCTTCCAAGGCATTAGCCCAGCCAATCGGGTGACCACGCTTGGCCGGGGTGGTTCGGATCTAACGGCGGTGGCTTTGGCCGGTGCGCTTAAAGCAGATCGCTGCGACATTTATACCGATGTTGATGGCATCTATACGACCGATCCCCGGATCGTCAGTAAGGCGCAGAAATTAGATAAAATAACCTATGAAGAAATGCTGGAAATGGCATCGCTTGGCTCGAAGGTCTTGCAGACCCGCTCGGTTGAGCTTGCCATGAACCACAAAGTTCGGGTGCAGGTGCGCTCCAGCTTTGAGGACAGTCCCGGCACAATTGTCGTAAGCGAGGATGAAATCGTGGAACAGCAAGTTGTAAGTGGCATATCGCAAAGTACAGACGAAGCAAAAATCACATTGCTTAAAGTCGCTGACCAGCCCGGTGTGGCTGCGGCTATTTTTGGCCCGCTCGCCGATGCAGCGGTCAATGTCGATATGATCGTGCAGAACATCTCAGAAGACGGTAACACCACCGACCTTACCTTTACGGTCGGTATGGCCGATTTGGAAAAAGCGGTGGCTGTCTTGGAAAAGAACCAAGCCGAAATCGGCGTCGGTGAAATAGTGGCGGATTCTGACGTCGTGAAAATATCCGTTGTCGGCGTCGGCATGCGCTCTCATGCGGGTGTTGCCCAGAAAATGTTCATGACGCTCGCTGAAAAAGGCATCAACATCAAAGTGATCTCAACGTCTGAGATTAAAGTGAGTGTTCTGGTCGCCGAAGAATATGGCGAATTGGCCATCCGCGCCCTGCATACAGCTTACGGATTGGATGCTGACTAATTTGAGCGGTGGGGATTCCGGCTTAACGTTATAAAAAGCCAAACCGAACGGAGCCTAATTTGATGGTACGCATACCGACCATGACGGGATCGAGGCGCCTGCTGGCGCGCCTCCGCGATGTTATGGCGGGGGCCGGTACCAGCCAGGAACGCCTCGACCAAATTGTCTCCATCATCGCCTCTGACTTTGTCGCTGAAGTGTGTTCGGTCTATGTGCTTCGCGCCGGCGAAGTGTTGGAATTGTTTGCTGCGACCGGCTTAGCCTCGGAAGCGATCCATAACACCCGCCTCAGCATCGGTGAAGGCCTGATTGGCCGCATTGCTGTTCAAGCCAGACCACTCGCTTTAGCCGATGCGCAAAGCCATCCGGATTATGCCTATCGTCCAGAAACTGGTGAGGAGATTTTTCAATCCTTGGCCGGCGTGCCGATCCTGAGAGGCGGGCGCGTCACCGGCGTGCTGGCTGTGCAGAACCGGACCGGGCGCGCTTATACCGAAGAAGAGGTCGAGACCTTAGAGACCACCGCCATGGTGATCGCCGAGTTGATCGCCAGCTCTGATCTCTTTAGCCCGGAAGAACTCCACGCGGTTGATGGTGTCACACTATTGTCGATCACCCTGGATGGTGTGCGCCTCAATGGTGGTCTGGCGCTCGGCGAGGCGGTGCGCCATGAAAGACGCATTCAGATTTTAAAGCTGGTTTCGGACGATCCGGTCGCCGAACAACGGCGCCTCGATAACGCGGTCGCCGAAATGCACGGCGCCATTGATGAAATGCTGGAAGCCAAGGATGTTGCCGAAGGCGGTGAGCACCGCGACATTTTAGAGACTTACAAGATGTTTGCCGAGGATGCCGGTTGGCTGGCCCGAATTTCGGAAGCTATTACCAATGGCCTTACCGCCGAAGCCGCCGTCGAGAAGGTTCGCAACGATACCCGGGCGCGCTTTCGAAAGCAGACTGACCGCTATTTGCGCGAACGCCTGCATGATTTTGATGATCTCGCCCATCGCCTGCTGCAGCATTTGGTTGGCATCCAAGAGATTAGTGATGTCACGAATATGCCCGAAAATATTATTTTGTTTGCCCGCAATATGGGGCCGGCGGAATTGCTGGATTATGACCGCACCCATCTCAGAGGTCTGGTGCTGGAAGAAGGTTCTGCGACCACCCATGTCGCCATCGTAGCCCGCGCTTTAGATATACCTGTGGTCGGCCGGGCCGCCGAAGTGCTCGACAAAGTTGAGACCGGCGACACCGTCATTGTCGATGGCGATAACGCTCAGATCCATATCCGTCCAGCTAATGATACCCAGCAAGCCTTTGTCGACACTCTAACGGCGCGCGCGCAAAAAATGGCGACTTATGCCGCTTTACGCGATGTGCCAGCAGAAACCAAAGACGGCATTCAAATAGCCCTTCACATGAACGCTGGTCTGCTGGCAGATATGCAAAATATTCCGGAAACCGGCGCCGATGGTATTGGTCTCTACCGGACCGAGATTCCCTTTATGGACAGCAGTGATTTTCCAGATGTTGATCGCCAAGCCGAGCTTTATGGGCGGGTGATCGAGCAATCCGGCGGCAAACCGGTGGTGTTTCGCACACTCGACGTCGGCGGCGACAAGGGTCTGCCGTATTGGGATACCGGCAATGAGGAAAACCCGGCCATGGGGTGGCGGGCAATCCGCGTGGCGCTCGACAGGCCAGCATTGATGCGCCATCAATTGCGTGCCCTGATCCGGGCAGCGCAGGATCGCGACCTCTCCATTATGTTTCCGATGATCACCGAGATCGCAGAATTTGATGCAGCCAAAAAAATTCTCGATATGGAAATTAAGCGCGCCCTGAAAAAAGGCCGCACGCCAATTAGAAATCTACGCGTTGGCACCATGCTCGAAGTCCCCGCCCTCGCTTTTCAAATGCCGGCGCTTTTAAAGCGCGTCGATTTTATCTCAATCGGCAGCAATGATTTGTTTCAGTTTCTGTTCGCGAGCGATCGCGGCTCACCGCTAATTGCCGATCGCTATGATCCGCTCTCACCTGCTGGTCTGCACTTATTGCAAAGTTTGATCGAACAATGTGACGCCGCCTCGGTCCCAATTAGTCTTTGCGGTGAGATGGCCGGGCGCCCCTTGGATGCCATGGCGCTGATCGGGCTCGGCTTTAGAACGCTCTCGATGGCCCCATCATCAATCGGCCCGGTCAAAACCATGATCCGCAGCCTCACCGCCGGCGATCTCACGCGCTATCTGGAAAGCTTGCAGGACGTCTCTGAACACAGCTTGCGCGAAAAACTCCGCGAGTTTGCACTTGATCATGGCGTGATGATTTAGCCTGAAATTTATAGCGTCTGAAACTCGTCGCCCATCATGACCCAGCTGGGCTGCCAGGGTGCGGCATTATTTTCAAATGGCGTTGCGGCGAGGCCGATCAGCTCGACCGGATTGCCGGGCTTGATATCAACCTCGGTTTCAGCCCAAAGCCTACGGGGTAGCGACGTTGCGGCGTTGAGGGCTTTTTCCAACGAGATGCCGGCCTCGAGAAAAAATTTAATTTCATCAATAACCGCCTGGCCATGCGGCACGCCATAGCTGCCGGAATCGGAGCCAACAACAACCGGCACGCCCATATCAACGGCCATTTTGACGTGCTCAAAGTGGCCGTCGAGAATTTCACGGAGATGGCCAACGCTGGTCTCATCCCAGCCGATATTGTCCGGCTCCGCCCATTGACAATAGACCGGCGAGAAGGTCGGCACCCAGGCGATTTGTTTCTCAGCTAGAACTTCCAAAACATCGCGGGTCATAAAAAAGCCATGCTCAACGGAATCCAACCCCGCCTCAGCGGCAACTTCCAAGCCGGCTAAGCCACTACAATGCGCAAACGTCCGGCGGCCTAATTCATGCGCGGTCTCAACAATGAGTTTGGTTTCTTCGACGTCGAATTGCGGCGCACCTTTAACCGTGCCGGTTTCAAAATCGATGATGCCGGTAAGTAGGACCTTGAGCTCATCACCGGTTTCTAGAATATCATTGATTGCGGTGACGATTTCATCAGAGGTCTCAACTTCGCGTCCCATAAACCCGCCATAGCGTTTGGGCTTGCGGATGCCGATGCCGGGCGAGCGAATTTCTGGTACGAGATCATCCGACTCCGCCATCTCCTGGCGCATCTGATGATTGACCCCCCAGCGATCACCAGCATCGCGAATTAGCGTAATGCCGGTGGCAAGATTGGTTTGAACATTCTGTCTCGCAACGACCGCCATTTCGGCTTTAGAAACCTTCATATAGTTGCTGCGCTTTTTGAGATCCAATTCACCGCCATCCAAAAACAAATGACAATGGGCTTCGACGAGGCCCGGCATAACAAAGCCTGCTTGTTCAACCGGGATGTCTGCATTTTTAAAATCTGGTGGCAACACATCCGGATTGCCGTCCAGAATGCCTTGGATTACACCATCCTCTATAAGAATTTGGTACGGGCCGTTCGCGTGCAGCTCGGTGCCGTCGAAATAACTATTTGTTTGAAGTATTCTACGGGTCATTTGGGCTCAGCTTTTATACATTTTACGAATACGGCGTAGCGCATCGGTGCCATCAAGCGCAATAATTTCTTTGAAATGACCAAATACGGCGTTGTCTTCGGGCAATATTTCATAGGCCCGCCACGGCGTTCCTAAAACCATATCAAAGCCGTTCGGCACCGCCAGGCTTAAATAGGCGTTTTCGAGTTGCAGCTTCATCGGCGCGCCTTCGATTTCTTTTGACGGCAGCTGGACCGATAAATTGGAGAGCCCGCCTGACATGTGGATGCCCTTAAGATCCGGATCCTGATTGATCAAATTTACTGTCTCCAGCGAGGCCCGCATCAATCCTTCGGTATCCGATGACAGAGTGCCGATGGCGGTATCGACAATGAGGTCATCAGTGGTCAGCCCATGATCCTCAGCCAAAAGGGCTTTCACCATGCGCCGTGTGGTCTCCCACATCTCAGCCGACGTTTTGTTTTGCAGGCCAACACCATCTTCAACCCGCTCCGAAGACATCAGAATAATTTTAAACGGCTGGATGCCCAAGAGATCGAGCATGTCCCAGCGCGTCTCACAAATTGAGTTTACGATCGGCTTTTGGCCATTGGCCTTGGCCGGGTCATATTTCTTAAGACAAATTTCCTGCACGGCCACGTTGGGGAAATCGAAAGATAGCGGGATATCAACCACCGCCTGAATGGCATCGATGATCTCGTTCATGAACTCAGGATCGTCTAGCGCGCGGGTGCCGATATTAAGGTTGAGATATTTGGCACCGGCATCTGCTTGTTTTTTAGCAAGCTCCGCGATCGCCGGAACGTCCGAGTTATCAAACATTGCTTTGGTGCTTTGGAAGCCCGGATTGATCCGCTCGCCAATAATAGAAAGTCCTGGAATAGCCATTTTGTTTGGTCCTCTTACTACGCCACCGATTTTATCGGGCGTTGTTTTGCAAAATTAATCCGGCTGCCAAACACCTTCATGAAGGCGGTGTCGCTGGCGAGCTCAATATAGTTTGACCGCCTGGCAATATCTTTAGCGGCTTGACGTTGTTCATTAGACAGCAGGGCAAACTTCGCGCCGTCACCGGCAGCATTACCGACTTGGGCGAAACGATTATAGGGAAGATCCGGCAACAGGCCGATGGCAAGCGCGGAATCAATATCAATGTAGCTGCCAAAAGCGCCGGCAATAATCACTTGCGCCAGATCGCGCTCAGCATAGCCGGTATGTTGCAGCAATAGATCGGTCGCTGCCCGAATGGCCGCCTTGGCGAGTTGGACAGCGCGGAGATCATCTTGCGAGAAAGAAATTTCCTGTCCGCCGGTTTGTTCTTCATCGGCGAGGACGAATATGAGGTTTTTGCCGATCGCTTTCACCCGCGGGTGATCTTTTTGCAGACGGCCACGCTCATTACAGACCCCGGCCAAATGCAATTGCGCCACCACATCCATAACGCCCGAGCCGCAAATACCAACCGCCGTCTCATCGCCAATGGTTTGAATTTGAACATCACCGCCTTTTATGCGGACGGCCTCAATTGCCCCCGCCGCAGCCCGCATTCCGAAACTGATATTACCGCCTTCAAAGGCCGGTCCTGAGGGGCAGGAGACCGAGCTGATCTCATCGCCAACCACCAGCGAGAGCTCGGTATTGGTGCCGATATCCATAATAATAACGGGCCGGGTTTCATGAAACTCTGACGCCAGCAGAGACGCCACATGATCACCGCCGACAAAGCCGGCAATATTGGGCAACAGATGAACATGGCCACCCTCGGCAACATTAATGTTGAGATCGCGGGCTTTGAGATCTAAAGAATCGCTATAGGCAGAGATGAAAGGTGACATCGCCAATTGGGTAACCGGCAGGCCGAGCAGCAAATGATGCATCATGGTATTGCCGGCAATCGTGATCTCGACAATATCTTTGGCCGTCGCGCCGACCGCTTCGCAGAGGTCATCCGCCAATTGATTGAGCGCCTCGACGGCGAGCTCCTGCAGAATTTCCGCCGTCTCCGGATTGCGCCGGATGTGCGAAGCGTAAGTAATAAGATCCGCACCATAAGCGGTTTGCGGATTTTCCATACCTTCCGCCGCCAAGGTCTCGCCGGTCATCATATCAACCAGAAAGCCCGACATATTGGTCGTGCCGAGATCGACAGCCATGCCGAACACGCGGCACTCTTTTGAGCCGGCAGCGATAACCTCACCGTCTTTACTGGCGATCCAACCTGCCCATTTCCATTTTCTCAAATCAACTGCAAAGCTTTTGAGCAGTGCTGCATCAAAGGTCTCACATGCCTCGGGATGGTCTTTTTCCAAAGCATCGCGGAGCCGCGTTTCATCAGAGCGGCCATCCTCAATACTCGGTTCCTCAAGCTCAAAATGGATGATTTGAACATCCGGCTTAAAGCCAACGAGCTCTGCCGATTTACCCATATTGCCTTCAACTTGAGTACGCACGGGCGCCGCCGTCGAGCGGGCGGGAACAGATATTATACAATCTCCTTCGGGCCGGGTGATGCAAGCCCGCCGCCAGCCTTCGCCAAGACGGCGGTCCGAAAACACGTCGATATCAGCTTGGTTCGCCGCGGCCATCGCACCGCCGGTGATCTGAACCGCGCAAGACATACACGTGCCATGGCCACCGCAGGAGCTTGAAATACGAATGCGGTTGCGCCGGGCTGCCTCCAAGATGGTTTCACTCGGGCTGCAATCGATGACTTCCTGCATCGGCTCGAAGGTAAGTTTAAAAGACATTAAGCAGCAACCTCATTAGAATTTTTTAATTGATCTGCGGAACGAAACCGACAGCGCTCACGGGCTTTGCAGGTTTCACAATCTTCCTTGCGGTCCCAGCGCGGCATGTGTTTGCCAAGACCAAAAACCATCGAGGCGGATTTGGCCGGATAGAGCATACCGGTCTCCAAGACTTTCATAGCAATATCTTCGCCGCCCGCCAGATCGTGAATGACGCGCTGCTGGCTGATATCGAAATCGTCATGGCCGGGATAAATCGGCGAGCTGGCCTGGAGCCCGTGATCCGTAGCGATCTCATCGATGTGAGATAAAACGAAATTGGTAAACTCAAACATCGCAGTTACCGCAACCTCTTCCAGAGCCAGCGCTTTGATCGCTTTTTTTTCTTTAAACAGCTCTGCCACGGTTTTGTCTAAACCGTCACCGATGGTGCCTAAGGCTAAAATCAGTTGCTTGGCATTTTTGAATTTCTTAACCACCGGCGCGGCGTCGTCTAGTTTCTGGCCGTTCTCAAAATTTATCTGATCGACCCCGATCTCGGTTACCGGACAAACAGCATAAGCCAGACGCGGTTCGATAAGGCCTTCGGCAATGGCGAATTCATGCATCGCGATAACTTCACGCTCAAAGCGCGGCTGTAGCGTCCGGCTGCAATTGAGCGCCTGCCAGCGCTCTAAACTTCCAGCATTAAAAAACTCTGGCCAATCGGTAATTACCGGCATTCGCTAAATCCTAATTTGCATATTTATGCACCGATTGAGCCATCGCGACGACGTTCTCGACCTTAGCTTCGTCGGGCAAACCAATAGCACCATCCAAGATAAAGCCGCCGCCTTTGCCGGCGCCCTTAATCAGGCGCTTGCATTCTGCATCGACATCATCCGGCGTGCCGGTAATCAGCATGGAAGAAGACACATTGCCGCGGATGCAGGTGATGTCTCCCAAGACCTCTTTGGCGTGGACCGGATCGGTCTGCTCAAACCAGTAAACCGCCTTGCCTTTTGGAATATCGGCGATGGTTTCCAGCCGCGACGTACAATCGCCCTCCCACAGCACACAGGGGATGAGATCGGCTTCAATTAGTCCCATCAGAACTTTGCGGAGCGGTGGCCAGAAGAACAATTCAAACTGCTCCGGTGACATGAAATTATCGAGACCCCAATGGAGCGGGATGAATATTTGACGGCTGGGATTGTGTTTGCTGGCGACGATCGTATCTTTAACAATCGCATCAGCGACCCGGTCCATACATTCGAGCAATTTATCTTTATTGCGGAACATATCCAGCATCGCCCCTTTGGACCCCCTCAGATAATCGGCAAAATTATCAAATGGCGCTGCCGCAGAGCCACCGATCGACTGGACGAAGCCTTCTTCCGCCATGTCCTTGGCGAAAGCCAGCGCCCCTTTCATCATTTTCCGCATCTCTTTACCGGCGGCGAGTATTTTTTCGAGGCCTTCGATCATATCGTCATCGGCAAAGGCCGTCGGCACGCGGATCATTTTGAAATAATACTGCGCCGGTAAATAAGGCAGCTTGGCAAAAGGCTCGAACGCACCAGCCACGCGCGGCATATATTGACGCAGAAAAAAGTTCGTCGGATCGGCCAAATAGTCATCGTATTCGTTCTTTTTCATATATTCACGGTCGAGAAACTGAAAAGACACATTGGGATCGGTGCCATGGCCTGGCCATTCAAGCTGCTTAAACTCCATCAACTCCAGTGTCGGGCCGACCGATATATAGGTTTGATTGAGCGCATACATATCGGGCTGCAAGAGCTCCAAGGTTTGCCGCATGGCATCATTGAACGCATCATAGTCATACATCGCTTGCTCAAACGTAATGCCCGCCAATGTCGCTGGCCAAAAATGAGAGAAAAGCGAGAGCGGAACTCGATCCGTTTCCTTAAGGTCCATGGCATCTTGCACACGCTGCTCTCGCTCGGCGTAAAGTTCAGTACCTGATTTGCCTGAAATGCTGTCTGAAATAATTTCTGAAGTAATATCGGGCATGATTTGGCTCCTCTTATCTCTCTAATTAGCGTATTTACGGACCGATTGGACCATCGCCAGGACATTTTCAAGCGGCGCCTCATCAGTGAGGCTCGCCGCACCATCCAAAATGAAACCACCGTCCTTGCCGACATATTCAATCAGATCCTTGCAATAGGCATCGACTTCTTCCGGCGTGCCCGTATTTAGCAGAGACGGCAACACGTTACCGCGCAAGCAGACCGTATCGCCCAGCACATCTTTCGCCAGATGCAAATCCGTCCTCTCAAACCAATAGATCGCCTTGCCAGGAGGGATATCGCCAATGAGCTCCAGACGCGTCGAGCAATCCCCTTCCCATAGAATAACCGGAGTCAGTTCTGCCTCAATAAGATCGAGAATGGTTTGGCGTAGGCTTGGCCAATAAAACGTTTTAAATTGCTCCGGCGACATAAAGCCATCGAGCCCCCAATGCAGCGGCATGAAGACATAGGGGCAGCCAACGCGCTTGGCCCCTTCAACAACATTGGTGTTCAGCAATAGGCGCGCTTTGTCGATGGTTTCGAGCAACTTGTCTTTACGGCGGAACATATCCAGCATGCCGCCTTTAGAGCCACGTAGAAAATCGACAATATGATCATAGGGCGCTTTGCAAAAGCCCCCGATTGCCATCGGATAACCTTTACCCATCATCTCTTGAATGAACGCGGTCATTTTGGACATCGAGTCCTCGACCATCTCGCCGGCTTCCATCAAAGTCTTAAGTGACTTTTGCAGCTCCGGATTGGCGAAGGCGCGTAAGCCATAAACGATGTTCCACTCAGACAGTGTTGGGAAGTTTGGAAAATGCTGAAGCCCTTCAAAACCGGTACCAAGCCGAGGCAAATATTTCTGCAAATAGAACGCCGTCGGATCGAAGAGATATTCATCATATTCGTTTGGATCCATCAGCTCCATATCGAGATATTGAAAGCATACATTGTCGTCGGTGCCTCCGCCCGGCCATTCCAACGGCTTATATTCAATTTTTTCCAAAGCAGGGCCATAGGCATAGTTTGCCGCACCAAAGGCGTCGGGCTGTAGTAATTCGATCGCCTTTCGGTTAGACGAGATGCTTTTCTCGACATCATACATGGTGTCTTTGCAGGTGAAGTCGGCTATCTGCGCATTCCAAAAACGCGTTGCATAAATATAAGGAACACGATCGGTTTCCTTTAGCGCCGCCGCATCAGCGACACGCTGGGAGCGCTCGGCAAATAATTCTTCCGGGTTTTGATCTGAATCTAGCGGTGCCATTTAAGCTGCCTCCCCGAGCCATTCTTTACATTGATTGACGGCGCTCATGGCGTTGAGGCCAAAAGAATCCGCACCGGTATAGCCTCGAATTTGCTCATCAACTTGGCCACCACCGATCATGATTTTCACATCGTCGCGAAGACCCGCCTCGGTAATCGCCTCAACGGTCTCTTTCATGGAATCAAATGCCAAGGTCAGAAAGCCGCTTAAGCCCACGACCGTAATAGAGTTTTCCTTGATCGCATCAATAAAGGCTTGCGGCGAGACATCGACACCGAGATCGATAACCTTGAAGCCGTTCACATCGAGCATGAAGGTGACAATATTTTTGCCAATATCGTGCAAATCACCATGAACAGTGCCGATCAGAACGGTACCGCCGGTATCTTCTTTATCCTCTTCATCCGTCGTATCGGAGATCAGTGGCTTCACCATCTCGGACATCTGATCAAGCATTTCGCCAGCCAGGATAAGTTCCGGGACAAAATACTCATTGTCTTCAAAACGCTGACCAACGATATCCATGGCAGCGCGGCAAATTTCCAAAATATCAGTGGGGTCGGCACCTTCGTCGATCAATTCCTGAGTAAGCTCGAGCGCCTCATCTTCTTCCATGTCGGCGATCAGATTGATCAGCTTGTCGTGTTTCTCATTGCTCATTTCTAAACTCCTGTTTCAAACGATTTATTGTCTACGGGAGATCATCAGGCAATGAGCCTGGATAAATCCCCCCCCTAATTTAAGTCGAGCGTCAAAATCACGCCCGGATTAATTTGTTTTACTCAGCTCCTAAATTTCGGCCCAATTTGAGCCTTTTCAATAATTTGAGCGACCCGACGGGGCTGACCGATCGCCATAATATGAACACCGGAGATGGCCGGCATCTCCTTTAATTCTTCAATAAAATCGGCGGCAAATTTCTGACCTTCTGCTAACTCATCTTCGGCTTGGCCAATGCGGTCCAGAACATCATCCGGAATATGAATGCCCGGAATATGATCCCGCATCCAACGACCGCTTTTAGCCGAGCGCAACGGGCCGACACCAACCAGCAAATGAGCCCATTCATCCAGCCCTTCATCGCGGTAACGTTTAACAAAGCTTTGCAAGGCGGCCTGATCGAAACAATACTGCGTTTGTAAATATTGTGCACCGGCGCGCACTTTTTTTGCCACCCGGTTAATTTCAACATCCAAATTACTCGCCGACGGATTAGCTGTTGCTCCCATATAAATATAGGGCGCGCTCTTAAGCTCCCGGCCGGTTAGAAACTTACCTTCATCGCGCAAATGCCTGATGGTCTGAAGCAGCGAGGTTGCATCCAAATCAAATACCGGCTTGCCGTCCGGATGATCTCCGCTGGTGATCGCATCACCTGTCATGCAGGTTATGTTGGTGACACCAAGCGTCGCGGCGCCAAGGACATCAGACTGTATTGCCATTCGGTTGCGGTCGCGGCAGGTCATCTGCATGACCGGCTCGAAACCTTCACGCGCCATTGCCGCACAAACGCTTAAGGATGAAATATGAACATTAGCGCCGGCATTATCGGTGACATTTACGCCATCGGTAATACCAGTTAAGGGCTGTACGGCCTCGATGATGTCTTCTGCTGCTGCCGTATCCGGGGCATTAAATTCAGTTGTGACGGTAAAAGCGCCGGCGTTTAAAATACGCTGTAAGCTGCTCGCGGCGGCAGGCACATCGTCCGATGTTTTAACCGTACTGCCAATCGAGATTTCCGGCCATGCGGGCTGTGAATGATCGGCCTGCAAAGTTGCCGCCCAGGTCGAGCGCCCTTTGGTTAGATGCGATACCGGATGCTGGATTTCGGTAATCGCCTGACTGTTTTTCATCCGCGCCGAGCCGTCCCAGGCATCCAGCCAAACGCAAGTCATGGCGGGCTTAACTTCACAGCCGCCATCTGCCAGCACGCCACCGCAAGGACCGTTGCGCAATGTTTTGGGACAATTCATCGGACAGGAAATACCGGTGAGGCTAAGCACGCATTGGCCGCACATTTGACAGTCGAACATTACCCGCTTGGCCAAATGTTCAGCAGGCCTCAAGGGCACTTCGAGAAAACGGCGTGGAATTAGACGCAGCAGCGGGGAAAGCGCATTGAGCATGACCTCAAAGACTTGCCATACCGCTTCAATGAAGCGGGAATTCCGGACCGACCATCTTCGTACAATCTGCAAGTTTATGGCTCTCCTTGGATCCAAATTTTATACTGGCGGTTCTTTGTTGCCACCATTTTTTACAATACTTTTATTCGGCAGCTACCCCCGGCATACGACCAAGTTCGCGCTGAATGATTTTACGCGCTTCAACACCGCCCGAATCAATTGCAAAATTTACCAGATTTCGGTCGGGGCGTTCGAGAATTCTTTGTTGCTGAGATTCGAGGACCTCTTCATCTTCTGAAAAAACCGCTGCCTGAGCATCCCGAATACGGCCCGTTAGGCCATGATCCGTAATATCAAAATCACGTGCCATGCCCCAGTGATACCATGTCGTTGTTTCCGTCTCCGGCGTCATAAGGTTAAGCACAATACCTGTTATGCCTTGTGACCGGTCACCTTCCGGCGCGCCGGTACCTGTCACTGCAACGCCAACATCAATCATCACATTGGCCGGCAGGGAGAAATTACATATTTGCCAGCGATCACAATTCTGATCGGATTTCAAATTTGCCGACCAAAAAGGCGGCGGTACGATATCTCTCATCCAGCGCGTGACGGTTGCGGTTTTATCATCAGAAATAGTGTCAATTGGTGCTTCCATGAGCTCTTGTTGACCAATGCTGGTCGGGTGGACATAGTTCTCATGAGTGAGATCCATTAAATTATCCACCAGCAGCTTATAATCGCATTTGATATTGAAAGTCTGGCCATCCGACACCCATTTTGGATCCGAACACCAGGTTAGGTCCGGGATTTGAGCTTCGTTCGCTTCTGCAACATCACCGATCCACACCCAAACAAAGCGATGGCGCTCGACTATGGGATAACTTTTGACCAGAGATTTTTTGGGTGGGTTTTTTCCGTCCGGCATATGAACGCAAACGCCGTTGCCGTTCAAGGTTAGGCCATGATAGCCGCAAACGATGTCATCTTTTTCGAGGTGGCCTTTGGAAAGAGCTAACATACGGTGGGGACAACAATCTTCCAGCGCGACCAAACTACCATCTAATTTCCGGTAAAATACGATCTGTTCATTACAAATGGTACGCGCCAAAGGCTTGCGCTGAATTTCGCTGTCCCAGCCGACGGCATACCAGTAATTCTGCAAAAACACCAAAACGATCCTTTTCTCTGTAGACAATCTGCGGCATGGCAGTAATTTTGCCGAAACGAGCCGAATTCTCGAGTTATTATACAAATTGGATCCCAAAAGTCGAATCAAACCTTTTTGTCATTGATCAAAAATGTTATCATGTGGAATATTAAATTGACCGATTTAGGACTATCTCATGAGTAACCAAGGCCAGCAGGTTCTTGTTTCACTTCGCAAAATGGTCGCCGATGGGGAATTAAAACCCGGCGAGCGGCTGGCCGAGATCCCGATCTCTAAACGGCTCGGCGTTTCCAGAACACCTGTCCGATTGGCGTTCCGTATTTTAGAGCAAGAAGGGTTACTGCAAAAATTAGCAGGGCGTGGTTATGTTGTTCGCGAAATTACAGAAAAAGAGATCCGTGATGGTATCGATGTGCGGGGTACTCTTGAAGGACTCGCGGCCCGCTTGGTGGCCGAGAAAGGCCTAACTAGAGAGGTGCGAAAAGCCCTCGAGGAATGCCTCTCTGCGGGGGATGATATATTTGAAAAAGGTGTTTTATTAGAAGAGGATATAGACCTTTTTCACAATTTAAATATACGCTTTCATTCGATCGTTTTAAGCGCTTGTGACAATGCAGCTTTGAACAGCGCCATTGCGCGCAATGATCACCTGCCTTTTGCCTCAATTAATTCCCTAGCCGTCGATATTGGAAATCTTAAAGGCGAGTTCAAGCGGTTGCAGATGGCGCATTTTCAACATCATGTTATTTTCGACGCCATGGATGCGAGGCACGGCACACGGGCCGAGTCTGTGATGCGGGAACATGCCAATGCGGCGTTCCAATATTTCGACTTATTCAGCAAACATAAGGGTAAATCAAATAACATCAAAATGCTCAGAGCTGCAGAATAGTAATTTTTCCAATAAATTTTAAAAAATCGAAAAATAGGGACTTTAACCCATGGATAAAATAGGGTTAAATTACCCTATTGGATCCAATATTACCCATTAGTGGATCCAATATAGCCACAATTAATCGCGTAAATAGGTCTAACTCTTACACCAAACCACAACCGGAGCCCCAAATATTGACTCACCCTGACGTTCTACGCCCCATGGAAGCGCGTCTGCGTAAAGTGCGAAAAGCCCCGAGCCCGGCCACTATTCGCGTCTGTATCAATGAATATCAAGAAGATGGCAGCGATAGTTGTGGCCCCAGAGGCGGCAAAGAAATGCGCGCCCTCCTGGAAAAAGGCATCGAAGAGCGCAATATCGACATTCAGTTTCGGGCTTTAGAGTGCCTTGGCCTATGTCAGCGCGGTCCCTCAGTCATGCTGGATCCCGGTAATTCGTTTTTCCTCAACGCCCAACCCGAAGACGTGCCAGAAATTCTCGACCATGTTGAAAAGTTCGTTGCGGAGGTGAAGGCGTTACGGGGGGAATAAAATTCCGCCAAACGCTTAAATTAGCTCACGCGTCTTTCATCAATTCTCGGGCAATGACGAGTTGCTGGATTTGCGTGGTGCCCTCATAGATGCGGAACAGGCGGACGTCGCGATAAAGCCGCTCAATCGGGTATTCTGAAATATAGCCGGCACCACCGAAGATCTGCACCGCCCGGTCGGCGACCCGGCCAACCATTTCAGTGGCAAACATCTTTGCACAGGCAGCTTCCAGCGTGACGTTCTCGCCGGCATCTTTTTTCTTGGCGGCATCGACAACCATGCAACGCGCAGCATAGCTTTCCGCCTTACTGTCAGCGAGCATGGCCTGGATAAGTTGGAAGTCAGCGATGGCTTTGCCAAACTGTTTCCGCTCAGCGGCATAAGTGACGCATTCTCTGAAAAGGCGCTCGGCAATACCGACACTGACACCCGAGATATGCAGCCGCCCGCGATCAAGCACCTTCATCGCTGTTTTAAAGCCGACCCCTGCAACACCACCAATGATGTTCTCAGCTGGTACCCGCACGTCCTCCATGATGACGTCGGCGGTCTTGGCTCCCTGCTGGCCCATTTTTTTATCGGGTGTGCCGATCGTCAGGCCATCGCTTTTACGCTCAACAATAAAAGCGGAAATGCCCTTGGCGCCGGGCGTGTCAGGATCGGTCCGCGCCATCAGTGTGAAAATGTCGGCAGATGGCGCGTTGGTGATAAAGCGCTTGGTGCCGTTCAGCACGTAATGATCGCCGTCTTTTTTAGCACTTGTTTTCAAAGAGCCTGCATCGGACCCGGCTTCCGGCTCGGTTAATGCAAAAGAAGCAATCATTTCACCGGTCGCCAGTTTCGGCAGGTAATGCTCTTTTTGCGCATCGGTGCCGTCCATGACAATGCCCTGGCTACCGATGCCGACATTGGTGCCAAAGACCGAACGAAAAGCGGGGGTGGTGCCGCCGAGACGAATGGCAACTTCAATTTCTTCGCTCATGGACAGCCCGAGCCCGCCATATTCTTCAGGAATCGATAGGCTGAAAAGGCCTAGCTCTTTCATCTCTTCGATAATTTCAGCCGGCACCTGATCTTCTTCGGCGACTTGGGCTTCAAGCGGGACCAGGCGCTCGGTGACAAATCGCTCAACTGTATCTAATAGAATGCCAAATGTTTCCGGGTCGAGCGCCATGGGTGCTATCCTTAACTATTCTTATGTCGCGTGGTGAGACATGGCGTGCGGCAATAAATTGATCAGCCCGACGCGTTTTAAAACGGGGTCTTCCAGGCCAATCAAAATTTTGCGAATTTCCAGAATCAAGGTACCGCCTAGGCTTTCACCAAAAAACCAATTGTCGATATCTTCGTAGGTCGCTGCTGGCTTAGCAAGGGCTGCCTGATAGTAGAAATGCTTCAAATCATCGCAGGTCAATTTGATAGCCCGGGCCATATTCTCACCCTCAAGAAAGGACGGGGTGTCCTGATCCTCGGCATAGGCCACCAGGTGATCAACAATTTCTTCGGTGCTGAACTCGGTTAAGCCATCCAGCCGGCGGCCATTTTGTTTAGCAACGGATTCCTCATACCAGGGACGCAGCAAGGCGATTTCCTGCTTAATTGCTTTGGAGAATTTCTCGGTGTCGCTTAGATCATCCACCGAGCTGGAGAAATTAATCGGGCAAGTCCAGCCTTCCATTTCTTCGTCGGAAAGCTCTTGCGGGCCCGGTGCTTTATCTGGGAAATCTTCTAAAATGGGTCCGTCCTGCCGCTCCAATAGCGCCAATACTGTGCTGAGTACCTTACGCTGGAAATCCGGCGCGTTGGGCGCACCAAACGGACGGCCGAGCGGAAACGGCACGAACAAGGCGCGAGGCGGCTTCATGCGCTCGGTGTGTCCACGGATTAAACTAATGAGAGCCGTCGGGATCCCTTCAGCTTCAAGATAGTGTGCCAGCCCGCCCACGGCGCGCGTACATTGGGGTCAGACCCCGGCGAGGATGACCCCGGTAACATTATCGCCTTTCAGCAGACCGGCGAGGTCTTTTGCCACGGCTGCCTGATCGGTCGGCGGCGTCGCGCCCATGAAGGCATAATGATAGGCGGCCACCGAGCCAATCTCATCCGCCTTGTCCAACTCTCTCAACCGCTCAATCGGAAACACGATATTGAGATCTTGCTGAAAGCCAGTGCGATCAAAATTATTCGAGATGTGGCTCATAATGAGATCGTTCATATCAGTGTCATCAGGAATGATGCGATATTCACCAACTCCCATTTTAAACGCAGTGTCTTCCCGGCGATGCAAGCCGGCCGTCGTGATGATGGCGATCCGGCGTTCAGCTAAAGGCGGCCCGGCAACGCAATCCGTCTCGCCATATTCAGGCAGTTCCTGATTAACAATGCGCTCATACGCCGCTTCAGGCATGTCTTTCAAAAAGACCATGGGGCTATCCTACTTTGCGCGGAATGGTCGGGCCCCATTGCACGCTGAGCGCCGTTGATACCGGATGATGCCCGGTTGGCGAGCTTGCATTGAGCAAATCGCTATCGGTCCAATGTTCGTGACGGAAGCCAAATGGATCCTGCCAATAATCAAATATCTGACTGCCCAGTATGTGGCGACCAATACCATAAGCGTGCTCATAGTCTTTGCTCATCAGATACTCATGACCCGCGACTAAGGTATCCAAATCTTCAACTTCAAAAGCGACATGATGGAACATGGCCTCGTCGCTGCCAAAGATCGAGCACTCGATTGCCGCGAATGTATGGTGGTCAACAAATTCATCGCCCTGATCAACACGATTGAATGTCATCACGTTTCGCGACTCATCGTCATTGTCGTGAATGGTGTCGGATGGAATGAGGCCTAAATGATCAGCATAAAAGGCTTGGGTTTTTTCGTAATCGGTCACGCCAATGACGTAATGAGCAAAGCGCTTTACCGGCGACGGGCCTTTGCCAACCCGCTTGAGATCGCCTAAGCGGCGGCGGTCGTTTACCCAATTGTAGCCGGTCGATTCTGTCGCGGGGAGTGGATCGATCTCTTCAATGCCATAGACCACTTCGATCTGAAAACCATCGGGGTCGGTAAGGCAAACGCGCTGTCCGCCGCCGGGCTCATTGATATCTTCAACGTCACTGGCATCATTGGAAGAAGCAAGCTTTTCCAAATCTTCCAAACTATCGGCCCAATACGCCGCGCCAATAAATTTCGACTCGCCCAATTCGGTGACGTGGATATGATGAGAGGCATCTAGACCGCGCATAAAGAGTTTGTCTTCAGTGCGAGCTGACCGCACCATACCGAAATCCTCGAGGTAACTTTCCATCTTGTCGAGATCTGGTGCGCGAAACCGTGGGAAAGCAACATCTTTAACTTTAATCATCTTTATGTCCTTTAAATTTCGATCAGCAATTTACCCTGATTTTCACCGTCATAAAGACGTTGAATAGAGCCCGGAGCATGTTCCAATCCATCTAAAATATCTTCACGGTAATTGAGCTTACCCTCTTCAAACCACTGACAAAGGTCTTTCTGAGCGGCGCCCCATTGATCTTCAAAATCGAACACATAGAGGCCTTGGATACGGGCGCGCTTAACCAGTAAGGTCCGCTCCACCCGGGGGCCGGTCGGCAGGGGATCCCAGACCGAGATAGAGGCCGTGCCGCACACCACGCAGCGTGCACCAATCGCCAGATTATTATAAACCGTATCGGTAATACTGCCCGATGTATTATCGAAATAAACATCAACACCATCCGGGCAGGCCGCTTTGAGAGCAGCATCCAAATCCGCTGTCTTGTAATTTATCGCTTCGTCATAGCCGAACTCACTTTTGCAAAACTCGACTTTGTCATCACTGCCGGTCAATCCAACGGTTCGGCAGCCTTTGATTTTTGCAATCTGGCCAACCGCAGAACCGACCGCCCCGGCAGCCGTTGAAACAACAACAGTCTCGCCCGCTTTTGGCTCGCCATGGGTCAGCAGACCAAAATAGGCGGTGATGCCGTTGCTGCCTAAAATCCCCAGAAATGCTGACAGCGGGACATCCATTTTCGGAACTTTAAAACGAATCTCGCTGCCATTGCCGATGCCGTATTCCTGCCAGCCCAATGTGCCAACCACCAAATCACCTTCGGCGTAATCCGGGTGCTTGCTAGCGATCACTTCACCGGCCGTAATGGCGCGCATAACGTCACCAATGGCAACCGGCTCAGAATAGTTCTTCGCCGCATTTGTCCAGCCCCGCATGGCAGGGTCAACCGAGAGAAATTTATTCCTAACTAAGAATTCGCCATCTTTGGGTTCCGGGATTGGCGCCTCGGAAAGTTCGAAATGTTCCGCCTGGGGGATGCCAACCGGGCGCGACGAAAGAATAACCTGATGGTTTACGGTATCAGAAATAGACATTGTTTTAACTGTTCCCTTTTTCTACTAATTTATATTAGTAGAGTATATTGCTTTCATGTCAGTTATTGACACATATTTTTAATTACATATTATGAAATATATTACATAATATAAAACATGTAAAATACAATCTCGAATTATAATAGTCTTTAGGGAATGACCAATACTATGGATCAACTTTTCGACGTCGCCATAATCGGCTATGGGCCAACGGGCGCCACAATAGCAAATCTTCTGGGACTTGAAGGCATTAAAACTGTCGTTATTGAACGCGATGCCGACATATTTGATCAGCCACGTGCGATTGGTTTTGATCATGAGACAATGCGCGTATTTCAAGCAGCAGGTGTTACCGATGATATAATGCCGGCAACGGCGCCGATGGCCTCGACACATTATATTGGTGCCAAAGGACAGGTGATCAGAGAGTTTCACCAAATGCCACTGCCGCACCCCTTTGGCTGGGAGCCTAACTTTACGTTTGACCAGCCTGGTCTCGAAAAAGGTCTTAGGGACGGCGTTGAACGTCAAGCAACAGTGGACGTTTTCACCCGCCATGAGATGGAAAGCTTTGAAGAGCACGTCGATCACGTATCTCTCAGCGTCCGTGATTTAGATACCAACACCGTCAAAGAATTTAACGCCAAATATGTTGTCGCCTGCGATGGTGCCAGCAGCCCAACCCGCAATGCTCTAGGTATTATTTTTGAGGATCTCGGATTTGACGAGCCGTGGCTGGTCGTTGACGTCTATGCCGACAACATTGATGAGCTGCCGCAGGTCAACCAGCAGATCTGCAACCCGGACCGACCGATGACTTTTATTGTCGGGCCCAACAACCATCGCCGCTGGGAAATTATGTTGATGCCGGGCGAAACGCCGGAAGAAATCGATCAATTGCCGCGCATCTATGAGCTCATCGCCGAATTTGGCAAGCCTGAACAATTTGAAATTCGCCGCTCAGCCACTTATCGCTTCCACGCTCTGGTCGCAGCGACTTGGCGCAAAGGCCGGGTTTTACTTGCCGGTGATGCCGCTCATCAAACGCCTCCCTTCATCGGCCAAGGCATGTGCCAAGGGATCCGCGATGCATCGGCAGTATCCTGGCGTCTCAAATCGATTTTAATCGATGGCATTTCAGATGCTATCTTGGATAGCTACACAACCGAGCGAAAGCCGCATGTTGAAACCACGACGATGCGGACCAAGGGATTGGGTGAAGAGATTTGTATGCTCGATCACGAGAAAGCCGCTGAGCGAGACACGATCCTCGAACAGGAACTCAAAGACGGCACACAAAATGTTTTCCGCCAAGGCCTCATTCCGCCGCTCGAACATGGATCCTTCGATTTCTCCGGCATTAGTGGTGTTGGCACATTGGCTCGCCAACCCAAAGTAACGCAGGAGAATGGCGATGAAGGTTTACTCGATGACATTGCCGGCAGTAATTTTTGGATTGTGCAAAACCCTGCCAAAGAAGGGGTGGTCCTGTCTGACGCACAAGAAAGTTTCTGGCAAAAAATTAGCGGCCAAGTCATTTGCATGAATAAATCCGGCGCTTCGCTCAGCACGGGCGAGAGCGGAACACTGAACGTGTCCGATGTGGATGGACTGATGATCGATTATTTCGATGACCAAGATTGCGCGGCAATTATTGTACGGCCCGATCGCTATATTTATGGCATCGTTAAATCACAGGAAGATTTGGACCGACAAATAGAATCTATCCAGGATTGGATGGCCGCCGGCTAAGGCATATCACCACTAAAACCCATTTTGGCAGATATTTGGCCCGCCGCTTTTTTTAGAACCTTGGCATTTGCCCCGGTCGGCGTGTTATCGAAGGAGCCTTTGTAGCCAAAGGCAGTGATGACGGCGATCAACTTATTTTCGAGGTTGAAGATCGGTGCCGCCAAAGAGCTCAGAGAGCGCATATCCTCAATTTCAAAAAAGCCGAGCCCGTGCTTTTTTGTCCGCTTGATCAAGCCTTCAATATCCTTGGCCGTTAAATCCGCCCCGCGTTTAACTTCTGATTTAACGAATTCCTGGGTTTGCTCTTTCGGCAACCAAGTCAGATAGGTGTGCCCCGTCGCTGTTCCCAATATCGGAAGCACCGAGCCGATGCGCGCATTTACGGTCACCGGCATGAGTGATTCTTCCCAATGCACAATGGTCGGGCCATGATCCCCCCAAACAGTGAGCATGATGGATTCGCCGAGATCTTCACGAAGTTCCGAGACAATGGGAACTGCGGTGCGAACCACATTGAGCCTGAGAATCGCCGACAAACCGATTTGCAGCGCAATCGGTCCCAAATCATATTTACCCGTTGCCGCATCCTGATCGACCAGGCCGGAGCGGATCAAACTGACAAGATAACGATGCGCCTTGGCAGGCGGTAGCGACGTGGCCTCGGCGATAGATTTAAGACTCATTGGACCGCCGCCACTCATGACGGCAAGCAAGACGCCTGTGCCAATCTCAACGGATTGAACGCCCCCATTGCTACCCGATTTTTTATTGATTTTTTTATTCATAAGCTAATTTTCTTTTTTCTAAACTCTAGCAGCACAATAAAGCGATTCGTCGATAGATCAACTTGACAAAGTAAATTAAATTACGTTATTTGTAACTTATTACATTATAATAAATTTCCCCGCTAGTGGGAATTACAAGTTTCAGGGACATCTACTCAAAAAGGATCTAACATGAAAAAGCTACAATTGTTACTTGGTGCTGCTGCCTGTCTAATGGTCGTGCTGCCAACTCAATCGGCCTTCGCCCAGAAAGCCCTCAAGTTTAATTTTTTTCCGCCGGCCAAAGAGCCTGGTTTTGCCAAGATTTTTAAACCCTATCTGGATCAAGTGACAGCCGACTCAAAAGGAACAGTTAGAGTAGATTCCTTTCCCGGCGGCTCGCTCGGCCGTAATCCTCGCCAGCAATTTAAATTAGTGGCCGATGGCGTCGTCGACATCACCTGGGCAATCCCGGCTTATTCACCTGGCCGTTTTGCCGATCGCGGTTTATTTGAGCTCCCTGGTCTGTTCAACGATGCTATGGAAGCCTCAACCACGATTTGGCGGATGTATGCTCGCGGTAAACTTAAAGGTTTTGAGAGCATACATCCTCTGATGTTCGGCGGTGTATCACAATATCTGATCCACTCACCAAAGCCGGTGAAGTCATTGGCTGATCTCAAAGGCAAAAAAATCAGAGCCGGTGGTCCGATCCATAGCGCAACCATCAAAGCGCTGGGCGGTGTGCCGATCGGTATTCCGATCACGTCAGCTGCCGAAAGTCTAAGCCGAGGCATTCTCGACGCTGCTTCTTTCGAATGGTTTGCCGCCAAAGCGTTCCGCATCATGGATGTGACGTCACATCACTATGAAGCGGTACTTGGCGCCAATTACGCCGTCCTGGTCATGGATAAGAAAAATTTCGATGGTCTGCCCGGCGATGCCAAAAAAGCCTTCACCAAACATGGCGGTGAAAAACTGGCCCGTAAATTCGGTGGTATGCACCTGAAGCTCAACGGTATGTTCCGAAAAATGGCTGAGAAAAGCCTCAAGCACACAGTCATTGATCCAAGTGGTGCCGATGTCGCAACCCTCGCTAAAATGCGCAAAAGCGTTATTGCGGGCTGGTTGAAATCAACCCCAAATGGCGCTCAAATGCTGGCTGATGCAAGAGCCATTTTGGCCGAAGTCAGAGCAAAGAAGTAGCAATAACACTCTGAACACTTAAAATAAGTCGTGTCCTTTAAGCTAAAATACCTAGAACAGCGTAGTACGGTTATCAGCCGTTCTATTGCTGTTGTAGGTCTCATCGGGCTGATCACCGTCACCTTGGTGATCATCGCCGATGTGTTGCTGCGCTGGCTTTTTTCAGCGCCCATCGAGGGCCTGAACGAAGTGCTGCATTTGATCTACGCTATCATCATGGCATCTTTTTTCCCAACCGCCCTGATCGATAATTCTCACATCACCATTCGTTTTGTCGGCACCTGGCTCGGGCCAAAGGTCTCAAACGCCTTGGATGCCTTTGGCGGATTTATGACTTTTTTATTCTTCGTTATCGTCGGCTGGCAGTTCGTCGTCCTGACCGAAGAATTTTTTGTAACCAATGAAGTGACCTGGGTTCTGGCCTGGCCGGTAGCACCGTGGTGGGGTATCGCGACATTTCTTTTATTGCTCTGTATCCCCGTGCAGGCGATTTTACTTTTGTCCCTGCTCACGGGCCGATCCGGAGTTAAAGAATAATGGATCCGGTGCTAATATCTGTCCTGGGCATCATTGGGATGTTCGCCCTCATTTTATTACATGTGCCAATCGGCGTCGCGATGGCAGCGGCGGGTGCGATCGGTTTCGGTGTTTTGCAGGCACATTGGAAGCCGGCGGTTTCCATTTTTGCGACCGAGCTATCGGGCGTAATTTCCAGCCCCGAATTAGCCGTCGTTCCGTTGTTTCTGCTGATGGGAAGTTTCGCCGGTGTCAGTGGCCTTTCGGCTGATATCTACCGCCTCGCCTACGCTTTTATCGGGCACCGTAAAGGCGGGCTGGCTTATGCAACGATTGGCGGCTGCGCCGGCTTTGGCGCGGTCTGTGGATCTTCCGTCGCCACCGCTGCAACGATGGGCCGGGTCGCTTTGCCAGAAATGATTTCGCGCGGTTATTCGCCAAGATTGGCGAGCGGTAGCGTGGCGGCAGGCGGCACGCTTGGCATGTTGATCCCGCCTTCTGTGATCATGGTGATTTATGCTTTCATCACCGAAAAATTCATTATTACATTGTTTGTCGCCGCCCTCGTTCCAGCCTTGTTGGCGCTGCTTGGACATTTCCTGGCAATTTGGATACAGGTAGCTAGAAACCCCGAGATCGGCCCGGCGGGTGAAAAAACCTCTTGGCTGGAACGCTGGCAGGTTTTACGGAAAAGCTGGGGCGTGATGTTCTTACTCGGTGCCGTCATCGGCGGCATCTATGGCGGTGTCTTTACCGTTGTCGAAGCGGCGGCCTTGGGCGCAGGCCTCTCCTTTTTGTTTACCGTCGCACGCGGCAAAATGAATTGGGCAACCTTAGGTCAGGTCTTAAAAGAAACCGCGGCCGCCTCTTCCATGCTTTATGTCATGGTGACCGGCGCATCAATTTTCTCCTTCTTTATTTCGGCCTCGAAAATGCCGGTCTTTTTAGTCGAAAACATTCAAGCTTTGGAGCTGTCGCCGATTTTCGTCGTCTATGCGGTGGTGATTGTCTATTTGATCCTCGGCAGTATTTTCGATTCCATCGCTGCCATGCTGATCACCCTGCCCTTTGTTTTCCCGCTGATCATCGGCATGGGATATGACGCTTATTGGTGGGGCGTGATCCTGGTCATGGTGATGGAAATCGGTCTCATTACGCCGCCGATCGGCATGAATGTTTTTGTTATTTTTGGCGTTGCCGATAACATCCCGCTCAAAACAATCTTCTCCGGCATCTTTCCGTTTTTCTATGCCGATATTGTGCGTATAAATATCCTCATATGGTTCCCCGTTATTTCCTTGTGGCTGCCCAGGGCACTCGGAATGAATTTAAACTAAGTAAAATAAAGGGTTAAAAAATGTCTCGTATAGAAACACTCGATTACGACACAATGTCGCCGGAACAAAAAAAGATTGCCGATGACATCATTGCCTCCAGAGGCAAGGTCGTTGGCCCTTTTATCCCCTGGCTTCGCAACGCGGATCTTGCTGATCGCAGCCAAAAGCTTGGCGCCTATTGTCGCTATGAAACCTCTCTGCCGCCTAGATTATCCGAGCTCGCCATTTTGATATTGGCGCGGGAATGGACGGTGCAAATCGAGTGGAACGCACATAAACCCATCGCCTTGGAAGCTGGCACCGATCCTGATCTCATTGACGCCATCGCCCAGCGCGAAACGCCGAGCTTTAAAAATAAAGATGAAGAAGTGATCTACAAATTCAGCACCGAACTTTTGCAGAATAAAAAAGTCTCAGATGAAACTTACAGTGCCGCAGTTGAAGAGCTCAGCGAGCCCACCGTCGTCGATCTCGTCGCTATTCTCGGCTATTACTCAAATGTTGCGATGGTTTTAAATACCTTCGAAATGCTGCCGGCAGACGGTGTTAACCCACTCGCTGACTAGCCGGTCATTTAAGCAATCAGCCACACGGCCAGAGCCACTACGATCAGATAGGCAAAGAACTGACAGCCCTTCACCGTCAGAGAGCGCTTTCCACACTTGTCTTTAGGTCATTTGACCTAATATAGTTTCTTCTCAAATGGGGATAAGGGGTAATGAATTGAAATGACTTTCACACCAAATGTTAGGTCATGCGATATCTTAGTTGTCGGTTCCGGCTCAGCCGGAGCGATGGCGGCAATCAAAGCCAAGCTTTCAGGTGCCAATGTCCTGGTCGCGACTAAAGGACCGTACCCGTCAGGCAATTCGACCAAAGCCTTAGCTGGCTATGGTGCCGCATTTGGTCACTCAGATAGCCGTGACAATCCTGAAATTCATTTTGGCGATGTCGTGCGCAACGGGATTGGCCTGTGCAATGAAAAAATGGTGCGCACGTGGACGACGACGATCTGTGATCTGACGGAGGAAATGCGAAGTTGGGGACTTGATCTCATCCGCGATGACGAAAAATACCACCAACGCCCTTGGGAAGGTCACACCTACCCCCGCATGGTCCATCATCATTGGGCCACCGGCAAATACCTCATGAAGTGCCTATCTGAAAAAAGCAAAGACCTTGAACTGGATGTGCTCAGCCACACGATTATCGGCGGCATCTTCAAAGACGGCGATACGGTGACCGGTGCCTGGGGTTTAAATTATCGCTCGGGCGAGCTTTATATTATACAGGCGAAAGCCGTGATCATGACCACCGGCGGCTATGGTGCGATGTATCCGGTCGGCGACAATGTCGGGGCGGCTACGGGCGAAGGTTATGCCATTGCTTTTGATGCCGGTGCTGAAATGCTGGGCATGGAATTTGGCCATTATCTGCCAACCCCGGTTCATCCCAAAGCACTCCAGGTGAAGTTTGTCTTTGCCGGCTTTATAAATGGTTTGATCAATGAAGCCGGGGCCAAGCTGCTCAACAACAAAGGCGAAGAATTTCTCTATGAGATCTACCCCGAAACGGGTGCCACCAAATTAACCATGGAAGAACTGACCCGCCGCATCGGTGAGGAAATCCTCAAAGGCGGCGGTGGGCCGAATGGCGGTATCCTTTTTGACATCTCAGAAGTCGACGATAAGTTTAAAGACCATCCGAAATACGGCCGGATGTGGGAACTTGCTGAGCGCGGTAAGGTCGATTTGGTTGATGATCCAATTGAGCTTATTTGCTATCCGCACGATCTGGTCGGCGGCATTAAAATTAATGAAAAAGGCGAGACCAATGTACCGGGCTTCTTTGCAGCCGGCGAAGCGACTGGCGGTTCTCACGGCGCCAGTCGGTTTGGCGGCTCGGCGCTTTCAGACTGCTTGGTATTTGGTGCCCTAAGCGGGCTTGAAGCGGTCAATTATGTCGGCAAATTAGGTAACCACACGGAAATTAAAACCGCTGATATCGGTGCTGTGAAAAACAAATTATCAACTTGGACCGCGCAAAATGACGGCGTGGATCCGGCAGATATTCTGGATCGTATTCGTCAAATCGCCGGGGAGAATCTAAATGTTGCGCGCTCGGAAGCAGGCATAAATAAAGTGTTCGCTGAGCTTAGCGAGATCGAAAAAGATATGATCGGCGCTATTTCGGCTGAGGGAGACGATGACAAACAAGTTGCGAACAAGATCCGCCAAGCCATCGAAGCTGAAGGCCAAGTGACGCTCTGCCGCTTACTCGGCACGGCCTCTATGGAACGCCGGGAAAGCCGAGGCGGATATTTCGGCGGCTCTTATCGGATTGAACACCCCGATCAAGATGACCAAAATTGGCTCAAAAATATTGTCCTCGGGAAATCCAATGGTGCGATCGAAGTGTCACATGATCCAGTGGTCAAGCTTGACGAAGAATATTCCGACGCCATGCTGAAAGCGATGTCCACCGAATGGGCCATACCGGACGATGCGGAATATTATTCGACCAGTGAATAACCCGGCGAGCAAATAGACTTTCTGGCCATTTTATAACGACGGAGAAGTGTTTTGGCGCGATACGAAATAACCCTCGAGAAAAATCAAGTCACCAATCTGGAAAAGCTTGATGACGATGAGGAAGAGATGCTGGGTTTGGAATGGGCTTTAAGCGAAATAAAAGAATCCTTCGCTCACAGCGGCGAGGTCTCGACCTTTTTTACTTTGGCGGATGAAAACGAAGTGGATGAGATTCTCGACTTTTTAGACAGTTATTTCGGCGACGGTCACGATGCCGGCACCGCTGCGTGGCGCGATTTCAGGGAGAAGCTCTAACGCCCGAACTAACGCCTGGGATAAAGTACGGCGTCGGTCAATAGAGACCGCCTAAAGCGGGCATTGATTTTCAAAATTGCTTTCTTAATCAATTTCCTTCAAATGATTTTCGCAAGGCCATTTTGTCGATTTTCGCCGCCGGCGTTTTGGGGAGCGAGTCGACAATATGCACCTCGGTCGGCACTTTGAACTTGGCTAGACTTTCTTTGCAATAGTCGATAATCTCTTCCGCTGAAACTGTCGCTCCTTCCGTTTTCACAACGTAAGCCTGGACCGCCTCGCCGCGATGGGAATCCGGCACACCGATCGCGGCGGCTTCTTGAATTTCTGGGTGGGCGAAAAGCACTTCATCAATCTCGCGGGGAAAGACGTTGTAGCCGCCGACATTGACCATATCCTTCTTGCGATCAACAATAGTTATTCGGCCCAGTTCATCAATCGAGCCTATATCACCGGTATAGAGCCAACCATCCCGGATGGCGCTTGCCGTTTCGTCTGGCCTGTTCCAATAGCTGGTGATCATTTGAGGGCCGCGAACACGAAGTTCTCCGGCTTCATCTACTGGCATGACATCGACACCCGTTTCGGGATCGACTGCCTCGACATCAGTCGCTACACAAGGTAGTCCGACAGACCCGATTTTGTTGGGTCGGTCACTGGGATTACCGCTAAGGGGTGCAGCCTCTGACATTCCCCACAATTCATGCACCGTGTTGTCCGTGGCATCTTGCCAAGCTGCAATCGTTGCGTCGGCAAAGGCTGATCCGCCGCCCAGGCAAAGGCGCAGTTGGCTGAGATCAGTTTCCCTTAATGTCGGAACAGCCAACAATGCATTGTAGATAACCGAAGGCCCACCAGCAAAAACAGTCGCTTTGGTCCGCGCAATCTCAGAGATAACCACATCAGGTATAAACTTGGGCACTAAAACGATGGTGTTGCAGCCATACATCGGCGCAACCAAGGAAACGCACCACCCCCAAATATGAGATACCGGCGCGACGTTGAGCCAAATGTCACCGGCAATGGATGTGCTGTATAATCCATCCATCGATTTTGCCATTGCCAGCATCATTGCATGTGTGTGGATGGCTCCTTTTGGTAAGCCAGTTGTGCCACCGGTATAGGCCAATAATGCAAGGTCGGTACTTTTTGGAAATGGTTCTGGAAGTCTTAACTCCCGTTTGCCGCGCCATTGATCGATGGCAACGCGTTCGTCCTCGAAGGTATAGAAATGCGTGACACCATTCGCCTCTGCCAAAGGCGCTAGAACTTCCACATGCACGGAATCGCAGAGGATGACCTTTGGTGAAACATCTTCGACCAGAGGACGAAGTTCGTTCTCGGTGTAAAGTGGATTGAACATGACAACTTGAGCCCCGGCAGCCCAAACAGCATTTGCGGCAACAGCGGTCTCAATTGAATTGGCTTTCAAGACAATGACCCGCTCACCCTTGGCACCCATCGCAATTAAATTTTCTGCCAATCCGGCGACGCAGGCATAGTAGTCAGCAAAAGTAATTTCATTTTCGCCGCTAATAACAGCTGTATGGTCGGGATGTTCTTTTGCCGCATGAGCAAGCATGTGAACCATCGAGTCAAATTCAGGGCGTTGTAGCTCTGGAGCTCTCTTTGGAATATTATCAGCCATATTGTTCTTCCCTTCTATATTTTCGCATCTAGATTACCAATCCAACGGCTTTGTTGTTCATAAGCTTCTGGCAGCGTTGCCGCCGCAACCATCTCTTTAAGGCGGTTAAGTTTTTCCGGCGTCACCTCTGGGATTTCATCAACCCATTTTTTCAAGAGATCTTCGTAATCGCCGCCGACCGGACAAACGTCAGCGCAGCGCCGGCAGCCGGTAATGATACCGCTTCCTCTGAGCATGGCTTGAAAAATCTCGGAGGATTCCATGCCGCGCAACATGCCAATCTGAGCGGCTTGATCCGGCTCTTTTAGGACACTGGTAAGATAGTCCGACATAAATTCAAAGCCAAAAGGGGAGCGATATTTATCACAGGCCACCCAATCTCGGTCCCAATGCTGCACTGCATCAGCCGGGCAAGCCGAAAGGCAGCGGCCACATTCCGGCCCGAGACATAACGCGTCAGCCATTTTCTTATCGGGTTCAATATCAGCCGAGGTCATGACGATGCCGAGAATAACCCGTGGGCCATATTCCGGCGTGATCAGTTGGTGATTCAAGCCAAGCGTGCCAAGCCCCGCCTCGACTGCCGCATGTTCCGCAGATAACGGGTGCGTCGCCTGTGCATCCTGTCCTTTGGTGAATTTAAGCGGGTCGACATGGTGATAGGGCACCAACAATGCCGGCGCGCCATTGTCTTCCATCCAAAAGACGAGATCGAGTGCCAGTTCTTCCAGCGCTGAAATCAGCAGCTCATCGCCATAGAATTTATGTTGATCATTCCATTTAGGCAGACGTGAAGTCGCAAAGCTGATGCGTTTGGCCAGCACAATGACCCGGGCGCCATCGATCTCTGTGATATGTGACGGCGTGCGCGGGTTATCAGGATCGGGCGGAAACTGATCCATCAGCGCGCCATCGGCTATGCCGACCAAATCAGCGCCAAGCGATCTGGCTTTCTCCTTGAGGACTTCAGATGTCAGTGTCGTCGGGATCAGCTCGTTCATGTTGATTGTTCCGCTTTGTATTTTTTGCGCTGCGCCTTGGCGGCCTTGCCGGTATAGCCGCCGGGGCCAACCCAGCGAACATTCCAATCGCTTAAACCCGGCACCTCATCACCTTGTTTCCGGGCCGCTTTATAGGCTTGGCCTTTGGCAATGCGCTCTGGTGTGGTCTCAGGGATTTCTTTTTGCGGCTCGGCCAGGAATTCGTGATAGTCATCGCCAACCGGGCAAACAGCCGTGCACCGTGGACAAGTGCCAAAACAGCCCCAAACGCGGGTCAGACCTTGCCAGTAATGCAGATGGTCTTTCGAGTTCAAAATTTTCTCTCGGGTTCCCTCATCCGCTTCAACAAATTTATGAAAGAGATCAGCCGCACCGTAAAATCCCGTGGTTTGCGCTTCGATGGAGCATTGCCGCTTATCAATATGAAAGTGCAATACGGAATCGGTTGGGCAGGCATAAAGACAACGAGAGCATCCTTCGCCAACACACAACTGCTCGATCATCGGCTCTCCCGGCTCCAGCTCGGCA
>Ga0233430_1001103_pt1 | contig 40716 bp, 39 predicted proteins | sample SI_118_April2016_2_FD_179883 | JGI IMG/M metagenome (GOLD analysis project Ga0233430, IMG submission 179883) | Seawater microbial communities from Saanich Inlet, British Columbia, Canada - SI_118_April2016_150_MG | ecosystem: Environmental > Aquatic > Marine > Inlet | place: Canada: British... | reverse complement strand
GTCAATCATCCGTGATAAATGGCGAACGCCTCCTTGTTTTTGCCTCAATTGACTTGCTCCTTGGATTAAAAGCAAAGATTAAAGCAAATTTTTTGGATATTAGCAAAAATTGTCAGGTGTTAAGGTTGGAAAAGTCTGTTGCTCGCAAAGCGAAGCCTTTTAGGGTATCATCATGAAAATTTTTGTAATAATGTTTGTCTTTTGGTGGTAAAGCCAATGATTCATAATGAGGAAAGATCGGTATGACCTTTGTCGTTTTAGAGGGCTGTATAAAATGTAAATACACCGACTGTGTGGCGGTTTGTCCTGTGGACTGTTTCTACGAGGGACCTAACTTTCTCGTCATTGACCCAGATGAATGCATTGATTGCGCGCTGTGTGAGCCGGAATGCCCCGTGGATGCGATTAAAGCGGATGATGATTTACCCAAGGAATATCACAAATACATCGAGCTAAACGCCAAGCTCTCAAAGAAATGGCCAAATATCACAGAAATGAAGCTTCCACCCGATGATGCTGATGAATGGGCGTCGGTGAAAGAGAAGTTGCAACACCTTGAAGGTGCTGATCAAGAATTAAAAGAGCTGCAAGACGATGAACCTGCTTGCGATTGAAACGGCGACAGAGGCGTGTTCTGTTGCATTGCACGCGAATGATCGTGTGTATGCGAAAGATGTTGTAGAGCCTCGCTGCCATGCGCGCCTGATTTTGCCATTGATTCACGAATTATTAGAAGAAGCCCATATCAAAGTAAGAGATTTAGATGCCATTGCCGTGTCCATTGGGCCTGGCAGCTTTGTAGGTTTGCGTATTGCCATGAGCGTCGCACAAGGCTTAGCAGCACCTTTTGATATTCCATTATTACCCATTTCAACCCTACGTGTTATTGCAGCCACGGCGTATGCTAAATATGCCATGCCTCACGTTTTAGTGGCGATGGATGCGCACATGGGCGGTATCTATCTGGGTAAATACAGATTAGAAGAGAATAAAGCCATGTGCGCCATCGCGCCGGATCAATTGATTCAGCCTGAAGCATTAACGGTAGATGAAGACGGGTGGTTGGGCGTTGGTTCGGCATGGACGAAATACCAGGCACCTTTAAAAAACGCGGCGTCCAAATTACAACGTTGCGAGCCGGTGATTTATCCCTCCGCGTCTGATTTATTGGCTTTGGCGTTGCTTGATGATTCAAAAGAGTGTTTCTTTAAAGCTGATGATGTCTTGCCTGTGTATTTGCGTGAAGAGTCGGCTTGGAAGAGGCAGTAGCTGCGTGTCGTCTGGATACCGCGGTCAAGCCGCGGTATGACATTGTTCAGTGCGGCATGACATTATCCCGTAGTCATCCCGTGGCTTGACCACGGGATCCAGGAAGGTTTAGTCGTCTTCCCCATTACCATGATCAAACGAAAAATCCCAAAGCTGTCTATCCATAAGCTGGCTAGGCTTAACCGATTGCAGTGCGTGTAACATATTGTTTGGAATATTGGGGTTTTCCTTGGCGAGCGTTTCAATGAGCGCTTGTGTTTTTTGGCGTGCGAGGTTGGCTTGTGAGCCGCATAGGCGGCATGGAATGATAGGGAATTCTTTTAGTTGTGCAAATTCAGCAATGTCTTTTTCTTGGCAATAGGCCAGCGGTCGTATCACTATGTTTTTTTTATTATCACTGAGCAGTTTTGGCGGCATGGACTTAATTTCGCCATTGTAGAAAATTGACATTAATAATGATGTGATCAAATCATCGCGATGATGGCCTAGTGCAATTTTTGTAAATTGGTGTTTTTCAGCGTAGCGATAAATAATACCCCGGCGTAACCTTGAGCATAATGAACAATACGTTTTTCCTTCGGGGATAATATCCGTCACGATGGAGTAGGTGTCTTCTTTTAAAATTTCATGTTGCACGTCGTGTTCAGTTAGCCATGCTTTCAGCGGCTTGTCATCCCAGCCCGGTTGAGATTGATCCAGGGTAAAAGCAAACAGTTCAAATTTTACCTTGGCGCGTTGTTGGAGTTTGCGCAGCAGGTGAAGCATGGTAAAGGAGTCTTTTCCGCCTGAGAGGCAAACGAGAATTTTGTCGTTCGATTGGATGAGGTTATAGTCGGCAATCGCTTTGCCCGTGCCATGCAAAAGTCTTTTTTCTAAGCGTTCCAGGGTGTTCAAAAAAATACCTCATCTTTTGTAAAGTGCGCGCGTGGTTTCACTTCGGTTAAAATTGCGGCAAGGATAAGCTTAAAAGGGGAAATATGCAAAAAAAAGCGTTTTTTGGCAGAAAAAAGTGTCGTAATTGCGAACAAGGGCTATATAATGATTCGTTATTTTTCAATAGATAAGAACATTTGGCTGGAAGGACAATGAGCACACAAACTGAACAGTTTCGCCAACAGATTCTAAAAAAGTTAAAGGCTTATATCAAAAAGCAGCTGCCTGATGAACAGGCGGCGATCATGACCGTCTTTGCCAAGCATTATTATGCGATGGTCTCTTATGAAGACATGATGCATCGCCCTATTGAAGACCTTTATGGCGCTATGGCCACGCATTGGGAATTTATTTATACGCGCGCGCGCTCACAGTGCAAAGTGAGAGTTTTTAATCCGGATTTTGGGCAACACGGCTGGCAGTCAACGCATACCGTGATTGAGATCGTTCAAGACGATATGCCGTTTCTCGTTGATTCTGTGCGCCTTGATATTAATAGACACGGTTTTTTAGTACACCATATCATCCATCTAGGTGGTATGCGCGTTTTGCGAAATGACAAGCATCAAATTGTCGAGATTCTCCCTCAGAGTAAAAAAGCACCTGGTAGCGTCATGGAGGCGCCAATTTATCTGGAGATCGATCGACAAACCGATCCAGAAGTTTTGAGGCACTTGCAATCCAGCTTGGAAGGGGTGTTGCAAGATGTTGCAGCCTCTGTCACGGATTGGCCGGCGATGTTAGATCGTTTGGATGCTGCGCTCATGGAGCTGGAGCAAACGCCACCTCCCTTCGATCCTGCGGAGATTACCGAATCAAAAGCGCTCCTTAGATGGTTAAAAGACAACTTTATTCTTTTTGGTGCTCGTGATTATCGCTTTGTTGCTTCAAAAAAAGAACAAGTGTTCCAAGCGGTTCAAGATTCTGGCTTGGGTGTGTTGCGTGATGTGGATGAAAAACATTTTAGCTATTTATCGGAGATGCCAGAAGAAGCGCGAAAAATGGCGTTGTCGCATCAAATTTTAAACATCAAAAAAACGAATACTCGATCCACCATTCATCGGACAGGTTATACCGATTGTGTGGGGGTGAAACAGTTCAATAAAAAAGGCGAGATTATTGGTGAGCACCGTTTTGTAGGTTTATATACAGCGTCTGCGTATAACTGCAGCCCACGACAGATTCCCTTTTTGCGACTCAAAGTGGCGAAAGTATTGCAGATGTCGAAGTTTTCTTTGAGTGGTCATGCCGGGAAAAACTTGCTGAATATTTTAGAAACATTGCCGCGAGATGATTTATTTCAAGCTGCTCCAGAAGAGTTGCTGGAATTGACCATGGGCATTTTTCATCTGCAAGAGCGACAACGTATTCGCTTGTTTATGCGACAAGACAGCTATGGTCGTTTTTATTCCTGTTTGGTTTATGTGCCGAGAGAAAGTTTTAATACTGATTTAATTCAGCAAATGGAAGGCGTATTAAAAGACGCGCTTCATGCTGATGAGGTGAGTTATTCAACCTTATTTTCAGCGTCTATTCTTGCGCGAATTCATTTTATGGTGCGTGTGAAAGATACCGTCAATGTGGACGTTAATGTCAAAACCATTGAGAAAAAGCTCATTGAGATAGGCACTTCGTGGCGACATGAGTTGAATCATGCGTTGGTTGATTATTATGGCGAGGCGCAGGGCGTTTCACTCTTTAATCGGTATCGAAACGCTTTCCCCGCGAGTTATCGCGAATTTTTTAATGCCAGAGCGGCGGTTTATGATGTTGAACATCTTGAAAGTCTGTCTGACGATCGACCGTTAAGTATGAACTTCTACCGACCATTGAATCGTGATGATGGCGTGATTCGTTTTAAAGTGTACCAAAGAAATCACACGATTCCGTTATCAGACGCACTGCCTATTTTAGAAAACATGGGTTTCCGTGTGCTCGGCGAAAGGCCGCATAAGATTACTTTTTCCAATGGCGCTACTGCCTGGATTAATGATTTTGACCTTATTTTAAAAGAAGGCCAGTTAGTTGATATCGAAGAAGTAAAAGATATTTTCCAAAGTGCTTTTGCCGCGATTTGGTTAGGACATACGGAAAATGATAGCTTTAATCAGCTAGTGGTGTCAGCGCTTTCGACGTGGCGTGAAAATAATGTGTTGCGCGCGTATTGTCATTACTTTCAACAAATCGGATTTCCTTTTAGCCAAGCATACATTGCGGAAACACTGACGAAAAACCCTGCCATTACTTGTTTGTTGCTTGAGTTTTTTCAAGCGCGCTTTAATCCAGAGAATAAGCGAGTCTCTGAAAATGAATTAAAAAGGCTTGAAGACAACGTCGTGAAAATGCTCGATGAAGTAGCAAGCTTAGATGAAGACAGAATTTTACGACAGTACCTTGAGGTGATTAAAGCGACGCAACGTACCAATTACTTCCAGCGCAACAGCGAAGGTGCTGACAAAGATTATGTGTCATTTAAATTAAAACCTTCATGCATACCTGGTATGCCACTTCCGTGTCCCAAGCACGAGATTTTTGTTTATTCCTTGCGATTCGAAGGGCTTCATTTGCGTGGTGCTAAAGTAGCTCGTGGTGGTTTGCGTTGGTCAGATCGTCGTGAAGATTATCGCACGGAAGTGTTGGGTTTAATGAAGGCGCAACAGGTTAAAAATTCGGTGATTGTACCTTTGGGTGCGAAAGGTGGCTTTATTACCAAAATGCTATCCCCCGAGGCGGATCGTGATGAAATGCTGCGTGAAGGGATTGCATGTTACCAATCGTTCATTCGAGGCATGCTTGATCTCACCGACAACATTGTGAATAAAGTCATTGTTCCACCGGAATCTGTCGTTCGTTATGATGAAGATGATTCTTATTTGGTGGTGGCTGCGGATAAAGGTACGGCGACTTTTTCTGATATTGCGAATGAAATTTCACAAGAATATAACTTTTGGTTGGGTGATGCATTTGCCTCAGGTGGCTCTACGGGGTATGACCATAAGAAAATGGGCATTACCGCTAAAGGCGCGTGGGAATCCGTTAAAAGGCATTTTAGAGAATTGGATTTTAATACGCAAACCACCGATTTCACGGTGGCAGGTATTGGCGATATGAACGGTGATGTGTTTGGTAACGGAATGCTCTGTTCCAAGCATATTAAACTTGTTGCCGCCTTTAACCATATGCACATTTTCATTGATCCTGATCCCAATGCAGCCGTTGCTTTTGTAGAGCGAAAACGTTTATTTAACTTGCCTCGATCTACCTGGGAAAATTATAACGCAAAACTTATCTCAAACGGTGGCGGTGTTTTTAGAAGAACATCAAAAGCGGTGCTTGTTAGTCCGGAAATGAAGCGCCTGTTTAATATTAAGCGAGACATGATCACGCCTAATGAGTTGATCTCTAAAGTGCTTAAGGCGAAAGTTGATCTTTTATGGAATGGTGGTATCGGAACGTATGTAAAATCCTCGGTTGAAACGCATGCTGATGCGGGTGATCGTGCGAATGATGCGGTGAGAGCGAATGCTAACGAATTGCAGTGCCGCGTGGTTGGCGAGGGCGGCAACTTGGGACTGACGCAGCTAGGTCGCGTTGAATATGCCCTAGATGGCGGATTAATTTATACCGATTTCATTGATAACTCAGCCGGCGTGAACTGTTCGGATCATGAGGTCAATATTAAGATCTTGTTAAATGAAGTCGTTGCCAATGGTGATATGACGGAAAAGCAACGCAATAAATTATTAGCTGAAATGACGAGTGAAGTATCGACGCTGGTGCTGAGGGACAATTATAAACAAACCCAGGCGATTAGTTTGATGGCGCGTCGGACGAAAGAAAACTTAGATATGTACATCAGGTACATTAATGACCTGGAACAAAGAGGCAAGCTGGATCGCGATCTTGAGTTTTTGCCGGCTGAAAAAGAGCTCGTTGAAAGACGATCAAAAAGCCATGGTTTAACACGACCTGAAATTTCGGTCTTGCTGGCGTACAGTAAAACGATACTGAAAGCAGCCGTATTGAAATCCGATGTGCCGGAAGATCCTTATCTTTCTAAAGAGCTTGTGCGAGAATTTCCTGAGCCATTGCATGGGAAGTATTTTGAACAAATGCAACAACATAGTTTGCGCCGTGAAATCACAGCGACGCAATTAAGCAATACCTTGGTCAATCAAATGGGTGTTGCATTCATTGATCGGATGCAAGATGAAACCGGTGCTTCTGTTGCTAGAATTGTTCGTGCTTTTGCCATTGCGCAGTTGGTCTTTGATAAAGCAGCTTTATGGAGCGCGATTGAGCAACTCGATTTGAAAGTCTCCATCGATACGCAGTGTCATTTGATGCGGCGCTTAAATCGTTTGATTCGCCGTGCAACACGCTGGTTTTTACGTCATCGACAAGAACATTTGGATATTGAAATTATCGCCAATGATTTCATCGAGCCGATACGCGAATTACAAAATCGGTTAGGTGATTGGCTGCCAGAAAAAGATCAACAATCAATCGATAAAATGAAGCAAGATTTTCTCGAGCGAGACATTCCCGAGCCTTTGGCGCGTCGGTTGTCCGTGGTATTGATGATGCTTCCTTTGTTGGATATTGTGGAGGCTACGGCGTCAGGCCATTATAAGCTTGAAGATGTTGCGATTGTTTATTTTGGATTGGGTGATCGCCTTGATTTATCTTGGCTACGCGAACAAATTTCCAACATACATGCAGAGCATCATTGGCACGCTTTGGCACGTTCGTTTTATCGCGATGATTTGGATTTCTTGCAACGTATGCTTTCAATTAGTATATTACGCCAGAAAATAAAGCAAAAAACATTAAATGAAAAAATAGATCATTGGATTGAAGTTAATAAATATGTGATCGGCCGTTGGCGCGCAAGAGTGTCAAAGCTGAAAGCGGCTTCATCGCCGGATCCTGTGATGTTTTCTGTTGTATTAAGGGATTTATTAGATTTGGCGCGAGCCAATAAAAGATTGATAATCATACAGTAAGAGCGACGTGGTGGTCTGCTTTTATGCGATGATTGTACATTAATAGTAATTTACATGCGGGTGATCCGCATGTTTTAAAAAAATGAAGGATAATTTTAATGATCGACGCACATTTTTGAATTAATGGTCTATACTCACTGTTAATTCATTTTGATAAATTATTTTATCATTAGGTTGAGTTGAGTTGTTGATTCATACGTGTTCTTTGGTCGCTAAAATAGAGATCGTTCTGATGAGGAATGCAATGTTTAATAAAATACAATTTGAGCAAAAAACAATAGAAATTCTAGGTTCGAAGATGAGTTACATCGATGAGGGCGAAGGTGACCCCATCGTTTTTATTCATGGTGTGCCAACGTCTAAACGCGTTTGGCGCGGCATCATCCCCGAGCTTAGTCAATCAGCGCGATGTATTGCGGTGGACCTTATTGGTTTAGGGCAATCAGACAAACCGGATATCGATTATTCCATCGATGATCATGTGCGTTATTTTACGCAATTCATGGAAGCTTTAAATTTAGAGAATGCAACGCTGGTCATGCACGCATGGGGCTCAGTGATTGGCTTTTCGTATGCGATGCACCATCCCAATAAAATAAAAGGACTGGCCTTTTTTGAATCTTATCTCAGACCGCTGACCGATTGGGCGATGTTGTCCTTGCCTATGCAAGAGCTAGCAACGGTCGTTAATCAAGAAGACAATGCTGAGGTGTTGGCCAATACCGACTTCTTTATTGAACACTTGTTACCGCGCGCCTTGTTGAAAGATTTGCCCGATGAAGACATTGAGTTCTACAAGCAAGTCTTACAGAAAACACAACAAAAGCCTTTGCTGCAGTATCTAAAAGAGCTGCCCACAGGTTCCGAGCCGGAACATATTACTCAGTTATTGCAAGACTATTCCGATTTTCTTCGAGAGTCTTCTGTGCCCAAGCTTTTGATCTACGGCGTTCCTGGCTATAACACCACGATGTCGACGATTATGTGGGCAAGAGAACATTTGCCGAATTTATCCATGGCAGACATCGGTCCATTGTTACATTTTCCGCAGATATCCAATCCTGAAGCTGTCGGTGCAGCGATTGCTGGGTGGTACAGCCAATTAAAATAACTTAGGTCATTATGAAAAAAATCAAATTAGCTATTGTAGGCGCAACCGGACTGGTTGGTGAGAATATTTTGGCGCTTTTGTCGGAGAGTAAGCTTGAGATTGAGTCCGTGTATTTGTTGGCGAGCGCGAGCTCTGTCGGCGAGATGCTGGAGTTTCGACGCCGAAGTTATGAAGTGGAAGACCTTGCTCAATTTGATTTCTCTCAGGCGGATTATGCGATTTTTTCAGCAGGCAAAGCCATCGCCGAAAAATACGTACCCCGTGCCGCGAAACAAGGTTGCGTTGTGATCGATAATTCATCACAGTTTCGCTACGATGCTGATGTCCCCTTGATTATTCCAGAAATTAACGGCGCTTTGCTTAAAGAACAATCGTTTAAAATCATTGCCAACCCCAACTGTTCAACGATACAAATGTTGATGGCGCTTAAACCTATTTATGATGCTGTAGGTATTAAGGCGATTCAAGTGGCTACTTATCAATCGGTTTCCGGTCATGGACGAGAGGGGTTAGCCGAGCTGGCAACGCAAACGGCCAATTTACTGAATGCGCGCGGAAGCGAGCCGGGTGTTTTTCCTAAACAAATAGCTTTTAATGTTATCCCACAAATTGATACCTTTGAAGACAACGGCCATACCCGTGAAGAAATGAAAATGGTGTGGGAAACACAAAAAATCTTTGAAGATGATAAGCTGAAAGTCAATGCAACAGCGGTGAGAGTGCCTGTTTTTTATGGTCATGCGCTGGCGATTCATTTGGAGACAAAAAAGAAAATCACAGCTGAACAAGCTAGAACATGCTTGGATGCTTTTCCTGGTGTGGAAGTATTGGATCAACGCGTCAATGGCGGATATCCAACGCCCGTGTCAGATGCCTCGGGTAAAAACCCTGTGTTTGTGGGGCGCATCCGCGAGAACCTGGCTTGTCGTTATGGCATTAATCTTTGGGTGGTGGCGGATAATTTGCGCAAAGGCGCAGCATTGAATGCGATACAGATTCTTGAGTTGATGGCGCAGTAGATTCTCAGTTACGATGACAATATTTGGCTAAAACCTATAACTCTACTCAACGTCATCCCGCGGCTTGACCGCGGGATCCAGGAAGCCTAAACAGAAAGAAGGAGATGAAAGTGCGAGCTAGATTAAATGGTTTATTGTTTTGTTTCATCCTACTTGGATGTGTATCGACGGTTTTCGCACAAACCAAGCCCGCAACGCACACCCAAAACCCCGCAGAAGAACAACAACTTTTTCAACAAGTCTCCCGTTTAACACAACAAAACATTCAGTTGAAACAAGTTGTTTCGCAGCTTGATGCGCAACTATCCTCATTAACACAAAACCTACAAGCCATCGCATTGAACAACATCCAATTAAACGATGCCAACCAATCTAAAACAAGCGCACTGGCAGCGCTGCAACAAAACTTAACCGGTATGCAGGCTAAAGTCTCGCAGCAACTGCAACACATTCCGACCTTGACCTCGGCGCTTGTCGCAAGCTCTAATCACGTGCTGACGTGTGTAGCAACGGCGTGTTATATGCGCCCCATACTTCGATTGTTACCGATGGATCGCGCGAGCTTTGACAGCGAGAATAACCTAGTATTATCTGCGCTCGATAGCTGGTTCGTGTTATCTATCTTGCTGGCTTTGTTTGTGCTTCTGACAGCGTTTTATATTTACCGGGCGCCAGGTTCCGACAAAAAATCGCTGGCGGTTGAGGCAAGTCCTTTGAATCGCACGATGAAAACAGTCGCGGGTGAAGATGTTTATGCAAGTCAGTTAGATTTGGCGCGCGCTTATATTGATATGGATGATATGAAGAGCGCGGAAGAAGCGCTTCAAAATGTTATTAACTCAGGTAACGATAAGCAAGCTGAAGAGGCTAAGCAGTTACTTGGCAAGTTGAAACGATGATGAGGGTTGCACTGGGCTTAGAGTACAATGGCGCTGCTTATTATGGTTGGCAATCGCAGAAGGCGGATGTCCTTGCCGTGCAAGACGTGGTTGAGGCGGCGGTATCTAGTGTGGCCAATGAACCCACGCAAGTGGTCTGTGCAGGGCGAACAGATCGAGGTGTGCATGCCATGTCTCAGGTGGTGCATTTTGATACCGAGGTTGAACGTAGTGAGCGTTCTTGGCTGTTAGGGGCGAATTCTAATTTACCACGCGATGTTGCCATTCAATGGGCACGGTTCATCGACGATGATTTTCATGCGAGATATTCTGCCGTGGCACGAGAATACTTGTATTTTATTGATAACAGCCCAACACGCCCTGGCTTATTCAATCAACACGTGACCTGGCACTTGCAGCCGCTTTGTGAGCAAAAAATGTGGGAAGCCATGCAGCTACTGCAAGGCAAGCATGATTTTTCTTCATTCCGGTGCGCCGATTGTCAGGCAAAATCACCCGTGCGAACCATGCTAGCGCCCGAGCTGAGGCGACAAGGTAATATCATTGTGATGCGCTTTCGAGCCAATGCTTTTTTGCATCATATGATTAGGAACATTGTGGGTACCTTGTTTGCCATTGGAGAATCCAAGCAACCGGTTGCCTGGATGAGTGATGTCTTGCAGGCGAAAGACAGAAGACAGGCGGGCATCACGGCACCACCGCATGGCTTATACTTGTCCAGCGTGCAATACCCGGATAAATATGCTATACCTAGCCAAAGTCACGGAAGCGATTTTTTAGTATCGATCACCAAAGGTAGTTGAGTATGAGTTGGTTCAAGAAAATTTTCCCATCGAGGATCAAAACAGAAACGTCCTCCAAGAAAAACATCCCCGAGGGTTTGTGGGCGAAATGCGATGCATGCAAATCTGTTTTATATCAAGCCGCATTGCTCAAAAATTTATACGTATGTCCTAAATGCAGTAATCACATGTACATTACCGCCAGAAAGCGGCTGAAGCTTTTCCTTGATGCTGATAGCTTTAAAGAACTTGCTGCGGATGTGACAGCGGTTGATCGTTTAAAATTTAAAGACACGAAAAAATACAAAGACCGCTTACACCTTGCCGTAAAAAAAACCCAAGAAAAAGAAGCCTTAATTGCCGCAGAAGGCACCTTGATGACCATGCCTGTCGTTACTTGTGCGTTTGAATACCATTTTATTGGTGGTTCCATGGGGGCTGCCGTGGGCGAGCGGTTTGTGCAAGCCGTCAATAGAGCGATGGAGCTACAAGCCCCGCTGGTTTGTTTTTCTGCCAGTGGCGGCGCAAGAATGCAGGAAGGTTTGATTTCGCTGTTGCAAATGGCGAAGACCAGCGCGGCCTTAAAAAAATATAGCGCTTCACCGCTGCCGTTTATTTCCGTGCTAACGAACCCGACCATGGGCGGTGTGTCGGCAAGCTTGGCGATGTTGGGCGACGTGATTATGGCAGAACCCAAAGCCTTGATCGGTTTTGCAGGGCCACGCGTGATTGCGCAAACCGTTAGAGAAATCCTGCCTGAAGGCTTTCAGCGCAGTGAGTTTTTGCTGGAACATGGCGCGATTGATATGATTGTGGATCGACGCCAACTGCGTTCTCGCATTGCACGTATTATTGCAAAATTAATGCATCAAACCTTAGAAGACAGCGCATTAGCCGATGAAGGTTGATCGTCAAACGGCAGACGATTGGTTGGCGCATCTTCTTGCTCCCAATACAAAACCCAAGCCCGCCACATTTTCTCAAATGGCCGCGATGATAGCGCGCTTAAGCTTGGATGAGCTGCCAGGCAAGGTGGTTACGATCGCGGGTACGAACGGCAAAGGCAGCGTGGTTGCGATGCTTGAGGCGTTGTGTGCATCGCTTGATCTTCGCTCAGCGAGTATCACGTCGCCGCATTTGGTGAAAGTGAATGAGCGTTTTCGGATGAATGGTGCTTCTGTTTCCGATGCACAGCTTTACCAAGCGTTTGAACAGATCGATCTTGCTAGAGGTCAGGTTGCGTTGAGTTATTTTCAGTTTTTGACATTGGTTGGTTTGCACCTGCTTAAACAAACACAGGCCGATATTTATTTATTGGAAATTGGCTTGGGTGGTCGCTTGGATCCCTTGCGTTTGGTGCGCAGCCATATGGCTGTGATTACGAATATCGCGCTTGATCATTGTGAAGTGCTCGGTGAAACGCGCGAACAAATCGCTTTTGAAAAAGCGGGCATTATTCAAGAAGGGCAGGTTGTGGTGACAGGTGTTGAGCCTTGTCTTGATGCGATTAAACAAGCCGTGTTTTCAAAAAACGTCAAACTTTTTTCACAGGGTGCGTTTTTTTCTTTTATTCAAAATCAACGAAGTTGGCGGTGGCAATCAGGACAAGTTGTTTTTGATGATTTAACGCTTCCGAATATCATGTTGGATAATGTCTCGCTGGCGCTACAGGTGATGCAATTGCTGATGCCAGATCGGTTAACTGTTGCCGTTATTAATGATGCTTTAGCGCGGATTAATCATCCTGGCCGAGGGCAATTGATACCTGGTTCGCCAGATGTTTTGCTGGATGTCGCCCATAATCCACAGGCCTTAACAGCGCTCTGTCAAACCATCAAAAAGCATAAAAAGCCTGGTGCTCATGTGCACTTAATGATGGGTCTTGCGGCATCAAAAGATATTAAAGCTTGCCTGCATGCGCTGCTAGGCGCAACTGATGCCTGGTATTTCGTGCCTTTGACGGGTGATCGAGGCGCGCCTGTTGCGTATTTGCGGGATACGTTGACACAAATGGGAGAAGCTTCCGCCAACGGTTTTCAGACGATTTCAGACGCAAGACGTGCGATTCTTGAGCGTGCGAGTAAAGATGATTTGATTGTCGTTGCAGGTTCGTTTATTGTGGTAGGTCAGATGCTAGACTATTTAAGAGGTAACCGTGGATCCTAGATTAAGGCACCGCATTATGATCGCCATTATCATTATTGCGCTGGTTGTTATTTTTGTGCCGATCCCCTTTGGACGTCAGGAGAATGCGCCACCTGCACACGTTGAAGCGATTCCGCCAGCACCGCAACCCGTAGCCACGCAGCCTGCCGATAGCGCACAAGCGCAGCGCATTGTGAATGGGTTTGTTCCTGCAGCAATCAAGCCTCGTGTTAAACCGCCGGTTCAGTCGGTCAAAGCGGCTAAGCCAGAAAGCAAGCCCAAGTCTGTGGCGAAACCTGCTCCTGCCGTCAAAAAACCTGTCGTACATCATTTGAAATATCGCGTTAAGCCGCATGTAAAGGCAAAGCCCGTGGTTAAACCAACCCATAAATCTCATCGCGCAACGCTAAGCCGTTCAGAGCGCCTCAAACCTTTAATGATCACGCCTTCTGATCTGCAAAACAGAGCGCCTGTTATTAATATTCGGAACTATGATTACTCCAGCAGTAACCTAGCGAAAACAGCACCACCTAAAACGCAAACAGTGTCACCCAAAGCGAAAACGGTGAGCATCCATCAGCTTAAATTAGCCAAGCAAGCAGACAAAGCTTGGATCGTACAGTTAGGCAGTTTTGCACATGCGTCTCAAACCGCGGGCGTTGTTCATGCACTTCAGAAAAAAGATTACCCGGCATTCTCTTATGTTGCCAAGATTAACGGCAAAGTAATGCACCGGGTGTATGTGGGCCCGTTCCTTCATCGAGACCAGGCAAAGACCGCGCTAAAAGTCATCGACAAAAAATTCCGCTTGTCTGGCTATATCCATACTTTTAACGCAACGGATTAATGATGGACTATTTGGCAAACATCGTACATTTCTTCAATGGCTTCGATTTCACGTTGGTCGTTATCATAGGTATTTGCTTGCTTTGGGGCTTTAAGCGCGGCGTTTTTTCTGAAGCGTTGGCCATCGTGCTTTGGGTGATTGCCTTTTTCCTCGCGACCATGTATTCAAGTTTATTGGATGGACAGTTATCCCACTCTATTGGCCAGGGCAAAGGGCTGGGTTTATTGGGCTATGTGTTGATTTTTTTGCTGCTGTTGCTTTTGGGTGGCGTTTTGAATTATGTTTGCTCGATGTTTTTTAAAGGCGAGAAATCTTTCTCTAACCATATTATCGGCGCAGGGCTTGGTGTCGTACGTGGCGCGCTAATTGCTTTCATTATTGTGTTTGCGATCTTAAACACCACCGGTATCAATCAGCGCATGTGGGTTAAAGATTCCCAGATTACATCATGGCTGCGTCAGCCGGTAGCGGCGGTGACCCGGCAGTTTCTGCGGTATAAAGGGCGTCATTTCTAGGTTGATTATTTTCCTGTGCCTGCTTTTGCGTAGTGACTTGGGCCTTTTTTGGGTGTGCCGAGGGTTGCCTTTCGGATGGTTTGTTTGGCTTTGTTTGGGTCGAGTTCTTTTTCGCCGGCTTGGGCGGCTGGTTTTTGAACGGTGTTATGATGGAGTTCGGCGAGTTCCGTTATTTTGTTTTTGGCATCTTTCATGTCGGTATAGATTGACTTAGACAAGCCGTCAACTTTTGGTTTTGTTGCGTTTAAGCATTTCTCTAAGCTTCCAGTATCTTCATCGGGAAAGGCTTGTTTTATTGGTTCTATAAACATGTTTCTTGACATAGTAGATTACCCCGAAAATTGACAAAGTATTTTTAAAAGACGATCAAGTTCATCACCGTTGACCTTGCGCCACTGTTGTTCTAATGATTCCGCCAGCTCTTTCATGATTTCATCTTTATCTGTGATGAGCACGCTTACTTTTTCTGCGATGTCATCAGAGATTTTTTTCATGTCGTCGTGGATTTTTTGAGAGTCTTTTTTGAGCTTGTGTAGCTTGTCGATCGCTTGTTCTGGTGTCACTTGTTTGTCGACATCAACGACCGCATGGAAACACTCTGGATTGACTTTGAGCGCTTGCTTGATTTCTTCTTGCTCTACAATCCGTTCGTCCAGCGTTTTATGAAACTCTTTGATTCTAGCTTGCTCTATAAGACATTTAAGATACGTCGCAACGACGGCGCGTACAGCCTCTTTGCCTGTGACCACCTTACGTTTAAAAAGAGAGCGTTTAGTGGCGGTTTGTTCGGCGAAAATATCGTCAAAGGTTGTGTCGTCAATGGCAAAGCTTTTCATTAACGTTGAAAGCGTGTCTTCAATGTTACAATGAATTTTGATATCAGTACGCACCAGCTCGATGTCCGGTTTGTGCCGGATCAGCGTTTGAAACTTTTTCACTAATGTCTTCTTTGCCATACAGGTAACCTTGATTTTCGGCTTGGAGTCTACGGTTAGAGTAGTACACGTTGATCCATAATGCCAGCTTTTGTTACGCCGTAGCGGTTTGGTTTTGGCTCAAGGGTTTCAGATAAGCGGATTGCTGAAGCCATTTCTTTTCTGGGTAATAAGCCACCAACACAGAGCCATCTTTGATGGCCTTAACAATTTTTGGTTCAATTTTTTTGTTTAAAGCGGTACAGCCCCAGCTTCGTCCTAAATGACCATATTTGTCAGCAAAGCCTTGGCTCACATACCAGGCGCTGTGCATCACGACGGCGCGTCGGTAGGCGTTGCTGTTAAAACCGGCCTCCAGGCCGCGTAATCGCAGAGAATAGCCATGTTTGCCGTGGTAAGTGTTGGCGGTTAAATAGACGCCTAGGCTGCTTTCATCGCTGCCCAGTCGGTTAGAGAATTTAGTTGCATAGTTGTCGCCGCTGTTGCGCCCGTGAGCCACCAATGTGTTGTATTCTACCTTGTCGGTGTTCATGTTAATCACCCACAAGCTTTTCTTAGTTGAGGGTAGTTGATAGTCGATAATAGATAAAATGTGTTGTTTATCAAGGCCTTGCTGTTCGACATGCATGTAAGCTAAGAGGCTTGTTTTGAGTGCTTTAGGATCAAGCGTCGGCGCTTGAGCAAGGATTTTTTTCTCAATGGCGTTGGTTGAGTCTTGTTTTGTTTTTTTCTTGACTCGGGTTTTCCGGGATTTCTTTGTTTTTCCCTTTGTTTTCAATAGGTTGTCGTGACCACCTGAAGAACAGGCAGCAAGATAGCTTGTGATGACGATAGCGAGCATAGGTAGGATGCGTTTTAATAAGATGCGAGCTGTTTTCTTCATTATTTGGGCGCCTTTGTTATAAAACTTGCCAAGACTATACCATAGGCGTCACAAATGTACAATAAATTACCGAAAAAACCGCATTCCTGTTGTTTTTTTAGCACATACTAATAGGATGCAGGCGCACGGGCAGTTTCCACGAGTGCGAGCGAATAATTTCGACGTTTCCAGAAACGGTGCCCGGGTGGTTGTTATAATAGCCTTCATAATCCTGGGTCTGAAAAGCCACCGGTTGGCTAATGAGCGTCGGCATACCGTTTTGTTTTTCTAGGGTGGTGTGTACAGCGTTCCAGTTAATGCGCACGGATTTATTGTGCGTCATTTGATTGATCATGTCGGTGATTTGTTGGATTTGAACATGCGCGGGCTCAGCACTTTCTTGTAGCGGCTCATGAACTTCTAAGTATAACGCTTTGTTTTTCCAGCCAAGTTTAAAATATTCATTGATAATGTAAACGGGCGTATTGACCGGCACCATCTGGAAGAGTTCAGCAATATCTTCGGGGTACATGCGCATGCAGCCAGAGCTTGCGCGCTTGCCTATGCTCATGGGTGCATTGGTGCCATGAATTAAATAGCTTCTATCGGCCAGGCGCATAGCGAATTTACCAAGCGGATTTTTAGGGCCTGCAGCGACAACATCGGGTAGGATTTTCCCTTTTCTTGCGCTAGCTTCTTTAATGGATTCCGGAACAAACCATTTAGGGTTTTTCTTTTTTTCAATAATTTTAGTTTTTAACACTGGGGTCATCCAGTCAAATCGACCAATGGCCAACGGTTCTGTCTTGACCTCTCGGCCATCTTGAGAAAAATAATACAGACGTAACTCGGGAAGATTAATTACAATGCCCACGCGTGGGACGTTAGGTAAAACAAACGCCGAAGGAATCGTCACGCGAAAATCAGTAGGAATAGGGCTATGACGATTAATGTTAGGATTGGCCTCAATGATTTCATAGAACCCCATTTGATACTGCCTCGCAATCGCGTAAATATTCTCGCCCTTACGTGAATACACGTGTTGCACATGACCCACGACATCGTCGTTAGGCGATGAGAGGGGAAACGTTAACGCAAGCAGTGAGGTTGGAATGAGCAGGGTGAAGAGCGAGATAGCCACTAATTTTTTTAAACTTAGCATCAGATATTCCTTGTCGTGATGATTCAAGAGAGCTTAGCGAAAAGAATAGCACATTTAGGAAAAATGTTTCATCAAGATTTGATGATTTTGAGAAAGCATTAAATAGTGTCCATGATCGTGCCAGTCTGAAAGTACAGCGCGAGTGATGCCCTCTTTTTGATGCACGGCAGGGCGATGTGTGTGGCCGTGGATGATCAGGTTGCAATCGTGTTGTTTGGCCAGGCGAAGTAGTTTGTCTTGATTAACGTCCATGATGTGATGCTCGGCTGCGTTAATGTAGTTTGTGCTGGCGCGTCGCATGGAGTGCGCAATGCGGCGCCGTAAGAATAATGGAAGCATTAAAAAAAGCTTTTGATACAACGGGTTGCGAGCCTTTCTTCTGAAGCGCTGGTAACTTAAGTCATCCGTACAAAAGGCATCGCCGTGCACGAGCAGTACATTGCGACCATAAGGCGCAATGACGCTTGGATCGGGGAGAAGTCTTAGGTTGGCGCGCCTGGCGAATCGTTTGCCTATCAGAAAGTCGCGATTGCCATGCATGAAATAAACGGGCACATGGTGGTCTTTTAGTGTTGAAAGCGCCTCTGCGATCTTGACTTGCAACGCAGTTTTCTCGTCATCACCCACCCAGACTTCAAAAAAATCGCCAAGAATATAAAGCGCCTCGGCTTCTCTTGCGGTTGTTTCAAGGAAGCGTAAAAATATCTCTGTTATTTGAGGTTGTGTTTCTGATAAATGTAGATCTGAAATAAACAGTATGCTCATTAAGCCTGTGCGTCCGAGGTAGGTGTATTGAAAATAGAAGACAAATACTTAATGCCAGCATCCGGACAAACCACCAATATATTGGCGGGCTCTGTCATTTTTGTGATGAGCTTCTTTGCGATAAAAAGTGCGGCACCGGAGCTTCCTCCCAGTAATAGCCCTTCTTTTTTGGCGATATCCTTTGCGCAACTAAACGCATCGTCATCGGTAAATTGCACGACATCATCAACCACGGAGAAATCAATGCACTGACAGATAAAGTCTTTCCCAACGCCTTCGGCTTGGTAGGGCGCAATGTTCTGAGGATTGATTTTGCCATGATGAAAGTAATCATAATAAGACGAGCCCACCGGATCAGGCATAATGATTTTGATCTTAGGGTTTTGTTCTTTCAAGTAACGACCCGCGCCAGACACCGTGCCGCCCGAGCTGCCACAAGCAATAAGGTAATCAATCTTGCCTTGCGTTTGTTCCCATATCTCAGGGCCTGTTAACGTGTAGTGCGCTTCTTGGTTATCTAGGTTATTGTATTGGTTGAGCATGTACGCGTTAGGTGTTTGTTTTGTCAGTGCTTTTGCTTTTGTGATGTAGTGCTCTGGGTTGTCTTCGCCAATGTTGCCCGGGCAAATATGCACGGTAGCGCCGTAGCTTCGCATCATGTCGACTTTTTCTTTGCTGGTTTTTGAGGGGGTTGTAATGATGGCTTGATAACCTTTAACCGCCGCAATCATCGCGGCTGAAGCGCCTGTGTTTCCTGATGTCGCCTCAACAATAACACCGCCGGGACGAAGCTCACCGCTTTTTTCTGCCTTTGTCACCATATAGTCCACAATGCGGTCTTTGATGCTTAACGTTGGGTTAAACATTTCCAGTTTTGCAGATAGTTGCACGTTGGGGTTGGTATTGAATTTTTCTAGTTGCACAATGGGGGTGTTGCCGATGCAGGATAAAATGTTTGTCATGGTTGCTTGATGCTCGTGAGTGTTTTGTTGGCTTAGCATAAATGTTTTTTAACGCGTTGAAAATAAAGAAGTGAAAACAATCTTTGGCTTTTATAATGTATGTGTTTAGCAGTAGGTTATAACGCATTGATTTTAAAAGGCAGCAAAAGAATAGCAAAAAGAAATTAAATTTGCATTGTGGAAATGAAGGTGGCACAATGGCTCTAACTACCGGTAGGTTCGTGATCTATACGATGTTAGGAATGATTTCAGATTACGACAGGCAGTACAGAAGCCATACGAAGCAAGGAGCAAAACAATGAAACCAAACGCCCAATCCCCCGATCTCGATAACGTCTTAGAACTTTCTTTTATACAATCGCTGGTTGATGAACAGACCCCGGTCTCGGTTTTTTTACGCAGCGGCCTTCAGCTTAAAGGAACGATCGCAGAGCTAGCTGATAATTGTATTATTCTCAGTAACGGTGGCCAGCAGCAGTTGATCTTTAAGCATATTATTTCTACGATTTGTCCGCATTAGGGGCTTGATTTTTTAAGAGCAAATGCCGCGAGTTGCTTGTAGCATTAAGTGGATGTCATGAGCTTGACGAACAGCGCTTTGGATTAGTGCCAAAGTAAGCTACAATGCGCCATTCAATCCGAATGCCCTTAAGAATACCAACGAGGTAACCCTATGATTCCACAATGGATAATTGCCAAAAAACGTGATGGCGGCACATTAACTGAAGCCGAAATCAACTTCTTTATCGAAGGTTTGTGCAGCGATGACATTCCGCGCTATCAAATCTCAGCCTTATTAATGGCCATTTATTTTCGGGGCATGAACTTAGAAGAAACAACGCACCTTGCCAAGGCGCTGATTGCCTCAGGCGAAACGTTGGATTTTTCTCACATCGACCTACCCATCGTGGACAAACATTCCACAGGCGGCATTGGCGACAAGATTTCATTGGTCCTCGCGCCCTTGGTAGCGAGTTGTGATATTGCGGTGCCTATGATTTCGGGACGTGGTCTTGGGATTACAGGCGGCACGTTGGATAAACTAGAATCCATCACGGGTTACAACAGTCAGCTTTCGAAAGATCAGTTTATGCAAAACATACAAGAATGCGGTTGCGCGATCATCAACCAAACCAGTGCATTAGTCCCTGCCGACAAAATCCTGTACGCCTTACGGGATGTCACAGGCACGGTGCCTTCCATTCCGTTGATCGCGACTAGCATCATGAGTAAGAAAATCGCCTCCGGCGTGGATGCACTCGTGTTGGATGTCAAGTTTGGCCACGGCGCCTTTATGGAAGACATTGAACAAGCCCGCGAGCTTGCCAAAACCATGATCGCCATCGGCCAAAGCATGGGCAAAAAAGTCGTTGCACTCATTACGGACATGAATACACCGTTAGGTTGTGCAGTAGGCAATAGCCTAGAAATTCACGAAACTATCCAAGCCCTGAAAGGCCAAGGTCCCGCGGATTTAATGGAAGTCACCTTTGCACTCGCCGAGCAAATGTTGTTGATGGGAGGCATTGCTAAAGACGCAACAGAAGCACGACAGTTGCTACAAGCAAAAATTGATTCCGGCGAAGCCTTTGAAAAGTTCAAACAAATGCTAGCACTGCAAGGCGCCGATCTTTCTGTGATTGATGCCCCAGAAAAGCTCCCTCACGCAAAAATTCAACACGCCGTTATAGCGCACCGCGCAGGTTTTATCGCCGGCGTTGACGCTAAAAAAATAGGTAAAGCGGTATTGTGGTTAGGCGGCGGACGCAAAAAAGTCGAAGACGTGGTGGATCATGCGGTCGGTTTGTCGGGTTTGAAGCAAAAGGGCGATGAAGTGAAAGAAGGCGATTGCCTCGCGCTTGTGCATGGGCAGGATCAAGCGACGCTTGATAAAGCTTGTGAGCTGTTGGAGGGTGCTTTTACGATTGTGGATGAGCCTGTGCAGGTGGGGTCGAAGGTGGTTGAGGTTTTAACTTAAACCTCGGCTTTATCGGTTATTTCGATATAGTGTGAGTGTGTTGTGTGTCTTTTTCTTCGGTGAGTATCCCAATTTCTTGCCAAGCTTGCACTATATCGTCAGCAGAGGGAGGCGTGTTTTTAAATACATAGTCATCCAGACCTGTTAGGATATTGCCGCATTTTTTGATGTAGTCTTCCATCGACATTTCTCTTGAATGAGATGCCTGGCTTTTGAGGATGGTCAGCAATGCCTTTGGTGAAGCTGCGGAATATGGCTTGCCGTTCATTATGTATGTAATCATTTTCAAATCTCCTTGCTGGTTTCGAATAGTGTAATGTATTTGTACTTTATGTCTATCTATTTTTCCTAGCCGCTGGTTTTTTTAAAATGACTATCAATCTCTTTTTGAGCTTCTTCCGTTTGTGGCGGGGATTGATTCAAATGTTCATAAGACTCGTGGACTTGCTCACGCTGTGCGCTTTGTAGAGCAGTGCTGCCAAGAACGCAGCTATCTTTTGACTGCAATTCAGCGTGCATTTCTTTGAGAACCTCTAATTCCTGGATGTCTGGCTCATGAGGAGCACCCGTACTTAAGACCATGGTTTTAGATTGCCCGACCAGGCTGTCGATAAATCCCATCCAGGCAAAAATATCCGTGGATTTTGTCGATCCTGAATGCTCGCGGAATTCGATGGTTCCATGCACATAAATAGCTTCTAAATTAACTTTTGCGCCACTTCTCCCCTTGGGTTGTGTTATTTGTTTTAAATCGCGTAGTCGCTTTGCATGGATGATTTTATCAGCGGAGACAGGGCCTAGCTTTTCCATCTCATACTTTCTTTTAGGAAATCCAAGGCCATTTTTTTCAAGGGCTCGATAATTGAGGATAATTTGTTTGATTATGCTAAGTATGTGCTTGTTGTCTACTTGCATGCCTTGTAGACCTGCGTGAATGTGCAGGCCACAGCTTTTGTTCGTGTAGTAATCCTGTCATCATGGGTAGCGTGTGGATATTTTTTTTGGTTAATATAGGTGAAACATATTCTGCTGTTTCATCTTCAAAGTTTTCGCCATGCAAGCTTGAATCCTCTACCTTCGCCCAACCAAGGGATTCTGAATTAGGCAGGGTAGGGGTGCCGCGTTTAGAGCAACATTCAATTTCAACGCCATAGGTTGTGTGAAAGGAGACATCATTCATGCTTTGATTGACCCGGTCGCCTAACAATGGCGTGATATTTTTAGATAATAAGGCGTCTGATGGGTTTTTATCGTAAGCATCGGAGAGTTGTTGAAAATTTGTTTTTCCTGGCCTCAGCGATTCTAGTGTTCGAAAGGTGTCGGCAAGCCCTTTAATTTTTTTAGGGCTATAGATAATCAGCGCTTCAAAGCTGATCGTTGGTTGATTCTTGGTTTTGTGATTTAAGAGCCATTGCGTGTTCCTGAGGCCGAGTACTTGTACCTTTTTGGGGTTTAGAGATAATAGTGATTTGAACGTTATAGGTTGTTTGTCGCTTGTTTGGGCTTTTAATAATGCGGGCAGAGCGTCGCCATAGGATGATAAATACGTGATGGTTCCTGGCGTGAGGGCGCGAAGTTGCTTCAATGTCACAATAGGCTGGTTGTCTGCTGTTGATGTTGTCAAAAGTTTTATGCTGTAAGCGGAGGTAATTGCCTTGTATTCATCTTTGTTGGTGTCGTATATGTCAGACAGCGTGTTAAAAGAAACGGCGGGCGCACCATTTATCTTTTTTGCTAAAAGAGCGACGGTTTCATAGGAGGTGAACGTTTTGTATTTAGCGGCATCTTGTTCTTGTAGTGTGGAAAGTTGTGCAATGGTCGCGATAGGTTCCCCGTTGATTTTGTTCGTTAACAAGGCCATAGATCCACTGGAAAGAATGGCTTTGATTTTTTCGTGAGAAAGCGCTGCTAGATCCTTGAAGGCAATGAGAGGTTCGTTTTTTATGGTGCTTGTCAGTAAACTGTGACCATAGTGAGAGATGAGGAGCTTATATTTCTCTTTATGGGCATCGTATAGCGCAGATAGTTGTTCAAATGTTGCTACAGGTTCGTTGTTTATTGTAGCTTCTAGTAATGGTTGGGCACCCGAGAAGACAAATGCTTTTAGCTTGTCAATGTGCACTTCAAGTAATGTTTCGATAGGCGCTACCAGTGTTCCGTTTATTTCTGTTGTTAAAAGGTCGACGCCATCAGGGGTAGTGAGTGTTTCGTATTGATCGTAATTGTCATCGTATAGGCTGGATAAGGATTCAAGGGGCGGGAGTTTTTTAACTAAGCGTCGATTTCTGATATAAAAAGCAGTGATAAATTGGAATTTTTTAACATCCTGGTCGTATATTTTAGAGAGTTGTTCGCGGGTGATGTTCGGGAAGTATGTTAATAGCCTCTCAGTACGCTTTGAGTTGAGCATGTTGTCTTTAGCGGTGCTTGGCATAAGCAATTTCTCGTGTTTGTACGCGACCCTATTGTCTACTAAAAAGGATAGCACAGTCGCAATAAAACGCAAAAAATAAGCAGCTTTTTGTTGTGCCACCTCTTTGTAAAATAGAGTTATTCTCAGGCATGCCCCTGCGAGGTATAGGCCGCGGGCAAGCCGCGGTATGACATGATGGCTTATTTCGTCCCAAACAACCGATCACCCGCATCACCCAATCCAGGGAGAATATACCCATCCTCACTTAACTGACGATCAAGGCTCGCAGCATACATCGTAACATCCGGGTGCGCATCGCTTAATGCAGCAACGCCCTCAGGTGCCGCTACGAGGCAAACATACGTTAAATTCTTAATCCCTCGTTCTTTCAGCGCTGAAATCGTATAAATCGCAGAACCACCCGTTGCGAGCATGGGGTCGCAAATGTAAAAATGGCGTGACTCGCTGTTTTGTGGGACTTTAAAATAATAGAGTTGTGGTTGCATGGTGTCTTCATCGCGGAAGAGGCCGATGTGACCGACGCGAGCATTAGGCATCATGGATAAAAAGGCATCGACCATGCCTAAGCCTGCGCGCAAGATGGGTAGGATCACGGGTTTTTTCTTTGCGGCTAAGGTGGGTGCGGTGTATTGTTCCAGTGGTGTTTCAATCTCGCACGTTGTTAACGGTAAAAATTGTGTAACCTCATAAACCATTAACAGCGTAATTTCTGTCACTAATTCATTGAAGCGTTTTTTATCCGTGCTTTTTTCACGAAGCAGCGTTAATTTATGCTGAATTAAGGGATGCCGAATTTCAGCAAACGTTTTATATTTCTCGTGTTTTACAATAGCCATCATGCTTCCTTGTTGTTTATTCGCCGTAAGGTACCCAAATGTTTTTAATCTCTGTGGCGTGACGCAAGAAAATCGCGCCTTCACCTTGTTTGGCATCGAGCCAGTTAAAGGCTTTGCCATAATGGAGCCACGTGCGTTTCATATTTTCTGCCGCCGCGTATTCAATCATTTTACAACCCGCTTTACCACCGAAATACCACAAGCCATCCACGTTATCATGGTTCGCCAATACTTCAGCGAGCGCATCTTGTGAGCCAGTGACGATGTTAAGCGCACCAGCAGGCAAGTCAGAGGTTTCTAGAATTTGATAGAAATCTGTGGCCAATAAAGGATAACGATCCGAGGGAATCGCAATCACCGTGTTACCCATCGCAAGTGGTGGAATAACCGTTGAAATAAATCCAAGTAATGAAATTTCAGTGGGACAGACTACACCCATCACGCCGACAGGCTCAGGCATTGCTAACGTGACATTACGCAACGGCGTATGATGCACGTGGCCGTCGTATTTGTCAGCATACGCTGCATAAGTAAATAAGCGCTCAATACACGTTTCTACTTCAAGCTCAGCTTGTTTAGTTGTGTTGTCCGTGCATTCCGTAATGCGCGCGGCAAATTCTTTCGCGCGTTTTGATAAGTTCTCTGCAATAAAATACAAGACTTGTGCGCGAGCATGTGCTGTCATCGCGCTCCATGCTTTGCCTTTGTGTGCGGCTTCTACTGCATTACGAATGTCTTTACGATTGCCTCGTGCTACTTCGTCGATGGCTTGATGTTTCTCATTGTAAACAACATCACTGTAACCACCATCAGGCCGTGTTTGCTTGCCGCCAATGTAGAGTTTTGCGGTGCAATCAACCTTGGGCATATCGCTTGTTTTTGCAGGTGTTTCTGGTGCTTCGGGAGCCGCAGGCATTTCCGGCAAGTCATGCAATTTCGCCAACCAGCGAGGTTTCACATATTCCCATAAACCTTCACGACCACCTTCACGACCAAAGCCGGATTCGCGGTAGCCACCAAAGCCTGCCGCTGCATCAAACACATTGGTTGAGTTCACCCAAACAATGCCCGCTTTAATTTGCGGTGCAATATCCAGGGCTAAATTAATGTTCTCTGTCCAAACACTGGCAGCGAGTCCGTAACGCGTATTATTAGCCAAGCTTACAGCTTCGCTCGGTGTGCGGAACGTCATGCTGACCAACACAGGGCCAAAGATTTCACGTTGCGCTAATGTGTGCGCAGGGGAGACGTCTGTAAAAAGTGTAGGAGGGAAGAAGCAACCTTCGCTCGGCATCTTGCAGCTAGGCTGCCACATCGTTGCACCTTCCTGTTCGCCTTCTTTAACAAGGGCTTCAATGCGCTCTAATTGAATCGGGTCAACAATGGTTCCCATGTCGATGCTTTTATCCAAGGGGCTGCCAAGGCGGAATTTTTCCAACCGTTGTTTGATTTTATGAATCAAGGTATCGGCAACGCTTTCTTGCACAAGCAAACGAGAACCCGCACAACACACTTGACCTTGGTTAAACCAAATAGCATCGATCAAGCCTTCAACCGCGCTATCAAGATCAGAGTCTTCAAATACAATAAAGGGTGATTTGCCGCCAAGTTCTAGCGAGAGTTTTTTACCCGTGCCAGCAATGGCTTTGCGAATGTGTTTGCCGACATCCGTTGAGCCTGTAAAAGCAATTTTAGCAACGTCAGGATGTTGCACAATCATCTCGCCGGTTTTGCCATCGCCCGTGACGATGTTAACAACACCCGGTGGCAGTTGGATTTTTTCACAGATTTCTGCAAACAAGATCGCGGTTAAAGGCGTATATTCTGCCGGTTTCAAAACAACCGTATTGCCCATGGCAAGTGCAGGTGCAATTTTCCAAGCAAGCATTAACAAAGGAAAGTTCCAAGGAATGATTTGACCGATCACACCAAGCGCTTCGTAGTCAGGCATTTCAGTTGGCATCAATTGCGCCCATCCTGCGTGATGATAAAAATGACGCGCGACCAAAGGAATATCAATGTCGCGTGATTCGCGAATCGGTTTACCGTTGTCCAAGCTTTCTAACACAGAAAATAAACGCGCATGTTTTTGAATTTGTCGCGCGATCGCATAAAGATAACGTGCTCGACCGTGTGCGCCGATGCCCTCCCAAACGGGTAGGGCAGCTTTCGCCGCTGTCACGGCTTGGTTCACATCTTTTTGTGATGCCTCAGCAACGCTTGTGAGCTTCTCACCGCTAGCAGGGTTATTGACATCAAAATACTGACCATCGCTAGGATCTTGCCATTGACCATTGATGAAAAGTTTCATCTTATGCGCATGCGTTGCCAGCCATTGATCAACGGCTTCTCTGCTTTCAGGGGCAGGGCCATATTCCATGGTATCGTAAATGCGTTGAATTTCTGTTGTTGACATAGTTACATTCCTTCAATATTAAGAGGTTGGATGGCGGTAGTCAGCTGAATATCGGCCGGTTAAGTTGTGTTCCAGTTGTCGCTCAATGTCTGTGAGCAAGCTGCTGGCACCAAAGCGGAATAAGTGCGCGTTAAGCCAGTCGTGCCCTAGCTCTTCGCTGATAAGAATCAGCCATTCTAAGGCTTGTTTTGCAGTACGAATGCCACCGGCAGGTTTAAAGCCGACTTTAACGCCGGTTTGTTCGTGATAATTGCGCACGGCTCTAACCATGACAAGGCTGTTGGCAAGCGTTGCATTGGTCGGCTCTTTACCCGTGCTGGTTTTAATGAAATCAGAACCGGCCATCATACAAATGTGGCTGGCTTTTGCTACGTTGGTTAAGGTAGCGAGTTCACCGGTGGCGATAATTGATTTCATATGCGCATCACCACAGGCTTTGCGATAGTCCGCTACTTCGTCGTAAAGCGCTTGCCATTGGCTGGTTAATACATATTCGCGATTCACTACAATATCAATTTCATCCGCACCGGCTTTGACCGATGCTTCAATTTGAGCGACTTTGAGTTCGTGAGGAATCTGCCCCGCAGGAAAGCCCGTTGAAACCGCAGCAACCGGAATGTTAGTGCCACGTAACGCTTGTTTCGCCGTTTCAATGAAGTTGTGATAAACACACACCGCACCGGTCGTTACATGCAATTGCCCCACACCAAGGGCATCCAATATCTCTTGACGCACAGGTTGACGCGCCTTAGCGCACAAGCGCTTCACTTTGTCCGGCGTATCGTCACCCGCCAACGTGGTCAAGTCCATGCACGAAATAGCACGCAACAACCAAGCAACCTGCCATTGTTTCTTCAACGAACGACGCTTACCCATCGTCGCCGCCCGACGCTCAATCGCGCTGCGGTTAATTCGAATGGCGTTAATTTGCGCAAGATCCAGCGGTGTGCCTGGATTACGCTCCGTGTGATCTGTGGGCTCGTTGCCAACAATTTGGAGCTTGGTAGCTTTATTTGTGTTCATGGGGGTATCCTGCCATTGGCCTATCATTAAGATGGCGGGAGTATATCATTTTTGAAGGCGTTTTGTTAGGTTTTGGCGTTGTTGAATAATTCAAAAATCACACAAGTCTGGAGATGGCGTCATACCGCGGCTTGACCGCGGTATCCAGGATTTTCATGACTTTGTGGATCCCGCGGTCAAGCCGCGGGATGACAGTTTTTTACTTTCTCGCCAGATATTTGAATTATTCAATAACGCCTTAGGCTTTTCTGGGTTGAGGCTTTTGTTTATTTTTCAATAAGTTAAGTCTCTGCTTGGAGGTGCGTCGACTTGAGTCTTCACAAGCGTGTGCGCAAAAAAAATACGAAAAAGTCCTTGACTGCACAGGTTGTTTTGCGGTTGAATGTGTCTATTGCTTTTTTAGACCGTAGTTCTAATGGTTATTTTGGGGCTATACAACGATTATAAACAAGGAGCTATTTATGAAAATCCAACGACGTTTGTCTGCATTACTGACAATGGTTGTCTGCCTTTTTCCTGTGTCTTTATACGCCTTTTCTTTGCATTGGCCTCGTCCGTTTTCGTTGACGACGGTTATTACGGATAAGACAACGCTTGCTGGGGACATTGACTTAACATCTCCCCTCCAGAGCAAGTTCCCACAAGCAGCTAAAGTGCTGCTGACCACGATTACAGAAGATGATCTTCAGGGTAAAGACTATATGGAACACGGTACGCAATATAAGGTGATTGCTAAAAGTACAGGCGTGATTGACTATGCATTTCAAATAGAAAACATAGATGGTTATGGATCTAACTGTTTTGTTGAAGTGGAGAAAGTGCCTGTGCCGTTCGTTCATCCGTATGCGAAGATTCAGAATTCAGATAATGCGAATTGTCAGTCGCATTATTCGGGTGGGACGTTGTATATTGATGTTGCTTGATGTTCCGCTAGCTTGCTGTCTTGTTAGTTCTGCTTAAAAACTAGTACCTAGATCGTGAGCTAACCTGTCCATTGTTTCTTGAGCTTTGTCAAGCTTTCGTTCTGGGTCCTTGATCTGCAAGACTTCAAGAAACTTTTTAAACTTGCTTATTTTACCATCTAGTAGTTGGTCAATATTGTTTAAGCTTGAAGACTTCGTTGTTTTGAAGAGGTTTGGGAAGTTAAAAAAACGTTTCGATTTTTTAACTGGCGCGGTGTTTGGGCGAGCAATTTGATCCTTAACCATTTGAGGGAAGTCTTGTGTTAGAAAAGTGCTGACAATCTTGTTGATGGACTGTGTGTTTGTTAGGCAGGATTGCAGTAATGTTTCCAAGCCTGTGCGGATTTTTTCTTCGTCTTCGCATTTGACTTTTGTATAGAGCGTTTTGATTACTTTTATTCTATACAGATTGATATTTCGCTGCAGCTTAGTTGTGGGAGAGTCTGTGCGGTTTCCTCGGTAAGAGGTTGTTGAAAGATTAAAGTATGAAGTCTTTGGTTTGGTAGGCTTGGGGTAGGTCAGTTTATCGGGGTCTATGACAAGCTCCGACACCAGCCATCGATAGAGAAATTTTTCTATGGAGTAAATCGCGTTTTTCATCGGTTGATTGTTGATAGTGCTCGTTGGCTTGCAGCTAACGGAGTAGAAATCAATGCCTCGGCGAACTAGAAGTAGTTGCTCTCGTATCTTGCCATAATGAGCTAAAAAATCAATAGACACAGGCCGCTTGTTTTTGCTTGGCGTTTTTAATCGAATATTGCGCGTTGTAGTGAGCTTGTTTGCGGTCTCAATAAAATAAAAGGCCTCATTTTTATCTGCTTGATTAACAAGGCTCTCGACAAGTCCCGTTCGCAGCTCATTTAAGTTGCTTAGGATATATGGATAAGGTCTTTCTTGGGTTTTATCTTTATAGATCTTGGCAATGAGTGCTTGGACTTTTGTTTTAGCTACCGTTGTCAGCAGTGAAGCAAGCGTAAGCAATGCCTTCCATAAGGAAAATAAGGTGTGGTAATCAAATTGTTGGTAGGTGCTAATGAAGGTTGTTTTTTTGTCAATTATCGTAATGGAGGCTTTAATTTCGGAAACTGCAGCATCTATTTCTTCGGGGTATTTTTTTTGTGTTGTTGTGTTGCTGCTTGTGCTCGGAGCTGCCATGAGTCACCTTTATTGTGTTTTTATCAAGCGTGGTTTTATCCTAACAGATCCGAGTTCATTAAGCAAATTTGATAAAGCGCCGCACTTCCTGCTTATTTTTCACCTGTTTTTGTGTTACATTGCTTCCACATAATGACAACCAAGATAACAATATGACGCGATACTGTGTGCTTAAGCAATCCACCCATAATGATGAAATCTCTTTAAATGAATCCGTCTTAAAAGAAATGCTGGCCTATTTGGTTTATCAAGTGGGCTCCGTGTCGACGGTGCCAGCATTCATTGGCATGGATCATGAAGATAAAACACTCTTTATGGGCACTGAGTTTGTGCCGGGCGCGATGTATTTTCATGACATGCTAGGGCATTTGGTGAGTGACGCACGGCGTGGATATGGGTTTTTTCATCAGGGACGATCAACGGTGTGCCAGTTGTTCGTGAAGATATTGAGCGTATCATTTTGATGGCCGGTTCTTTATGTGACTGGGATGTACTTGGTTCTGGATTTAATAACTTGATGGGAAAGCATGAGAGTGGCAATATTCCCCTCATCAATTTTGATGCTGACGGTGCTTTTGATCAGGCTTTTCCGCATAAAAAGACATTTCTTCAGGATTTTGCATCTCCTCTCAAATTTAAAGATGACGACAATAAGTCTGTATATTACAATATGCACGTACAGCAATTCATTGGCCTGCTTACATCAGAGGAAAGAAATAATATCTATCGAGGTATTTCTGTTTTAAATGATCTTAAAGACGAGGTATTGGCACCTATTTTTTCGCTTGATTATTGGCGCCCGCTTGTAGATAAAAAGTTTTTCTCAGAGAAGGCGCTTGATTCGATGCTTGATCAATATAAGAAAATTCTTTTTGATAATTTAGATTCTATTTATGAAGTTGTTCCTTGCTTGTTTCCTAGGAACGAAAAAAAAGAAACCGATCTAGGGCGGCAATTACGAAGCAATATTGCTCGTGTCGTCAAGCGGGGTCCGCACCTGGGGGATGTTACTAATTTTGAGCTTTTAGAGGGATCTAATGAAACCGGGATAGCAGGGGTGAGTTTTTGCCGCGAGCGAAAGCCATTGGCGCTAGCCAAGCCAAGTGATCAGTTGTCTCAGTTTGAATCTGTACCTAATTATGGCTTTGTGCTTCACCAAGAAAGCACAGTGCACCATGTTTCACTTATTCACTTGTATGTTCAGTTTGTGATTCATACGATACATGAGCGGTGGCCTTTGAGGTTCAAAGTATTTGCAGCGATATCATTGTTGGATCATTTGATATTAGCACTATATAGTGGTCAATGTTCGAAAGAGGTCGGGTGGTCTGATTCTTATAGGGCGCTTGCTTTGGCCATTTCGCCAGCCGATATTTCTTGGCTTGATGTTGGTAAGAGCGATAAGTGTCAAAAGACTAGAAAGGATGTGGCGGACTCTTATAGGCTCGCCTCATATATTGAGACATGCGGTAGTAAGAGCTGTGGTTTTTTTAAATTTGTTTTGCCGCTTAATAAGCTCGAGTATTTTTGGAACAAGCTTTCAGGGGATCAGCCGCTTGATCATCAAGATTGGGATAATATCGAATGCCTGTTAATGCGCACGAGAGATCATATGATTATCACCAAGGCATGTGATTATCTGATTAAGGGGTTTAATCTGGAGCAGTCTGTGTTTTCTAGGTTAAAGTTAAGACGATTGGCGTTTAGCTTTCTTGGTCGTCTTTTGATAACTGATGCATCTAAACAGCGACGGTGCTCGCAATTCCCAGCGCTTCTAAGCGCGCTGCTTCTTTATATAAGCAAGTATTCTTTTAGGGTTACTTGGCGATATTGGGCAGAAGATGTTAAGCAGATTCTCGTGTGGCGCGAAGAGCTTAAGGTGCTTTCGACTGATTTCTATCAAGGATTGATTGAAACCTGTAGGAAAATGATCGCACAGTACCCCGAAAAACGCCATCAGGCGTATGAGCTCTACAAAAAAACACATCGGTTTATAAAGGATCACGTTAAGCACTGTCATATTTTAAAGACTACGCTGAAGGAACTTCTCAAGCAGTTCGAGGTCTTGGATGATAAATCGAAGGATGGCGAACGGGCTATAGCAAGCTTGGAGGAGGATATTCAATCTGTTGAGGAGCATGCAGAGCTGCCGTTTGCTTATTTACTTCGAAGGAATCATGTAGTAGTAAAGAATAAAGTAGGCATAAGCACAAGTAGCTTTCTGTATGGCGAAGGCGTTTCTCCGAAAGAATTGCCCGAGGATGAGGGCAAGCCGGAGGAGTTTCAGTTTTCTTTTGATCCTTTTAAGTGAAAATATTGATCGCTTCGGCGGTGGAGATCAAGCGTAGCGGTGATGTTGTGCTTGTTCGGCCAAGATTATTGGCTTGACCGAGGGTGGCTTTGGTTTTATATATTAAGTTTAATAGTGTCAGTGCCTGACAAGTCGATTTCTTCGTCGTCTGATAAGTCGATTGCTTCGTCGCTGTCTGACAAGTCGATTTCTTCGTCGTTGCCTGACAAGTCGATTTCTTCGTCGTCTGATAAGTCGATTGCTTCGTCGCTGTCTGACAAGTCGATTTCTTCGTCGCTGTCTGACAAGTCTATTTCTTCGTCGTTGTCTGATAAGTTGGCGCTTCTTTGATTGTCATCAGACGCATCTTGTTTCAAAACAACGACGGTCTTCTTAAGCATATTTAATATGTTTGTTTGCGTGTTCTTGCTTTTGGATGTTTTTGTTTTTTTTGTCGCTAGTTCTTCTTCTAAGGCCGCGATTTTTTCACGCTGAATATTTATTCTTTTGTTGAGTTTGCGCGTCTGAGCCGTATCTTGAGATGCCGTCGTAAGAGCGAGAGTAGTTGCAGCTTTCTCTCGCTGTTGTTTTAATTGCGCGCTTTGTTTATCTTTATGCGCTTGATGTGCTTGTTCTTGGTGGTGGTTAATGTAATATTGAGCATGTTTTAAGGCTGTATTTATGGTTTTATAAACGGCGGTATTTTTGTTGTCTGTCGTAGATAGTAGCATTGTTAATGCATCATGAAGCTCCCATGCAATCAGGCTATCGGGGTTCTTTCGGTTTTCGTCAAAAAACTTCCTGAGACGCGTTTTTTTCGTAGAGAACGAGAAAAATCGTCGTTTAGCTACTTGGTTTAAGGTTAATGCGAGCCAATAGCTTTTCTCGCTTTGTGTCACTGTTTTTGAAAGGTCTATCTTGTTCTTGATATCTTTTTCTTTGAACCATTTTATTGCCGTTTGGTTTGCAAGTTTGCTCACGTATTCAGGTGTTGTTGCTGTGTTTAAGGCTAATTTTGTTAGCGTGCTAAAAATCACAGATTTATTTTGAGGTGTATTTTCAGTGATCGTCAAAGCTTGATTGAGCTTGGTTTGTCGTTTGGTTTTGGATAAAAAGGGCTGGCGCTTCAATGCCTGTTGTAGCTTGATGGTCCTGATGTAATTGGTAACGAGCGGAGAAGGTGATGTTGTTTTTTTTGATTTAAGTGTGATATAGCTAATTAGGCAAGCCGTATCTGAGAGACCTTTACTTTTAGCTTGCGTTTCTAGGTTATTCTTGACGTGCGCAGCTGTTTTTGCATCTTTAAGTATGATAGATATAATTTTCCGCGCTTTTTTTTGAGATTTTTTATTTAACGCCGGCGTTAAATAAGCATATTTAACGAGCTCAGAAAACTTGGTTAAAAAGTTTTGATTATAATAAATATTTTTATTGGTTGCTTTGCCATACTCTCCGCTGAGCTTCCAGTCTAATCGCTGCCCTAGTGTTGGGTTGTAAGCAGTACAAGCATCTTGAATCGCTTTTTCTGCTGTTTCCGCGGAGACTGTTTTTTTTGCCATGATCGTTGTTCCTTAGTGGTGTTTTTCCTAGGTCATCTTTTGTTATGGGGTTGCATTAGATTGAGTTTGTGCGGCGAAGGCTTGTACGATGGCGCCTTTTTGTCCGTCGGGCGTGCTTTTGTTGTGAAAATGGTTTAGCCCTGTTTGGAAATTATTGAAGATCCCGGGAGCTAAGTTGTGACATAACACTTGAAGCGCGGGGGTCATTTGATTGGTTTTGGTTTGGAAAATACGCTGTTTGGTTAGGTTGGTTTTTCGAGCGTGTTGAATGGTTTTCAATGGGGCGATTACCTGCTGGTCAAGTTTCTTCGTTGGGTTGCATTCTTGAAGAAAGGCGCAAAGTTCTTCTGTTTCAAGAAGCAACAAAGATCGTCCCAAAGCGATTTGAAGAATGAATAGCTTTGCATCTGCTTCACTGTGTCCTTGTTTCACGTAGATAGTAATAAGGTTTTCTTGCTGTCTAGAGCTGGAAAGATAGCTAATGGATATCATTGCTGCGAACTTGGTAAAGAGTGACGAATAATTTATTTTTTTTGAGATTGACTTTGGTTTTGGTATTGGTATTGGCATGGCAAATTCATGAGCATCTTTCGTCCTGTTTATTGAGCTTGTCACGGAGCTGAGCTCAACGCTTATTTCTGAATCTGAGTATGCGCTCGAAGAAGGGAAGTTGTAATAATGTGTTTCTGGATCACTCTGGTGAGAACCTGTCGATAAGCGTCTGCTGGTAGTCGTTGGTTTGAGTGGAGTTATTGCTGTAGCTAGCGATTCAGTTAATGAAGTGTTGTTTTTTTCGAATAATTTTATTGTTATTGCCTGAGCTTCAAGTTGTGAGTAGAGGTTCTTCGTTACTATCTCTTGTCCTTGGAGCGCTGCTTTGAGTGTGATGATCCTTGTGTTATAAGCGCCATGTATTTCCTTGAGTGAGGAGTGTTCTTTATTTTTGGCAGCTATAAGCGCGTTCCATATATCGGTTCGTTTTTTCGATGCCGTCACCAGGGGTAGCTTTAATATAGTGTTCTGTAGCGTATCCCGGCCCTGTTCGAGGCTGAGCATCTGGTCATTTTGTAGTCCGTGCGCAGTTTTTAGTTTTGTGACATTAATCGTTAAGTTTTCATTCTTTTTCTGTTGAGCGATATATTTTGTAGAGAGCGCATCAAATTTATTTTGAATACTCGTTTGTTGATCCTGGCTATCTTTTTGTTCTTTAGCTGTAGTTAGTTGCCCCGTTGCTTTTAATTGAGTAAAAGCGTTCATTGCATTCTGTAGTGTAGAGTCTAAGGCTTGAAGGCTGGTATCAATTTCCGCGGTTTTCGTTTGAAGCTTGCTGGTGTCGATAGGGTTTTTGCTCGTTGTTTGAGACGAGGATGATCCGTTGTTCGGTGTATTGTTTGCCTGAGAAGCTCCGTTGTCGGGTTTAGGTGTTTGCGATGTTGCTTGCTGATCTGTTGTGTTTGTTATCTCAGAAGTTGGTGGATTATCCTCTTCTTTGTTATTTTCATCGCTGTTTAATAGTGTGTGTAGAGCGTCACCTAATTCATTTGCTTTATTTTTGGCATCATTAACCGTTGTTGTTAGATTGCGCAGTGCCTGCTCTTGGTTTGCAATCGTAGTTTCTAAAGTGTTTTTATCGAGGATTAACTGTTTATTTTTATTGTGCACGGTTACATTGTCAGCGTTCTGTTTGTTGTTAATGTTGCTGAAGGCGCTGTTAAGCGCTGGTCGATAATGCGTTTTTATAAACGCTTTTCGCGCCTTATGTTTTCTTCCCCAGCCATTGTCTAGCACTTCGTCAGCTAGTTTATTGGCTTTAGCAAGGAAATCAAGCTCATCTCTTCGTAAAGCACTATAGCTTTGAGATGCGTTAGAGAGAGCTCCTTTGTTAGCAGGGTATCTGTCGAAATCCGGCAACCGCCCAATAAAACAGGCCATTTGATAAACTTTTTCAACAGGGTCAATATCGTTAGCAAGCCCGTTTCTAAAGGTATGAATTTCTGCGGTGAGGTTTTTGTATTTAATGGGTTTATTGGATAGCAAAGATTGGTTTTCTCTCGGATCATCATTCAACGACATAAACATTCCTAGTTTAAATATTATTAGTAACTATCGAGAAAACAACGTAATCCCAACACGGCGATTATTCCACGAGATATCTATCGCCGTCAAGCAGGTTTAACGCATGCTGATGAAAAACTTTGGATGGAGTGATTAAATAATTTTAATTGCAGCTGTCCTTGTGCGTTAATGCCCAAATATTCTCCCGTGTACTGTTTTGTTCCGGAGGTTAATTGCACATTCCGATGCAATAACGCATCTCTCGTATTCCATTCGTTCATAAAATGAGGCAAGCCGTGTTGTTCAAATAATTTTAGATAAATAAAAAGTTGATCAATCAATGCCGCACAAAGCCGGTTGCGATTTTGTTGTGTTTGCGTTATTTGGAAAAGTGAAGTCCAAGGTTGTGTGATTTTTTGTTCGTCATCTTTGTCTAAGTTGACATTAATGCCGATGCCAATGATCGCGGCGCACGTTTCTTTTGAAAGTGATTGCATTTCAATCAAGCTACCTGCCAGCTTTCTGTCTTCATAGAAAACATCATTCGGCCACTTGATGGTAAGAGGCTTGGGTAGTGAGCAAGTCTGTTCAATGGCGGCACAAGTGGCCAGGCTGGTCACAAGGCTTAGCCCGCTGAGTGCTTTCGTGTTCTTTTTGAAAGGATAGCGTAGCGAGAAGTAAATATTTTGTCCGAAAGGAGAGTGCCATGAGCGATCGAGCTGTCCTTTGCCGTGGGTTTGGGTTTCGGCGAGGCAGGCTTCGAGCTGCAGATTGTTTTTTGAAGTGTCTCGCAAATAGTCATTGGTTGAGTGAAGTGTTTCAAAAACAGTGATATTGTCGAGCTTGGCGTTTAGGTGCTGTTTTATGGCGGTCGCATCGAGCCGCTGAAATGACGCGCCCAAGCGAGCGCTTGGCTTGTCGTGGCTCAATGGTGTGACGGGGTCCATGGATGATTGGGGTGATATTTTCATAGTGCCTGCATTCTTGCATAATCAAGAAAGATTGGCAAAGATTGAATATTTGTTTTACAATCCGGCGACCAACATAATACTAAGAGGTGCCGCGTGATGAAATTTGCTGATATTTGTACATACCTGATGACTTATAACCGTTTTGGCTTATGCAGTGAGTCGTATCAATTATTGGATCCTCAACAAAAATACTTGAAGAAACAGAAAACAGCTTCTGTTACCGTTATGCCTCATGTGAAACAATGCATAGAAAGCGATGGTTATAATATCCTGCATAATTTGGCGCATTATAATGAAGATGTACAGGAAGCGGTGATGCGCCTTATTTCGCCTTGTCTGCTTGGTCAGCTTACGCACCAAAAAACAACGAATGCGCCCACGGAACTTGATTTGGATCGGTGGCGACATATGAAGCCCTTTAAAATGGCCTACTGGGCGAACAAAGAAACGCACAAGGCATTGCCATCGCAGGAAGCTTTTACTAAACGGGTAACGCGTTATGCGGGATTCATGGTTCTTTTTTATTATTTTGAACACAAGTGCAAGGTGGGTGAGCTTGATGCGCGTTGTCAACGGAAGTTGGTGGATTTTGAAAAAATTGTTGATTATTTAAGTACTGTGGATAAAGTTGAGCCGTCGGCATTTCGGGACTTTCTCAAGAAAAAGACGACGAATTTTCGTGATCGGCTACATAAAATTAATAATGAGTACATGTTGTATAAAGATGCTCTAGGGAAATTAAGTGCGGATGAATTATCTCAGGCCAGCAAGCAGTTTGCTACGTTCAGACAGCGCACCGATTTGAGCGGGCATGCAAAAACGGTAATGAAGCAGCTAAGTACGCTGTCTAAAGCAAGAGACGAGAAGATGATATTGGACTCGAAATATGGCAGCATAAACAAGGTGGGTCCACTTCCACACAGCTCAAAATATCAACTTTAATGCCGCGGCTGACGATTATGCGCTTCAATTTTTTTCATGGTTTCATACTGAGACAAAGCATACACCGCCCAAAACGCCGCAATCACCCAAGCAACAATGGTCAGTTGCAGGATCAGGCAGATGATACCTGCGCCGGGTCGGTCGATGGTAAAAAATAAAAGAAAGGGTAGAAAAATCGCGATAAATAGTCTCATAGCATTACCTCTTTAGTAGAACAATCACTCAACATCCGCTATCGCCACAGCGTGTAGCCCCGAATCAACATGCACGATCTCGCCCGTAATCCCTGCGGCTAAATCAGAACACAGGAAGGCGGCCGTATTGCCCACATCGGCAATGGTCACATTTCTGTGGAGCGGGGTGATTTTTTCATTGGCACTCAACATTTTGCGGAAATCTTTAATGCCCGCGGCGGCCAGCGTTCGAATGGGGCCCGCAGACACGGCGTTCACACGAATACCGTGAGCGCCCAGGCTTTGTGCCATGTAGCGGACATTGGCTTCAAGGCTCGCTTTAGCGACGCCCATAACGTTATAGTTGACTACAGCGCGTTCAGAGCCCTGATACGTCATCGTGAGCAGGGCGGCATCACGGCCTTTCATCATTTCTCGACCCGCTTTGGCTAGGGCTGCGAAGCTGTAAGAGCTGATGTCATGGGCGATTCGAAAGCCTTCACGCGTAACACAGTCCAAATAATCGCCACCCAGTTGATCCATCGGTGCAAAAGCGGCGGAATGAATGATGATATCTAACCCGTCCCAATGTTCTTTTAAGGTGCTAAAAACGTTGTTGATCTCGTCGTCTGATGTTAGGTCACATGAAATCGTAATATCGGAACCCATTTCTGCGGCCATTTTTTCCACACGTCCCTGGAGTCTTTCACCTTGATAGGTGAAGGCAAGCTCAGCGCCTTGCTCGTGCATGGCTTTGGCGATGCCGTAGGCGATGGAGCGGGTGCTAGCCACGCCGACAATCAGGGCGCGTTTGTTTTTTAAAAAGCTCATGGGGTTTCCTTGTGTTCGTCAGTGTGTCGCCATTAAACCATAATTCTTGGTGATTCTAAAGAGACAGCGTTTCCATTGTCGATCTTATTGGGTATAGTAAGTGAAGAGCAGAGACAACAAGGAGCGTCATTCATGACCGTGCACACATTAAAAAACATTCTTGACCGAAAAGGCGATGACGTCAGCACCGCACCGGCCACGATCTCGATCGCGGAATGCTTGCGATTGATGAATGAATCAAACATTGGTTCAATTGTCATCATGACCGACGACAAGATCGAGGGTTTGTTCACAGAGCGCGCGGTAGTGCGCAATGTGTGCTTGCAAAAGCTTGATATAGAAAACACCCCTGTGTCAGAGGTGATGCGAACGGAAATCTATACGCTGGGCTTGTCTGCCCCCCTAGAGGCCGCCATGCAAATTTTCACCGACAAACGTGTCAGACACATTCCTGTGCTTGAAGAGGAAAAAATGGTCGGCATGATTTCGATTGGTGATGTGACCAAGTGGATCATCGATCAGCAAAAAGATGAGATCGATCATCTCTCCCATTACATCGCTGACGATCATCATGGCATTAAGCCGGAGTGAACCCCGTCGACGCCGATGAAAAAACCATCTACAGCAAAGCGCTAGCCTTGCTAGCGCGACGCGAACACGCACGAGCAGAGCTCAAAAGAAAACTGCAACAGCGTTATACCGACGATACCCTCATCGACACGGTGCTAGATCGCTTGCAACAAGAAAACTACCAAAGCAACACCCGCTTCGCAGAACACTTCTTAAGAGCGCGAGTCAATCAAGGCTACGGCGCGCTACGCATCGAACGAGAGCTTCAAGATAAAGGCGTTAGTGAAGATCTTATTCAACAAACGCTGCTTGATGCAGAGGTTGATTGGGAGGATCACTTGAGGCAGGTGAGGGAGAAAAAGTTTGGCGATCAACCGCCGGAAGATTTTAAAGAGAAAAGCAAGCAGGTGAAGTTTTTGGAGTATCGGGGGTTTGCTTTGAGTTCGGTGTTGGGTTTGTTGGGGGGGTTAGCTGGTTGAAGGTTTTGGGCGGTTGTTTGTTGAATCTTCTTTGTTTCTTTGGTCGCGTTCGTCAAGTTGGCTTTGGGATATGTCAAGTGTCAGCGCCATTTGATCGAGTCTTTTTCTTGTTTGAGTAATATTACTAATATTAAATTTTGACACGTTAAATTGTTTGCTAAGCGCTTCTGCTAAGATGAAGCGAAACGACCCCTGGTTATTGCCTCCCCCTTGTTGTTTTAGTAGCATGTCTCGGATGGATAGAAATATAAAAGTTCTGTTGTATCCAAAATCAGTCCAGTTTCCCGTAACATCTTTAATATTCCGGATAAAAGTATTCGCCCGCTCTTTGCCTTTTTTTCCGTGTTTCGGGGGGAAGAATAGAAATTTTGGCGTGTTTTTAGTGTGTGATGTATATTTCTTCCAGGCGTTTTGAGCAACGTTGGTGAGCGCTTTGGCGATTTGATTACCGTAAAGCGGATCTGCGTTGTAGGTATAGAGCTTTTTTTGAAGGGCAGACTGCAATTTTGTTAAGGCCGTATGATATTTTGCATACTTTTTTTTGTTTAGCAACTTGCTTGTTTTGACTCTCAGCTTTTCTTGTTGTCTAATAATTGCCAGAATGGTGCTAGCGGAGTAATCTTTGCGATCCTGGTCATCGGCGTAGTTGAGTTTGTTGTCGAGGTGTTTGGCGATCATATATATTTCTTTGATCTTTTGAGGCAGCAGCGATTCCCGGCTAACACAACAAGCAAGCCATAACAGGGCTCAGAGAGCGATTCAAAAATATTTTTCGTAAACTTTTTCATGTATCCTATGCGTATTTTTCATTCGCAAAGGATAAATAATGA